>WNEZ01005838.1_pt1 | contig 10820 bp, 12 predicted proteins | sample 5400521 | NCBI WGS metagenome assembly WNEZ01 (sample SAMN13153339, study PRJNA577476) | soil metagenome | isolation source: 120 cm saprolite under Douglas fir tree site 2 hole 1 replicate 1 | place: USA:California | collected 2015-04-18
GCCGGATGCGGTGAACGCCGTGCTGACCGCCGCAGGCGAGGCCCGCCGGCCAGTGCGCCGGCCCGCCGGGCTGTCCGAGCGCGAGTGCGAGGTGCTCGGCCTCATCGCCCGCGGGCTGGCCACCAAGCAGGTCGCCCGCCGGCTGGGGATCTCCCCGAAGACCTGTGACCACCACATCCAGCGTCTGTACGGCAAGGTCGGCGTGTCCACCCGGGCTGGCGCGACGCTCTTCGCGCTGGAGCACGGACTCGTCAGCTCGGGTTAGCCGCTTATCGCCCGGGCGAGATGCCCGCGTGGACGAGACCGGCTGCCGCCGGTTTCGTAATAGGGAGTTCTCCCTACTGTCAGCGCTGTGCGGCCGCTGCCTAGGGTCTGCCTTACGCAGACCAGCAGGAGGGGTGGTCACGGTGCTGAACTGCTTCCGGCCAAGCTGCCGTGGCGGCTCCTGCCCCGCGGCCGCTGAGAAGCCGGACAATGTCGCCCCGGCTGCGGCAGCCCAGGAGGCCAGCCATGCCATGGCAGGGTAGCGACATGCCCTTGCGGTCAGGCGCCAGGCTCCTGTGCGCGGCCGAGGTCACCGCCATCCGGGCCGGCCGCAGGCTCTACAGCACCGACACCATCGACGCCAGCGCGACCGTGAACACGATCATGTGCCACACCGCCATGCTGCAGCCGGCGGAGCTGCTCGCCCTCGACCAGATCGGAGAGCGCTCGTTCGGCATCTGCGCCCGCGCCGGGGTGCACTATCAGCAGGCCCTTGACCTGCTGTCAGAACTCGGCATGGCGGGATTGGATGGCGCGCTGGAAAGCATTCCGGCCGACGGCCCCGGCCGTTGACGGGCTGCGGGCCCCGCGCTGACCAGTCTCCGCCGCTACACCGCCGCCAGTCTCCTCGCCGGCCGAGTCGCCGCTCCAGCCAGCCGGCGGTGCCGCGCCCGGGCGACGGCACCGGCCCCGTCCCTGTCGTATGAATAGTTCTCGTTTTTCCAATGAGCGGGTCAGCTGGGGCCCGCGTCGGCTCTCGCATGCGATGCGTTTTGCCATAATGGCCGGCATGGCGGCAGGCGAACTCCGGCGCACCCGGCCCGTGGCTTCAGCGCGGCACCCGCTCAGCAAGGTTCCGGAAGTGACCGTCTACTTCTGGATTACCAAGGTGCTCACCACCGGCATGGGCGAGGCGACGTCGGACTACCTGGTCCACCACTTCAACCGGGAGATCGCGGTTGTGTTCGGCTTCACGGCCTTCGTGGCTGCGATGGCCCTGCAGTTCTTCGTCCGCCGCTACGTGACGTGGATCTACTGGCTGGCCGTCGCCATGGTCGCCGTATTCGGCACGATGGCGGCTGACGTGCTGCACGTCGGGCTGCACGTCCCGTACTGGGCGTCCTCCGTGTTCTACGCCGTCGTGCTGGCCCTCATCTTCGTAGCGTGGCGCAGATCTGAGGGAACGCTGTCCATCCACAGCATCTACACCCGGCGGCGCGAGACATTCTACTGGGCCACCGTGCTGGCCACGTTCGCGCTCGGAACTGCAGCAGGCGACTGGACGGCCAGGACCGTCGGGCTGGGCTACTTCGGCTCGGGCGTCATGTTCCTCGTGGTGATCACGATTCCAGCCGTGGCGCACTGGCGGTTCGGGATGAACGCGATCGCGGCGTTCTGGTTTGCCTACATCGTGACGCGGCCGCTCGGGGCTTCCTTCGCGGACTGGCTGGCATGGCCGCACAGCGCGAGCGGCCTCGGGCTGGGCCACGGAGCAGTCAGCCTGTACTCCACGGTCATCATCGGGGGGCTGGTTGCCTACATGTCTGTCACCGGCAAGGACATCGCCGTCCGCCGCGCTGCGTCGGGCCAGCTGGCCGAGCCCGCCGCTGACCGGCAGCCCGACGCGCTTGACCGGTCGTCCCGGGCCGGACGGCACCGCCGCACGGAGATGCCGTTACGCGAAGTGCGGGCCGATCGCGGTGGCGGGCCCCGGGTTCCCGAGCCGGCCGACGACCAGGCGTGGTGAGCCACGAGGCAGCAGCCGGCCGGTACCGGCGATGCAAGCTCAGTGCGAATCGCGGGTTACTTCCGAGCCGCTGGAGCCGAGCAGGAAGTCCAGGTCAGCGCCCTGACTGGCCTGCAGGACGTGATCGACGTACAGCCGCTCCCAGCCCCGCTGCGGCGCAGCGAAACCGGCCTGCATGGCAGCAGACGGCCGCCGGCCGGCCAGCTCCGCAGCCGGGACGTCCACGTCCAGCCGCCTGGCCGCCACATCAAGGATCACGTAGTCGCCGGCCGAGACCAGCCCGAGCGGCCCGCCCGCCGCGGCCTCGGGCGCCACGTGCAGCACGACGGTGCCGTACGCCGTCCCGCTCATCCGGCCGTCGCAGATGCGCACCATATCCCGGACCCCGCGGCGGAGCAGCTTAGGCGGCAGCGGCAGGTTCGCCACCTCGGGCATCCCCGGGTATCCCTTCGGCCCGCAGCCCCGCAGCACGAGCACCGAGTCCGCATCCGCATCCAGGCCGGGGTCATCGATCCGGTGATGCATGTCCTCGATGCTGTCGAACACGACGGCCCGGCCGCGGTGGCGCAGCAGCGACGCTGACGCCGCCGCCGGCTTGATCACCGCGCCCGATGGCGCCAGGTTGCCGTACAGCACGGCGATGCCCGCGCTCTCCTGCAACGGCGCGCCCCGCCGGCGGATGACGCCGGTATCCCAGATCTCGGCGTCCGCCAGGTGCCCCACCAGCGGCTTCCCCGTCACCGTCAGCGCATCAGGATCCAGCAGGTCCTGTACCTCGCGCAGCACGGCGAGCAGCCCGCCCGCACGGTGGAAGTCCTCCATCAGGTGCTGCCCGGCCGGCTGCAGGTCGACAAGCAGCGGCACGCCGGCGCCGGCCCGGTCGAAGTCGTCGAGCGAGAGGTCGATGCCGAGCCGGCCCGCTATGGCGAGCAGGTGGACGACCGCGTTGGTGGACCCGCCGATCGCCGCGAGCGCGATGATCGCATTGCGGAACGAGCCTCGCGACAGCAAGGTGCTCGGACGGCGCCCCTCGGCGACCAGCTCGACGGCGAGCCGTCCGGTGGCGTGCGCGCCCTCAAGCAGCCGGCTGTCCGGCGCCGGCGTGCCGGCGAGCCCGGGGATGGTCGTGCCGAGCGCCTCGGCCATGCAGGCCATGGTCGAGGCCGTGCCCATGGTGTTGCAGTGGCCCCGGCTGCGGATCATCGACGACTCCGACGCGATGAATGCCCGTTCCGTCAGCTCGCCGGCCCGCACCTGCTCGCTGAGCCGCCATACGTCGGTGCCGCAGCCGAGGGGCTGGCCGCGGAACGTTCCGGTCAGCATCGGGCCGCCGGGGACCACGACGGCGGGCAGGTCGACGGACGCTGCGGCCATCAGCAGTGCGGGGATGGTCTTGTCGCAGCCGCCAAGCAGCACGACGCCATCGACGGGGTTGGCCCGCAGCATCTCCTCCGTGGCCATCGCGGCCATGTTCCGCCAGAGCATCGCGGTCGGCTTGACCAGCGTCTCGCCCAGCGAGACGACCGGCAGGTTCATCGGCACCCCGCCCGCCTCCCAGACGCCCTGCTGCACGCTCCGGGATACCTCGTTCAGGTGCGTGTTGCACGGCGCCAGGTCCGAGGCGGTGTTGGCGATCGCGATATGCGGGCGCCCGTCGAAGGCGTGCGCGGGCAGCCCGCGGCGCATCCAGGCCCGGTGGATGTAGGCGTTCCTGTCCGTTCCCGCGTACCACTGCGCGCTGCGTGGCTCTGGCATGGGCTGCTCGTTTCTCCCGGCACCGGGATTTTCCCCGTGGCAGAGTCTGCTACGCCATGAGAGCTTTCGTCATCACCGGACCGCGGCAGACCGTCGTCGCCGACGCCGCGAGCCCGGTCGCGGCGCCGGGCCAGGCTGTCATCGACGTCGAGCGTGCGGGCGTGTGCGGCACCGACGCCGAGTTCTTCACCGGCGAGATGGCGTACCTGCACCAGGGCCATGCGGAGTACCCGATCCGTCCCGGGCACGAGTGGTGCAGAACCGTCTCCGCGGTGGGCGACGGCGTCGATCCTGGCTGGCTCGGCCGCCGGGTCACCGGCGACACCATGCTGGGCTGCGGCCGCTGCCGGCGCTGCCGGGCGGGACTGCACCACGTCTGCGCGGACCGGTTCGAGATCGGCATCCGCGGCGGCTGGCCCGGCGCGCTGGCCGAGCAGGTGACCGCCCCGGTCACGGCGCTGCGAGAACTGCCCGCGACGGTCGATGCGGTGGCCGGCGCGCTGGCCGAGCCGGGCGGTAACGCGCTGCGGGCGGTGCGGGCCGCGGCCCTGGGCCCGGGCGACCTGGTGCTGGTGCTCGGGCCGGGCACGATCGGCCTGCTCGCCGCCCTGTTCGCACTCGCCCAGCACGCGGAGGTACACGTGCTGGGCCAGACGGCGCAGTCGCTCGGCTTCGCGACCGTACTCGGCGTGCACGGCGCGTGGACAGCGGAGACGCTGCCCGCGCTGCCGTTCGACGCGGTCATCGACTGCTCCAACGCCCCTGGGCTCCCCGCGCTGGCCCTCGACCTCGTCGAGCCAGGAAAACGGGTCGTCTACGTCGGACTGGCCGGAAGCCCGAGTCTCATCGACACCCGGACGATGGCGCTCAAGGACGTGACGGCGGTCGGGATCCTCGGCGGCTCGCCCGCGCTGGCCGGCGCGATCGAGCACTACGCCGCGGGGACCGTGGATCCGCGCCCGCTGGTGGCCGCGACCATCGGCCTCGACGAGGTGGGTGATGTCCTCGCCGGATCAACCCCGGCCGGCGCTGGGCCCGGACCCAAGATCCTCATCGACCCGCGCCGACGCGGATAGCCCGCAGGCTTTTCCTGCGGTGCCGAGGCCAATTGACAGCCGGGTCGCAACTCAGCGCATGTCGTCGCGCTGCCGCAGCGCCTGGATGTCATCGGCAATCCGGAAGATGACGATGAACAGCTCCAGTGCTATCCGGTAAAACGCCGTGACGATGAGGAAGTACAAGGGAGTGAGAATGAACAGCGCGAAAACGCCGAAAACGGCGTTCACCTTGAACGCGATGATCACCCACACCAACGCGCCCAGTGCCGCCAGGATCATGATCAGCGGGTACAGCACCTTGACGACCTTGGGCGTCACAAATGACGTGAAGCCGAAGTCGAACAGCGAGGCCACGAACCCCTTCGAGTCCGCGGGTTGCGGCCGCTGCGCCGACTGCTGGGGGTACCCGGCCGCGCCTGACCGCGTGCTGGCCGCGGATTCCTCCGGCCGATAGGCCGCCCGGCCCGAATCACCCGGCTGGTCGTGGCCAAATTCGTGCTCAGCCAATGGATCCCCCTCGTAGAGGCGCCTGCCAGATCGCCGCGGCATCCTTTGTCGCATGCTACTCAAACTGAGACGCGCAAGCCAACAGTCAAGTTTACCTGGCAAGAGTCGTGAAACGATAACTAACCAAAAAGACAGGCATGTCATGTTTTATCATCAGCCCCTTCTCCTGCGATGGCCGGGACGCTGCCCAGGAAGCACCAGCGTTGCGCCGGTAAGGGCCTGGTAGTCGGCCGCGAGCTGGGCCTGGTCCACGCCTCGCCCTTGGCGAACTCCTGCTGATTCGCGTCGAGCACCGGCCACCAGCGGAGCGCCTGGCCTGGCGGCTGGCTGACCTGCACCCGGCCGCCGAGCTGAACCGAAAGCCCGCCCTGTCCGTAGGTGGTATGGATTGTCGGTGTCCCGCTATTGGGCTCGCCGAATCGCGTAGGATCAACGTCTCCCGGGCGTGCGCCAGGCCGTGTTCCCGGTGCATCCCGCCATCGACAAGAAGAGATCATGGCCATCGCAGCGCTGACCACCTGGCTCATGACCGCTACTGGCGGTCTCTACCTGTTCGCTGTCTGGCTCATCGAGCACGACGGAAGCAAGAAGGGCGGCGCCGCGAGCCGTTTACGCGCACCAGTCGTCTTCAGCCACGTCACCCTGGCCGTCGGCGGTCTCATCATATGGGTCATCTACCTGTACGTAGACAAGGCCCGGCTGGCCTGGGCGGCGTTCTTCATCCTGCTGCCCGTCGTGCTACTCGGTCTCACCATGCTGACCCGCTGGATTCCCGTGCACCGCGCAGCCAACGCCAGCGTCGACATTGCCGGGCCGGCCAGGTCAGGCTCGGCTGCGGTCATAGTCGGCCCGCCCGAGCGGAACTTTCCTGTGCCGGTCGTCGTCGCGCACGGCGCTCTGGCCGTCGTCACGCTCGCCCTGGTGGCGCTCACCGCGCTCGGCTTCGGCGGTTCCTGACCCGCCCGCGCCGGCTACTGCCCGGCCGGCACGTAGGCGTCCACGAAATCGTTGCTGAACTTGCCCGCGGGATCATAGCGGCCGCGCAGCCGCTGGAAGTCGGGCAGCCGTTCGTACAGGCCGCGCAGCAATGCCGGGCTAGCGGAAAAGAGCTTTCCCCAGTGCGGCCGCGCCAGGAAGGGCGCCAGCTGATCCTCGATCGCGGCCAGCGCCGGCGCCACCGCCTCCGGGTCCTTGATCCAGGTGAAATGGATCGCCACCGAGTGTCGCTGGTAGCTAGGGCTCAGCCAGAGGTCGTCCGCGGCCACGGTCCGGATCTCCGAGATCTGCAGCGCCGGCGCCACGCGGTCGCGGACGCGGTCGATCGCGGCCAGCGCCTCGACCCCATGCTCGCGCGCCACCAGGTACTCCGACTGCAGTTCCGCGCCGCTGCTTGGCGTGAACTCCGGCCGGAAATGCGGCAGCCGCAGGTGCCAGGGCCCGGGAACGCCCAGCTGCTCCGTGCAGTGCACGGCGGGCATGCCGGGCACCGGATGGCGAGGGCCGTCGGCCAGCGCCGCGCCGAGCCAGCGTGGCGGTTCCGGCAGGCCGGAGCCGTCCGCGCCGGACCAGTCCGCGCCGGGACCGCCTGCGCCGGAGCCGTCCCGGCCCGTCAGGTGCTTGCGCCACACCTGGCGAATCCGCGGGCCGCGCCAGTCAGTGAACAGGCTCACGCTGTACGCGCTGGCGAATATGTCCGTGAGGCGCTCGTCCAGCTGGTAACGGGGGAGTCCCTCGTAGACGTACTGCCTGATGCCGAAGGCGGGCACGAGGTCGAGCGTCAGGCTGGTGACGATCCCGAGTGTCCCGAGCGCCACCACGGCCCCGGCGAATGCCTCGCCGTCGCGCTCCTTGCTGAGCTTCACGACGTCGCCCCCGGCCGTCACCATCTCCAGCGCCGACACGGCCGTCGCCAGGCTGCCGTTGGTGTCCCCTGAGCCGTGCGTGCCCGTTGCGCATGCGCCTGCGATCGAGATGTGCGGCAGCGATCCGAGGTTGCGCAGTGCCCAGCCCGCCTCGTTCAGCCGCCCGGCCAGCTCCCCGTACCGGAGGCCGGCGCTCACCGTGACCGTCGCCCGCCCGGGATCGATCTGGATCGGCCTCGGCAGGCCCGCCACCGAGACCAGGTCCCCTGGGCAGTCGGCGATGCGATTGAACGAGGGACTGGTGCCGAGCGCCCGCACCCGCTCGCAGCCGGCGACCAGGCGCTGCAGCTCCCCGAGGGATCCCGGGCGGTGCAACCGCGCCGTACTGAACGTGACGTTCCCGGCCCAGTTCCTGAGCTGTCTCGTCATCCTGCCCGTGCCAGATTTCGAGATATGACTTGACACCTCCGGTCAACGCGATACATCGTATGTATCGACGCTGAACGGTAGCAGGTGCTCACGCTGGACATCGGGCGGTGGATGTGGTGGCCGAGCCGGCTGGCAGCGCCGGCCACCAAGCAGGGCCACGCGACTCCGGTACCGGTCACGGCGCTCCGCTGACCGGCACCGGCGCTGGCGTCGCCGCCGCCCGGGGGCGGCGGCGACGCCAGCAACGCTCACCAGCCGGACGTCAGTCCGGCCAGGACGGCGGGCGCTTCTCCAGGAAGGCGGCGATGCCCTCCCTGGCCGCGTCCGTCTGCGACGTCGCCGCCATCACCTCGACGGCGAGCCGGTAGGCATCCGCCTGGCCGAGGTCGAGCTGCGCGTACAGGGTGGCCTTGCCGATTCCCTTGGACTCCCTGCTGCCGCGGGTCGCCCGGGTGAGCAGGGCGAGCACCGCGTCGTCGAGTTCCGCATCGGGCACGACCGCGTTGACCAGGCCCCAGTCCAGCGCCAGCCGTGCGCTGATCGCGTCGCCGGTCAGCGCGAGCTCGGCGGCCCGCTTGCGGCCGACGTTGCGCGCGATGGCGACCATCGGCGTGTGGCAGAACCAGCCGCCCTTGCCGCCGGGCGCCGCGAACGCGGCCGACTCGGCGGCGACGGCCAGATCGCAGCTGGCGACGAGCTGGCAGCCGGCCGCCGTGGCCAGACCGTGCACCCGGGCCAGCACGGGCTGCGGCACCGACTGGATCAGGGTCATCAGCTCGGTGCAGGTGCGCAGCAGCCGCCGCGCGGCCTGCAGGTCCGCCTTCGCGACATCGGCGAAGTCGTGGCCCGCGCTGAACACCGGCCCGGCGCCAGCGAGGATGATGCCGGCCGCGTCGCCGTCACCGGCCTGGGCAAACCCGGTGATGAGCTCGCGCATGTGCGCCTCGGAGAGCGCGTTGCGGCGGTGCGGCCTGTTCATCGTGATCGTGGTGAACGGCCCGTTCCGCTCGACCAGGATGTGCTCGAACTCCATCACGGCCTCCCGAGTGCCGCCGGCATGTGCATGTTTCTGCACTACCATCATGGCCGGCCGGCCCAGTCGGCCCGGTCACCTGGATATGCAGCGGAGTACAGCGCCGGGCTCGTGACCTTCATCGGCACGATGATCGTGGGCCTGGCGTGCAGCAGGGCGGCGGGAACCGGCGCGGCCGACGGTTGGTCGGGCACGACGGGCGGCGACACGCCAGCCGCTGCGGGCGCCGCGCGCGGCAAGCTCCTCATGGCCGGCCGCGCATGGACCGCAGCAGCGTGATGGCGGCGCGCGCGGCGTCCCTCTCGATACGCCGCCAGGGGCGGCCCGCGGTAAGCCGTCCGCAGGACCGGATACTGCTGTCATGCCCACCCCCGCGCTTGAGGCTGTCCGCGCTGCCGGGATCACCCACCGCGTCATCCGGCACGGTCCGGTCAGGTCGCTGGCCGAGGCGGCCAATGCCCGCGGCGTGACGCCTGCCGACGTCGTCAAGACCCTGGTCGTGCGACGGGGCAACGGGGACTTCCTGTTCGTGCTCGTGCCCGGAGACCGGGCGATCTCGTGGCCGAAACTACGGGCGGCGCTGGGGGTAAGCCGGCTGTCCATGCCGGACGCGGCGACCGCACAGCAGGTGACCGGCTACGAGCGCGGGACGATCACGCCGTTTGGCTCGGCCACGCCATGGCCGGTGATCGCGGATCAGCGGCTCAGCGGCCGCCAGATCACGCTCGGAGCCGGCCAGCACGGCATGGCCATCGCCGCAGCGGCGGACGAGATCCTGCCCGTCCTCGGTGCGGCCCTCGCCGATATCACCGATCCCGAACCTGCGGCTTCAGCCGGTGATCATCCGCCCGGCTAACAGGATGGATGAGACTGCGCTGTCGTTATAGCGGCGATGTCTACATGTGCCATCGAGCGTCGGCTCGGCGGAGTCGGCGAGCTTCCTGCTCGCCCCGACCGCGTGAATCCCAGAGTGATTGCCATATGAATACCATTCTGGTATTGTCCTGGCTCATGAGCATCCAGATCGCCGTGCGGCTGCCCGACAGCATGGTGGAGTTCCTCGACCGGCTCGTAGCTGAGGGCCAGGCGACTAGCCGGGCTTCTGTTGTCGAACGTGCCCTGGCCAGGGAGTTCCGCCGCCAGATCGCGGCCAGGGATGCGGCCATCCTGGCCGAGGCCGGCGCGGACCCCGACATGGACAGCCTGGCGGACTATGCCGCGCGCGCCCCGCTGGACGTCGAGTAGTGCGGCCGATCCACACCGCCCGGCTGGACAAGGCCCGGCCGGTCGTGGTCCTCACGAGAGAACTAGTGCGACCACACATGGCGCGGGTGACGGTGGCACCCATCACGACCACCGTCCGCGGCCTTTCAACCGAAGTCCCGGTGGGACCGGCAAACGGCCTCGATCAGCCCTGCGTGGTCAGCTGCGACAACATCGTGACGGTTCCCAAGAGCACGCTGGGCCCTCAGATCGGCTACCTGCTGCCTGCGCAGGAGGCCGCCCTTACGGCAGCGATTCACGCTGCATTTGACCTCGACTAAGCCTGTCTCAGCAGGATCCGGCGGCCACACGCGGGCGCGGTACCGGCAGTCGCCGGAAGCGCTGGACAGGCAGCGCAGCCGCCCGAAAAAGATCATGAACCAATTTGTTGGTACATATGAACACTGCCGCCGTTGCCACAATGAGGTCCCAACCGCGCCTTTCAGCGGGTGTCGCTACTGGGGTTCCCTGGGCTAGCTGCCGTGATCGTCGGGAGCGAACAGGTCTTCCAGCAGAAGCTGAGCGCGGGCTGGGACTTGCTCGCCGGGGAACACCTCAGCGCAGATCGCCAGCACCTCACAGGCGGATGACAGGCCTAGCGACCCTTTGTCGGTAGGGGTTAGACAGTTGAGCCGAGTTTGTCATGCTGCCGCAGGCAGCCTGGCGGCGGCGAGGCGTTCGTCGATGTGGTGTTCGATTGCGTTGAGGGCGGCCCGCAGTTGCGGCGGTGACTGAGGCTGCCCGGCGGCGAACAGCGGGGTGAGGACCCGGTCGTGGACCTTGGTGTAGAAGATCGCGAACATGAGCCCGTCGGAGGTCAGGTCGTAGGTGTTGGCGTGGGGACGGCGGGTGATCAGGCCGTTGCGGCGCAGCCGGGCGAGGTCGTAGCAGGCCTGGGTCAT
>WNEZ01005839.1_pt1 | contig 10819 bp, 11 predicted proteins | sample 5400521 | NCBI WGS metagenome assembly WNEZ01 (sample SAMN13153339, study PRJNA577476) | soil metagenome | isolation source: 120 cm saprolite under Douglas fir tree site 2 hole 1 replicate 1 | place: USA:California | collected 2015-04-18
AGCACGACTGCCTCGTTGCTGATCGACTCCACGTACTCGGGCAGGAGCGGGATCTTCCCGCCGCCTCCCGGCGCGTCGATTACGAAATGGGGCACGGCGAGCCCCGAGGTCCACCCGCGCAGCGCTCGGATGATCTCCAGGCCCTTTTCGACCGTGGTGCGGAAATGCTCCGCCCCCGCCACCTGGTCGCACATGTAGATGTAGTACGGCCGCACCCGCGCGGCCAGCAGCTTCTGCATCAGCCGCTTCATTATCTCGGGATCGTCGTTCACGCCCTTCAAGAGCACCGTCTGGCAGCCGAGCGGGACGCCCGCGTCGGCAAGACGGCCCAGTGCGGCCACCGCCGCGGGTGTGAGCTCGTCCGGATGATTGAAGTGCGTGTTGATGTAGAGCGGATGGTATTGCTTCAGTATCCCGCACAGCTCCGGCGTGATCCGCTCGGGGAGATGACACGGCACCCGACTGCCGATCCGGATGACCTCGAGATGCGGAATGGCACGCAGGCGCTTGCACAGCTCGTCGATGCGCCGGTCGGAAAGGAGCAGCGGATCCCCGCCCGACATGATTACGTCGCGGATCTCGACGTGCTCCTCGAGGTAGCGGAACGCCGACTCGAGCTCGGCCATGGGGATCTTCTCGGGGTCGCCCACTTTCCGGCGGCGGGTGCAAAAGCGGCAATACGCGGCGCATACCGGCGACACGAGGAACAGCGCGCGGTCGGGATAGCGGTGGGTGATGTTCGGCACCGGCGAGTTGGCATCCTCGGCCAACGAGTCCACGAGGCCGTCGTGTACTTCGAGCTCCTGCAGGTCTGGCACGTACTGCCGCCAGATGGGGTCGCCCGGCGATTTGATGAGGTCCACCATCGCGGGGGAGATGCGAAACTCGAAATTCTCCGCCGCCTGTCGCAGCCGCTCGAGGTCGGGAAAGTGCTTTGCGCCGAACTTGGCGACGAGCGCTTCGAGCGAAGCGATGCTCTGCTTACGCAGTAGCTGTTGCCAGGACTCCATGCGTCAGATCCTTGAGATAGATCACCAGGTCGTCGCCGGGGGCGTAATAGCCCGGGAGCCGGGCCGCCTGGGTGTAGCCGCGGCGCTCGTAGAAGGCGCGCGTGGGTGCGTAGTCGGCGCGCGACGACGTCTCGACGACGATCAGGCGTCCGGCGTCCGTCGTCAGTTTCTCCTCGACCGCCCGCAACAGTCGTGTGCCGACTCCCTCCCGCTGTCGGACCGGATCCACGACGATCCAGTAGAGATCGAAGGTGCCCGTGGTGCCCGGCGTCGGACCCCAGCACGCATAGCCGACGAGCTGGTCATCGGCGTACGCGCCCAGGAAGCGGTAGTCGTCATCGCCCGCGAGGGCGTCGTCGAGCAGCTCCACGGCGGTGGCGACCTCGTCCGGCCGGAACAGGCCGGTGGCCGCCGTGAGCCGCTCAAGCGGTGCGCGTTGCGCGCGGTCGACGGGACGGAGCGAGCAGCTCACGCGCCGCCTTGGCACCCTGTGCCTCGCGGAGCGCGACCTCCGCGATCCGGCGCACCAGCTCTCCGTAGTCCCAGCCGGCGACCTTCGCCATGCGGGACAGACCGGCGTCGTCGTTCAAGTCCGGATTGGGGTTGACCTCGAGCACCCAGGGCCGGCCCTGGTCGTCTACGCGGAGATCGACGCGGCCGTAGCCCTTTCCCTGCATGGTCCGCCAGGCGAGCTCGGCGACCCGAGTGAGGCGGTCGCCGAGCTTCTGCGGAATGGTGGCCGGGCACACGGGCGCGGATCCGAGGTCGTCGGCGGACCCGAGGTCCCACTTGCCGGCGTACGTCAGGATCGGCCAGGCGCCCTCGGGCATGCGACTGAAGTCGATCTCCGCGATCGGCAGCACGCGGTTCCCTACGAAGCCGACGTTGAACTCGCGCCCGCCGATGTATTCCTGGACGAGCACTTCGTCGAACTGCTCTGTCATGGCCGCGAGGCGCGCGCGCAGCGACTTGCGGTCGCTCACGACGGAGCCGCGGTCGAGTCCCGCGCTCGCGTCCTCCGCCGCCGGCTTGACGATGGCAGGCAGCGGGAAGTCGTCCTCGATTTTGCCCTGCGCCACCGTCCAGCGGGGAATGGGGAGCCCCGCCTGCTGCAGCAACGCGTTCGCGATGGGCTTGCGGCGGCACGCAGCGAGGGTCCAGAGGCTCGCGCCCGTGATGGGGATTCCTGCGAATTCGAGCGTTCCCACGACATGCTCTTCCCACTCGCTCTTCCCGTGGACGCCTTCGCACAAATTGAACACGAGATCCGCCCGGCGCGCCACTTGGAACCAGCGCATGTCGTGGCGGACGCCGACCTTGCGGATCTCGTGACCCATCGATGCGAAGATCGCGCCGATCTCGTCCACGGCCTTCATTACGCCGCGGATGTCCTCCGGCGTCCAGTCTTCGGCGCCCGGGTCGAACAGGATGACGACCTTCACGCGCCCACCACCGCCCGTTGCTGCGCCGGCGCCGCGCGGCGGGTCCCCGCCTCGATCGCCGGCTCCTGCCCCGTCAGCCGGCGCCAGGCGATGCGGACCACTTCCTGGATGAGGTCGTCGTAGCCGAACCCGGCGGCGCGCGCCGCCTTGGGGAAGCAGGAGTTCATGGCCGGATCGGGAAGGATGCCCGGCAGGGGGTTCAACTCGAGGACGTTCGGCACGCCGAACCGGTCCACCCGAAGGTCGACCCGGCACCAGTCGCGGCATCCGAGCGCGTGGTAGGCTTCGAGCGCGGTGCGCTCGATCTCGCGGTACAGCGCCGCCGGCACGCGTGCCGGGCACTCGAAGATCGCGAGCGGGGCTTCGGGGCGGTCCCACACCCACTTCGCCTCGTACCCGTACACCGGCGGCGCGCCCTCGGGCAGGGCCGAGAAATCGAATCCGATCACCGGCAGGCAATAGGCCTCCGGGCCGTTCCCGAGGATCGCGACGGTGAACTCGGGGCCCGGGAGGTACGTCTCGACCAGCACGGGCTCGACGTAGCGCTCGAGCAGGAACCGGGCGCGCTCCCGCAGTGCCGCGACGTTTGCGCACAAGTTGCTGGCGAACACACCCTTTCCCGATCCCTCCGCGACCGGCTTGACGAACACGGGGTAGGTCAGCGCCATGCGCTCGATCTGTCCCGGCGCCTCGATGCAGGTGAACGGCGCCGTGGGAACACCACGGTACGCAAGCGTCTCCTTGGTCCGACCCTTGTGCAGCGACAGCGCCAGCGTGAGTGGGTCCGAGCCTGTGTACGGGATGTTCAGGTACTCGCAGATCGCCGGGACGAGCGCTTCGCGGCTCTGGCCGTGGAGCCCTTCGGCCATGTTGAAAACGAGATCGGGGCGAGCGAGGACGAGGTTCTGGGGAAAGAACTGGTCGGCTTCGAGTCGGATGACGCTGCCGAAGAGACCGAGGGCCTGCTCCACCGCAGCGATGGTCGAGGGATCGTCCCATTCCGCAAACGCGTCACTGGCACTGTCGGATGCTGCGTCGGGCGCGGGATCGGGTTTTTCGTTGTATGCGAGACCGATTCGCATGTGGTCTCGGGTGACCTCCTACAAAAAAGGCCGCTCGTGCGGTCTGTGAATCAAAACGCGTTGTCGAGTAGACAATAAGGAACACCGGAGCGATGCGCAATAGGCAAATCGGAATTTTTTTCGGAGTCGACGTGCGTCAAACTTTGTGGTACGCGACGCGCGCGGCGTCGTGTTTGTCGTCGGCGAGATAAATCTCGAAATCGGCGAAGAGGGCCGGCGCCTCGCGCTGTAGGACGCGAAGACATGCAATCGCCATTCGGCGGATCTCGAGCTCCGCGCCCTCGCTCGAGCGCAGCTCGAGCATCGTGCGCCACGCCCGCGCGTTCCCCGACACGACGATCTTCACCTCGGTGGCGTTGGGAAGGACGCTGCGCGCCGCCTCGCGCGCCACCTTGCGCCGGTGCACCTTGTCCGCCATCCACGCGTAGCGTTGCATCAGCGCCTCCACGGCGCGCACGTAGGCCGCCTGGGCGTCTGCCACCTCCCGTTCCCACTCCGCCTCGAGCGCCGGGTCGCCCAGCATGGCCGGCGGCACCACGAACGCGGCGTGCGACTCGTCGACGTAGCGCTGCGACAGCTGGGAGTAGCCGAACCCCGCACGGTGTCGCACCAGCTCGTGCGAGCAGGAGCGCGAGATGCCCTCGATCAACAGCACGTAGACCGCGTGCTCCAGTACCGAGCCATGGCCCTGCTTCTTGATGTTCTCGAGGTAGTCGGCCGTCGACCGGTTGGCCGGGTTGTGCTGGCTCATGTAGCAGATCCGGCCGGCGAACTCGGCGAGGCGCTCTCCGGCGGAGGCGCTGCCCTGCCATTGCACCCGGAGGTGCTCGGGTTCGAGGAACTCAGGCCGGGCGATCAGCGAGACGCGAGGGGCGCGGAAGACTTCCATGGGAGCGAGGGGCTAGGGGTTTGGGGTTGCCAGGTCGAGCTTTGGTGTCGCCCAGCCGGCCGTCCGCTCCACCTCTCGCAGCCGGGCGGCAATGTCATCGGGAATCGGCGCCGCTTCCGGGCCGACCTTGAGATCGGCGAGGGGCGCCCAATCAGCCGACGGGATTATAACACCCGGGTTGAGCGTGCAGCGCGGGTCGTACGCCTGCTTCAGCTCCCGGAACAGCGCGGTCACCTCCGGGCCGTAAAACCGCTCCAACAGGCCGGCGCGCAGCCGGCCGACCCCGTGCTCCCCGCTTGGCGTTCCGCCCAGTCGCAGCAGCAGCTCCGCCGCGTCTCCGTAGAGCGCCGCCAGGGCATCGCGCCAGCCGGATACGGTCAGATCGGGGAGCGCGTTCACGTGCACGTGGCCGTCGCCCGCGTGTCCAAAGATCGCCACCGGAATGCCGCGCGCCGCCGCCGCCGCGCGGATCCCGGTGACATAGTCGGCCAGCCGCTCGAGCGGCACGCACCCGTCTTCGACGACTTGCAGGGAGCGTCGGTTCTCCGGGAGGCGGGCCAGGGCCGGGCTCGCCAGACGGCGTACCGCCCACAGCGTCTCGAGGCTCGCTCGGTCGACTGCCGTCGCGACGTGCGCCGTGCTGGCGCGCAGGCCGCGCACCGCGTCCCCGACCACGCCCCGCGCCGCCGCCTGAGTCTCACGCTCGAACTCGATCAGCAGGAGTGCGTCGAGCCCCTTGGGCAGGCCGGGGGAAGCGCCCGAATCCCGGACGAAGTCGAGCAGCGTCCGGTCCAACAGCTCGACCGCCGACGGGTTCAGGGCCACGAGGTAGGGGACCGCCTCCGCGACCTGATCCAGCCGTTCGAACCCCAGGGCCGCGCCCGCCACATCGGCGGGGATCGGCTCCAACCGCCACTCGACCGCGGTGATGAACGCGAGCGTCCCCTCCGACCCGATGAGCAGGTCGAGCTCGTCTCCCGATTCGGCAAAGCGATCGAGCGCATAGCCGGCGGCATTCTTGCGCGTCTTGGGAAAGCGAGCCGCGATCATCCGGCGCTGGTCGGCGGACAGATGGAACCGCTCCTCGCTCCCCGCTCCCCGAGTGACCCGCCGCGGTTCGCCGTCCGCTCGGATGAGTTCGATCGCTTCCACCCAGCTCCGCACGCTGCCACTCCGCACCGAGCGCGGCCCTGCTGCGTTGGTGGCCACCATGCCGCCCGACGTCGCGAACGCGCCCGAGGACGGGTCGGGGGGGAGCCGCAGGCCGAAGGGTCGCGCGGCCGCCGTCAGCTCGGCCCACGTCACGGAGGCGCCGGCCCAGAGCCTCCGGTGGGGCCAGTCGGGCGCGGTCCAGTGGAAGCCCTGGCTCAGGTCTACGACGACGCCGCGCCCCACGCCTCCCCCGGCCATCCCGCTCCCCGCGCCACGGGGCACGAGCGGGGTGCCCGTCGCTCCCGCCCACCTGACGAGCTCTTGCAGCTCTTCCACTCGCCGCGGCACGGCGACCGCCGCCGGAACGATCCGATAGATCCCTGCGCCTTCCGAGTACGCGGCTCGGCTCCGGGGATCGGTGAGGAGGGGAAGGGGTGCCTGCGTCAAGACCGCTGGGTGGTGCGTCGTACGTGGTTCGTCACGGCACACAAGTTACCACGCGCCACATACCACGCACCATTCGCGCTTGACACCGCAGGGGGTGCGGGTGATGCTTGACGCCTCATGACCGCCGACACTCCCCGCGCCCAACTCATCCACATCGAGACCGATCGCCGTCTCGGTCATGAGTGGGACGAGTGGGACGGGCGGCCTCTCCCCGGGAATGGGGACTTCTCCGCGCCTCCCGGACTCTTCTTCGGCTTTGCCGCCCTGACGATCGGTATCGGCATGGCGGTGGGGGCGGCGCTCATCTTCTTGCTTGGCCCGCGACTCGGCACCCTCTGGGCCATGCTGCCCCGCACGCTCTGGCTCGCCCTGGGGGCGGTGTCCGCAGCGACCTGGCTGTGGTTCGGGACCCTGCTCCTTTCCTTTTATGGGGGCATGCTCGCCCTCCCCGAGGGCTGGCTCGAGCGGGGGCCCTATCTTCGCCTGATGAGCCTTACCTCCTCCGTCTCCCGGGCGTTCGGCAAACGGGATTGGGTAGAGCACGCGGCCATCGACGTGTACAACACCCTCGCTGAGCGCCGGCGCCGGACGGTGGGCAAGGGTGAGTTGCTGGTGCTCATCCCGCGCTGTCTGTCGAAGCAGGCGCTCGATGGGGTGCTGGCGATCGCCGGGCGCTACGACGTGCCTGTGTTCGTCGCAACCCGAGGACAGCTCGCGCGGCGGGTGATCCGCGAGCGCCGCCCCCGTGCGGTCGTCGCGGTGGCGTGCGAGCGGGACATGATGACCGGGCTCCGCGACGTGGCCGGCCGGCTACCGGTGCTCGGGCTGACCATGCGCCTTCCGAATGGACCGTGCCGCGACGCGATGCTCGACCTCGACGTCATGGAGGAGTGGGTGAGGGGCTTGGTGGGGGCGTAGGGCGCCCCTGCTCTTGGGCGGCCTTCGGTACCCCGAACTTCTGCTTCAGCTTATCCACCAACCGCTGCGCGATCTTGTAGCCCTCGTGCTCCTTCGACGCGATCACCTCGAGATCGCGCTCGGGGCGTGACGGGTCGTAGCGGGGCCGGTACACGGGCTCGGTGGTGAGCCGGGTTTGACCGGGCACCCACGGATCGGCCCAGAACCGGATCTTCAGGGTGGCGGCGAGGTTGGTGATCTCGCGTTCGTGGTGGCGGGTGCGATGAGCTTGCGTGTCGTACCACGCCGTCTCGACGTAGCCGTCCCGCACGTTAGCATGCGCGACCTCGAGGCTCTCGGCCGCCACCAGGCTGTCGAGCACCGCGGTGACCCGCTCCGGTCGGCCGTCGAGAACCACGGTGAGAGCACGGGGGTCGGGCCGGAAGTCGGGGCGGGTGGTGATCGGGGTGCAAGCGGCGACAAAAAACAGAATGCGGAATGCGGAATGCGGAATGCGGAGTAGCAGTGAGAGGTCGCGCGCCACCTCGCTCACCCTGCCATTCCGCACTCCGCATTCCGCATTCCGCATTGCTTAGTGCGTATGCGGCGGCGTGCTGGGCGCGTGGGTGTGCCCTGGAGCTTTCGCCGAGTCCGCTGGGGCTTTCGTCGAGTCCGCGTGCTCCTCGGCTTCGCCCGCCTCGTGATGATGCCCCGCCTCCCGGTTTTCGATCTCCGCCTGCAACGTGGCATTGGGAATGCCCGCCGCGTGGTCGAACATCAGCTTCGCGCCGAGCACTCCGGTCCAGATGATGGCCACGAGCCCTGCGACGCTCAACACCCGGAGTCCGGCCTCCTCGGCGCCGGTGAGCTTGGACCGGCGGAACAGCTTCCACGCAAGCACCACGGTGAAGATCCCCATGGTGGTGAGCGCCACCGTCTCGTGCGTCTCCATCAGCTCGTGAATCGCTTCGCCGTGCTCGATCACGTCTTCGGCCTGCAGGCCGGCGAGCACGGCTACCCAGCCGCCGATCACTCCGGCCCACAGGGTCCACACCGCCGCCGATTTGAGCGAATCGCGCTTCGTGACCCAGGCGCCGAGGTCGAAGAGCACCGTCACGAATAGCAGTGCGGCGGGCAGGTCGTTCACGGCCGCGTGAAAGCGGGGCCAGTCGTAGCCAAGCATGCGGGTCCTTGGGGGTGAGGGTTTGGAGTGGCGCGCGTCAGACGCCGAGGGCAAGCACCTTGGGCGGATCGACGGAATAGTCGTAGAAGCCCTTGCCGCTCTTCCGGCCATTCATTCCCGCCAGAACCATCCGCTTGAGGAGCGGCGGCGGCGCGTAACGTTGCTCGCGGTACTCGGTGAACATGATCTCGGCGATCTTGTAGGTCGTATCCAGTCCGACGAAGTCGAGCAGCGTCAGTGGTCCCATGGGATAGCCACAGCCCAGCTGCATCGCCTTGTCGATATCCGGTACGCTCCCGACGCCGCGTTCGACCGCACGAATGGCATCGAGCAGATACGGGACGAGCAGCAGGTTGACGATGAAGCCTGAGGTGTCCTTCGCCGCCACGGGCTCCTTGCCGAGCGATTTGGCGAACGCGAACGCGCGTTGAAATGTCTCCGCCGAGGTGGTCACGGTCCGGACGACCTCGACGAGCGGCATGAGCGGCACGGGATTGAAGAAGTGCAGGCCGACGAAGCGGTCGCCTCGCTTCGTGGCCGCCGCCATCGCCGCGATGGTGAGGCTCGACGTGTTCGAGGCGAAGATGGTGGTGGGGCCGCACAGGCCGTCGAGCTCCTTCCAGAGGGCGTTCTTGAGCTCCAGGTCCTCGGTCACGGCCTCGACCACGATGTCGCACGTCTTCAGGTCTGCCGTGGTGGTCGTGAAATGCAGGCGCTTGAGAGTCGCGTCGCGGTCCGCCGCCGCAACCTTCCCCTTCTCCACGAACTTGGCGAGGGATTTCTCGATCCCAGCGCGCGCCTTGTCCCAGACCTGCTGGGACACGTCCCGCACGGTCGTGTCGTATCCCGCCGCGGCAGCCACCTGGCCGATCCCGCTTCCCATGAGTCCACAGCCCAGCACCCCAACCCGTTTGATGTCGGTCATGGCGCTCCCACGCTCACCTGGGATTGATCAATGTGCGGATCTCGTCTGCGATGCGGAGCAACGGGTTCGCCTGTTCGCCCGGCAGGGCGTGTCCGGGTTTGATCTCCCCGCGCTCGAGCCGGTCCAGCACCTGCTCCAGCCCGATCTGGACCTGCTCGTGCTGCGCACGGTGGCTCCGAAGGATCGCAGCGGCCGCCGGAGCGAGGATCAGGAGCGGCAGGAACGGGAACGGCGCGAGCAGCCCCATCAACCCAAGGGCCCCGCTCGCCGCGGTCCCCAAGGTGAGGAGCGTCGTCGCGCCGGCCAAGCGTTGCCTGCGGCCGTTGCGCACGTCCGCGACCAACTGGACGTGGCAAAAGCCGCTCTCGAGCGGTGTTACCCGGCCGGCCACTTCCGTCGCTCGCGCCAGAGCGAACCGCCGACCTCCCGCTCCGAGCGCCCGCTGAATCGACGCGAACGCGCCGACCTTCGGCTCCCAGGTGGTGTGGTCGGCGTAGCGGCGCTTTACCTGGAGCAGCTCTTCTTGCTGCATCCACGTGCCGAGCGCGCGATCGATCACGGCGGGCTCTCCCGCGACCACGCGCTGGGCAGAGAGCCGTCCGGGGCCCACCAGCCATGCCAGCACGCCGCCGCGCGCCTCGGCCGGAGGACGCGTCTGCTCTTCGAGCAATGCCTGCCGCAGGTAGCGCGACGGGATCCCGACGTCCTGGCCGAGCGCGAGCAATTCGGGTTCGGTGAGCCCCTCGCCGATGTCCTGCTCGCCGGCTTGCAGCTCCGCCGCGCGCTGGATGATGCGTTCGAGCGCTTCCCGGCGGATGAGCTCGCCCGCCATGGTTAGGCCTGGACCTTCGTCTTCGCCGGCTCGGCCGGGACGGTGTCACCCGAGGTCCGCTCGGGGAGCGCGGGTGTCGTCGGCTTCCGAGCCACGGCTTCGAGGAATCCCTTGAACAGATCGATCGGGATCGGGAAGAACGTCGTCGAGTTGTTCTCGGAGGAGATCTCCGTCACCGTCTGCAGGTAGCGCAGCTGGATCGCGGCGGGCTCCTGGCCGATGATGTGCGCGGCCTGGGCGAGCTTCTCCGAGGCCTGCAGCTCGCCCTCCGCGTTGATGACCTTGGCCCGGCGCTCCCGCTCCGCCTCCGCCTGTCGCGCCATGGCGCGCTTCATCTCGGGCGGCAGGTCCACGTCCTTCACTTCCACCGCCGATACTTCGACGCCCCACTCCTCGGTGCGCTTGTCGATGATGTTCTTCAGAATGGCGTTGATCTTCTCCCGGTTCATCAGCAGCTCGTCCATTTCGGTCTCGCCCAGCACCGAGCGCAGCGTGGTCTGCGCGAGCTGGCTCGTGGCGTAGAGATAGTTCTCCACGCCGATCACCGCCTTGACCGGATCCTTCACGCGCATGTAGAGGACCGCGTTCACCTTGATCGAGATGTTGTCACGGGTGATCACGTCCTGCGGTGGGATATCGAGCGCCACGACGCGGAGCGAAACCTGTTGCGTCTTCGCGAACAGCGGCGGCACGTAAATCAGCCCGGGGCCTTTCGCGCCCCACGATCGGCCCAGGAAGAAGTACACCGCTCGCTCGTATTCCCGAAGCACCTTGAGGCCGCCGAACAGATACAGCGCCAGCGTGCCGAGCACGGCAATCACTACGATGTCCATCGCGACTCCTCTTCAGGCCGGGAAGGCTTCCACGATCACCGCCGCGCCCTGGCCGCCGCCGATGCAGGCGGAGCCCAGCCCGAAGCGCTGCTTGCCGCGACGGAGGGCGTGGAGCAGATGGATGGTG
>WNEZ01005840.1_pt1 | contig 10819 bp, 7 predicted proteins | sample 5400521 | NCBI WGS metagenome assembly WNEZ01 (sample SAMN13153339, study PRJNA577476) | soil metagenome | isolation source: 120 cm saprolite under Douglas fir tree site 2 hole 1 replicate 1 | place: USA:California | collected 2015-04-18
CTCCGTCGCGCGCGCAATGTTTATCGCGCTCCAGGTGCTGCGCGGCTTGCGAGGGGTTATGCGATTCGAATAACTGACCTCATCGATGCCCTTGCGGACGCCGTCGATCCAGCCGAAGCAAAGTTCTACGTCGACAAGTTCCTGCCAGGTGATGCTCGGTTTTCCCGAGCCCCGCCTGTAAAACCCCACCAGCAATTCACTCGCTGTCGCGTGGTTCTCTTCGAGCCAGTGGCGCAATTCCGCGGCCGTGGCAAAGAATGTCGGTTGCACGCAGGCACAGAATAGTTGGAGGCTGGCACACGCGCCAGCCTCCCTCTGCGATTCGTTCCGGCGCTACTCGTCGCCCGCCAGGTTGTTCGCTCGATCGAGGATCGCGTTTGCCTGCCGAAGCAGCTTTTTAGCCGTTCCTTCGCCTTCGTCTTGCGCGCTGGCCCGGTTGTCTTCGCCCGATCCGAAGGTCGCGGACTCGAGGAACATTGAGATTTGCAGGGCGAGGGCGTCGCGATCGTTGGTCAGGGTGGTGAGCTTGCGCTCGAAAGCAAGGTACTGGATGTCGTCGCTCGGGGTGCCACCGATGACGGCACGGGTGTCCGCGCTGACGACCGCCGTCCCAAAGGCGCCCACCGGCGCGTCGAGCTGCTTATAGACGTGGCCAAGTGCGATGAGCGCTTCCCTGTTGCCCCGGGTCTTGACCGCGTTTCGGTCCAGGACATCGAGCAGGACGCGGCCGTCATGCCGGTAGTCGTCCCGCAGCCCGACGAGGGCCAGGGTGGTTGGCCGGGTGTCCGTGTGGTCCGACCAGACCTGGTTGTTGACGCCCAGGTGGCGCACGCCCGGTCCCACCAGCCCGAGCCAGGTGGTTGTGATCTGCGGCTGGATGTCGCCATGGTGCCAGGTCTCGATTGCCTGGCACTGGATCACGGTGTCAGTGGGCGTGCCGCAGTCGAGACCGCCGGCCACCCCTTCGTAGTCCGGCTTGTTGAACTGCGTGAAGGTCGGCGTGCGCAAGGGATCGGACGTCACCATGTGTAGCGCACGCAGCGCCGCGCGATCGGCCATGAAGTCGGCGAGCCGCTCCGTCTTTCCCGTGAGTGGATTTACGACCATAAGGGTTCCGGCGACGCGCTCCATCTGCCGGACGTTGGGATCGTTCGGGCCGGGATTGCCGTCAACATAGTAGTCAGGCGCGGAATCGCCCTTGAGGCCGAAGCCGGTCGTGATCCCGTGTTGCTGGAGCAGCGTATCGAGCGCGACCTCAACGCTGCCGAGCTTGGTGGGATCGTAGATGCAGGTCACCACCACGCCGTTGCAACCGGGATTGCTCGGGCCGACGCCGACGAAGTGATCGTTTTCATCGGCGGTCACGACGAACAGCGTGTTGGACTTGTTGATGCCGTCCGCGGCCAGCCGGGCAAAGAACTTACCGAAGGCCTCGTCGTAGCGGTGGAGGTTCTGCTCGTATACGGGGTCCCCTGGGCCAAGGCCGGTGTCGCTCTGCTCGTGGACGGCGGAGATGTAGGCGGTGGTGATCGGGACGCCGTGCTCCTGCATGGCAGCGACGTAGGCGAGCGAGACGGCGGCGGACGTCCCGTTGAAACCCGGGAAGCCCGGGTACTGCGTCCCATCGGCCGCGCTGTTGGCAATCACGTTGCCGTCGAGGTCGGTCATTGGGAGGCTGGCGCTGATCTGCGGCGCCACGTACTTGTGCCCGAAGAGGCCGTTGAAGCCCGTATAACCGCCTGGTTCGGCCGGCAGCGCGTCGGCGACCCCGCGATTCGACGCTCCGCAGAGCGCCCCGCCTTTTGCGCAGTGGATGGCGACCCCGATGAAGTCGGCGGTGGTCAGCGCCTGCCCGTTGTCGCTCAAGTTCGCGGCCTCGCTGGCTTCCGCCGACGTTGCTCCGTAGACCGTTGCCACGTTGGCGACCCGCTCGAGCTCGATGTTCGCGGTGCCGACGGCGCCGAAGTTACAGCCGGCGCGAGTGTACGGCACCCACGGAGCCGGCGGATTGTTGCCCTGGGCGTCGACGAGGTTGTATTTGTTCTCCGCCGTGCCGTCGAACGCCTGGGCCAGATCGGTCCAATAGGCAAACGAAAGCGCGGTATGCCCGACGCCGTCGGGCCCGTAGAAGAGGAAGGTGTTGCTGACCGGCTGGCCGTGGCGATCAGGGTAGACGCCCGTCAGCGTGGTCAGGATGTCGGTGCCGGTGTGCGAGATGACCGGTGTGTGGTGGTTGTTCAGGACGGTCCCGTTGCCGACCAGGAAGTTGTAGAGATTCGGCATCTGCTCGATGTCCGAGGGGACATTCGGGTTGTCGCGCCGGAAATGGACGTTGTCGAACTGGAGCTGGATGACGTGCTTGATCGCGCCGCCGGCAGAATTCAGCTGACAGCCGGCGGTCGCTTTTGCCGCTTGCGCCGCGAGTGGCATCGAGCCGATCGCCAGCATTGCCGTGGGAAGGACGGCCACCACGGCGAGGCGCGCCAGACGTCGGTAAAGATGGGTGCGGACTGAAGTCATTCAGTTCCCTCCTTAGGAAAACAAGAGGGCCGGCGATCGCGCCGGCCCTCAGCCGTTAGTCGCCCTGCTGGTTGTTCTGGTCGTTCCCCTGATCGAGCAGGTCTTCACCTTGCTGGATCAACTGGCGCGCCTGGTGTTCGTTGATCGCCGTGCCGTCGAAGGCGGCGGCATTGAGCATCGCGATCATCTGGCTCGCGATCGCATTCCGCTTGCTCGTCAGAGCAATCAGCCGGTTCTCGATTTGCGTGTAAGTCGCGTCATTCGCCTCGAGCGCCTTCGTCGATTGCTTCAGGCTGGAGAGTCCCAGCTCACCCACGGGGGCATTGATCTGCTTGTAGACCTCGCCCAGCTCGCGCAGGGTCTCACTATGCGCGCGCAGCGACTTCGGCAGCGCCCACGCATTGATCGCCTCGACCATGACTCGCCCGTCGCCGGCATAGTCGTCCTTGAGACCAATCAGGGAGAGGATGGTCGGACGGACGTCGGCGTGATCGGACCAAATTTCGTCTGTCTGACCAAGGTGCTTGATCCCGGGTCCGACCATGCCGAGCCAGGTCGTGACGATGTCGGGTTGGAAGTCACCATGGTTCCACGCAAAGGCAGAACTCTGGCTCAAGCAAGCCGTGCTGACTTGAGCAGAAATCGGCGCGCAGGTCGGCCCACCCCGGAAGAAGAAGTAGTCGGGATTGGCAAACATCACGAGCGTCGGTGTGCGCTGCGGATCGACCGTCACCATGTGCAGGAGGTTCAACTCCACAGAGTCCGCCAGCCGCTGGGTGATGACGGTCTGTTGACCGGTGTTGCGATTCAGCGGATCGACAAGCTTCGCAAGATCATGGTCGAACTGGCGGGTCACCGCGGCGTCCCTAGCCGGATTGGTATCCAGGTAGATCGCGGGCGCGGTATCGGCGTGCACTTGGAACGGCGTGGTGTTACCGGTCTCAGCGTTGAGAAGGCCGCGGAGATTGCCGCCGATCTCACCGATTGTCGGCGAGGCAAAACTGTGGTCGTAGGTGCAGAGGACGACGACGCCGTTGCATCCGGCAGGAGCTCCCGGCGTGCCGGCGTAGTGGTCGTTCTCGTCGGCGGTGAAGACGAACAGGGTGTTGCTCTTGTTGATGCCATCGGCGGCAAGCCTGTTGAAGAACGTGCCGAAGGCCTGGTCGTATGCTTTCAGCTGGTCTTCGTAGGTCTTTTCGCCGGGACCGAGAGCGCCCTTGTCGCCGCCGCCCGTGTGGTCACCGTGAGCGTCTGAGATGTACGCGTAGGTGATCGCGACGTTGTGCTCCTGCATCGCCGCCACATACGCCAGTGATTGCGCCGCCGAAATACCGCTGAAACCGGGGAAGCCTGGCGTGTGGCTGTCGGGGTTGGTCATGGTCTGATGGTTGAGGTCGGTCATGTTGCCGCTCGCGTCACGAAGGTCCGATCCCGGAGGCGCGATGACGGGAGCGACGTACTTATGACCAAAGAGCCCCTGGAAGCCGCTGTACCCACCGGGCTCATCCGGCAAGGCATCGGTCTGCGCGTGGCTTGAAGTCGCACAGACGGCGGCGCCCTGTGCGCAGTGGATTGCGATCCCGATGAAGTCGGCCGTTGCCTGGTCGGGGCTGTTCGTGGCTTCGATGGCCTCGGGCGACCCGGCGCCGAAGACCGTTTTGACATTCGCGGTCGACTCGAGCTCGATGTTGGCGGTCGATACGCCGCCGAAGTTACAACCGGCGCGCGTATACGGAACCCAGGGAGCCGGCGTGTTCTTGTTGCCGGTGGTCACGAGGTTCGGCTTGGTGTCAGTCGGCGGCGACGCCAGGTCGGTCCAATATTGAAACGAGCCGGCACCAACCGACGTGCTGCCGTCGGCCTTGAAGACCCGGTAGCTGTTGGAAACCGGCATCCCATGTCGATCGGGGTAGAGGCCAGTCAGGGTGGTGATGATGTCGTCCGCCGTATGGGAGATCAGCGGGGTGTGGTGATTGGACGACAGCATGCCGTTGTTCCTGAGGAAGTTGAGCAGGTTCGGCATCTGCTCGAGGTCCGACGGCACGCTCGGATTGTCGCGGGTCAGGTGGACGTTATCGAACTGGACTTCGATCACATGCTTGATGGCGCCGTTTACCGAGCTGAGCTGACAGCCACTCGCGGCCGCCGCGGGCGCCGCGGCGCTGACCGACACGAATCCGGCGATGCTGGCGGGAAGCAGCGCTGCCGACAGCAAGCGAGCAAGCGAACGTCCAAACGTGGGCCCAAGAGTCATGTTCCCTCCTTCCCTGAATGCGGATCCCCAATGCAGTCTGGCTACGACGGTCGAAGTTTTGGCGAAAGCCAAATGAATGTTCGGTTAAGTCACAGCGCGGACCGGTGTGTATTGTGGCAGAGAAATGCGGATTGGTCTAGACGTCGCGCAACACCAACTCCTGTGGCCGGAGCTGGCGGAAAGAGTCCAATTCGCGGAGTCAGCTGGATTCGACGGTGCCTGGGTCTTCGACCACTTCTCCCCGCTTTACGGCGATCCCAATGGCCCGTGCCTGGAAGGGTGGACGCTCCTGGCAGGCCTCGCCGCCATCACCTCGCGGATCCGCCTCGGGGTGCTGGTGACTGGGATCACCTACCGCCATCCTTTGGTCCTGGCCACCGAGGCGATCACCGTGGACCATATCTCCAACGGGCGGCTGGAGCTCGGCCTGGGCGCCGCCTGGCACCAGCCCGAGCACGAGGCGCTGGGGATTCCGTTTCCGTCGATCAAGGAGCGGGCGGAGCGCCTCGAGGAGGGCGCGCAGGTCATCCGGCTGCTGATGACGAAGGACCGCGCCACCTTTTCCGGCCGGCATTACCAGCTGAGGGGGGCGAGTTATCACCCGAGACCAGTTCAGCGGCCTCATCCGCCCATCTGGATCGGCGCCAGTGGGGAGCAATTGATGCTGCCCATCGTCGCCCGCCAGGCCGACGCCTGGCACGCCTTCGGCTCCGAAGCTTCGATGGTCCGCAAATCCCGACTGCTCGACCAGCTGGCGGAGAAGGCTGGTCGAGATCCAACAGCGATCCTTCGCTCGGCGTCCCTCTCGCTGTCGCGACCCTGGGACCAGGTCCGCCGCCGCGCGGTACAACTTCGCCAAGCCGGCTTCGGTTACGTGATCGCTGAGTGGCCATCAGAGGGCAAGGGCCGGCTCGACGAGTTTGTTGAAAGGGTCATGCCAGAGCTGACCCGCTAACTGTCGACAAGTTCCCTTTCATTGACGAGGCGCACCGACGGTGGCAGACTACGGATGTTTCGCGGGGCGTGCGGCAACAGGCGCGGGGGCGCCGGCGTCGCCGTGAGGGAGGGAACAGATGATCCACCGACGTCTGTTAACCGTGCTCGCAATCGGGCAAGCGCGCGCGAGTTCGCCCACCGTTACGCTTGGATACGCTGCCGGCCGCTGTAGACGTTCAGGCTGCGGCCCCTGAGAAAACCGATCAAGGTCTGATTCGACGCCTGGGCCAGGTCGCGGGCCAGGCTGGATGGGGCTGAGACCGCCACCAGTACCGGGATGCGTGCCTGGAGCGCCTTCTGGACGATCTCAAACGACGTCCGGCCGCTGACCATCAGGATGTGGTGGTCGAGCGGGAGCAGCTGCCGCTCAACGGCATGGCCGACAATCTTGTCGACGGCGTTGTGCCGTCCGATGTCCTCCCGGACCACCACCAGCTCGCCCGTTGCCGTGAACAGGCCGGCGGCGTGCAGACCGCCTGTGCGCGCAAAGATCGCCTGCTCCGACCGGAGCCGCGCGTCGAGACCGTAGATGATGTCGCGGTCGATGACGAGACCCTCGTCCGGTAGCGGCGGCGCCGACTCGTGGATGGCCTCGATACTGCTGACACCACAGAGGCCGCAGCTGGACGCGGAGAGGAAATTGCGTTGCCAGCGGCGGTCGACGCCGGGCGCACCCGGAGCCAGATCGACGTCGATGACATTCTCCAGGTCGGGATGCTCGCCGTTCGGTAGCGTCCGCATGCGGGCGACATCGTCGGCCTTGCGAATGATGCCTTCGCCAAAAAGTAAGCCGAATGCCAGCTCGCGCTCGTGGCCCGGCGTCCGCATCATGACCGTCAGCGGGGTGCCGCCAATGCGGATTTCCATCGGCTCCTCGGCAGCAAGCTGGTCGTCGACGCGGACGCCGGCCTCCTCGCCGTAGCGAAGCACCCGCGCGCGATGCGAGCTCCGATCCTTCACGGAATTGATCCTAGCGAACATCCTCCCAGCGATAGGCGATCGTTCCGCCGCTGAACGGCACTTTCAGCCCGGCTCGGACCAGGTATGGCTCGACACCGCTGTAGAGGGGGATCAGCCGGTGATCGGCGAGCGCGATCGCTTCGGCCTGCTGATACGCCCTGATCGCGTCGTCCCAAGTCGTCGCGGCCTTCGCCGCCGCCAGCGCGGTATCGATCCGCGGGTCACTCAGGCGGAGGTTGTTGAACTGGGCGTTGGAGGCGAGCAGGTTGTCGAGTACATCCGACGCGTAGGGAAAGTCGGCGCTCCAGGTGTCGATGAAGACGGGCAGCTGGTCAAGTGCGGCTTGGTAGAAAAAATCGCCGGTCGGATGCAGATTGACGCTCCGCCCCGTCGCAGTGCTGATCTGATCTTGCAGGTCTTTTGCGACCCGCCCGACGGTCGAATTCGTCGAGAAGTAGAGCCCGATCTGCGCCGGAAACCCCGCCTGGTCGAGTGCGGTGCGGGCGGCGACCGGGTCGAAGGCGGTTAGCGCCCGATCGAGATGGCCGGCGACGCCAGGCGGAATCAGGTCGGTCGCCGGAGCCGCCAGCATCGACCCGAACAGCGCCAGATCGGTGACGCGCCCCCGGTCGATCGCCTGGGCGATCGCCATCCGTTCAGGAGGGCCATAGCCGCTGCCGGCGATGGTGTTGAAACCGAGAAAGGTCGTGCGCGTGTTCGCGACCTTGTGCAGCTGCGAGAGGCGCTGCGGGTCGCGCGCAAAGGCGAGCAGCTGCGGACCGGTGAAGCCGTGGGCGATGTCAACCGCCCCGCTGGTGTATCGATCGAGGCGTTTGGCCGAGTCAGGCTCGATCTCGATGTCTACCCTGCGGATTTGCGGGCGAGGGCCCCAGTACTCCGAGAACGCGCTGACCTGGAGCCTGTGGCCTCGATCCCAGCTGTCGAGGTGGTACGGGCCGCTCCCCGATGCGACGGCCCCGTTGAGGCCGGGATCGTCCAGCCAGTATGGTGGCAACGCGAGACGCGTCAGCAGCGAGCTGTCGGGCTGGGGCAGCCGCACCACGAGGGTCTTCGGGTCGACCGCCTGCACGCCGCTGATCGAGTCTCCCGGGTAGCGAGCGCCGAGCGGCGCGAAAAACGTAGTCAGGGGGCTCGTGGTCTCGGGCGCCAGCGCGCGCTTCCATGCTGTCACGGCGTCCTGCGCCTGGACGGTCGCACCCGATTGATATTTCGCCGCGCGCAGATGAAAGGTATAGAGACGGCCGGCATCTGCGATCTCCCAGCTCTGGGCCAGGGCCGGCACGGGACGAAGGGTCGCGTCGAGGCGAGTCAGCCCCTGAAAGAGCTCGGCGCCGATGGCGAGCGAGGTGGGATCGTTGATCAGCGCGGGGTCGAGCGTTTGCGCGTCTTCCGCCTCGCTCAATTGGAGATGCGACACGCGACTCGTATTCGCGGGCGGGGTGGACGCTGACGGCGCAGGCGTGCCCGGCAGGTTGCACGAGCTCAGCAGCAACGCCAGCGCCAGCCCCACCCCGCAGATGGCGCGGCCGATCATTTTTCCGATACTAGCAAGGTGTCGCGGCGCCAAGTCCCTCTGCTGATCGCGCTTATGGCCCTGCTCGGCTGGATTCTCCCGGCGACGCCGGCAAGCGCCGCCGCGACGGCCACCCTCGTCACCGGTACGGTCATCCCACACAACCCACCAATGGACGGCGTCGTTCGCCTGGACCTAAAGGTACGCAACGACACGGCGAGCGCATGGGCGGCTCGCGACCTCGTCCACCTGACCTGGAAGGGTGGCGACGTCAAGCCGGTCACGGCCGATGCGCGTCCCCTTGGGCAGGCCGTCGCTTCGAACGCGACGATGACCCTGACGTTGGTGACCCTCGCCCCCACGGCGGTCGGTGACTTCACGCTGACGGTCGAGCTCGAGACGGGCGGCAGCCGGCTGCAGATCGGCGATCCGACTCCCTTCCACCTCAGCGGTTTTCTGTTCAAAGGCCGTGGCAACGGCCATGGGCTCGGAATGAGCCAGTGGGGCGCGCGCGGGCGCGCGGGTGCCGGGGATGATTACAAGAAGATCCTCGCCGCCTACTATCAGAACAGCCGGATCGATAGCCGCGACACATCGGGAATGGTGCGGATCGCGCTCACCCATGGGCCGATCGACCTCGCCCGTCCATGGCCACGCGTGTTCGGACCGATGCCGTTTGTCGCCGAGCCCGTCATCGTCGACGGCTACCCGCAACTGTCGGGCGCATCGGGCGAGCTCCTCGGATTCGAGGCATCGCCGGGTGGACTCATGGTTGCCTTCGTGCAGTCGACAGACGGCACACATCGGGCTTCCGTCTCGTTCAACCGGACGCTCGTGATCCGCAGCCCCGGCGCGGCCGGGATCCGCACGAACATCCTGCAGACGATGGGCGGCGATTTCCGGACGGGCGCCGAGCAGTGGCGATACAGCGGCGAGCTGCGCCTCATTCGAGAGGGCGCAACGAACGTGCTGCCGGTCAACGTCCTCCCGATCGAGGACTACCTCAAGGGCGTCGTTCCCGCCGAGATGCCGCCCTACTGGGGTGTCGAGGCCCTCAAGGCGCAAGCGATCGCCGCGCGCACCTACGCGATGCGAAAGATCTCGGGGGGCGGTGACTTCGACCTCGAAGGCAACCAGTTCGACCAGGCCTACAGCGGACTGACCGAGCAGGTCAAGGCGAGCAGTGACGCGGTCGATGCGACAAAGGGCCAGGTGCTCACCTACAACGGCCAACTGCTCAGCGCCCTCTACATGGCGTCGGGTGGCGGTCATACCGAAAACAGCGAGTACGGCTTCATTCACTGGAACCACGGGCTGAAGCCGGCGGTCAACCTGCCCTACCTGCGAGGTATCGCCGATCCGTTGGACCGTGCGCCGTCATGGCAGGTCGGTCCCTTCTCTGCCACCGATGCCGCCCAGATCTTGCGTAACAACGACGAGGACCTGGGCGACCGGCTGGTTGGCATCGACATCCTGCAAAAGGGCCCATCCGGCCGCGTGCTCGGTGTTCGCCTGCGTGGGAGCAGCAAGACCGATGAGATCAGCGGGCCGGTGCTGCGTGCCTGGTTCGGGCTTCCCGACACGCTCGTGGAGATCGTCGGCGGCGGTTAGCGGTTACGCGACCCGCGTTTGATCTGACCCCGGAGTCTGTTGCGCTTGCGCCTGCCGGTGCTGGCGAATGCTGTACATGGAAAGCAGGGACCGGAGCAGCCAGGCCAGGACAATGATGCGGAGAAAGGCGAACGAGCCTGCCGCAAAGAACGCGATCGTGTAGAGGGTGTAGATCGCGATCGCGATCACTAGGGCGAGAATCTCACCCCGCCACACAAAGTAGGCGAGCGTCAGGAAGGACGCGCCAACGCCGACGGCCCACCATCCGAAGAGGCCGTTCAGGTCATCCATGTATCCGAGGGCAGTGGCCATTCCGAGAACGATGTACATGCTGCCGACGAACGCCAGCCAATGCCATGCCTTTTTGACTTCTGTCTGTGCCTTCTTGACGTCGGCAGGCAGGAGCGGCCGGGACGCACCCGCGCTGGCAGCCCAACTACCGGCGGAAGAGGTCAGCTCGGCCGGACCTGCCGCGTCCTTGGGAGCCTGCCAAACCTGCGGTTGATTCACAGGGGCAACTGACCCAACGACCGCGCACATGTCGCAGGTCTTACTCCCGATTGGAAGGGCGCAGCCGCATCTCCTGCAGACGGCCATGGACCTATATCGGGCGCGGCGCGGCGAACCTCCGTGACGGTTTTGCAACGAATAGCCCGCCGGCATCAGCCGGCGGGCCCTGACGTGGTTGTTTAGCTGCCCTGGACGGCGTTCTTCGCCAGCTCGGTGTCGGCGATGATCCAGGCTTCGCTCGTCCTCCCCTGGTCGTTGACGTGGAAGATGTAGACGATTTGGTCCTCGTACGTCTTGCCGTTCCGCTTGAACGAGCTGTTCACCAGCGCGACGACGTGCTTGTCGTTGGCTACGATGTCGTGGAAGTCGAGCTTGATGTCCTCAAGCTCCTGCGGGTACCTCGCAATCGCTCCGATGGCGGCTTCTTTGCCCTT
>WNEZ01006336.1_pt1 | contig 10817 bp, 15 predicted proteins | sample 5400521 | NCBI WGS metagenome assembly WNEZ01 (sample SAMN13153339, study PRJNA577476) | soil metagenome | isolation source: 120 cm saprolite under Douglas fir tree site 2 hole 1 replicate 1 | place: USA:California | collected 2015-04-18
CCTTTGCACCGTGTTAGTGAATTCGGCCATCGCGCCTGGGCCGTGTTGTTCGCTAGGCCGCGACATTTGTCCCAGCCCGTTTTTCAGCACCGCTCCGGCTCGCTCCGGCAGAAATACGCCTTTTTCGTCCACGAAAAGCTGCGTAGCATCCTTCAGATTTCCCCGGTTCTGCCAGGTTCCTTCCAGCTGCGCAACTTTTTCTTCCAGCGTCATGCGCCCCATCAAATCGGCCACGCGCTCTTCCACCGGAAGCTTTGCATCGCGATAAGCTGCAAGGTCCTGTGCAACCGACACCAGGCATACGCAACTGCATAGCGCCGCGGTCACAATAATTCCGGCTACAAACGATTCACAGAATCGCGCGATATATCTCAATCTACAACCTCCCAGTGCACCACGACGCTTGCAAACGCGCGAGCGCGTGGTACTATACACGACCGTTAACGTTACCGACAAGCGCTTTGTAGTATTTTTCAATTCTTGCGCATCTCTAGGTGTGCTTTCATTCTCACTGGCAGCAATACACTTGCGCATCTCTAGGTGTGCTTTCATTCTCACTGGCAGCAATACAGTGGAGTTTTCCGTGAACCCTGATCCCTTTCAGCCGCACCCAAATCACAAGTTCACCTTCGGCCTTTGGACCGTCGGCAATCGCGGCCGCGACCCTTTCGGCGACTTCGTCCGCCCGGCGATTTCCCCCACCGAAATTGTCCACATGTTGTCCGAAGTAGGCGCCTGGGGAGTGAACCTGCACGACAACGACTTAGTCCCGATCGACGCCACTCCCGCCGAGCGCGATGCTATCGTGCGCGACTTCAAGCAAGCCTGCAAACAAGCCAGCCTCATCGTCCCCATGGCCACCGTTTCCCTTTTCTTCCATCCTGTTTTCCGCGACGGTGCATTCACTTCCAACGATCCAGAAGTCCGCGCCTACGCCTTACAAAAAACCATGCGTGCCATGGACCTCGGCGCCGAACTCGGCGCAAAAATCTTCGTCTTATGGGGCGGCCGCGAAGGCGTCGAGACCGATGCCTGTCGCCGCGCCGATGAAGCCGTAAGACGCCTCCGCGAAGCCGTAAACTTTCTCTGCGAATATAGCCTCGACCGCAAATACGGTTTCCAGTTCGCTCTCGAAGCCAAACCCAACGAACCCCGTGCCGATATTTACATGGCCACCACCGGTCATTACCTCGGCTTCATTCCCACGCTCGATCATCCGGAAATGGTCGGAGTCAATCCCGAAGTCGCCCACGAGCAAATGGCTGGATTAAATTTCATGCATGGCGTCGCCCAAGCTTGGGAAGCAGGCAAGCTCTTTCACATCGATCTCAACGACCAAGCCCCCGGCCGCTTCGACCAGGATCTGCGCTTCGGCTCCTGCAATCTGAAGTCAGCCTTCTGGCTGGTGAAATTCCTCGAAGACGTCGGCTACTCGGGTCCACGTCACTTCGACGCACACGCCTATCGCACCGAGGACTACCGAGGTGTAAGAGAGTTCGCCCGCGGCTGCATGCGCACCTATCTGCTCCTCAAAGAAAAAGCCATTCGCTGGAATGCCGATACGGAAATTCAAGCCATCCTTCAAGAAGTTTCAGCAGCGCATCCTGGTCTGCCGCACACCACGCGTTATTCCCGCGTAGCTGCAGATTCACTCCTGATCCACAATTTTGACAAGGACGCCATAATGAAGAAGCGCCTGCCCTACGAACGCCTCGACCAGCTCACCATCGACATTCTTACCGGCGCGCGCTGAACATTGCCGCAGGCCGGCGCAGCGAGGAATCTCTCTTGCTTCGGATCCCGCGGGCGGTACGGCCTTAACTTTCACTACTTCTGATACAGATGCACCTTCCCATCGCAAACCACCGCCACATACCGTCCACTATCCAAGAACTGCATAACCTTCTTCCCTGCTCTCGCCATCGCTGCCCATCGCGATTTCGTATCCGGATTCTGCTCCAACCCGCGCAGGCTCTTTCCATCAAAGCGAAAATCCACCTGTCGCAAGCCCCGCCGTGCCGTGCTCTTCACAGGATAACTATGCTCTTCAATCTCGACCGACCTCGCACCCTCCACCATTGCCTGCTGCCATACATGGATCAGCACGCCCTCCAGCGACTTCATCGCACATTTCTTTTCTTAGTTTCGGCCAGCAGCGCCATCGTTCGCAGTTCTCTGTCCATTTGCCGGAGGCACGCCATGCACTGCTCGCAACGCCTCTCCTTCAGGTGCTTCACAAAAGCAAATATGTCCGCGTCGCGAAATTCTTCGCAGCACTCCAATTTCGGGGAGTCTTCCACAACCGCCCGCACTTCCTCCGGCAACTCGTAGTATGGGAGATCGCGGCGCATACCAGAACCGGACACAAATTTAGCACAGCGGACGCTGCCGCTAACGAAAGAACGGTATACGGCGTAGGAACGAACTGTGGTATGGAAAAATAGGAAATCGCGTGGGCTAGTCCGCTGCTTCTTTGATCCAATCGTGCGCAGCTTGCCATTCAATGTGATGCGCTCGCATCAATGCGTTGACCGCTTTTTCCACCAGGCCCCTGGCTGTTTTCAGCAGCAAATCATCCCGCTTGCAGTCTGCCATTCCCTGTCGCGCTTCGGCCGCTGTCTTGTACACACCAACTGTTCCAGCAGCGTCGTGATTGAGTATGAACTCGGAGCCATGGGGCATCATTCGGTAAGTTCCGGCCATGGGGTACCTCGGAGTCCCAATATAATGCTATACCATCGCAAATCGTACTTCGAAAATACTGTACGGCGTAGCGTACTGTAGCGCTTTTCTCGCGGCAGATGCCGACTGAACTTCCCTAGGCATGACCAGCGGCGGACTCAAGACTGGCCACCCGTTGCTTAAGATTCGCTTTTCCGTCACTATCCTTGCGTAGCCAAAGGCCGCCGCTGCGCGCCCTTCCTTTCTGTTACTTACAAAATTTACTGAGCGTGGTTCGCGCCGACGGGCGTACAGTTACTACGTTTTCAGCGCAGGCGAGGAGCATTAACAGCATGGAACAAGATGACTTGATTTTTTTGGGAGCAGCAGTCCTGCTTGGACAAATGGCGTCTCGCAAGCCGCCCGACCACACCGATATTCAGGCTGCCGTGCAGACCGCTCGAGACTTGCGCGATGAAGTAAACCAACAGCACGAAGACGCGCGCGCCAAGAAAGAACCTAAGAAACCCTGAGGCCATTGCGGGCAGCTGCCCCATTCACCGGGACTTTCACAGTCATCGAAAAGTTCAAGAAACACGCAGGGTGCCCCACCCTCGGGTTTGTGAGGGTGGGTCTTGGGTTTTAACCTTCCCAACTATTTTCAAGGATCAGTTCGACGACACGGGACAGCGCCACAAAACAGGCCCATGGAACACCATAAAAACGCCACTCACCACCTACGGCTCATACCAGAACTGCAAACTCACCTGCACATGCGCCGAAACGGCTTTCCCGTTTTTCTTCGCCGGCTCGTACAGGTATTGCTTCATATCCTTAATTGCCGTATCCCGCAATTTCGCCGGACCGGAAATCACCGTCACGGACTTGACGTGTCCCGCCGCGTCCACCAGCGCATCCAGGTTCACGTTTCCGGTTACATAATTCTTCAGAGCTTCCGCAGGAGCCACCGGTTTTACTCCGTGTACCAGTTTCGGCCCAACGTACCCGTCCCCATCTGGAATTACTCCAACTCCAGCGCTTGTATCCAAAGTCCTTTTAGCACTCGAAGCCACCCCCGCATTGCTCGCAGATCCCGCCGGCTTACCATTTAATTCAGAAGCGGGCTGAACCTTGCGCCGCTTGGCTTCCGCAGCGGCCACAGCGTCTCTTCCATTAAACGAGTTTCCTGAAGCCGATCGCATCGGACCTGGAACGGTCGCATTCAATGGCAAACCAAGCACGCCAACTGATGACTTTTTGTCCGCCGCAACAATCGAGCCTGAAGTCGCGGTGGTACTCGTCGGCATACTTTCCGTCGGCGCAGCAGATGCCTTTGCGCTGTCCTTGTCAGGACTCGGCGCAAGCGATGCAACCGCTATTTTCTGTGCACTTGCAACAGGCGCAGGCAACATCGCATGACTCGGCGCAGCTTTTGCCGCAGCCGTTTTCTTTGTCAGCCCGTCGAACGCGCCAAACCAGTTCGCACCAGCAGCAGCCAACGCCACCACCAGCGCCGCAACCAGCGATTTGCTGATGCTTTTTTTCAGCGCAGCCCGGCTCGCGGATTTTTGCGGATAAGCAACGAGCCTCTTCGGCAAGTTCGATTGTTCCTGCTTGGTTTCCAGCGCAAACAGTTCTTCCAGCCGCTTTTCTTCTTCGTTCCGTGCCACCTCAGCGCTGATTCGCGCCGCAGTGTTCACATCGGATTGCGCTGCTGTTCCCGCAAGTGCATTTTCGCCTCTCGGCAGCAGCGATTTCGGTTGCGTCTGCAATCCGGCAACTTCCATCTTCAAGCGTTCGACTTCGTCTAGGCTCGGAGCCACAGCGGCCTTGTCGACGCCGCCTACGGAATCTTCATCGCTTGAAAGCTCCTCGGTGACGCTGTTCGGGGTGGATACCTTGGCTGGCTTTGCGGACTTGGGAAATTCGATTCCCCAGAAACCTGGGCACGGTTCGGTGAATTCCAGGTCAATATAACAATTCGTCGGACGGAAGCTGCGCTTGCGCAACACTTGCGTGACCACTTCTTTGCCCGTGGTCTTGTTCGTGAGGAACAGCAACTGCCCGTCGGCAACCGCCGCGGAGAGCCGAATCACCGCTCCGTTTTCGAACACCAAAACAGTCTGCGTCTCTTCGGTAAAGAGCTCGCGCTTGGTCCCGGTATCTCCGGGGCGCGCTCCAGTAGCAATCACCGTGGTTTCCAGGGCCACCGGGTCCTGGGGGGCGCCTTCTTCCGGGCGCAATGCGCCTACAGCAGCCAGACCAGATCGTAAATTCACCGAAGACGCCAAGTCGTATTCCCCGTCAAGAGGAGAGGGATATCCGGAACTGCCTCGCCAATGAGCAAACGAACCCCCCCACCGGCCGCGAGGCGGCGCTCGCCCTCCGATGCTCACAATATGCTGGGTCGCTGGCTATAGTACCTGCGTACTGCCAGTAAACATGCCGGTGGCCAGCGCAGTTCAAAGTCTGCAATCGTGTTTACGTTTCGGCGAAGTCCGCGCTTGGCGCGGACTAAAGCTGACGGAACCAGCAAACTGCGACCTCCGCCCGCATGATTTTTGGCGCATGGCAGCAAAAAATTTGCTACGTTTGGATGTGAAATGGCAGTGCATAACTTCTTCACGCGGGAGTGGCGGAACTGGCAGACGCGACTTAGGATGTGGGTAACAGCCAGTGTTTATCAGTGTTTTCAACAACTTACGTTAGGTTCCGTTAGGCAAAATTAGGCTGTTTTTGACGACTTCGGTGAGAGTTGGGTTGCGGGAAAAGCAAAAAAATGAAAATGCGACTTTGGGAAAAATTCGTCAGTCTTGCCGCTCTGTCGGTTATCGTCGGAGGAACCGCTCTCGCTTGGAACCACGAGCACGACGATTCAAATCTGCAACGCTGGTACGCTGAAGACAACCAACGGTTCTTCGCTGGACAGTTGCCGTCCGTGTGGGTTCATTTCGGCGACTTGACCAAGGAAGACGCCGACGAAGAGACTAACCACAACGACAATACGGGTTTTTAAATCATCGTAGACCGCTCCAGTTCGGACGAGAGAGGCACGGTTCGGCATGAAATCTGCCACGTAGCCGTTTGGGGTGCGCCTGAACACGGGGCAGAGTGGCAAGCGTGCATGAGAAGATTCGAATAGCCGCGCACGTGGAGGGTGCTCACGATGAAAGCTCATGAATTCGCAGGATGGGCAATGTTTGCTTTTTCATGGCTCGGCATGGAAACAGTTAGTGGGCGTATTCTAACTTGGCTCGGTGTTCGGAACTTGCCTAACGACGTTTTATCCCTTTCTTGGTCGTGGCAATCACTAGTGCTTCAAGTTCTGACTCTCTTTGCAGCCGCTAAGTTGACTCTCTATGTGCTGGAAGGCGTCCAGCCGGATGCCAAGAAAGAGTGCCGCTGATTACTTAGGCGGGTCAAGAACCCCAAGCAACAGTAACGTGGACTTGCTGCAATCATCGCAGAGCAGTCTTCTTCCAAATAGTAGCGTGCCGCACTTGTGCTTTCTCGCCCTGTGCCGCTTGAAAGGCGGAATTCTGTTGCCGACAAACTCGTGAGTCGCTTGCTTGTTGCAACTTCTGAGTTCTTCAAGGACCCGCTCAAACTCGTCTGCCATCTCAGTAACATCCTTGTTTCCGTTACTGTACCCTATAATCGGTGAAGTGACCGTAAACAAGCCATCAGTCGGAGAATAAACTAATGCGGAAACGAGTCCTGTGGATTTTTCTGATTTTCCTGCTGGCTTTCGGGGCACCAGCTATCAGAGCTATAGGACAAGGTGTTGTTGGTGGAGGATTGGCGCATTTGCTGGTGCTGTTCGGCGTTGCATACTTAGTTGCCTTCGTCTGGGGAAAGTTTTCCAAGAAGCAAGCCTAACAGGGACGCTCTTTCCGTTTTAGAATGAGGCGAGGTTGCAGCGACGGCAATTCCTGCGTTACTGCGACTTTATTTACTTGTTGATTTGTAGTTTTACATTAGATATCCGTAACCACTGCAACAATCGCAAAGAGACATTTTCTTTTGCCTATTTTCAAAGGTCCAAGATTTACGCGACGGAGTAGAAAGCAGGAATTGGGTGTGTGGGACCATTTCATAGGCTGTCGCGAACAACATGATTCTAGCAATCTGCCACGGTTCCATTTTCGAACCGAAAATAACGCGCAATAGTATTGCTGTCGCGGACGCTAGGCGGATTGTTGAACGAATCGAATCGGAAACTCGTAAGCGATAGACCGTGCTATAAAGTCCGTATGAAAACTTCCGCACGATGGCTGCTATTCGAGTACCAGGGTCTCGATCTTGTGATCTTATCGAAGCCGTTCAAGACGAAAGAACTGGCGGAAAAAGCGCGTCGAAAATATCCCGACCGGGAACGCAGGAAGATCGGAATCGGCGTGGTTCGGGTACCAATCCAGTAGCCAGAGCTGGTCGCAGGCCCGTGGCCGGACGAATATCCGTGTAGATTATTCGGCCTACGTGGAAAGAAGTAAGCAGGCTTCGAGTACTAAACCCGTCGGCTTTTTCTCGCCAACTCCTCTTAATCAAGCAAGTTACGAGCGTGGTCACAAATCTGCTCTTGTGCCAACGGGAGGAGACACCAATGAACGCAGACATTAAGACTGCCGTTTGCACCGAGTACGAAAGACTCCTCACGGAATCTCACCAAGCCCTGTCTGAATTCAACGAGTATTTGGAGTGGGACGACGAGTTGCGCAATCGGCAGGCGAAGTATGACAAGGCTTATCGCCGTTTGCGGAATCATGCTCGCGATTGCGAGTTGTGTCAGTTCGTTTTAAGAATGCAAGTACGCACCGCCGCCTAGAAAACCGCTGACTTAGCCCGACCAAACTGTTTCATGCACGCCTGAAACATCGGCCCGCGCTATCAGGACTGGAATACAGATTCTCCTGTATTGCGTCAGACGCAGAACAACCGTCAACTCCTCTCGTGGCCAAAACAGTACTGATTGCCGATGATAGCGCCTCCGTACGGCTATCGGTGCGGCTCTTGCTTCAAGGTCGGCACAAGGAACTCCTGGTGCGCGAAGCATTCGACGGCATGGATGCTATCGAAAAGGCCAAAAGATCGAAACCCGATTTGATACTTCTGGACCTCGCGATGCCTCGCGTGAATGGAGCAGAAGCGGCTACGGTTTTGAAGAATGACATGCCGGAAACGCCAGTAATCCTATTTACGTATACCGACCTACATGCCGATTCTCTGTGTGCAGCCATCGGCATTGAGTTCATTTCAAAAACGGATGGTATTCCCAGGCTGCTAGAACGTGTTGACGCGTTGCTGCCACCAACTCTCCCGAACGACGGAGCAACGCTGTCGTAGGCACCCCAAGAACGTACGCCAGCGCACGCACTTTTTTCAGACTACGATTTCCGCCCGTGACAGTTTATATTCGTATTTTGGGGGCAGCAAAATGGAAACTTACCGAATTACACACCAAGGCCCCGAGTTCATGGTCAGTCAGAACGCTGGCGTGACAGTCGGCGTCTACAACACAGAGCAGGAAGCGCAACTGACTGTGGAAGATTGCGAACGGGATGATTCCATGTTGCAGACAGCTAGAAGTCTGGTAAATGTGGCTGTGGAAGCGCACATGCGATTGCATCATATTGACCGCCGAGCGGCGCACGACTGGATAAGAGAAGCAACGGATTAGTTGGGTTCATTTCTTTGAATCCCGAAGGTCGTTCCTCCGCTTTAGCTCTGCCCTCGCTTCGTCTAACTGGAGTACAAAAGAATCTCGTGTTCCCCGGTCCATGTTCGCAGCCGGGCTTGTCATATACAGCGCGTTGCGCCCAAAGCTGCGGAGTTCCGTGTCGTTCATTTGCCGCAACCGCTCCCGCAGTTTCACGAGATCAATCTCTTCCGGATTGAACCCAATGCCCATAAAGTCGGGACACCTGAAAAACTCTTCTAGAAGAACTGAAGTAATCAAGGTCGGCTGTGCGCTGGCGCTAGTTCCAAAATCGCCGGAATTAGTTCGTTCGCCAATTCCGCCTTATCCAGCAATCTGCCGGCTCCGACGCTATCCAACAATTCTTCCTTGAGGTCATCCGTGCCCAACGTAATCGCAAGAACCTTTGCGCCGTTTAGCAATCTCTTTGCTTCGGAGGGCGCGATATGATTTCTGTCCGGTAAATTCAAATCGAGGATTATTAAGTCAGGATGCAGTTCCGTTGCTTTCTGAATTGTTTCACGAAAATTTGAAGCCTCACCGACGACTGAAATATCTTCCCGGTCGGATAGCAGCCTCCGAATTGCTTTACGCATGACTTCCGCATCATCTGCCAGAAACACCTTGACGCACATAGTGCCTCCGTTCGAATTAGCAGTCGGGACTAGACTTAAGTGTTAGATACGCGTTGGGCGATTGCGAGTCAACAAGAGATTTGACTGTGTACGCTGGCGGACATTAACGCACACCCTTTGACAGCGGATTCCGCTGGCGTCTAACAGAAAAATGTAAGACTGTTCTTACGACGAAACCGCTGGAGAGCGTGTTGCCCATCGGGCCGGGTTGGTTGGCCGAGGAGGGACACCGTGCGCGACATTGAAATATCCGACCTGGCAAGAGCCTTACCGCGCGGCTGTAATAGAAATAAATCCTAAACTGTTCAAACAGAAAATTTCAACCGCACAGCAAGCCGCCATATTGCGACTCAAGCAACTAGAAAACAACGCGGACCATCATCACGAACTGATAGCACTGACAGACGCGCTAACCGCGTTGAAAATACTCGGAGAAACAATCTGGGCTGAGTGAGATAAGTTCCAGCTTTCTGAATGTCCTCTCTAAGCGGCGTAGGCGGTGGTTCGGACAATTACCCGTTCCATTTCGTGTTTTGCCCAACAGCTTCCTTCCTGTCCTTCGAAGGGTTCAGCGTGATACCAGTGGTAATGTGCATCACGGCTGTTGAGCGCGGGGTCGAAAATCTTTTCTCGTACCCATCTTTGCCCTGACACGATTGATGACCCGCAATAATCGCATTGGCTCGCGAAGTAATCGATCACTTTTTCTCTCCCGAATTGCATCCCTCGAAAAGCTAGCTCTGCAATCGCTGTGCCAATGCTATCCGCTACCGCACTCTGCGCAATTTACTGGATTTGGGTATGATTGTCGGCTTTGATGTCGAAAGTAACGGTACCCAGATAGTTCCCACTTGTTCGCTCGCCTCGGGGGGGTTCTAGACGCAAATCGAAAGGAAGGTAGTACACAGTTTCGCGTCTTACGGCAAAGACCCGCGCACGACATTAAGACAGGCGCAGGTTCTTGAGCGACGCACGAGCGACTCCGCCACTGATATTCGGATTGATGATCAATTCAAGTATCGTAACAGTTGAAAGCTCTACTTGATATTCTTCCACCTCGCGGACCGAGTTAGGTGGACTGAAATTCCATTGTTGTCGGACAATTTCTTTAACTGAGTTTCCGCCATCCGGAGACCAGCGCAAAACGAACTCCTGCGTGCGGGCCGTTTCCTTTTCCTCAAACACAAGCGATATGCACCGTAGCCGTTGCGGGTGATCGAAGACCAGCCGAATCGTTTGGCTCCCCGGCGCTGCCGCACGCCAACCTTGCGCATCTCCCGAGACGAAGGCAGACTCGACCGGGTAATTTTCCTCTTCCGACGTAACCTCTACGACAGCTTGGCGCTCGACATCCAGCCAACTTTCGCCGCGAGTCCGAGTACTCTCTGGGGCCGGAGTGATAAGCCGCTTTCGCATAAATGCAGTTTACTACCGTTCAAGAGGATACTGTATGCCCTGCACAAGAAGCTGTGCCTTCTATCACCGTCCTGATAGCCGACGCCTCAGCCGCGATGCGGAAAGCCGAATTTCCCGACACGCGAATTCAATTCGCTATTGATTGCACAGAGCAAAGACTCAACGCCGTCTTCTTTGCCGACTACACATCGGATTCCAATTCGGTTAGCTTCGAGCGCCAGCTCATCCCTTTTGTAGAGCGTGAACATTACAATTGGGACCGTCGGCGTCGCTCTTAGTATTCCATCAGCAGCTGCAATCCCGTCCGAAGTTTGCAGTTTGTAGTCCAATACAATTAAGTCGGGACGCAGTTCGGCGGCTTTCGTAATCGCTTCTTTCGCGGTCTCTGCTTCACCACAAACAACCCAACC
>WNEZ01013325.1_pt1 | contig 10817 bp, 8 predicted proteins | sample 5400521 | NCBI WGS metagenome assembly WNEZ01 (sample SAMN13153339, study PRJNA577476) | soil metagenome | isolation source: 120 cm saprolite under Douglas fir tree site 2 hole 1 replicate 1 | place: USA:California | collected 2015-04-18
GGCCGGAGCACATCGGGGCGAAAATGCTGGTCCACGCCGATAAAAGCACGCGCGGGACCCTGGGCATCGATGCCCTTAATACCCTGGTTGTTGCAGATGCCGAGCAGGCCATCTGGAATGGCGACGCTGGCACTCACACCTATACCGTTGAAAGCGCTACCGGCACGCTGGCATTCGATGTGTTTATCGAGGGGTTTCCACCGCCGCCAACCTTGATTATCGTCGGTGCTGGTCATATTGCCATTCCCTTGACCACGTTCGCCAAAACGCTCAACTACCGGGTCGTAGTGGTTGATGCCCGTTCCGCCTTCGCCACCAGGGAGCGCTTTCCGCACGCGGACGAGTTGATTATTGCATGGCCGGACGAGGTATTGGAGAAGATAGGCCTGAATCCGTCTACCTCATTAGCGGTATTGACACACGATCCTAAGTTCGACGAACCCACGCTCAAAGTGGCGCTTGCTCACCGCGTAGGCTACATTGGCGCCGTCGGCAGTCGCAAGACAAAAGAAGAGCGCGATGAGCGCCTGAAGCGCCAGGGAATAACAGAAGAGCAGATTAAACGCATCCATGGACCCATTGGCCTGAATATAGGGGCCACCTCTCCTGAGGAGATGGCGCTGGCGATTATGGCCGAAATTGTCGCGACCCGGCATGGCAAGGATCGTGCAACAGTCACCGACTGGAGCAAGAAATGAGAGACGCAACTTCCTGTGTTCTGTTTCGTTAAATAGAAGTAGAATAGGCTGATTGTTTGTTTCCTCTCGTTAGAGGTGAAGTCGCTAGGGTATGCTCCTGATCTGTGTTGCGTTCTGTCTGATCAAGGGAATAATCAATGTTAGATAATGATTCTGTAAATGAAAACGATCCAACAAAGCCGCTGCCGCCTGCATGGGAGTCCGGCGGGAATAAGCAAGGCAAACTGGTAATCGGCAGCTTTCAAAATTCGCCCAGGCAACCCTATCAGTATCCGCCACAGCAGCAACAATCCCAGCAGTCTTCGCAGCCCCAGCAGCCCACAGTACCGGCGGGATATCCACAACGCGGCCCTGTCCCGCCCGGACAGCAGGGTTATGTTGCCCAATCTGCTCCCGCTGCGACTCCCGCTATTCAGGGGTATCCGTTCAAGCAGCCCGGGCAACCTGGCCCCAACCACCAGCCGGACCAGCGTTCGCTCCGGCGCAGGCCCGGCTGCATGATAGGTTGCCTGGCGGCCCTATTCCTTGCCATTGTGATTGTAGGCTTTAGCGCTTATACAGCCCAGCAGGTGCTGGCTTTTGGCTCCGCCATCTCCACCCAGGCTCCTTTGAGCACCCAGACTGGCTATATGAGCACCACCAACCGCGTGAATATCCTGGTGATGGGCTATGGCGGCGGCAGCCACCAGGGCGCGAACTTGACAGACTCGCTGATCGTAATGAGCCTGCTGCCACAAAGCCACCATACAACGCTGGTCTCCGTGCCGCGTGACCTGTGGGTACAGATTCCTGCCGGTTCAGGGCAGTATCATAAAATCAACGCAACCTACGAGTTCGCCTCCAACAATGGCCAGGACCCGGTTGCAGGTGGGAATGCCGCTGCCCAGAAGGTAGCTCTGGTCACTGGCCTGGATGTAAAATACTGGATGACGATTAACTTCCTGGGCTTCCGCGATTTAATCAACTCGATAGGCGGTATCGATGTCTACGTGCCCGATTCGTTTAATGCATGCTACCCGAAGAACGATGATTCAGCCATAGATCCGAGTTGGATTAAGATCCAATTCAACAAAGGGATGCAGCATATGGATGGTGAAACAGCTATCCGCTATGCGCGAGCACGTGAGCCACTTGAAGTGTGTGGAAAGGGCACGTCTGAGAATCAAGCCGAGCTGACTGATTTCGCGCGCTCGGCGCGGCAGCAAATCATCATCAGGGCTGCCTTGGCGAAGGTAAAGCAGGTGTCAACCTGGCCTAAACTCTTCAATGCTTTGACGGCGCTGCGGCACACCATTTATACGAATATGTCGCTGGCTGACCTGGCGGAGTTCGCCTTGAATATGGACCTGAACGCGGCACACCGGGTAGGCTTGAGCAATCATAATGTACTGGTGGACTCGACTTCGTCCGATGGACAGTATATCCTGGCGCCGCGCAATGGTGACTGGAACGCTATTGTTGACTATGTAAAACAGCAGTTGTATAACTGATAGCTGCTCTACGCTACAGGGGGTGCGAGTATGCCACAACGCGACCCTCGTCTGATCGGCGGTGTATACCGGGTGGGCCAGGCCATCACCAGCAGTGATGTGCTCACCCATTATACCGCCTACAATCGCAATACAAACGATGTAGTGGGACTCTTTGTGCTTGAGTTGCCACCGGCAATCGAGCCACAAGCGGTACAGCCCCTCCTCCAGCCACTGGAGCAACGCCGGTTGGTAGAGTCCCCCTACGTGTTGCGAGTGTATGATTGGGGGATTGATGGGAAGCGCGTCTACATTGCCACCGACCCTCCACGTGGTGTCACACTGCGGCATGTACTAGACAACGAGAATATCGATCTGCGGCGTACGCTTGACTTCGCCCGGCAAATGGCACGGGGGCTGGTGGCACTGCACGCGCAAGGTATTGCGGGCATGGACATACGCCCCCAGTTGATCACCGTGGACAGCGTGGCGATTACCGATCGAGTCCAGCTTGATGATGTGGGCTTGCGTTTCTTGCTCAATGGATTGGGCTACACCAGTAGCCAGCACCCCGCTGATATCGGTTACCTTGATCCTCGCTATGTGCCGCCCGAGTATATCCAGGGCAGCCTGGTTGGACCCTGGAGCGATATTTACCAGTTGGGACTGCTCATATTTGAACTGGCAACCGGTCGTCTGCCCTTTGTCGGGCGCAATCCCGCTGAAACGGGCGTGCTGCAAGGTACTGCTCCTGCCCCGCGCATGGTGCAGTTTAAACACGATACACCCGCGCTGCTCCAGACTATCGTGGACCAGGCGCTGGCGAAGAACCCTGCCGAACGCTTTGCCTCTGCCTCCGCCCTGCTTGACGCTCTGGAGAAGGTACCGCTTGCTGCTCGCTCCTTTACCAGGGGAGACGCGCCAACAGGCCCGCAGGGCGCGTCTCGCGGTTCAACGGACGAGCTGCTCGCAATCGAGCGCGCTGCCACAATCCTGACCACGCCCGCAAAAGAGTCCTCGACCCAGGCGCCCGGCAGTTCCGGGGAAGGAACTACCTATTCGACCGAAGAGAGCGTATATGCTCGTCTCTGCTACGAGGAAAATGGGGCGGAGAAGCAGTTTGCAATTATCGAACCGGAGGTGATCGTCGGGCGAATGGACCCCAAGCGTCGCATCAGGCCGGACATTGATCTTACTGCCCTTGATCCGAAGATGACCGTGTCCCGCCAGCATGCGCGTATTCGCTACGCGGAAACCTTCTTCTACATTGAAGACCTGAAGAGCCGCAACAAAACGCGCCTGGGTGAGTTGACACTCGTTCCCCTCAAGCCCGAAATGCTCCAGCATGGTGATGTGGTGCAATTTGGCGCTGTACGCCTGGTGTTCAAAGTGCCCGGCATGAAGGATATCCCCACGCTGAAGGCGGATAAACGGGAATAGCTCCACCTTATCCCTGATTCATCCTCAAAGGTACAAGAAAAACGACTTTCCGTTTGCCAACCTGAAAGTACTCTACACGCTTGTATTCCTCGTGAGCGATTTTTTGCTGTTTCTGGGCAGCGATAGCGACAATGGAGCAGGGGGAAAGAACTGGAAGTAAAGACTGGAGCAAATGCCAGGCCGGGTTGGAAAATGACACCCGCGAGGCGCCCGAAAACTGCCAGCTTGAACTTTTCCCGTAGGGAATATCGGTGACAACAATATCGACCTTCAGGTCACCGAGTTGCTTTAGCATATCTGTCCCTTGCAGCGCATCGGCTGAGAACAAACGCGTGGTCACACTGTGCGTGCTTGTAAGTTCATCCAGGCGAAACCTGAGGAGTGTGGCGCTGGCAAGAGCATTGCGATGAGATGCTTTCTCGTAGCGTGAAAGCATTTCCTGTATGCCCGCTATGCGTTCATCCATACCCTCGAGGGCGAGCAGGGAAAGGTTCCTCCGGGCGAGCAGCAGGGCCCCGGCATCTATGTCGGACCCGATTACCTGGTCCAGCGCAAACCAGTGCAAATAGGCCAGCGTACTCAAAAGCGCGGCGCTGCCGCAGCATGGGTCGTACAGGACACAGGCGCCGCTTCCACCTTGACGTGTCCTGATCTCCAGGCACCACTGAAAGATTTCGCTGGCAAGCCTGACGGGAAAGGCGGTACGCCCTGGAAAGCTGTAAAAAACTCTTCCGCTGGCGAAATCAGAGTAATCTCGCCGCTCCTTGGTGAAACGATACGCCATGAGCGACTTCCTATAGCCAGGAGAGTCTGAAGCGATCGAGGAGACGTTTGATCGGTCCCATGTTTATTTCCTCGATGTGCAGCAGGCGTGCCAGCCGGATGTAGACGAAGAGACCAATACCCATTTCTACCACAAGTTTAAAAGTAGCAGCAATAGTGCCGAGCACTCCTAGCGACTGTCCGGGGTCGGTGGTTACTAGTATTGCGTCAAGCAATAGGCGGATAATGAGTACGGCGAGTCCCATCCCCAGCGCGGCCAGCAGGACACGTCCAGTGAAATGGCCAAGATCGCGCAATTGCAGGCCTTCGAGACGTTGATTGAGAATCAGGAGCAGCGCGACGGCTTCAACCAGCGCAGCGATGGAGGTGGAAAGTGCCAGCCCGGCCATACCCCATTGCGGACCCCAGAAGGCGGCATTGATCAGTATCAGGCTGAGGGCGATCTTCAGGATGAACTGGAGGACGCTGATGGTGACTGGTGTTCTACTGTCACGCAAAGCAAAGAATGAGCGTGTGAGAATCTCAACAGAGGTATGACCTACCAGTCCGACAGCGAAAAATTCCAGGGTGAGAGCAGCGTTCTGTGCCTCCCCCAGGTTATAGCGGCCATGTTCAAGCAGTACCTGGATGATGGGCAGGCTCAATACGATCAGGCCAACACTGGAAGGGATCGACATGAATAGAATGCCGCGCAGGGTTTCCAGGATAACACTACGAACTCGCTCCATGCGATTCCTGGCCACGTATTCGGCCAGAGTCGGAAAGGCAGCCGTAGAGACGGCCATACCAAAGACGCCCAGAGGCAGCATCAATATCTGAAATGCCTGATAATACTCGGTAATCAGCCCGGCCAGTGGAATGGCGACCACCACTGCGCCCAGGAATGATAGGAGATAGCGATCGACGAAGGTGGTAGTGGAGAGCATGGCCGCGCTAACAATGCGCGGCAGCATCAGTCGTCCGATCTGAATGACTCCCGGGTGGCGCCAATCGAAAGCCAATCTGTAGCGCATCCCGACCTCGAAAAGGCCTGGAATCTGGATGCCCACCTGGAGGAGCGCGCCCAGCACGACGCCAAAGGTCGCAGCGTACACGGCGACGATATCGTTGCGCTGGCCGTGCAAAGCCAGGTATATACCCGGCAGCAGCCCTATAATCAGGCCAACGTTGTACAGGACGGTGCCCACGGCAAAGAGCAGGAAGTTCTGCCGCGCCTGCAGCACCGAAGTGATTATAACTCCACTGCCGAGCGCTATGGCCTGTAAAAGCATGATGCGTGTCAGCGAGACCGTCAGGCTAATCTGAGCGGCTGATGCGCCCGGGTTATAGAGCGGTACAATCTGGCCGGCGAAGATGATCACAATGAGCGCTAGCGCGATCATGATGGCGATGGCAAGGTTGAGCGCGGAACTGGCGACATGCCAGGCTGTCTTCTCGTCCTTCTCGTCAACCATGTATTTAACGAAGACGGGGATGAAGGCAGAACTGAGTGCGCCACCCGCCACGATGTTAAAGATGGTATCTGGAATGAAAAATGCCTGCACGTAGGCGTCCGAGATGTGGGCTGCTCCGAAGACGAAGGCGAACATAGAGTTACGCAGCAGGCCAAGCACGCGGCTCGCTATAAAGGAGCCCATGAGAATCATGCTGGCCTGGCCAATACGCGCCCGCTGTAGCATCCCCGTGTCCTGGGCGCGTTCTGTCGTGGCTTGTACGAGGTTGCCACTGCCGCCTGGGCCAGGCAGTGGAGATGCACCAGGCCGCAGGATGAGCGGCGACTTGCCTGACTGCGTGGGAATTGCCTCGTTTTGTAGCGCTTGCATGGCAGGCGACATCTCTGCTGGCGGACCCGGTGGTATCGACGGCATGACAGCGCCCGATCGCATCGATGGTTGGGCGTTCGGTCCCCAGGACGCGGGCGGACGTGCTTGTCCTTGCCTGGCCACCTTGCGCCAGATGGTAGTCGTGAAATCCTGTCCCAGGCGACGTTGCTGGCGGCGCAGCCGCTCTTCGCGTAGTTGCTGCAGGCGTGCCTGGCGCAATTGTGGAATGGATTGAGACGGCTGTGGGGCATCGTAGTAATGGTAATCCATCCCCTGCGTGTAACCCAGTGAGCCGCCTACTCCCATGTCAGGGATTGGCTGCTGCGGTCGTGGCGGCACTTGCTGCTGTTGCCATCCAGGCGCCTGCGGCGGATGCTGCTGGCCCTGCTGCGGTGGATAGTAGACAGGTTGCTGGGGAGCGGCAGGCGCCTGCGGCGGCATGTTGTCCTGGTCGTATTGCCATCCGTAGTAGGGTTGCTGATTTGACTGTTGTGGTGGAGGTCCTTGTTGTTCTTCGTTTCCCACTATCTGTCTCTATGCGTCAATGGTACACTCGATGCTCTCCATATTTCTTCTTTAGACGGCTGCCGCATCTTCCTGGTGACATACCCGGATAATAACATTGCCCGTCAAGCATATCATAATCGATTTGATCTGGCTAGTACTTGAGTACGTTCCACAGGTGGCGCCAGGTCGCTCGGATTCTAAGCAGCATTTGACACAACCCACAAACCTCGATACAATCCTTGCATATCACATATAAAGTATTTTCCCTTCCCATACACATATGATACGAGGAATACACTATGGAACATCTACATGCGGTTATCCTGGCCGGTGGCAGCGGCACGCGCTTATGGCCCCTCAGCACACCGAGTTTTCCCAAGCAATTTCTACCTCTGCCCACTGGCAGGAGCTTGATTCAAGAATCGTTATTCCGCGTTACTCCACTGATCACGCCCGAGCATGCCTGGGTCGTGACGGGCCGCGCTATGACCGGGCTGGTGCGCGAACACCTGCCAGCAGTGCCAGATGCGCATATCCTGGGCGAGCCAGTGGGACGCAATACAGCGCCCGCCATTGGTTGGGCCGCCGCCACCATCGCCCGCCAGGACCCGGAAGCAATCATGGCGTCGCTGGCCGCCGATCACTATATCACCAATATCCCGGTCTGGCTTTGGACTGAAAGCATACCGGGCGGAGCGCTTTGTAGAAAAGCCTGACCTGGCAACGGCGCAGCATTACCTGGCCGATGGTCACTATGTGTGGAACAGCAGCATGTTTGTCTGGCAAGTGAAGACCATCCTGGCAGAACTACACGCTCACCTGCCCGAGGTGGCTGAAAAGCTCGCTTTGATTGCCGCTGCTACGGGAACGCCGCAGGAGCAAGCGACTCTAGATGAACTCTGGCCAACGTTCCCCACTATCTCCATTGATTATGGCGTCCTGGAGAAAACAAAAAACCTGGTCGTTATCCCGGTCGAAATCGGCTGGAGCGATGTAGGTAGCTGGGAGCAGTACGGGTCGCTCTTCCCCGCTGACCAGCAGGGAATAAGGACCGTTGGACATCACGAGGGATTGGGAAGTCAGAATATCTTCGTGTATAATGGCACCGCGCGCCGGGTCTTCACTATCGGGCTGGAAGATGTCGTGGTGGTTGAAATGGAGGATACAACGGTCATTTGCCACAGGCAGGCCGTCCAGCGTGTGAAGGAGCTGGCAGAACAGCAGCAGCAGAAGGCATAGATCACCTTATGCTATAATACATACAATGTCCATACGATATCCGGTGCCGCATACGTAAGAAATGGAGTCTCCTGCTATGCTCTCCGAACAGCCTACCCTCGGCTCACGCGGCATGGTCGCCTGTGCGCATTACCTGGCAACCCAGGCGGGCATTCAGATTCTCACGCAGGGTGGCAATGCCATCGATGCAGCAATTGCTGCGAACGCCGCGATGACCGTCGTCTACCCATCCACCTGCTCGGCAGGCGGGGATATATTCATGCTCATCTGGGAGGCGAAAACGCAGCAACTGCACGCGCTTAATGGGAGTGGCCGCGCCCCCAGGGGCATGACGCCTGACTACTTTGCAGCGCAGGGTATGCGGCAGATCCCTGAGCGCGGCCCGTTGCCTATTACTGTTCCGGGAGCGGTAGACGGCTGGTTCGAGGCGCTGGGCCGCTTTGGCAAACTCTCACCTGAAGCGGTCTTTGCTCCTGCCATCGCGTTTGCCGCGGAGGGCGTGCCGGTCAGCCCCAAACTGAGCAACTGGATACAGCGTGCCGCCAGAGATGTGCTGCTGCCCTGGGACACCAGCACAGCAGTGTTTCTCCCGCAGGGGCGGCCGCCGCGCAGCGGTGACATCCTGCGCCAGCCAGACCTGGCTCGTACGTATCGCACGCTCGCCAGAGAAGGGCGCGACGCCTTCTATCGCGGCCCGCTGGCCCAGAATATCACTGAATACGTGCAGCGCAGCGGCGGCGTTCTGAGTATGGAGGATATGCAGCAGCATCATTCCGACTGGGTCACTCCGATCTCGACCAACTATCGCGGCTACGATGTCTACGAGTTTCCTCCGAACACGCAGGGCATTGCCGCGCTGGAGATGCTGAACATCATCGAAGGCTACGACCTCAAATCGCTAGGCCACCAGACGGCTCCATACCTGCATATCCTGCTCGAAGCGAAAAAGCTGGCTTTTGCCGATCGCGATAGCTACGTTTCAGACCCTGACTTTGTCAATGTACCAGTCGATCAGCTCCTGAGCAAGAGCTATGCCGAACACCAGCGCCAGCGCATCGACCTGAAAAAGGCAAGCCCCGACTTTGCAGCGGGACTTGAGAAAGAAGGCGATACAATGTACCTCTGCACGGCGGACGCAGAGGGCAATGTTGTCTCTTTGATCCAGAGCCTTTCTTTCGGCTTCGGCAGTGGCATCATTGGAGGTGATACAGGTGTATTACTGCATAACCGTGGCTCGTACTTTTTCCTTGATCCGCGCCACGTGAATTACCTGCAGCCGGGAAAGCGTACGATGCATACCCTGACCCCTGCAATGGTGTTGCGCAATGGCGTGCCCTATATGGCGCTGGGCTCGATGGGTGGAGATGGACAGCCGCAGATTCACGTGCAGGTGCTCTCCGCGATGATAGATTTTGGCATGAACCCACAGCAAGCCATTGCTGCCCCGCGCTGGCGCAGTATGCGTTATAACGTAGACAAGGTGGGCAAGAGGAAGGAGATGACGGGCCAGCGTGGTCTAGATGAAGGTGCGCGCGGCGATACCATCGAGATGGTCCTGCTGGAGGAGCGCTTCCTCAGCGGTATTCCCTTAGAACTTGACCTGCTCGGTCATCGCATAATCGTTGGGCAGCCGTGGGAAGATGCGATGGGCCACGCTCAGGCCATCCTCATTAACCCTACCACGCACGTGTTTGAAGGTGCCGCCGACCCGCGCTGTGATGGTCTCGCCCTCGGCTGGTAAATAGATCTGTAGGGGCCCTTGCAGCTTCCGATTATAGATATTAAAAGATGGAATGTCATAGTAGCCATGAAAAGATAGGGATAATAATGAATACACTGCCGCAGCATGCAATTCCCCCAGAAATCCTGGCACTCTCCCATGAACGTGACATATTACGCAAACGTGGGCAATACGATCGTGCAGATGCATTGAAAAAAGAAATCGAAGAGGCAGGTTATGCCATTAAAGATAATCCCCGTGGGGCCCACCTGGTAATCCTTCCCAGTGTCGATGTAGACGGAGAGGTCTACCGCACAGTTCGCCAGTTACCTTCGCTGCTCGATCAGCCTGATGGCTGCACCTTTTCTGTGAATATCCTGGCGCGTAACAACTTTGAGCAGGCGCAGCGCTGCCTCCAGAGCGTCCTGGAATTCGCGGACAGCAGCAATACAGAGGTTATCCTGGTCGACAATGCCTCACGCGACGAACTCGTTCCCTGGACGGCCGTACTCCAGAACTCTACCAAACACCTGCACGTATTGCGTACATCGCGTACAGTGGGAGAGTCCGAGGCGCGTAACATCGGCTTGAAACGCAGCAGGGGCAAATTTATTCTACTGCTCGATAGCAGGGTTGAGCTGACCGGCGATGTATTCACACCTCTGGCAAGAACGCTGGCCGATGATAGCGTTGGCGTCACGGGCTTGCGCGGCCTGAGTTCCGGGGACCTGCGTCATTTTGAAGAAAGTGAGCAAGCCGAGGTCGAAGTGATGGATAGGTTATTCCTGGTCTTCAGGCGCAAGCTGCTCAAAGGCGTGGGGCTCTTCGATGAAAAGTATCGCTACCCCTACTTTATGGATATCGACTTTAGCTTTGCAGTGCGCGCTACAGGCGCGCGTATTATAGTAACACCTGATCTCCCCGTGCGCTGCCATCCCGAGCTGCCGGATGCCAGCCTCTCAGATGCCGAGCAAACGCGGCTGACCAGGCGCAACTTTTATCGCTTTCTAGATAAATGGGGTGACAGGGATGATCTACTGCTCGAAAAATAATCACTCATAAGGAGAGGATCATTGCAAACATTTACCAGGCGCAGCGAAATTCCGCCTGCATATACATGGAATCTCGAAAGCATCTA
>WNEZ01005843.1_pt1 | contig 10816 bp, 9 predicted proteins | sample 5400521 | NCBI WGS metagenome assembly WNEZ01 (sample SAMN13153339, study PRJNA577476) | soil metagenome | isolation source: 120 cm saprolite under Douglas fir tree site 2 hole 1 replicate 1 | place: USA:California | collected 2015-04-18
CGACCGTCTTCGCGCGCGCCGGCCCCGGCCGCTCGATCTGGTATCCCGCGGCTTCGCCGATCTGCGCTTCCAGCCCCTCGCGCAGGAGCAGCTCGGCGCTGATCGAGAGATATACCGGGCCGGTCGGCGGGGTGGTGGCCTCGCGGAGCGCCCGCGTCGTCGCGACGGTGATCGCCGCGGGGTTCGCCGCCACCTGATAGGCGGCGCGCGCGTCCTTGGTGATCGGGCGCATCGATTCGGCCTGGGTCAGGCCCGGGTACGGCGCCAGGCCGCGAAAGTCCTGGACCTCGGAGGCCCAGTCCCCGGCGATGACCAGCAGCGAGGAGCCGGCGATCTGGGCGTTGAAGAGCTGTCCGGCCAACTGGTACGAGCCGCCCATCACGTGCGCGATGATGACGCCCACCTTGCCGCTGATGCGGTGGTAGCCGTCGGCCATCGCCGCCACGAGCCCTTCGTGCTTTCCGACGATGAGCTTCTGGTCCTGGTCCTCGGAGAGGGCCGCAAAGATCCCGGTTTCGGCGGAGCCCGGATTCGAGAAGAGATATTCCACGCCTGCGTCCTTCAGGGTCTGGACGAGCAGCATGCCGCCGGTGCCGGTAATGGTCTTGCGCATGGTCTCCCTCTCTCTTACCGCAATCGTCGGCGCGCCTCGGCCGGCGGGGCCCCAGCCCCGCGACCGCCGGCAGCGCGCACTTCAACGAGCTGGTAGCTGCGCGCGCGTCGCCTCGAGCGCCTCGCGCGCGACCTCTTCGGCCGGCCGCGCCCACGCCGCGGGGTTCGGCGCCTCGTAGCTCATGAACCCGCGATAGCCCTTCCGGTCGAGCATCGCGAAGATCTCTTTGAACGGCACGCTGCCCCGCCCGGGCGGCAGCCGGTCGAGCGCCTTGCCGGGCTCGAGCCCGGCGCGCGGCACGTCGCTGTACTGGACGTACGCGATCTCGCCGAGCGCGACGTCGTCGATCGCGGCCAGGCTGGCGCCGCTTCGCTGCAGATGATAGGTGTCGAGCAAGAGCCCGCAGCTCGGGTGCGCGGCCTTGGCGACGACGCCGCGCATGAGTTCGAGGTTGTTGAGCTGATCGGCCTGCGAGTTGAACTCGACGGCGAGCTTCACGCGATGCGTGGCGGCGATGTCGCCGGCCTCACGCATGTTCGCGGCGGCGCGCGCCAGGTCACCGCGCCCACGGTCCGACGCGCTCATCACCGTCTGGCAGCCGAGCGCGACCGCCCATCGGCACGATTCGTCGAACGCCTGCATCAGTGTTCGACGCTCGTCGCCGTCGGCGAACATCCAGCCGAGCTCGACGCCGACGCACGCGACGCGCAGACCGCTCGCCTTGACGAGTGCCAGCACCTCGGCCGCGGCCTGACCCTTCTCGGCCGCGCGGGCGAAATCGATGCGGCGAAGCTCCACGCCGTCCCAGCCCGCCGCCCGCGTCGCGCGGAGCGCGTCCGGAAGCGGCGTTGTCTCGAGTGTCCAGGTATGGAGGGCGAGCATCGTCGCTCCTACTTGGGCGGCGGCGTACCGGCCGCGGGTGCCGGAGTCGCGGCCGGGGCGGTCGTGCTCGCCGGCTTGCTGGGCGCCGGCGGATTGGCCTTGGCGTATTCCACGGCCTGCTTCAGCTCGCCCTCGGCTTGCTTGACCAGATCGAGGGCTTTGGCGCGATGCCCGCCGAAGGGGTGCGCGGCCCGCTGGAGATGGCGGTCGGCATCCTCGAGCGACTTGGCGGCGGCGTGGATCAGGTGGAGTCCCGCGCGCGTCGCCGGCACCGCCGGCTTCTTGTCCTGGGTGAACGCCAGGGTGCCGAATCCGAGGACGAACCCGATCGCCAGCGTGCTGGCGACGATCACGCTCCGCTTCAGCATGCGCTCCTCCGCTTACACCGCTGCTGTGAGCCCGCCATCGAAGTTGATGGCCGTGCCGGTGATATAGGCCGCGCGCTCGGAGGCGAGGAAGGCCACGAGGTCGGCGAACTCGCTCGCCTCGCCGAACCGCCCGAGCGGCAGCCGCCGCTTCTCCGCCAGCTCGCGGTAGTACGCCTCGAGGTCGCCCTTCGCGCGCCGCTCATGCTGGGCGCTCTTCACGAGGCCGAGGCAGACCGTGTTGACGAGGATCTTGTCCGCCGCGTACTCGTTGGCGAGCGACTTCGTGAGGTTGATGCCCGCCGCGCGCGTGACGCTCGTCGGTAGCGAGCGCGCCGCCGGCGCCTTGCCGCCGACGGTCGTCACGTTGATGATGCGCCCGCCCCCGCGACGCTTCATGTGGGGGATGACGAGCCGGCAGAGACGGATGGCGCCCATCACTTTCAGGTCGAAGTCGTACTGCCAGGTAGCCTCGTCCACCTGCTCGAAGCCGGCGGCGGAGGAGGTTCCAGCGTTGTTCACGAGGATGTCGACACCGCCGAACCGGGCCACGGTCGCGGCGACGAAGGCCTCGATCTCCGGACCGTGAGTCACATCGGTCGCCATCGCCAGGATGTCGCCGCCCGTCGCCTTCTGGATGGCGTCCACCGCGCGTTCGAGCACGTCTTTCCGGCGGGCGCACACGGCGACCTTCGCGCCGCTCTTGGCAAACCGCTCCACGCAGGCGCGGCCGAGCCCCTCGCTACCGCCCGTCACGATTGCGACCTTGCCGGCGAGACCGAGTTCCAACGCGTCCATGATCGCCTCCCGATCCGAGATTGCCCGAACATACCACCGCGACGCCGGTTGGTATAGCCTGCCCAGGCGCGGCGCGGGATCGGCGTGCCGGCCGGGGTCGACGAGCCCCTGGCGTCGCCAGACCGCCTCGCGCCCGTTCACGCGCATGCGCAGCTCAACCTACCCATGCAGCGCGTTCGCGGCGCCCCGAGCGATCTCGATCTCCTCATCGGTGGGAATCACGAAGGCCTCCAGTCGAGCCCCTGAGGCGCTGATACGTCGCTCGCCCTCGCTCGCGGCGGTATTGGCGCGCGGGTCGAGGATCAGGCCGAGCCACTCGAGTCCCTGGCAGATGCGCGTCCGCACCTCGGCCGACCGCTCGCCGATCGCTCCCGTGAACACGACCGCCTGGGCGCCCCCGAGCGCGGCCAGGTACGCCCCGACGTATTTTCGGATGCGGTAGCAGAACACCTCCAGCGCGATCGCCGCGCTCTCGTCCGTAGACTCGTGCGCCAGCAGGTCGCGCAGATCGCCGCTCCGCGCCGAGAGTCCGAGCAGGCCGGATCGCTCGTTCAGCCAGCGCTCCACCTCGGCGACCGGCACGCCCTCGGCCCGCGATAGATGTCCGACGATGGCCGGGTCGAGGTCGCCAGATCTGGTGCCCATCACCAGCCCTTCAAGCGGTGTGAGCCCCATCGAGGTGTCGACCGAGCGGCCATTCTCGATCGCCGCTGCCGAGCAGCCGTTCCCGAGGTGGAGCGCGACGATCGTCGCTCGTGCCTCGGGGGTACGCGTGATGGCGCAGTAGCGGTCCAGCACCGCGCGGTAGGAGATCCCATGGAATCCGAATCGACGGATGCCGTGACGGGCAGCCAGCTCCCGCGGGATGGCGTATCGCCACGCGCGCTCCGGCAGCGACGCATGGAACGCGGTGTCGAAGATCGCGACCATCGGAAGGCCGGGGCCGAACGCGGCGCGGCATGCTCGAATACCAGCGAGGCTCGGGCCGTTGTGCAAGGGTGCGAGTGCTTCGAGGTCGTGAATCGCCGCGATGACCCCGTCGTCGAGCACCGTCGGTGTCCGAAACCGTGAGCCGCCGTGCACCACGCGATGCCCCACTGCTTCGACGGGCAGACGCGTCGCGCCGACCCACTCGGCGATGCGGCGCACGCCCTCGGCGTGGTCGGGCACCGGCGCCGTCGTGTCCAGCGGCGCGGCTCCGTCAGCCTCGAAGTGCAGCGGCGCTTTATCGTCGCCAAGCTGCTCGATGCGGCCGCTCGCGTGCCGGCGCACCCCGCCCGCGCGTTCTCCACTCACGGTCGCGGCGAACAATCCCCATTTGATCGACGAGCTGCCACAATTGATCGCCAGGACGTTCATGGTGCGTCAGTCACCGCCTCGCCGGAGCAGGCGGATGAACGGTCCGGGCGTTCACGCGTCGCTCCACACCCAGTCACGCACCTCGGGTATGTCCTCGAGATTGTCGCGTATGTAGAGCTGGTGGCGTGCCAGGGCAGCACGGCATTCCTCGATCAAGGCGGCGCTTCGCGGGAGTGCTCCGTCGCTGCGTCGAAGGGCTTCGATGCAGAGGTGGTAGCGGCTCATGGCGTTCTGGACCACCATGTCGAATGGCGTCGTGGTGGTGCCCTCCTCGTTGAATCCACGAACGTGGAACCGCGCTGCGTGAGGACGGCCGTGGAGGATCTGATGGATCGCCCGCTGGTAGCCGTGGAAGGCGAGTATGACGTGGGCGTCTCGGGTGAAGACATCGACGAAAGAAGCTTCGTCCATCCCATGCGGGTGCACGTCGGGGGGAAAGAGGGTCATGAGGTCCACGACGTTGACGACGCGGACTTTCAGCTCCGGCGCGCGCTGTCGTAGCCACCACGCGGCGGCGACGACCTCGAGGGTGGGGATATCCCCCGCCGCCGCCAGCACCACGTTGGGCTCTCCGCCGTGATCGTTGCTGGCCCACGGCCAGATGGAAGCCCCCCGCGCGCAATGCTCGATCGCCTCGTCGATGCCCAGCCACTGTAGTTGCGGCTGCTTGTCGATGACGATGAGGTTCACGTAGTTCCGGCTGCGGAAGCAATGATCGGCGGTCGCGAGCAAGCAGTTCGCATCGGGAGGCAGGTAGATGCGGGACACCGTTCCCTTCTTCGAGAGCAGGACATCGATCAACCCCGGGCCCTGGTGGCTGAAACCGTTGTGGTCGTTCCGCCAGCATGTCGAGGTGAGGAGCACATTGAGCGAAGGGATCGGCTTTCGCCAGGAGAGTCGCACACTCTCCTCGAGCCATTTGGCATGCTGCACGGTCATGGAGGCCGACACCATGGCGAAGGCCTCGTAGGTCGCGAAGAGCCCGTGACGTCCGGTGAGCGTATAGCCTTCGAGCCAGCCCTGACAGAGGTGCTCGCTCAGCACCTCCATCACGCGTCCGTCCGGCGACACGTGATCGTCATCCGCCAGCACGGCCGCCGTGAAGCAGCGCTTCTCCACCTCGAAGACATCCCCGAGGCGATTCGAGTTCGTCTCGTCCGGGCAGAACAGCCTGAAGTGTGCTTGCTGGGAATTGCGGGTGAAGACGTCGCGCATGAACTTGCCGAGCTGCCGGGTCGACTCGTGGCGGTCTATCGCCGGGCGACTCACCGGGACTGCGTAATCACGGAAGGTCGGCAGATCCAGCGGTATCTCTCGTCCACCGTTGGCATGCGGGTTGGCCCCCATGCGTCGGGCGCCCACGGGGGCCAGCGCCGCCACGTCGGGCGCGAGCCGGCCGGCGGCATCGAACAGCTCCTCGGGACGGTAACTCCGCATCCACGTCTCGAGCATGCGCAGGTGCTCGTGATTCGTTTTCAGCTCGCTCAGCGGCACCTGATGGGCTCGGAACGTGCCCTCGATCGGAACGCCGTCCACGACCTTGGGGCCCGTCCATCCCTTCGGCGTTCGGAGCACGACCGCGGGCCAGCGCGGGCGGCCGGCCACGCCGTGGTCGCGGGCTTCGCGCTGGATCGTGCGGATCTTCGCGTAGCACGTCTCCAGCGCCTCGGCGAGCAACCGGTGGACCGTCTTCGGCTCGCTCCCCTCGACGAAAAGCACCTCGTAGCCGTGGCCCCCGAGAAAGCTCTCGATCTCGTCGTCGGTCGAGCGCCCGAGCACGGTCGGGCCGGAGATCTTGTAGCCGTTCAGGTGGAGGATCGGCAGCACGGCGCCGTCCCGGACCGGGTTGAGAAAGCTGATCCCGTTCCAGCTTCCGGCCAGCGGTCCGGTCTCCGCCTCGCCATCGCCCACGACGGCGGCGACGATGAGGTCCGGATTGTCGAACGCGGCGCCGAAGGCATGGAGGAGCACGTACCCGAGCTCGCCACCCTCGTGGATCGAGCCCGGCGTGGTAACACTCACGTGGCTCGGGATGCCTCCGGGCGTGGAGAACTGCCGGAAGAGCTTCCGCATGCCGGCGACGTCTTGCGACACGTCCGGATAGATCTCCGAGTACGTGCCTTCGAGGTACACCTGGGCCACGATAGCCGGCCCCGCGTGGCCGGGGCCGGAAAGGTAGATCACGTCGGCGTCGTGACGCTTGATGAGACGGTTCAGGTGGACGTAGAGGAGGTTCTGGCCCGGCGACGTTCCCCAGTGTCCGAGGAGGCGCGGCTTGATGTGGTCGGCCTTGAGCGGCTCCCGCAGGAGCGGGTTGTCGAGCAGATAGATTTGGCCGATCGTGAGGTAGTTCGCCGCGCGCCAGTAGGCGTCCACCAGATCCAACTCTCTAGATGACAGAACGTTGGTCAAGATGGGGTCCTCCTTCCCTATACGATACGCGCTGATCAAAACACGGGGCGGGCCGCCCCGCGGCAGGCTCGGGCGGCGTCAGGAAGGGCCGATGCGTCCGACCATGGGGAGCTTGAGCGCTGGAGGCTTCACCTCGACGCCGAAGTTGAGCGTGAGCAGATTGACCTCGATACCTTCTTCCCAGCCGACCGCCAGCCCGGTGAGCCCGAAGAGCGAGAGCTGCACACCCGTGCCACTCGGCGTCGTGTCCGCGACCGAGCCCGGCAGAAAGTCTTTGCCGATCGCGGTCGGCGGCAGCTTGAGGCGGAGCTCCGGCACGCTGCGGCCAACCCAGGCCGTGAACGTGTTGCTGTTGGGCCCGGGCCAGGTGCGGTAGCTCGCGGGATAGGGATAAGACGCCACCGCGGCCTCGACCCGGACGATCAAGGGCTCGGCGGCCTCGCCACGGACATCGACGAGAAGCTCGGGGCGGTCGCCGAACCAGTAGTTGTCGGCGCCGCTGCGGTTGACGCGTACGGCCGGCGCGCCGCGGTCGACGCCCCAGCCGATCACCTCGTAGCGCGTGTAGGAATCGGCGTCGCGCGGCTTCACCGAGATCCAGGTGTGTACCGCAAAGAGGCCGCGCCAGCCCACCGTGCGGGCGGCGTACACCTGGATCACCGCCTCGCGCGTGACCGCGGCATCGGGCGCCTGGCCCGACGGGCCGCGCTCGAGCTCCCAGAAGTTCGACCGCACGCGCTCCAGCAAGCTACAGCCGGTCAGCGCGACCAGCATCACGAGGGACACGATCAGCCTCACCCGCCGAGCTCCTTTCTGACGATTCCAGCCCCTTCGACGAGCGCGGCGAGCTTTTGCTTCACCACCCAGCGCGGCGTCTCCCAGAATCCACAATCCGGGTTGAGCCAGAGTTTCTCGGGCGCGACGTGCTTCAGGATCGCACGGATCCGCTCCGCCACGTCGGCCGCCGACTCGGCCTTGAACGCCTTGACGTCGATCACGCCGGCGCCGAGCTCCTTGTCGGTCGGGAACTCCTTCCAGAAGCGGAGGTCTTCCATGCCGCGGTTGGCGAATTCGAGGACGATCTGGGAGGCACGGAGGTCGCGCAGGATCGGATAGAGGTTGCGAAAGTCGCGCACGGCCGAGAACGGCCGGCCGTAGAGGTTCCCGAAGCACACGTGTACCGCGATCTTCGCCTCGATCCCCTCGACCACCCGGTTCACGCCCTCGTCGAAGCGTGGAGGCGCGCCGGAGTACATCCCGCTGTGCGGCTCGTCGATCTGGATGAAGTCGGCGCCCGCCTCGACCAGCGCCCGGCATTCGGCGTTCACGATCCCGACGAGGTCGGCGAGCACGGTGTCCTTGTCGCGGTAGCCACCGCCGAGCTTGAGCGGCACGAGCAAGGTGTACGGTCCGGGCACCGTCGCCTTGATTCGCTTCGACGTCAGCGAGCGTGCGAGCTTGAACTCCTCCACGATGCCGAGCCCTTCCGGGGCGCTGATCCGCTCGATGACCTCGAACGGCGTGTTCGTGTCCCATAGCGGCTGGCCGAGCCGCCGCGCGGCCGGCAAGGTCCGGATGCCGGAGAAGCGATCGTAGAAGCCGATGATGAACCGCACGCGCATCATCTCGCCTGTGCTCACCACGTCGACGCCGGCGCGCTCCTGGTCGGAGAGCGCCACCAGGGTCGCGTCCTCCATCAGCTCGCGCACGTCGATCGCGCCCAGACGCCCGGCCTCCATCGCTTCGCGCGCGAGCCACACCCACCCGGGTAGCCCATGACTCCCCACGACCGACGTCGGCAAGAGCATCATCCCGCTCCTTTCTCTCGGCTCCCGGCGCGGCCCAGGTACGCCTCGACCACGCGCGGGTCGCGCAACACCGCGTCGGGGGGCCCGGCGGCGATCCGCTGACCGAAGTCCAGCACGGTCACGGTATCGGCCAGATCACCGACCAGCTCCATGTCGTGCTCGACCCACAGCATAGTCATGCCCAGCTCGTGCTTGATCCTCAACAGGAACCGGGCGAGGTTCTCCTTCTCCTCGCGGTTCATCCCGGTCGACGGCTCGTCGAGCAGCAGGAGCCTCGGCTCCATCGCGAGCGCCCGACCGATCGCGACGATCTTCTGCACCCCGAACGGAAGGCTTGCGACCAGCTCCTTGCGACACCGCTCGAGCTCGAGGAACTCGACGATCTCCTCGACGCGGCGGCGGTGGGCCGTCTCCTCGCGCCGCGATCGTCCCCAGAAGACACCGCCCGCGAGCACGCCCGCCCGCATGTGCCGGTGCCGGCCGAGCAGGATGTTGTCGAGCACGGTCATGCCGCGGAAGAGCTCGACGAACTGGAACGTTCGCGCGATGCCGTGCGCGGCGATGCGATGGGGCGGCAAGCCCTGGATCGCCGCCTCGCCGAACACGATCCGGCCCGAGGTCGGCGCGTAGAAACCGCCGACGCAGTTCAAGAGACACGTCTTGCCGGCGCCGTTCGGCCCGACCAGGGCCGCCAGCGCGCCCGCGTCGATCGACATGCTGACGGACGTCAGCGCGCGCAATCCGTCGAAATCGAGCGTGAGGTCCTCGACGGTCAGAACCACCGGCGGCGCCTCTGATACTGCTTCACCTCGGTGTAGCTCTTGCGTCCGGCGCGGCGACCCACGCCGAGATAAAACTCGCGCACGTCCTCGTGGGCGAGGAGCCGCTCGACCGTGCCGTCGTAGACGATGCGGCCGTGCTCCATGACGTAGCCGTAGTTCGCGACGGCCAGGGCGGCGCCGGCGTTCTGCTCGACGAGCAACACCGCCAGCCCCAGATCGTCGCGGAGGCGCGCAACCAGGATCATGAGGCTCTCGACGACCAGCGGCGCCAGGCCGAGCGACAGCTCGTCGACCAGCAGCACGCGGGGCCGGCAAAGCAGCGCCGTCGCCAGCGCCAGCATCTGGCGCTCGCCGCCCGAGAGGTATCCGGCCAACTGGCGACGGCGCCCGGCGAGCACGGGAAAATAGTGGAACACCTGCTCGAGCGTCACGCGAGGCCGCTCCGCGTCGCGATCGGCGCGCGGCCCCGGCACGAGCGCGCGCAGATTCTCTTGGACCGTCAAGGTCTCGAAGACTTTGTCGCGCTCCGGTACCAGGACGAGCCCTCGGCGCGCCAGCTCGTGGGGCGGGCGGCCGGTGACGGTCCCGCCCTGGAACACGACCCGACCGCCGACGATCTGCGCGTCGTCGGCGCCGAGAAAGCCCGAGATCGCGCGGAGCGTGGTCGTCTTGCCAGCGCCGTTGGTGCCGAGGAGCGCGACGATCGAGCGCGGCAGCACCCGGAGCGACACGCCCTGAATGGCCGTCGCAACGTGGTGATAGACGACTTCGAGATTCTCCAGCTCGAGCAGAGGCGTCACGACGCGGAGCGTAGCGGCCGGTAGCGCAGCGGCCAGAGGGACACCCAGTTGCGCGCGCGGCGCCAGATCCCGACGAGCCCCTGCGGCTCGAAGATCAGGAACGCGGCCATCAGGAGACCGAACGCGCCGAACTTCAGCGGGAACAGGTAGTACTCGGCGCCGCCGGGCACGCGAAGCGCCGCGACCCCGGCGTCGATCCCGTACGGGAGCAGGGTCACGAACCCGGCGCCGAGCAGGGCGCCCAACGCCGAGCCGAGACCACCGATGATGACCATCGCGATGTACTCGATCGCGAGAAAGAAGCCGAACGCCTCCACGGAGACGAAGGCGCGCTGATAGGCGAAGAGCGCGCCCGCGACGGAGGTGAGGGCGCTCGACCAGACGAACGCGAGGACTTTGTAGCGCGCCACGTCGATCCCGACGGACTCGGCCGCGATCTCTCGATCGCGGATCGCCATCCACGCCCGCCCCGCGCGCGAGCGCTGGAGGTTCACCGACAGGACCAAGACGAGCCCGGCGACCGCGGTCAGCGTGTAGTACCAGGCGGTCGTGCCCTTCAGCACCCAGGCGCCGAGTCGTGGCGCCGGAATCGACACGCCCGTGTTGGCGCCCCAGTGGTTCTGGAACTCGCCGCACGCGTAGAGCACGACGTGGTGCAGCGCGAGCGTGCCGAGGGCCAGATAGAGCCCTTTGAGCCGGAGCGCCGGGAGGCCGACGACCACGCCGAGCACCGCACCCACCAGCGCGGCGGCCGGAAGCCCCAGGAGCGGCGACGGTAGACGGTTTTCGACCAGCGCCGCGGTCGTGAAGGCGCCGGCGGCGATGAATCCAGCGTGTCCCAGCGACACCTGGCCCGCGAGGCCGGTCAGAAGATTCAGCGCGAGCGCGCCCACGGCCGCGAGCGCCGTCTGCGCGGCGAGGTCGAGGACAAACGGCGACGCCAGGCGGGGCAAGAGCAGCAGCGCGACGATCAGCGTGGCGAGCGCCGTTCGGCGGA
>WNEZ01005845.1_pt1 | contig 10815 bp, 10 predicted proteins | sample 5400521 | NCBI WGS metagenome assembly WNEZ01 (sample SAMN13153339, study PRJNA577476) | soil metagenome | isolation source: 120 cm saprolite under Douglas fir tree site 2 hole 1 replicate 1 | place: USA:California | collected 2015-04-18
CTTCGGCGCGGAAATCGGCATCGCCACCGGCAAATTTCACGCCCGCGGCCCGGTCGGCGCCGAGCAGCTCACCAGCTTCAAATACCGCGTCCATGGCACCGGGCAGACCCGGCCGTGAACGCCACTGCGTTTTCAAGCGAAAGCTCGCCCAGGGCGCGATCCGGTTCGCGTGATGAAGACGCCTCAAACGAGAAAAGAGCATTGCGGACGTGGCGGTGGCTCCGTTGAATCAAGCTCCAGTCGCGTTGCCATCCATCTCCCAGGCGATCCCGCTCTATACCAACGGCATGCGCATCGGCCTGCTCGGCGGTTCGTTCAATCCGCCCCATGTCGCGCATCGCGCCATCAGCCTGTTCGCGATCAAGCGGTTGAAGCTCGACCGCGTGTGGTGGCTGGTGACGCCGGGCAATCCGCTCAAGGACCAGGGAACCTTGCACGATCTCGAAGAACGCATGGCGGCCGCGCGAAAAATGGCGAACGATCCGCGCATCGACGTGAGCTGTCTCGAATCCGTCATCCGAACCAGATACACGGTCGACACGATCACTTATTTGCGCCGCCGCGCTTCCGGCCTGCGCTTCGTCTGGATCATGGGCGCCGACAATCTCGCGCAATTTCATCGCTGGCAGAACTGGCGGCGCATCGCATCCGAGGCGCCGATCGCTGTGATCGACCGGCCGCCGCAAAGTTTTCGCGCGCTGGCCGCGCCTGCAGCCCAGGCGCTCGCGCACTATCGGCTGCCCGAGAACCAGGCAGGCCGGCTGGCCGACCAGCGCGCGCCGGCCTGGGTCTTTTTGACCGGCATGAAATTGAACCTGTCATCGACCGGCCTGCGGAACCCGGACGGCAGCTGGAGAACACAGAAGTGACAAGCGGGCGTGAAGTGAGAAATGGGCTCACTGGAATATTGAAACCGTTAACCCCACATGCGTAGTATAGTCAGCGGCGCCTCAGGATTCGGCGTTCGCGGTACAGTGAAAGGAATGGTCCCTGGCCACATCTGTATTGTCCAAGTCTGTTTTGTCCAAGGCCACTGATAAGGCTCCCAAAACGGCGCGTAAATCGACACCAACCGCGGCCTTGAAGGCGCAACCCGACGCCGACAAGACCCTGAATATGATCCTCTCCCGCCTCGACGATATGAAGGCGGAAGAAACGGTCACCATCGACCTTCGCGGTAAATCTGCATTTTCCGACTACATGATCGTCACCTCGGGCCGGGCCAACCGGCACGTCGGCGCGATCGCGGAAAATGTCGCCAAAGGTCTCAAGGAAACCGGGATCAAAAGTATCCACATCGAGGGCTTACCCAACTGCGACTGGGTGCTGATCGATTCCGGGGACGTGATCGTGCACGTATTCAGGCCCGAGGTGCGCGAGTTCTACAATCTGGAGCGATTGTGGACCCAGAGCCCGACGGCGGCCAAGGTTATCTAAGCTCAGGGCTATCTGAGCTGACGATCGGGCCGATGGGATTGGGCTTAGGCGCATGCTGGAGCCGGCTGCGCATGCCGCCGACGCATGTCCTTGGACTTGATCCGGGGAATGGATTTGCGGTTTTGCGGGCGGAACGCGCGCGAATTATTGATTTGGAACATTTTCTGCGGCAAACCGGATTGCACCTTCGGATCAAGTCCAAGGGCATGCTTTGTCGGAAGATGCGCTGATGCGGCTCGTCGTGATCTCAATCGGCCGGCTGAAGCAGGGCCCGGAGCGGGAATTGGCCGAGCGCTATCGCGAGCGATTCGACGACATCGGCCGCAAACTCGGTTTTCGTGGTCTTGAGATCCAGGAAATTCCCGAAAGCCGCGCCCGCGACGCCGCAACCCGGATGACCGACGAAGCCACCGCTATTTCGGCGGCAATTCCTGCTAAATCGGTGCTGGTGGCGCTCGACGAACGCGGCGACAGCATCGACAGCGCCGCTTTTGCCCGGCATCTTGGCCGCTGGCGGGATGAACAGGTCGCCAACACTATTTTCGTGATTGGCGGCGCGGACGGACTTTCGCCCGATTTGCGGCGCAAGGCAAAACTGAGCATTGCGTTCGGCTCAGCTACCTGGCCGCACCAAATGGTTCGCGTCATGCTTCTGGAACAGGTTTATCGGGCCGCCACTATATTGGCGGGCCACCCCTATCACCGCGTTTGAGCCGCGCCAGCGGAAGCATTGAAAAACACTGATTCGGACTAAATGCAGGCACCGCCCGACATTCATTCGTACCCTGACACCGCCCGCCGCGGTCAGCTATCCTCAGCCCGTCTTCCGCTTTCGATCGCCTTGTTGTCCGCAGCCTTTGCCGGCATGAGCCTGTTGCCGGCGGCGGCCCAGGTCTTGCCGGCGGCGGCCCAAGTCTTGCCGGCGGCGGCCCAAGTCTTGCCGGCGGCGCAGGGCGCGGCATCGACACAGCAGACGACGGCCTCGTCACCTGACGCGATCAAACAGCGCGAGCAGGAACTCGAAGCCGCCCGCGCGCAGCAAAAGAGCGCCGCGGAATTGCAGATGAAGCTCCAGACCGATCTCGCAGCGATCGGTCAGGATCACAGCAAGCTCAATCAGCGGCTGATCGACATCGCCGGACAGGTGCGCAGCGTCGAGGCCAGGATAGGCGACGCCGAAACGCGGCTGCGCCCGCTCGACTCTCGCGAGCAACAGATTCGCAGTTCGCTTGGTTCGCGCCGTTCTGAAATTGTCGAGGTGCTGGCTACGCTGCAGCGCGCGGGACGGCGGATGCCGCCAGCCTTGCTGGTAAGGCCGGAAGACGCGCTGCAGTCGCTTCGCACGGCGATGCTGCTCGGATCCGTTGTGCCCGAATTGCGCGGACGTGCGGACAGACTGGCCACCGACCTCGGCGAACTGGTCTCGGTTCGCAAGAACATCGCTACCGAGCGCGACCAGCTTGCGGTTGATCGCGACAAACTCAGGGATGACCAAACCCGGCTCGCCGCGCTCGTCGACGAGCGGCAGCGAAAACAGAGTTCCATCGAAAAAGACATGGCGGCGGAAAGCGCGCGCGCCATCACGCTGTCCCAGCAGGTCGACGGCCTCGAGGGCCTGATCGCCAAGATGGAGCAGGACTTGAAGAGCGCCGCGAGAGCGGCCGCGAGCGCCAGCCTGCGGGGTGCTCCCGTTGCTCCGAATGGCAAACCGAATCTCGGAGGGCTGAAGGACTCCGCCCGGCTGAGCCCGGCGATTGCTTTTGCCTCCGCCAAGGGTTTATTCGCGTTCCCGGTTAATGGCGTCAAGATTCGCGAGTTTGGCGGTTCCGATGGTTCCGGCGGGGTTGAAAAAGGCATTTCTTTGTCGACCCGGGCCGGAGCCCAAGTCACAACACCGTGTGATGGCTGGGTTGTTTACGCCGGACCGTTTCGCAGCTACGGACAACTCTTGATCCTGAATGCCGGGGGCGGGTATCATGTGTTGATCGCCGGGATGGAGCGCATTTCGGTTAACATCGGCCAGTTTGTACTTACGGGGGAGCCGGTCGCCACCATGGGGACAAAATCCCAGGTGGCATCCATTCTCGCCGCCAATGTGAGTCAGCCCGTGCTCTATGTCGAGTTCCGTAAGGACGGCACTCCAATCGATCCAGGTCCATGGTGGGCCGCAAATGAAGGCGAAAAGGTTCGCGGATGATGCGCAAGACTTCTGTAATTCTCCTTAGCGCCGCCACCGGCGCGGCATTGACGCTCTTCGTGACGCAGCCACGCGCCGTGATGATGGGATCCAGTGCACGCGCCGCGACGTCGGATACCTATCGCCAGCTTAATTTGTTCGGCGATGTTTTCGAGCGGGTGCGCAGCGACTATGTCGAGAAGCCCGACGACAGCAAGCTGGTCGAATCCGCCATCAGCGGGATGCTGACCGGCCTCGATCCGCATTCCAGTTACATGGACGCCAAGAGTTTCCGCGACATGCAGGTGCAGACCCGCGGGGAATTCGGCGGGCTCGGCATCGAAGTCACGATGGAAGATGGGCTGATCAAGGTCGTCTCGCCGATCGATGATACGCCGGCCTCCAAGGCCGGCATCATGGCCAACGACATCATCACCAATCTCGACGACGAAGCGGTCCAGGGCCTCACCCTCAATCAGGCCGTCGAAAAAATGCGCGGGCCCGTCAACACCAAGATCCGGCTCAAGATCATTCGCAAGGGTCAGGACAATCCGCTCGACGTCACGCTGGTGCGCGACAACATCCGCGTCCGCTCGGTGCGCGCGCGCGTCGAAGGCGACGATATCGGCTACATCCGCATCACGACGTTCAACGAACAGACCACCGAAGGCCTGAAGCGGGAAATCGGCAACCTGAGCACACAGCTCGGCGACAAGTTGAAGGGTTACATCATCGACCTGCGCAACAATCCCGGCGGCTTGCTGGAGGAAGCGGTGACGGTGTCCGATACCTTCCTCGAGCGCGGCGAGATCGTTTCGACCCGCGGCCGCAACGCCGAGGAAACCCAGCGCCGCGCCGCGCATCCGGGCGACCTGGCCAAGGGCAAGCCGCTGATCGTCCTGATCAATGGCGGCTCGGCATCGGCTTCCGAAATCGTCGCCGGCGCGCTGCAGGATCACAAGCGCGCGACGCTGGTCGGCACCCGCTCGTTCGGCAAGGGCTCGGTGCAAACCATCATTCCGCTCGGTTCCGGCAACGGCGCGCTGCGTCTCACCACGGCGCGCTACTTCACGCCATCGGGCAAATCGATCCAGGCCAAGGGCATCGTTCCTGACATCGAGGTGCTGCAGGACGTGCCCGACGAGCTGAAGTCGCGGACCGACACCAAGGGCGAAGCTTCGCTGCGCGGCCATCTGAAGTCCGAGGGCGACGAGAAGACCGGTTCGCAATCCTACGTCCCGCCGGACGCCAAGGATGACAAGGCCTTGAAGATGGCGGCCGACCTGCTGCACGGCGTCAAGGTCAATGCCACCGCGCCCGCCACCGGCGACAAGGCGGCGATCGACAAGCCCACCAACAAAGAGGCGAACTGATCCTGCATAGCCAGCGAGCTATTTGCGAAAAGGGCGGCCTTCGGGCCGCCCTTTTTGCTGGTGGTTCCCTGGATCGCCCGCCGCGGAACCTGAGACGGCCTTTTGCATGGGGACGGCCATGGTCTTGCCCCGGCGGCGTCACGGTCTTGCCCCGCCGTGGTATCGTCCGCCCCGGCTGATTCGGGGAGATTCATGGCAGAGACGGCCGACGATCTGAGCACACCGCTCGGACAGAAGACGCTGCGCGCGAAGCGCCGGTTCCGGTTGCCCTTTACCATTACCCAGGCGCTGGCCGTGCTGCTGGGCCTGTTTCTGGTCGCCTTCGCGGGCGTCGCCATCTTCAATGACAACCCACTCGGCGGCGAACCGATCGCGCGTATCGCGCTGCGTGAAGCGACCCCGCCAGGCGGGAAACCTGCCGCGACGCCCCCGGGCGCTTCCGAGCCGGTCACAAAATCCAAAATCCAGCAGGCCGCGCCGGGCGAGCATAAGACCGTCACCATTATCGACGGATCGAGCGGCGCGCGTCACGATGTCACAATATCCGGCGACGGTCCGGACAAGGTCGAGATCGAGCCCGCACCCGCGACGATGGCCGGGATAGATCAGCGGCTGCTGGAAAAATCACGCTACGGCATGATCCCGGTGGTTACTGCCGACGGGCTGAAGCCGTTCACGGCTTACGCCGCCGAGGCCGACCGCGCCAGGGCCGCGAAGATGCCCGTCGTCGCCATCGTCGTCGGCGGCCTTGGGGTCGGCGCCGCCAAGACCACCGAGGCCATCATGAAGTTGCCGGCCGCCGTGACGCTGGCGTTTACGCCCTACGGCTCGGATCCCACCAGGCTGGCCGAACGGGCGCGCGCGCAGCGCCACGAAATTCTATTGCAGATACCGATGGAGCCGTTCGACTATCCCGACAACGACCCCGGCCCGCAAACCCTGCTGACGACGCTGGGCAGTGAGCAGAACCTCGACCGGCTGTACTGGCATCTTAGCCGGTTCCAGGGCTATGCCGGAATCGCCAATTTCATGGGCGGGCGCTTCGTTGTCACCGACGCCGCCATGCAGCCCATCATTCGCGAGGCTGGCAAACGCGGGCTCGGCTTCCTTGACGACGGTTCGGCACCGCACAGCGTGGCTTCCACCCTGGCGAGCGGCCAATCGGTGCCGTTCGCCAGGGCCGATCTCAGCATCGATGCGGTGCCGACGGCAGCGGAAATCGACCGGGCCCTGGCAAAGCTTGAAAATCTGGCGAAGGAACGCGGAACCGCGGTCGGCGTCGCCGCGGCGCTGCCGGTCTCGATCGAGCGGATCGGCGTCTGGATCAAGGCGCTTGAGGGCCATGGCATCATGCTTGTGCCATTGACAACCGCGATGCTGAAATCAAAATCCGGCTGAGGCAAGTTTCGGGCTGGCGCGCCTTTCGAACCGGCCGGGTCTCGCCCATATGACCGTAAAAGGCTTTCACGGAATGGCGCGCTACGAAGACCTGCCCTATCGAACATGCGTCGGCATGATGCTGATCAACGCAGCCGGGCTGGTCTTCATTGGTCGCCGCGCCGGCGGCATCGAACATGTCGACCAATCCCATGTCTGGCAGATGCCGCAGGGCGGAGTCGATCCCGGCGAGGATACCTGGGCGGCGGCGAAGCGTGAACTTTATGAGGAGACCAGTGTCCGATCGGTCGAGAAGCTCGGCGAGGTCGCGGACTGGCTGATCTATGACATTCCCCGCACCGTCGCCGGACGGACCTGGAAGGGCCGCTATCGTGGCCAGCGGCAAAAATGGTTCGCGGTTCGTTTCACCGGCCAGGACGCCGAGATCAATGTCGCCGCCCCGGGCGGCGGCCACAAGGCTGAATTCGTCAGTTGGCGCTGGGAGCCGATGAAGAATCTTCCCGACCTGATCGTTCCGTTCAAACGCCCGGTCTATGAGCGCGTGGTGAAGGAATTTTCGAAGCTGGCAGGCAGCTAGCGCAGGATGCCGGAGACCAAACCCTATCGTCCCAATGTGGGGATCGCGCTGTTCAACGCTGCCGGCCAGGTGCTGATCGGGCGGCGCTTCAAGAACGACGGACCGGAAATCATTCTTCCCGGCCTTGAATGGCAGATGCCGCAAGGCGGTATCGACGAAAACGAAAGTCCGCGCGACGCGGTGATGCGCGAATTATGGGAAGAGACCGGCGTAACCAACGCCGGCTATCTCGGCGAAACCGACTGGCTGACATACGAGTTTCCGCCATTCGCCGTGCCGCCGTCACATCGGCTCGCCAAATTCCGCGGCCAGCGCCAGAAATGGTTTGCACTGCGTTTCACAGGGTCCGATGACGAAATCGATCCGCTGACACCACGCAACGGTCAGCCGGCGGAATTCGACCAATGGCGATGGGAACGGCTCGACCGCGTCCCCGACCTCGTGGTGCCGTTCCGACGCGAGGTGTATCGGACGGTGGCGCAGGCTTTTGCGAAATTCGCGGGGGTATGAAGCTTGAGCAGAGGTCGGAAGCTTAATTCGGCCCAACCGAAAACGGACCGATCGCGATGACGCGGCAATCGCTGTCGTGCTTGACGCAGTTGCCCAAGGCTTCGTTGACCGCGTTTTGTTCGTTCGCCGCCTTGAGCGCCAGCCCGGGACGCAGGGATGCGCCGACGGCGACGGCGTTCCACCCGGATGCCGCACCCGCGAATTTTCGAGACACATCATCCCTGGCATCGGCTGCAATTGAAGAATTGCCGCCGGCCCGAAAGAAGCCGGTCACCTTCAATGTGGTGGGCACCGGCACGACAAATGTGTCATCGACGGCCACGATCATGCAAGGAACGCCTGCAATGGCGCCGCAGGCTTCCAGGTTCCGACGCACCGAATCCTCGACCGTTTCAACGCCGATATTATCGATGAATTGCCCACCTGGACCGACCGCGATCGACTTCGACTTCTTGCCCGGCGCATAAGTGCTCTCAAGCCTGGACTTTCCGAGGTCGCGAATCAGCGGCATGTCCTTGGCTACGAAGGGCTTCTCGATTGAAGGATCATGCCTGATCCATGGCAGCGGCGGCAACGGCGGCTTGCCATGCGGATAGACTGTCGTGTTGCCCACGGCATACAGCTCGCATCTTCGCGGCGACTGAATGGCGTCGGCTCTTTTCTGGCATTGGTCGAGCGCCGCGCTCTTCGCAGCCTCTTCGTTTGGCTGAGCGGTAACGAATCCGTAGGTGCCCGTCACATTGAGGGCGAAAGCCTTGTGATCTGTTGCCGGCACATACTCGTTCGAAAGCGCAAGACGGGTACGATCGCTGACGAACGGCACGGTCTCGGCCGCGAACTTTTCGCTCGAACGACCAGGCGGCGGCGAAGCGGATAGCTGAGGCGCCGGTGCGACTATCTTTGGAGCGGGCGTCGAAGCGACCGGCGATGAAGGCGCCGCGTCATTGCTCGCCGAAGCTGAACCCTTCGACCCGGCCGGCATTTCCATCTTGGTAAAATACAGGAAGCCGCCGACCCCAATCGCCACGAGACAGATCACCGTCACGGCTGCCGGCCACATCCAGTTTGGTGTCGGCGCCGCGCCTGAAGACTTCTTCTTCACTTGCGGCATTGAATAGCTGCCGTCCTCGCGCCGCATCGCCACCATGTAGGCGTGCACGGGAGTGGGAATATTCTTCACTTCCTGCGCGCCGATATCGGCGAACTGCACCGACAGCTTGTTGGCGACCTGCTCATGCACCGCACGTGAAATGCAGATGCCGCCAACCTCGGCGAGACCTTCCAGGCGGGCTGCGATATTGACGCCATCGCCGAGCAGGTCGCCGTCGCGCTCGACCACGTCGCCGATCGTAATGCCGATGCGAAAGCTCATCTGACGGCTGGCGGGATACGCCATGTTGCGGGTGCGCAGGCTCTCCTGGATGTCGATCGCGCAACGCACTGCTTCGACGGCGCTTGGAAATTCGGCGAGAACGGCGTCGCCGGCGGTGTTGAAAATACGGCCGCCGGATCTGGCGATGAAGTCGTCGGTCACCTGACGATAGGATGCGAGGCGCCGCAGCGTTTCCTCTTCATCTTCGGCAACCAGCCTGCTGTAGCCAGCAATATCGGCCGCAAAAATCGCCGCGATCTTGCGCTTCATAAAGTCCAGCCCCGGACAACCATCTATTGCGGCAGAATGCCGCCGGAATGCGCAGGGTGCAACCGGGGATGTGTAGCCCATCCTTCGCGACGCAGGCCTAAGAAGGCGCGCGTCCTCCAGCGATGAGCGCAATTGCGCTCACGCGGGGATGACGGGGATAATTCGGGAAACCGCTTCAATCTCTAGTGCATCGCCGTCGCGTTGAGCTGGTGCTGGATGCTCTTGTAATGATCGAGCCGCTCGATCGCGCGGTCGAGTTCGGAGCCGTCCTTCTCGGCGAGCTTGGCTTCCATCTCGGAAATCTTGTCGGCGAACCGGGCCCGGTCGAGGTCTTGCAGCGAAGTGGCGACATCCGCCAGCACCGTGAGGCCCTTGTCGGACACTTCAGCAAGGCCGCCGAGCACGATGATCTTCTGGTGGTTGCCGCCCGACGTCACCGTCAGGATTCCCGGGCGGATCGCGGCCACCACCGGCGCATGTCCGGCGAGCACGCCGAAATCGCCCTCGATGCCGGGCACATCGACCTGATCGACTTCGCCCGAGAAGGCGAGTTTTTCCGGTGAGACGAGATCGAAGTGGAAGGTGGCCATGGGAGCTACTCTCTCAGTGGTCACCCGCGGGCTTGACCCGCGGGTCCATCTATCAAAAAAATCTTTCCAGCGATGGATTGCCGGGTCAAGCCCGGCAATGACGACAGGTTATATTACGCCGCCTCGGCAGCCAGCTTCTTGCCCTTTTCGACGGCCTCTTCGATGGTGCCGACCATGTAGAAGGCCTGCTCGGGCAGGTGGTCGTACTTGCCTTCGCAAAGTCCGCGGAAACCCTTGATGGTGTCGGCGAGGTCGACGAACTTGCCCGGCGATCCCGTAAAAACTTCAGCAACGAAGAACGGCTGCGACAGGAAGCGCTCGATCTTGCGCGCACGTGCGACAGTGACCTTGTCCTCTTCGTTCAATTCGTCCATGCCGAGGATGGCGATGATGTCCTGCAGCGACTTGTACTTCTGCAGTATCTGCTGAACCATGCGCGCAGTCTGGTAATGCTCTTCGCCAACGATCAGCGGCGTCAGCATCCGCGATGTTGAATCCAGCGGGTTGACCGCCGGATAGATCCCCTTCTCCGAGATCGCGCGATCGAGGTTGGTCGTTGCATCGAGGTGGGCAAACGTCGTCGCTGGCGCCGGATCGGTGTAGTCATCCGCGGGGACGTAAATCGCCTGAATCGACGTGATCGAGCCCTTGGTGGTGGTGGTGATGCGCTCTTGCATCGCGCCCATGTCGGTGGCAAGCGTCGGCTGATATCCCACGGCGCTGGGAATACGTCCCAACAGCGCCGACACTTCCGAACCCGCCTGGGTAAAGCGGAAGATGTTGTCGACGAAGAACAGCACGTCCTGGCCCTGATCGCGGAAGTGTTCGGCGACGGTGAGACCGGTGAGGCCGACGCGGGCGCGGGCGCCCGGCGGCTCGTTCATCTGGCCATAGACCAGCGCGCATTTGGAACCTTCGCCGCCGCCCTTCTTGTTGACGCCGGATTCGATGAACTCGTGATAGAGGTCGTTGCCTTCGCGGGTTCGCTCGCCGACACCGGCGAACACCGAATAACCGCCGTGGGCTTTCGCAACGTTGTTGATCAGTTCCTGAATCAGCACGGTCTTGCCGACGCCGGCGCCGCCGAACAGGCCGATCTTGCCACCCCTGGC
>WNEZ01012662.1_pt1 | contig 10815 bp, 10 predicted proteins | sample 5400521 | NCBI WGS metagenome assembly WNEZ01 (sample SAMN13153339, study PRJNA577476) | soil metagenome | isolation source: 120 cm saprolite under Douglas fir tree site 2 hole 1 replicate 1 | place: USA:California | collected 2015-04-18
ACCCCGAGAAGCCGGTGCGATTTCATGTGGATCCTCCTAGAGCTCTTGAATTCGATCTCCCTCAGGACTTCAAAGGCGGCGACCATAGTACACCCATCTTGCCCGTCCGCAACACGGTGAAATGATTTTCATCTGAAGCGCGCTGGATCGGTATGCGATCCGTACCAGCACTGCTTAGCGGCCCCCATTTGTGGCCTGCCTTTGCCAACCTTCATTTCCGTCAAACGCAAAATTCCCTGCGTTTGCCTTGACCGTCACTTTGCTGGTCATATCTAATCCAAGGTTTAGGCGAAATACGTTTGGCTAGACTTTGGAAAGGACTGACGCTGATGCGCGTAGCTTTTCTCGGCATGGGAATTATGGGACGGTCGATGGCCGCTAACCTGGTCAAAGCTGGACACGAGGTCGCGGTCTGGAATCGGAGCGCCGGTAAGGATGTGGAAGGCGCACGCAGCGCGCCTTCTCCGGCGGATGCGGCCGAGGGCGTGGAAGTGGTGTGGATGTGCGTCTCCGACACGAAGGCGGTCGATGATTTGCTGTTTGGCCCGCGCGGCGTGGATCAAGTTCTGGCCGCAGGCTTGATTATCGCGGACTCGAGCACGATTTCCCCCTCCGCCACGCGACGCTTTGCGGAGCGCGTGAAGGAGCGTGGCGTTGACTATGTGGACGCTCCGATGACCGGCTCAAAGATTGCCGCTGAAGCGGGGCAACTGATTTTCATGGTGGGCGGCGACGAGGCTGTGCTCGCTCGCCTGCAGCCGCTTTTTCAGGCGATGGGCAAGCAGGTGTTTCACATGGGTGAAACCAGCAAAGGACAGGCCACGAAGCTGGTCATGAATCTACAGATCGCGCTAATCTACGAAGGATTCGCCGAAGCCCTGGCGCTCGCCACCAAGCTCGGCGTGGAGGTGGAAAAGCTCTTACCGCTGATACAGGCGTCCATGGTGCGTTCGGGGGTGGTGGAATACAAAGCTCCGTTCATTCTGAACCGCGATTTCTCTCCCAATTTTCCTCTGCGGCTGATGCTGAAAGACATTCGCCTGGCGCTCGATGCCGCGAAGGAAGCGCGGGTGCGGCTGCCTGGACTCGAGGCGGTGGAAGAGGTATACGACGTTGCCGCCGAGGAAGGGCAGGCGGATCTGGATTATGCGTCGACGCTCACACTGCTGGAAAAATGGGCCGGGGTGGAAGTGAAAGCGGCACCGAAGTAGGCGACGGGCGAGGCGCCCGTCCCCACACAAACGATTCTTCTACTTCTTCTTGAACGAGCGCACGTAGTTCACCATGTTCCAGATGTCATCATCTTTGGCGCGGTTGTCTTCGGGGGGCATGTCGCCCTTACCATTCCTTGTAATGTAGAAGAGTTCGCCGTCGGTGTGGTTTTTCAACGCGTCCGGATGGGTGAAGTCGGGGATGTTTTTGTAGTCCGCCCCGATGTCGCCCTTGCCGTCGCCGTTGTTTCCATGGCACATCGCACAGTCGATGCCGTACATCTTCTTGCCTTTGGCGAGCGACTCCGGGGTCGGCTTGACAGGATTTACCTTGGCTGCCTCTTCGGGGGGAATCTTGTATTCGGTGGCGGGGGCTTTGGCGGGAGGCTGTTCCTTCTGCGCCCATAGCGCGATCGCAAGAGCGAGCCATGCGAGAAGGATCAGCGGACTTTTGTTTTTCAACGCACACCTCCTGTTCCGGAGTACGCGAAACGTCCAACGATACTCCGCGACACGCGAACCTGCACGGAAAAATTGCATGCCTGGAAGTCAGGCTTCGTATCGGGTCATCGATTCAGCAATGACGTAAACCCTCTGAAATCACGCCCCCCTTTAGGGTCCGAGCATCGGACCCCGACTCTTTCCGCAGCCTCTTTACCCGCCCAGGCTAGTCGCGGCGAGAGGGCCTCCAAGGTCTTTTGCTCTGAACGCATTACGCTCGTAACCCCTTTAGCCAGCGAGGATTACAGAAGTATTACAAAGTAGTTCGCGATCTCTTGCTATCGTCGTGGTAGGAGCTCAGTTAGACGAATGTGGGGAGAAGAAAGACCATGAGCGAGATAGCGCGCGAGATGATAAACGAAGCAACCAGCCAGGCCATGAGCGAAACCGGAGAAGGCACGAATCGCAGAGACCGGGCCAGCCGTGATGGCTTCAACTGGGGCACGGCGATTGCCATGGGCCTGTTTCACGTGGGCGCGATCGCGGCATTATTTTTCTTTACCTGGCACGCATTCTTCGTTGCCATTTTCTTGTGGTGGGTTTCGGGCAGCCTCGGTATCGGCATGAGCTATCATCGGCTGCTGACGCATCGCGGATACAGGGCGCCGAAGTGGGTGGAGTATTTCCTGACCTGGTGCGCGACCCTGGCGCTCGAAGGCGGCCCGATTTTTTGGGTGGCGACGCACCGCATTCATCATCAGTTTTCCGACGATCAAGGCGATCCGCACTCGCCCATCGACGGCAAGTGGTGGTCGCACATGGGCTGGATTCTGATGGGCAAGTCGATGCATCACGACACCACCACCCTGGCCCGTTACGTCCCCGACCTGACCAAAGACAAAGTTCACGTCTGGCTTACCAAGTATCACTACACCTCGAACATTATTGTGGGCGCGATCCTGCTGGCGATTGGCGGATTGCCGTGGCTGCTGTGGGGAGTCTTCGCCCGCGTGGTGGTCGGACTGCATGCCACCTGGATGGTGAACTCGGTCACACACATTTGGGGATCGCGGCGTTTCGTGACCAAAGACCTCTCGACCAACAACTTTCTGGTGGCCGTCCTCACCTTTGGCGAAGGATGGCACAACAATCACCATGCGCATCCGGTTTCCGCGCGTCATGGCTTAAAGTGGTACGAAATCGACATGAACTGGTACGGCATCTGGGCGCTGAAGAAACTTGGATTGGCGCGGCACGTGTACAAGGTCGAACTCGATAGGCTCCCGCCGAAGCCGGCCCTGGTTCGCGATGTGAAGGCGGCTGCGGTGTTGGCGCCGGCTGCGGGAAACGATTAGAGCAGGTCAGCAGGTCTCAGGTCTTAGGTCTCAGGCGTTAGGAAAGGCTCACGAACTGGCCACAGTGGTCGGTGTCGGGAGCCTTCTTAGTGTTCGCGTGATTACAACAGCATCACGATTTTCGACCCGTTGCACCGTCGGCACGACGTTTCAGCTTGCGATTGAGCGCTTCACCTAGCGGAGTGTCTCAAGCGGACTTCTTTCGTGGCAAGCTGAACGGAATCACCTTCCCATATTCTTCCGGCGGTATCCACTTCGTTGTCTTTTTTCTGAAGCTGCTAGGTACGAAGAATTCAAGGATCTTCGCCATAAATCACCCCACTTGTAAGAACAAGACTGAGGCGAAAAAGTTCTCATTTTGACAAATCTCTACAGATGGCTTCAGGCTGTTTCACCTGAAGATATTAGGATACTGAGTGTAATCGCCTGTTCTCAGGATTTGATCTGAGGCAGAATGTCAGGCGATTCCCGGGCAGGAAGCGGCGGATGCTTTATTTCGTGATGGTCACGGTAGCGTTGGTTAATTCTTCGAGTTGGCCGAATGGACCGTTCGGCAATACGTAGCCGAGCGCTGTGCCGGTCAACAGGGCGTTGAAGGTTTCAGTGTGTCCGTTTATTATCGTCTTGCCGACGCCGGGGGTGGTCTGCTGAGTGGTCCCGCTGGTGATCGTGGAACCACCAACGGACGCAGGTATTTGGACCCAGGTGATATCGAAAGTTCCGCAGGATCCTTGGCTGGTCGTAAAGCTGGAGGGGTCCAAGCCGCAGGTGTTCACGTTCAGCGCGAACGTCACCTTGCCAGTGTCTACCGATGCTCCTGACACGATGACACTGGAAGCGGGAATCGAACCGGAGCCGGCACCGCTGAATGGGCCGAACATGCTGTAAGCAAACACATAGTTGTTAGCTGTACGTTCCACCTGGATGAACGTGAGCTGGCCGATGTTGAAATCAAAGATACCCAGGTTCGCGTTGAGCCCATGGTTGACTACACTCGAACCTGTGGCCTGTGCGTGAATCGACGGCGACATTGCCGCAGCAACCGCGAGGCCAATTACAGTCAGCATGGTTCTGCCGAATCGTTTCATCATTTTTCCCATCCTTTGAAGGAGATTCATCAACAAGTGACTGAAGCCAAATCAGAGGCCGAGTTTCGGTGGAAACCTAAGTTCAATTTGCAATTGAATCTGGGTTGGCCCGATATCCGTCCCTAACTGAGATAAGCGGAAACCGGGGATGAAAAACCGCATGAACGGGAAAGAATATTTGGTCAGGGATGTCCACGGAGTCAAAAATTCAACTCCTAGAGGCTGGCAAAAATTGATTAAGTAAACCTAGAATCAGCGTGTTAAGCTTCCTGCATTGCCCCCCCAATACCGGAGATTCCATGACAAGCTCCTCTTCTGGCGAAGTCTCGCAACTTCTCCAAGACTGGAACGATGGGGACGAAACCGCGCTCGAAAAACTCATGCCGTTGGTTTACAAGGAACTGCACCGCATGGCGCGGTTCTATATGGCTCGCGAGTCGCCCGGCCACACACTTCAGACCACCGCCCTAGTGAATGAGGCTTATGTGCGTTTGGTGGATTCCGCGCATGCCAATTTTCAAAATCGAATTCATTTTTTAGCCGTGTGCGCCCAGGCGATGAGGCGGATTCTGGCGGATTGGGGGCGGTCTCGCCGGGCCTTGAAACGAGGCGGAGAGATCCTGATGCTTCGCCTAGACGAGGCTTTGGACGGGGCGGAAGCGGAGGGTTTGGATTTCGCCGACTTGGATGAGGCGCTTAACGCTTTGGCTAAGGTGGATCCGCGGAAGAGCCAAGTGGTGGAACTGCGCTTTTTCGGCGGTCTCAATGTGGAGGAAACGGCTGAGGTCCTGAAGATTTCCAGCGACACCGTGCTGCGCGACTGGAAGATGGCCAAGAATTGGCTGCGTTGCGAGCTGAGCGGGGAGAGGCTGGATGGAGCCTGAGCGTTGGCAGAAAATCGAGCGCTTGTGTTATTCCGCGCTGAACGAGGATAAGAGCGCGAGGGCTGCCTTTCTCGAGCGAGCCTGCGGCGGGGATGAAGCGCTGCGCCGGGCCGTGGGATTGCTTCTGGCGCAACACGAGAAAGACGACGGCTTCCTCGAGGTTCCGGCGATGGAGGTCGCCGCCAGAGGCCTGGCCCGGGACCAACAGGATACGTCTGGGTTGGCTTCGGCCTCTGCCCCCACCGAGACTGCGGCTGACCTCGCTTCAGTAGAAAAAATTTCCTTCGGCCCGTATCGGCTGCTTCAAAGGCTCGGCGAAGGCGGCATGGGAGAGGTGTGGCTGGCCGAGCAAAGTAAGCCGGTGCAACGGCGCGTGGCTCTCAAGCTGATCAAAGCCGGCATGGACACCCGTGAGGTGGTGGCGCGCTTCGAGTCGGAGCGGCAGGCGCTGGCGCTGATGAATCATCCTGCAATCGCCAAGGTCTTCGATGCGGGATCCACGCCAGAAGGGCGGCCTTACTTTGTAATGGAGTACGTCGCGGGCATTCCCATCACTGCCTACTGCGACAAACATAGAATGACGACCCGGCAACGCATGGAACTGTTCATGCAGGTCTGCGAAGGTGTGCAGCATGCGCATCAAAAGGCGATTATTCATCGCGATCTGAAGCCCTCGAACATTCTGGTCAGTGAAGTGGACGGCAAGCCGATGCCGAGGATCATCGACTTTGGTCTGGCCAAGGCCACGTCGCAGCGGCTTACCGATGAAAGCATGTACACGCGCGTCGGAGCCATTTTGGGCACGCTCGAATACATGAGTCCTGAGCAGGCCGACTCAGCGGGCGAAGATATTGATACGCGTACCGATGTCTATTCGCTGGGCGTGGTGCTCTATCAACTTTTGGTCGGCACGCTTCCGCTTGATTTGAAGAAGCTGACCTATGAGGAGATGTTGCGCCGGTTACGCGACAAGGATGTCCCGAAGCCAAGCTCGCGCATTCTGGCGCAGGACGGCGAGTCAGCCATCACGGCGAAGAATCGGGGCACCGATGCTCCTTCGTTGACCCGGCAACTTCGCGGGGATCCGGATGCGGTCGTGCTCAAGGCGCTGGAGAAGGACCGCAAACGGCGCTATGGTTCGCCTTCGGAGCTTGCCGCAGACCTGGGCCGATACCTGCGCAATGAGCCCGTATCTGCCCATACGCCCAGTGCTGCCTATCGCACGCGGAAGTACATTCGACGGCATCGGCTTGGCGTTGCTGTCGCCACGGGTCTGTTAGCGATCCTCCCGGCCTTTGCCGTAGTGCAACGCGTACAGTTGCAACGCACCAGGCTCGAGCGTGACCGCGCGAACCGCGAGCGCGATCGCGCCACTCGCATCACCGGCTTCATGACTGGTATGTTCCAGGTATCGGACCCCAGCGAACAGCGCGGCAATAGCGTTACCGCCCGGGAGATCCTGGACAAAGCGTCAAAGGACATCGAGACAGGGCTGGCGAAGGACCCGGAAACTCAGGCACAGATGATGCATGTCATGGGAGACGTGTACGAAAAACTCGGACTCTATCCCCGGGCACAAGCACTGCAGCAACAGAGCATGGAAATTCGGCAACGCGTCCTCGGGCCGGAGCATCCGGACACACTAACGTCGATGAACGACTTGGCGCTTGATCTGGATGACTCAGGCCATTACGCCGAAGCGGAGAAGTTGGAGCGAGAAGCGCTCGACATCTCCCGCCGTGTCCTCGGGCCGGAGCATCCGGACACACTAATATTGATGAGCAACCTAGGGAATACTCTGTGGCAAGAAGGCCACTACCCCGAGGCAGAGAAGTTGAATCGAGAAACGCTCGGCATCCAGCGCCGTGTCCTTGGGCCGGAGCATCCGGGCACACTAAGGTCAATGAACAACTTGGCGACTGATCTGGATGACTCAGACCCCGAGGCGGAAAAGTTGTTTCGGGAAACGCTCGACATCAAGCGCCGCGTCCTCGGACCGGAGCATCCGGACACACTACTGGCGATGAGCAACTTGGCGTATGTTCTGGGTGACAAAGGTCGCTATGCCGAGGCGGAGAAGTTGCATCGGGAAACGGTCGATCTGAGGCGTCGTGTCCTCGGACCGGAGCATCCGGACACACTAAAGTCGATGACCAACTTGGCGATCGTTCTGTCTCGTGAAGGTCGCAACGCCGAAGCGGAGAAGTTGGAGCGGGAGGAGCTCGACATCTCCCGCCGTGTCCTTGGGCCGGAGCATAAGGGAACACTAACGTCGATGGACAACTTGGCCGTCGTTCTGTCTCGTGAAGGTCGCAACGCCGAAGCGGAGAAGTTGGAGCGGGAAGCGCTCGACATCTCCCGCCGTGTCCTTGGGGCGGAGCATCCACAAACGGCTGCGAGCATCTACAACCTCGGTGTTATCGCAGCGAACAAGGGAAATCGTACTGAAGCACTTTCGCTTTTGCACCAGGCACTCGACCATGGACTCTTGCTGATCAGAGCACTCGGCATGGAAAATGACCCCGACCTCAAGTCGCTGCACGGCGACCCGCGCTTCGATGCCCTTGTTGTTTACGCCAAACAACGCGCCGCAGCCAAAACATCAGAATAGAGGTGTTGAATGCACTCCTCAACACTGAACACTCCACGGCAAAATCACTGAGGAATTTGGCAACGCAAACCGGCAGAGCGGCGGGCTGAAGAGGCACCCATTACTGCGCCCGACCGCATGCCAGCCCGTGGTTGGCGAAACATCCCCATTACACTAACAACCTCGGCAGACCTCCATCCGACCCCTGACACCTGGCACCGGCGACCTGACACCTGTTCTCCCGCCCGCTACAATTCCCCTGTGCGGATCATCAGCCGGCAGAAAGCGATTTATTTCTTCCTCACGTTCGGCGTTTGCCTGGCGGCGGTGGCGTTCGCGGTCGGGAGCGGTTGGATCATCCTCAACTGGCGCGAGGGCATCAAAGTTTTTCTCGGCATCATTTTCTTTGGTGCCATAGTCACCGGCCTCGTCCTCAATACGATTTTTCTCGTCCGCGAAATTCGCCGCAACGAGCAGCACGATAGCTTCATCAACGCGGTCACCCATGAGTTGAAGACGCCCATCGCCTCCATCCGGCTCTACCTTCAAACCTTGCAGAGACTCGAGGTGGGAGAAGCGCAGCGGCGGCAGTTCTACCAGTTGATGCTGCTCGATACCGAGCGCCTGCTGCACACCGTGGAACAGGTGTTGAAGGCGGGTGAGGCGGCACAGAAGAAAACCCCGGCGCAGCGCTTGCCCCTGGAATTCAACACCCTGGTGCGCGAGTGCATGGAACTAGCGCGGGTGCGCCATCACTTACAGGCGGACGATCTCGAATACCGCGAGTCTTTGTCTTCCTCCTTGCAGAACGGCGATGGCGCGGGTGTCATGGGCGATCCGGAAGAGTTGCGGACCGCCGTTTCGAACCTGCTGGACAATGCCGTGAAGTACTCGCCGGACGGCGTGCATATCCTGGTGGAGCTGGACGCTCCCGATGAGAAACGAGTGGTGCTGCGGGTGCGCGATCGCGGCGTGGGCATTCCGGAGCAGGAGTTGAAACGCATTTTCAGGCGATTTTATCGAGTGACGCAGCGCTCGCTCTCGCAAGCGAAGGGCACCGGGTTGGGATTGTTTATCGTAAGGTCGATCGCGCGCAAGCACGGCGGCCGGGTATTCGCGGAGAGCGAAGGGGCAGGCAAGGGAACCACCGTGACTCTGGAATTGCCGCGGAGGGTGGCATGAGCCGGGTCCTGGTGGTGGAGGACGAGACGCACCTGGCGCAGGGCTTGCGCTTCAACCTGCAAGCCGAGGGACACGCCGTGGAAGTTGCGGCGGACGGCGAAGCGGCTCTGGAGAGGCTCGTCGAGAAGAAAGAACGCTTCGATGTGGTGGTCCTCGACGTGATGTTGCCGGGCAAAAGCGGCTTTGATGTCGCGGCCTTGCTGCGCGAGAAGAAGAATTATGTACCGATCCTGATGCTGACCGCGCGGGGGCGTGCCGAAGATGTGCTGCAGGGATTCGCGTCGGGGGCGGACGATTATCTGCCCAAGCCGTTCGAGCTGGCGATTCTGATCGCTCGATTGGAGAGCCTGCTCCGGCGCAGCGTCTGGATGAAAGACGCCGATAGCGTTGGCGATGGGAAGACGCGGCCGGCGACGTTAAGCGAAGAGAAAGCTAGCGGTGACACCTTCACTTTTGGCGGCAAGTCGATTGACTTCCAGGAACTGGAACTACGCACGCTGGGCAATACCATCCATCTGACCGTGATGGAGGCGGAGCTGCTGCGTTATCTGGTGCAGAGCGAGGGCCGCGTGGTTTCGCGCAAGTCCATTTTAGAGGACGTGTGGGGACTGCACGAAGACACCGACACGCGCGCCATCGATAATTTTGTCGTGCGGCTCAGGCGCTACATCGAAGAGGATCCATCGCAACCGAAACATTTGCGGACGGTGCGCGGTGTGGGGTACCGGTTTGTGGCGGAGCCGGAGCGCTGTGGCGAAGAAAAATTGTAGTGCTTGAAAAGATCCCAAAATATTTGTCATCCTGAGCGTAGCGAAGGACCTGCTATCCCATGCACTGGCATGAAAGCAGTTCGCTTCGCTCAAGATGACAAGAAGGTTTCAATCATAGAGAAAGTAAGCAATCATGACGGACTCCCGCGCCTTCCTGCGCCACACCCTGGCCACCCTCGCCTATCGCGGAGCGAAAGCCATCCGCAATGCAGGGCCGAGCTTTGCCGATTACAGTTGCGGCGAAACTTCGCGCACGCCGGTAAGAATCCTCGCCCACATCGGCGACCTGATGGACTGGGCCCTCACCATGTCCGAAGGCCGCCGCGAGTGGAAGGATTCCTTGCCGCTTCCGTGGGAAAAAGAATGCGAGCGCTGCTTCGCCGCCCTGAAAAAGTTGGATGACTATCTGGCGTCGGACAAGCCGCTCGAAGTCTCCGCCGAAAAATTATTTCAGGGTCCGATCGCCGACGCGCTCACGCACGTCGGTCAGATCGCGATGCTGCGGCGGATGGCCGGTGTCCCGATGAAAGGCGAAAGCTATTTCGTGGCCGAAATCACTGTCGGACGCGTCGGAGCGGATCAGGTGTCCCCGCGGAAAGAATTTTGAAAAGAGCGTGAGGAATAATCATGTTTCCATCCGGGCTTGAACGGGATGCTTTCCGAGCAAACAACGGCGAATTCGGCTGGACTCGCGCCGAGATTCCCGTGGTTGTGCAGGTCCTGCGCTCGTATGGGATGGGGATACTCGGCGGGGAATTATGGTGGGTACGCCGTGGATTCACAGATTGGGTGGGCCTCATCCCCCAACGCCATGGCCCTCCTGCGGTTTACGTTTGGAATACTGAACGTGAGCCCGGTGAACCATGGCCGAATTTTATCGAGCGGAGCGCTTCAGATGCGCTGGCTGCTGTCGAGAGATGGCCGACGCCAAACGACTTGCCGCCTGATTTAGATGGGCGGATTCTTTACAACCTCACCTATGTTTCCGAAGCGGAGTTCAAGACGTTAGGCAACAAACCCGTCTAATATTGCCGCTCAAAAAAAAACCAGCCCCGAAAAAGAAACGCCGGGGCTGGCAGGTTGCGATCGTCCGATCGAACGGGGTTGACCGCTCTCTTTTTCGCCGAGGTCAAGCGACGTCGAAGCGATCGTGGTCCATCACCTTGGTCCACGCCGCCACGAAATCTTTCACAAACTTCTCGCTGGAGTCCGTGCACGCATAGACTTCCGCGAGGGCACGCAGTTGCGAGTGCGAACCGAAGATCAGGTCGACACGGGTGCCGGTCCACTTGAC
>WNEZ01007920.1_pt1 | contig 10813 bp, 8 predicted proteins | sample 5400521 | NCBI WGS metagenome assembly WNEZ01 (sample SAMN13153339, study PRJNA577476) | soil metagenome | isolation source: 120 cm saprolite under Douglas fir tree site 2 hole 1 replicate 1 | place: USA:California | collected 2015-04-18
GCTCACTCTTCACGGTGGCATCCAGGCTGCATCATCTAGTTCCGAAGCAAGAAAAGCTAGTCGAGGAATTGGGGGCGTGAACTATGTGGATTGTTAGAGTCGCACTGAAACGGCCGTACACGTTCGTGGTACTGGCTATCCTGATTTTGATCCTTGGAACGATCTCGATTTTTCGCACCCCCACAGACATCTTTCCAAACATCAACATTCCTGTCGTGAGCATCATTTGGAACTACACCGGGCTGTCCCCGACGGAGATGTCCAACCGCATTATCACCCTTCAAGAGCGCAACTTGACGACCATCGTGAGTGATATTGTGCACATCGAGTCGCAGTCATTGAATGGCATCGCGGTCATAAAGGTATTTTTCCATCCAGGCGTGAATATCAGTATGGCGATTGCGCAGATTGCAGGCCAATCCCAAACGCAGCTGAAGCAGTTGCCAGCAGGCACGACGCCGCCGTTGATCATCACTTACAGCGCCTCCAGCGTGCCCATTCTCCAGATGGCTCTCTCCGGCCCCACGCTTTCGGAGCAACAGTTGAATGATCTTGGTTTGAATTTCATCCGGCCCCAGCTCACCTCGGTACCTGGCACGGCTGTCCCGTATCCCTATGGCGGCAAACAGCGTCAGGTTCAAGTGGACTTAAACACTGCGGCACTCCAATCGAAAGGCTTGTCTCCCCTTGATGTAGTGAATGCCATTAGTGCACAGAACCTCGTCCTCCCGTCCGGAACTGCCAAGATCGGGAAATTTGAATACAACGTGGACATGAATGGGAGCCCCACGACAATCGCAGGGCTGAACAACCTTCCTATCAAAGCCGTGGGAGGCACGACGATCTACATTCGCGACGTCGCTAACGTTCGCGATGGATTTCCCCCTCAGACCAATATCGTTCGCGTCGACGGGCGGCGATCAACTCTAATGACCATTCAAAAGATCGGGAACGCGTCTACGTTAGACATCATCTCTGCAATCAAGAATCTGTTGCCAAGTGTCAAGACGACGCTTCCGCCAGACCTTCAAATCCGGCTCCTCGCGGACCAATCTGTCTTCGTCCGCGGCGCCATTTCCGGCGTTTTACGTGAGGCGCTCATCGCCGCCTGCCTCACGGCTGCCATGATTCTCCTGTTTCTTGGCAGTTGGCGCAGCACGCTGATTATCGCTATTTCGATTCCTCTTTCCATTTTGACTTCGATCATTTTTCTCAGCGCCTTGGGAGAGACCATCAACATCATGACTCTTGGGGGTCTGGCGCTGGCCGTCGGCATCCTGGTGGACGATGCGACGGTCACCATCGAGAACATGCACGGGTTCCTGAGTAGAGGAAAGGAGACGGAAGAGGCGATTCTTCTTGGGGCGGAGCAGATTGCAGTGCCGGCGCTGGTTTCAACACTTAGCATCTGCATCGTCTTTGTGCCCATGTTTTTGCTCACCGGCGTCGCCCGTTATCTCTTCGTACCCATGGCGGAGGCCGTCGTTTTCGCGATGTTGGCTTCCTACGTGCTTTCGCGAACTCTCATACCAACCATGGCCAAATATCTTCTCAAAGCTCATGCGGAAGAAGGCTCGCACGCTCCGAGCAAGAATCCTCTCGTGCTGTTTCAAGCCTGGTTTGAACGCAGCTTTGAGAAGATTCGCAACGCGTATCGCGGTTTACTCGAGGCCTGTGTCCGTCACCGCCGTGTTTTTGTCGGCGCATTTCTCGCCGCATGCGTGCTCTCCTTCGGGCTGTACCCGTGGTTGGGACAAGATTTCTTCCCGTCTGTGGACAGTGGCGAATTCACATTGCATCTTCGTGCCCCGACCGGTATGCGTATTGAAGAGACAGCCGCCCTGTGTGACCGCGTGGAAGCCGAGATTCGCAATCAAATAACGCCGGCCGAGTTCGGTGGGATTATCGACAACATCGGATTGCCTTATAGCGGTATCAATCTTTCCTACAGCAGTTCGGCACCAATCGGAACGCAAGATGCGGATATTATGGTAGCTCTCTCCCCCAAGCATCAGCCAACAGCAGGTTACGTGCATGACCTAAGGTTGAAGCTGTCACGGGATTTTCCTGGCGTTACTTTCTATTTCCTGCCTTCGGATATGGTGACTCAAATTTTGAACTTTGGCCTGCCGGCCCCAATCGATGTTCAAATTATCGGAAATGATCTGCAGGCCAACCGGCAATTCGCGGACAAGCTGCTGGAGAGGGTCAAGTACGTCTCGGGAACAACGGATCTCCGCATTCAGCAAACATTTGACCAGCCGAAGTTCCACGTCGATGTGGATCGGACGAAGGCTCGGGAAATCGGTTTCACCCAGCGAGAAGTCGCGAGCAATCTCTTGATAACACTGAGCGGCAGCTTCCAGACTTCGCCGACTTTCTTTTTGGATCCCAAGAATAGCGTGAGTTATCAGATCGCGACGCAAACCCCGCAGTACCGGGTTCAATCTCTGCAGGATCTGGAGAACATTCCTGTTACGGGCGCAGGTACCGCTCCGCCCTCCATACTTGCGAGCCTCGCCTCATTCAGCCGCAATTCCGAGTTGAGTGTGGTCTCTCATTACAACGTGTCCCCGGTCATCGACATATTCGGTTCCGTCCAAGGCCGAGACCTCGGAGCCGTTTCGAAGGATATCTTCTCGATTCTGAGCACGAGTCAAAAGGAGCTTCCCCGGGGTTCAAAGATCATCGTACGCGGCCAGATCCAGACGATGAAGTCTTCTTTCATGGGATTGTTGACCGGTCTCCTATTCGCCATCGTCCTGGTTTACCTCCTGATTGTCGTGAATTTTCAATCTTGGCTCGACCCATTCATTATTCTGACCGCCCTTCCTGCGACGCTCGCGGGGATCGTGTGGTTCTTGTTTGTGACTGGCACGACGGTCAGCGTGCCCGCGCTTACGGGTTCGATCATGTGCGTTGGAGTGGCGACTGCGAACAGCATTCTGGTGGTTAGCTTCGCAAAAGAACAATTAGCTGCAGGACACTCTCCGGCCGAAGCCGCCGTGCAGGCAGGGTTCGGGCGATTCCGGCCCGTCCTGATGACCGCTCTGGCTATGATCATCGGAATGCTGCCTATGGCCATCGGGTTGGGTGAAGGTGGAGAACAGAATGCCCCTCTCGGCCGCGCCGTTATTGGCGGGTTGCTTTTCGCCACGGTGTCTACGCTGTTTTTTGTTCCAACGGTATTCAGTATGGTGCATGGCCTCCGACATCGCCCGGCTGAAACTGGAATTCAACAATAGAACTCATCAGAAGCAGAAAGGTATGCCAATGCTGTCAGAAACAAAAGCACAAGTGGTCGCGAACGAGCCGCCAAATCAAAGCGCCTTCATCGGGAAACATCGCGCGAGGCGTGGCTGGCTCGTCGCCGTGATAGTTTTTCTGGCGGTCGCGGGGATTTTGGCTTCCGGCATTCTTCGGCGCGTTCGGGCGCGCGCCGCCGTAACCGCCGAAACTGCTGCCATGGCCGTGCCCGTGGTCAACGTCGTTACTCCACAGCGTACCGCCCCGTCGCACGAGATTGTGTTACCCGGCAACGTGGAACCCTACATGACGGCTCCGATTTTCTCGCGTACCAGCGGTTATGTAAAGAAATGGTACGTCGACATTGGGGCCCGCGTGAAAAAGGGCCAGCTTCTCGCGGAGATCGACACGCCAGAAGTCGACCAGCAGCTCCAGCAATCACGCAGCAACCTCGCCACAGCGGAGGCGAATCTCAGACTTGCCGAGATCACCAAGAATCGCTACCAGGATTTGCTGAAAACCAATGCGGTTTCTCAGCAAGATGCCGACAACGCCGCCGGCACTTACAATGCCAACAACTCCATCGTCCAGGCCAATCAGGCGAATGTAAAGCAGCTCGAGACCTTGCAATCTTTCGAGAAGATCTATGCTCCTTTCGACGGCATTGTTACTGTTCGTAACGTCGATGTCGGCGATCTCATCAACTCCGGTAGCGCCCCAGGCACGAGGACCGACCTCTTCCATATCGCGCAGCCTGGGAAATTGCGCGTGTATGTCTATGTACCCCAGGAATACTCACAAGCTGCTACGCCCGGGCTGACGGCAGAGCTGACGCTTGCCGAGTTTCCCGGGCGGCGCTTCCCGGGAAAGCTGGTGCGCACCGCCAATGCCATCAACAACGTAACCCGCACATTGCAGGCGGAAGTTGACGTCGACAATCCGACCGGCAAGTTGCTGTCCGGTTCGTATGCCGAGGTGCATTTGAATCTGCCGGGGCTTGCCTCCACTCACCTTTTGCCCGTCAACACTCTGTTGTTTCGATCCGAAGGTCTGCAGGTCGCCGTTGTGAAAGGCGGCAAAGTGGCGCTCACCCAGGTCATGCCTGGTCACGATTTCGGAGATCAAATCGAAATCCTATCGGGCCTGAACGGCGATGAATCGGTGATTCAAAATCCATCAGATTCCATTCTCCCCGGACAACAAGTGCAGATCGCAAAGCCTGCACCGCCAAATAGCACAGGAGCGGGCCAATGAGTTTACGGCGCAACCCAAATGCAGAAATTCGACTTTGGAAGCGCGCTCTTGCCGGCGTCGGTCTCGTCAGCGTGCTCTCAATTGCGGGTTGCGCCGTCGGGCCAAAATACAACCATCCGGCAGTCGAGGTCCCGCCCGCATACAAGGAAGTGGGTGATTGGAAACCTGCTCAACCGAACGACCAGAATCTCGGCGGCGCTTGGTGGCAGATCTTTCAGGACCAGCAATTAAACGCCCTTGAGGACCAGATCAACGTCTCCAACCAAAACTTGAAAGCCGCCGAGGCCCAATACACGCAGACTCGTGCCGTGCTCCGCTACTACCGGGCCGATTACTACCCTTCGATCACCGCTGGCGCGGCGGCCACACGAAATAGAATCTCCAACAATCGCCCGCCCGGCCACCTGAGCTCGAATGGCGCTACCTATAACGACTATCAGATTCCGCTGCAGTTGTCCTATGAACTGGACGTGTGGGGACGCGTTCGAAAGACTGTCGAATCGCAACGGGAGCAGGCACAAGCCAGTGCCGCGGATCTCGCCACCGTCAATCTGAGTTTGCATGCGCAACTCGCGCTGTTCTACTTCCAGGCGCGCAGCCTGGATGCGCAAGAGCAACTCCTGAATTCAACCGTCGCGCAATACGAGCAGGCATTTCAATTGACGGATACCCGCTTCAAGGGAGGACTCGCCTCCGAAGTGGAAGTTCAGCAGGCCAGCACGCAGCTTGAGACCACGCGTGCCCAGGCCATCGATGTCGGAGTGCAACGATCGCAGTACGAGCACGCTATTGCCACACTGGTCGGGAAGCCGGCTTCTTCGTTTCATCTTTCGCCGCTTCCTCTTACTTCACCGCCGCCTTCGATACCTCTGGAACTTCCTTCTGAACTCCTCGAACGCCGGCCCGACATTGCGGCCGCGGAAAGACGCATGGCCGCCGCCAACGCCCAAATCGGTGTGGCCAAGGCGGCTTACTATCCGAACATCAGTCTGGGCGCTACTGGTGGTTTCGAAAGCGGTGTAATCACCACGCTCCTGTCTGGCCCGAGCATCCTGTGGTCGGTTGGCGCATCGGCGATTGCGCCCATCTTTGACGCGGGTCGTCGCCGCGCCAACACGGATCAAGCCATCGCTGCCTACGACCAGACCGTCGCAAACTACCGCGAAACCGTCTTGACTGGCTTCCAACAAGTCGAGGACAACTTGGCCGCACTTCGTATTCTCGAAAAGGAAGCGGACACACAACAGCGTGCCGTCCTCGCTTCCCAAAAATATCTGGAGCTGGCCCTCACTCGTTATCGAGGCGGTATAACCAGTTATCTGGAAGTGACCACGGCACAGAGCGCAGCTCTCACTGACGAAGTGACCGCAGTCAATATTCTCGGCCGTCGCCTGACCAGTGCCGTTCTCTTGGTCCAAGCGCTCGGAGGCGGCTGGGATCGTTCCTCCTTGCCTGCACGCCCTGAATGCTGCGGCAAGCTGACCAGCAGTACACGGTAATGCTGCCGCGCGTACCGAACAGTGATCTACAAAATGGCCTACATTTCGCACAGCAGAAACTCGTCAATCGCAACAATCACGGACATGGAGATCTCAGTTCACTCTTGGGCATTCGCTCTGACGATTGCTCTCGCCTTCCTTCAATGGAGATTGGGGTACGGCATTCGGACACCACTGCCACGATACGGACGTTCGGCGAAGGAGTCGCATTTTGCGAAAAATGTGCAACCGGTCTAAGTCATTGAAATGACGTTCCTTTCCGGGCGGTCGCTTTCGAAGCGTTTGGTATCAAGAATGCTTTTCTATCTCACGAACTAAATTCCGCGGCGTTATGAACTTTGAAGCGCGGATATCTCAGAAAGGAGATTTAACTATGTACCGCAAAATGTTCACTGGCATGATTTGCCTGATGCTGTTGGGGATCTTCTTTGTCCCGAAGGGTCGGGCCGACATAGCAGATAAGAAAACGATTGTGACTGTTGATCAATCCATTCAGGTTCCTTGGAAAGTTCTTCCTGCTGGCACCTACGTATTCAAGCTGCTGAATTTCAACAACACCACCCTCGTCTCTATTTTCAACGCTGGCGAGACGCATCTGATTGCCACGATCCAGGGTATTTCGGACTCACGGACAGAAGTCTCGGACAAAACAGCTCTTCAGTTCGAAGAGCGGCCCGCCGGCCAACCGGAAGCCCTAAAGGCGTGGTTCTACCCGGGGGAGGACTCCGGCGTCGAGTTCGTCTACCCAAATCAGTAGAACTAAGGTCTATCCGCAACAGGGGAACTAAGGTTTATCCAACGCGGAAATAATAGGTAGGACCTAGGCTCTCGCTCCTGGCGCTGCATACGGCGCCAGGCGCTTCCCGGGTCTGCTCCGATGAACCGCACGCGACGTCACTCGCCGAAACACTTTGAAACGTAGATGCGAGTTGGCCGAACCTAATCCACGGAGCTGAACCATGTTAGAAGCCCACGCGATTACCGTTCCGCCGACAAGGGAAAACTCAAGACGGTATTCACAGTAAAGAATAAGGATCGCAGCTATGAAGATTCCACGCTCTCAAATACAACCTGCAGATAGGACATGTCCACAAGCCTGGACGCCATGCAATAAGCGCAGTCACATGATTTGGATTCACCTTTCCTTGACCGCGTATCTTTTATTGTTTGCACCCATCCTGCCGGGTCAAACCCCCGGAAGAACAATTGTTCTCGATCCGTTGCATCAGTTCAATAACTCAATCGAGGAACTTGTCAGGCACGTCTCGCCCAGCGTCGTCCAGGTGCTTGCCACGGGCTATGGCGCCGTCGAGGAAAGCAGCCACAGCAACATGGGCCTCGCTCTCGAAAAGCAACGGACCATCGGTTCCGGTGTCATCGTTGATCCTAACGGGTATATCGTGACTAATGCTCACGTCGTCGCGGGTGCTCAGCGCGTCCAAGTGATTATCCCCACGTTGGCCGCCGATCAACCGCCGCTGCGGTCGCTTGTCAGTGCGAGAGGGCAGGTCGTGGAAGCCCAAATCATCGGAACGGACCGCGAACTTGACCTCGCGCTCCTCAAGGTCGATCGAGTTGGCCTCCCTCCTCTTCCCTTTGGAAAGTACGGCAAGCTGCGACAAGGTGAATTGGTCTTCTCATTTGGTAGTCCCCAAGGTTTATCGAATTCGGTCACCTCGGGAGTTGTCAGTTCGACAGCGCGCCAGCTCGATCCCGATAGCTCCATGGTTTACGTGCAAACCGATGCTCCCATCAACCCCGGGAACAGTGGAGGCCCGCTGGTAAATGTCGACGGCGAAATTGTTGGCATTAACACCTTCATTCTGACGGACTCGGGTGGAAACCAGGGCCTTGGCTTTGCAATACCGAGCTCTGTGGTGAACGTTGCATATCAGCAATTCCGGAAATACGGCCATTTACACCACAGCGGGATCGGAATGAGCGTTCAAACGATCACTCCGAATCTGGCCGCCGGGCTCAGTCTGCCAAGGAACTTCGGATTAGTTGTGTCTGATGTGTTGCCCGGAGGACCGGGTGAACTGGCGGGACTGAGAGTTCAAGATGTCATCTTGGCCCTCAACGATAGGCCGGTGGATAGCCTGCCTCTCCTTGCCTTTGATCTTTCCACCCACGCCGGAGGTGAGCAAATTAAACTTCGAATACTCCGCGGCTCTCAGGAATTGCTGCTGGTTGTTCCAATCGTGGAACCTCCACACGAGTTGGATCGCTTGGCCGATTTGGCAAACCCGGCCAATAGCCTCGTCGAGAAGCTGGGCATTCTCGGAATCGATGTGAATAGCCAGCTCGCACAGATGCTTCCCGACGTTCGAGTTTCGTCCGGAGTAGTCGTGGTTGCCCGAGCTGCGGATTCGCGTGGCGGTCACCCTTCCCTGGTCACCGGAGACGTAATCCACAGTCTGAATGGCACCCCGATCAATAGTCTGAACCATCTTCGCTCCGGCTTGGATCAATTGAAACCCCACAGTCCCGCCGTCCTCCAGATCGAGAGGGATGGCAAGCTCATGTTCGTCGACTTCCAGCTCGATTGACCGTCCGAGATTCAACGAATAACCTTGCGGCCTACGCGTAAGCCAAAACCACCGCACCTGTGAAGATCAATGATCCTCCCACCCAATGGTGCCAGGTAAGATGCTCGCGCAGAAAAATTGCCGCCAGCGCAATCGCGATGACCACGCTTAGCTTATCGACGGGGGCCACGCGCGAGGCCTCGCCAAGTTGCAATGCCCGGAAGTAGCACAGCCAGGACAGTCCCGTTGCAACACCAGACAAAATCAAGAAAATCCAGGTTCGTCTTCCAATCATCGAGATCGGCTGGCTCTTCGTAAACAGAGCGACCGACCAGGCGAATATTAGAATCACCACGGTGCGAATGGCAGTCGCCAGGTTGGAACTAATTTCTTGAACCCCAACCTTAGCAAGGACTGCTGTAACACCCGCGAAGAACGCGGAGAGCAATGCCCAAACAAACCAATTCATGTACGTTTGCCTCCTCAACATTCTGGCGGTGAAGAATGGCCTCGAAAACTTACCTTTGGACCTTCTTCTCGTGCCACAGGATGGGTTTAGCTACTCTCCGGCACCTCGAACTCACCGGGAGATGACAAGCAAATCCTATTCAGTCCTTTGATAAATGGAACGGTCGGCTCCTTTCAATGGAGAAATTCTTCCCTAACGCTTCAAGCACGCTGTTCATCACGGCAAGGCCGCGACGCACATTCCTGCTGCGAACGATGCGCAAAGCTTCCCAGAAACCCGGTGGCTCCTTTTCTTGCGCTTTCGTTGCACTCACAAGCGCATCGGGAACGGCCTCGGCAAATTTCTTTAGTAACTCCGGATCGATCGCTCCTAAAGTCTTGGCCAAAATCAGAAGATTGCGGATGCCGCGAATCGCTTCCGGTGTTTTCGTGGCTTCAAGAATTTTGTAGCCACCGCCGAGCGCGCCTCTCAGCAGTTCGAGGACGCCTTGGTCATGGAGACCTTGCAACACCTCAAAACCGGCAAGCACCGCTTCGGCATGCTCAACCGGCGCCTGCTCCAGCCGGGAGCGCAGTTCTTCTCGCGGGTCGCGCTTGGGCAAGTCCAGAGGAATGGGTCGAGCCACGGTTTTTCTCCTTCCGTTTAGTTCGTTTGAATCTGCACGAGCCCGTTACCCGGCATGCGATAGTCCGGGCGTTTCCACTTCCGCTCCACCTCGACGCCATGCTGGGGCGTTGGATGGCCGAAGCGATGGTTTATGCGCGGCAGCGGACTTTCGCCGACTTCCGGCAGCACGCGGAGATGAACGGAAGCCTCTTTGTACGCGGGCGTGTGCGTCACCGAGTCCGTGTGGCTGCTTGTCAGTCGGTTTACAGGGCTCTCGACCGAATTCATGGGCATGTAGAGTTCTTTGCCCTGCACCCTGTCGGTGACCAGCGCGCGCACCCGGACCTGTCCGTAGCGTGAGGTCAGTTGCACCCACGTGCCACTCTGAATTCTGCGCTCCTCCGCGAGCTCCGGTGAGACTTCGACAAAAGTGTCCGGAGTCTTCTCGCGAATTCCTTCGCTTCGGAAGGTCATGTTGCCTTCGTGGAAATGTTCTAGGAGGCGCCCGTTGTTCAGATGCAGATCGAATTCGGCGTTGGGCTGGTCGGTCGGTTCAGTAAGCGACAACGGGAACAGTCTGGCTTTGCCATCCGGGAAGGCAAAGCGCTTCGTATAAAGCAGCGGCTCATCCTTTCCGTCCGCTGCAACCGGCCAGTGGAGGGACTTAAATCCCTCAAGCCTCTCGTATGTCACGCCTGCGAATAAAGGTGTCAACGAAGCAATCTCACGATAAATCTCGGAGGGATGCCGGTACTGCCAATTCGCACCGAGACGATTGGCAATGTTTTGGATGATTCGCCAGTCGGGCCGGCTGCCTTCCAAAGGTTCGAACACTTGGTAGAGACGCTGGATTCGCCTTTCCGTGCTCGTAAACGTACCCTCTTTTTCAAGACTTGGACTGGCAGGCAGCACCACGTCGGCAAACCGGCATGTGGCGCTGAAGAAGATGTCCTGCACGACGAAAAACTCCAGTTTTGAGAGCCCATCGCCGACAAAGTTTGCGTTGGAATCCACAAGACTCATCTCTTCGCCAAACAAATACAACCCCTTGAGCTTGCCTTCGTAGATCGCCTCGATCATTTCGTGATTATCGAGTCCCTTCGTCGAAGGCAGTTGCACGTTCCAAGCTGCTTTGAAACGCGATCGGACTTCAGGGTCATCGACGGATTGGTAGCCAGTAAGAAAATTGGGCATTGCTCCGTGATCGCTGG
>WNEZ01009485.1_pt1 | contig 10813 bp, 7 predicted proteins | sample 5400521 | NCBI WGS metagenome assembly WNEZ01 (sample SAMN13153339, study PRJNA577476) | soil metagenome | isolation source: 120 cm saprolite under Douglas fir tree site 2 hole 1 replicate 1 | place: USA:California | collected 2015-04-18
TGGCATTGCAATCATTGCCCATAACTCATCCTCCCAAAGTATCCAGGATGTCATCGGAACGGTCTCCTACATGGCTCCTGAACAACTGCAGGGAAAACCACGTCCGGCAAGCGATCAGTACTCCTTAGCTATAGTTGTCTATCGATGGCTAACGGGCTGTTTGCCATTCACTGGTGTGAACTATCTTGAGATTGCTGCCAAACACTTGTCAGTTACGCCATCACCCCTGTACGAGCATAATCCAACGCTCACGCCTGCCATAGAGCAGGTAGTACTGAGAGCACTTGCTAAAGATTACCATCAACGGTATGAAAGTGTGCATACTTTTGCCAGAGCATTTGAAGAGGCCTGCATGCCAAGCCTGCCCCTCTCATCCTTTCCAACGCGCCCATTATCCCTTTCTGCTTCGCTCCATCATGTATCATCTTCTCTTCCGTCAATCAGGACCAAAGGCCGCATCTCCCGGCGCACTATTGTCACGAGTCTTGTAGCAGGAGCAATCCTCAGTGGAGGAGTGGCAGGGCTGACTTTCTCTCACGCTCTTGACCATCCCATCATATCCCCACCTCGATCTCGTGCTACTCCCTCCGGTCCCTCGATAGGAAAGCTTCTCTATCTCCATCACAACACAGCCGCTGTGTCTGCACTAGCATGGTCGCCCAATAGCAAGTGGATAGCCTGTGGAGCTGATGATGGCCTACATGTCTGGGACGCACTCACTGGAAATGGAGTGATGACATTGAAAGACTATGATCAGTTCAGCCAAACACTCGTATGGTCTCCTGAGAGCCAACGCATCGCTTTTCCTACACGTGTTGGCGTGACAAGGCCGAAATCGACGGTTACAGAAGTCTGGAGCCTGATGGCAAAGAACACCATTACCTATCACCAACAGTATGTTTCTTCTTCTTTAGCATGGTCACCCAATGGCAGGTACCTCGCTTCAGCAGACCCAGGGAATGGAAATCTGTCTCTGTACATCTGGGATGTTACGACAAGCAATGACGTTTTTTCCTTCATGAGAAGGGATAGTGAGACGGTAGTGAGTGTCGCATGGTCACCTGATGGAACCTCTCTTGCTCTTGGAGTTTCCGAATCGGAGAAAGAGAAGCCAGTCACTACCATCCAAGTCTGGGATATCACAACGGGCAGGCAGATCTCTACTTACTATGGACATACTGGCGCGATAGGTCTGCTGGCAGTGGTGTGGTCACCTGATGCCAAATCTATTGCTTCTGCCGATGGCCAGACAGTACAGATATGGGAGGCTAAGACAGCAAAGCATCTCGTAACCTATAACAGTCAGCATACGGCTTTGGTCTGGTCACCTGATAACAAAGCTATTGCATCTTGCCAGGGAGTATTCGGCGTATCAGGACCAGACGGTACGGTCCATATAGATAGTACGGTCCATATATGGAGCCCAATTAGTGGAAGCGATATCTTCGTTTACCGTGGTCACTATGGTCAGGTACAAGCTCTGACTTGGTCGCCAGACGGAAAGTACCTTGCTTCTGGAGGAAGGGATCATTCAGTCCAGGTATGGCAGGCAAGCTAGTGTGAGAGGAAGGAACTTGAGGATGACTAATGGTACAAGCAAGCAACTTGGCAACTATCGGCTATTTCATCTGCTTGGACAAGGAGGTTTTGCCGATGTCTACCTTGGTGAACACCTCTATCTCAAGACACTGGCTGCTATCAAAGTTCTCCGGATTCACCAGACTAACGAGATCCTCGAACACTTTCTTTCCAACGGTCGCACCCTTGCTTGTCTAGAGCACGACAATATTGTGCGCATTCTCGAATTTGGTGTAGAAGGTGAGACCCCATTTCTTGTGATGGAGTATGCCCCCAATGGGACACTCCGCCAGCGGTATCCGAAGAGGACTCCTTTGCCGCTGACAACTATTTTCTTGTATCTACAGCAGGTTGCCGCAGGCTTACAATATATCCATAATCACCAGCTTATTCATGGCGATGTCAAACCAGAAAACTTGCTGCTGGGACCGCACGATGAACTCTTACTGAGCGACTTTGGCCTTACCTCGAGTGTTCAGAGTAGGCAAGTTTCTGGTCGACAAGAAGTGATTGGTACTCCATCATATATGGCCCCTGAACAGTTCCGAGGGATACTTTGCCCTGCTAGTGACCAGTACGCTTTGGCAATAACTCTCTACGAATGGTTATGTGGAGACCGCCCTTTTCATGGCACATTGGCAGAAATAGCAACTCAGCATGCACTCACACCTCCACCGCCTTTCCATGAGAAAGACACATGCATTTCACCTGCTGTTGAGCAGATTATCCTCAAAGCACTTGCGAAAGACCCACAACAGCGCTTTCCAAGTGTGCAAGATTTTGTCAACTGCCTAAAGCAAGCTTACCAGAGAGAACCATACGCACTAGAAACTTCACAACCTTCCATCTCTTCTGCCTTACGTGGGAACCATTTCTCAAGACGGGCTATTATTGTAGGACTAGCTGGACTCCTGCTGGCAGGAGGTATTCCATGGTCATTACGCTTTCACACTCTTCCTCCTCAAGGAACCACATTCTATACCTATCATGATAGCCCTCGGTACGACGCCCATCAAGAGACAATGACTGCAGGCAAACCGAGAATGAATGCGATCTGGTCATCCGATGGCAAGCGCATCACCTTCAGAGGAAATGATGGCATGACACACTTATACGATGCTAATACATGGAAAGCTATTTCTTCTTACCCATGTCCAATCAAATTGACAAATACCTCAATCATGGGGATACCTGCATATAGCTTAATAACTTGGGCACCTGATGGAAAGCAGATAGCTGCTATAATCCCTTATTTTCCGACAGTGGAGATATGTGATGCTGCGACGGGAAAAGCTGTCTCTACTTTTGATGTAACTTCTCTCCAATTTGGAGTCTCCTGTCTCGGATGGGCACCAGATAGCAAACAAATCGCTTGTGGAGGTGCTCTACCGGTAGGGAATGTCTCATCGGAAGGAGTGGTGCTGGTGTGCGATGCAAAGACTGGGACACAAGCATTGACCTACCACGATCCTTCTAATGGCGTTCTCACGGTGGCATGGTCACCTGAGGGACACAGGATTGCATCTGGAAATAGCAACTACGCCGTACAGGTATGGAATGCGGCCACTGGAGATCCCATTTTCACCTATCTCGGTCAATTTGGCGCTGTTCAAACAGTAGCATGGTCACCTGACGGGTACCGAATTGCCTCTGGAGGTGAGGATCACTTGGTTCAAATCTGGGATGCTGATACTGGAAAACACGCTCTCGTCTGCACTGGACATTCTGATACAGTGACGAGTATAGCATGGTCACCCAATGGTAAATACATCGCCTCTGGCAGTGCAGACCACACTGTACGAATCTGGAACGCGACCACTGGAGATCACCTCTTTACCTATCGTCGCCATTCTGCCCTGGTAAACACCGTGGCATGGTCGCCTGATGGCACACGCATCGTTTCCGGAAGTGAGGACCTTACGGCACGGATATGGCAAGCGATCTAATATCATCCATATCTATTCAAATCTCCTCTTCCAGCTACTTCTTAAGGCAAATAAGTCAAAAACGATAAATGCGAAGGTATCTCACAATCTGGCTTGGGAACAGTCTTGACCGTAGAGACCTACTTGTAATAGTCACGGCTGTGCTTAGCTAAGTACAGCTGTGTACACCGATGAGACTCTTATGTACAGCTTGGCTTTAAATAAGTCTAGATTTTTTCATCGTACTCCAGCTACTAGAAGCCGTTTATACTGCCAACCTATTTCGGCCCACGTCTACTAGATCCTTGCTCTCGGAGGAAAAATCCATGAGTTTCCCCCGCGAGGATGCAGAATCGCTGCTGATAGGCGCTTGACAAACTGGCGTTAAGATATTCATCAACGATAATGGATAATGTAGTACTTTTTGGTAAATTTCAACTTATATTGCACTTCTTGTTATGTTGTCCATTAAAATATATAGATATTTGATAGGTTTGTATACAAGATATTGTGTGTCTTAGGTGAAAGAGTTCATGTAGTTGCATTCTCATCCATTTGAGTTTCAGTCGCTGTTGAGCGGTGTGTATCTGCGGAATGTTCTGCGAAAGAGATGCCTGGATATACGTGGGGTGCTTGCACAGTGCTCTGATAAGAGCATGCATATAAACTCAGTGGTAAGTAGGTAAGGAGATAAGCGTGTGTCGCAGATTCCGTCACGTTTTCAGACTCTTATTGACAAACAAGTGGAGCTTTACGAGCAGAGGCGTACATTCGAGATCCGAAATAGTATACCGCCCCCTAACACTATTCCACTGAACAACCGCTTACGCTGGTTCAGGATTCCAGACGTTATTTCGATATTCGTTGATATGAAAGGCTCCACACAACTCAGTGCCCAGGAGCATGAAAGTGGCACAGCAGGGGCCTATCAGCTTTTTACCGGTACAGCAGTTGCTCTCTTCCACGAGTTCAATGCGCCCTATATTAGACTTCTTCCCCAATAGATCAGGATGAAGTAAAATGGGGAGGAGTAAAAAAGAGCGCTAGGGAAGGCAAAGAGAAGATGCATCTTTCGTATCCACAGGTGGTCAAACGACCAGCATTGCTCCATCGTCTGACGGGGCTAAACGTAAAGGAGTTCGAGGTTCTGCAGGAGTCGTTCTCAGCCCAATATGACCAGCAGGTGATCCAGCCACGCCTGAGTGCCCCAAGCCGCCAGCGTGCTGCTGGGGGAGGACAAAAAGGAGCCTTGAAAGATCCGGCAGACAAACTGCTCTTTATCCTGGTGTATACGAGGATCTACCCACTGCTCATCATCCAAGGGATGTTCTTTGGGATGGCAGAGAGCAAGGCATGCAAATGGGTCGGGCTTCTGCTGCCTGTTCTGGATGCAACACTAGGGGAAATCCATATGCGCCCCAAACGAGCGAAAGGCCGCTCATTGGAAGAGATCATTGAGGAGTTTCCTGAACTCAAAGAACTGGGAGTCCTCACCGATGGGACGGAGCGGCCCATCCGCCGTCCCAAAGATGACCAAGAGCAAAAGGAGCACTATTCCGGCAAGAAGAAGCGCCATACCAGCAAGCACGTCACCATTGTCCATCCCAAAACGCAACGCATTCTGGCGGTGAGTGAGGAAGCCCCAGGCACCATGCATGACAAGAAAATCATGGATGAAGCGCAACTCTCGTGCACGACCAACCTTGCGGTGCGTGCCGACAGCGGCTTCCAAGGTCTCTCAATTGGCAATGCAAACATCATCATCCCTTTCAAACGGAAACGCAAAAAGAAGGGTGAACCCAAAGATGAATTGACTGAGCAACAAAAAGAGGCCAACACCATCCTCTCCAAAGCTCGCATCAGCATCGAACACAGCAATGCTGGCTTCAAACGCAACCGCAGTCTCACCGATATTCTTCGCAATACTCGCCAAGGAATGAGTGATTCCCTGGCCATGGTGGCCATGGGATTACATAACTTACGGGTTAGCATGAGAGCCAGCTACCAATGCTAAGGAGTGCCGATGACGGGATGCTCTCGCTTATAGCAGCCTCCCTTATTGGGGAAGAAGTCTATTGATGTTCGCGGTGATGGTGTTTTCGCGCTCTTCAATCAGGACCAAGTCTATCTCGCCTTCGCCGCTGCTGTCACCTTCAAGACATTCGCCGAAATCGTATTTGTGCCTGAGCTTAAGGAGAAGACTGGTATTGAGCTTGGTGCCCACATTGGCATTGATCAAAATATCGTGCTCGTTCGCAGAATTGGATTTAAGAGGCATGATGATCGTACTGACCGCCAGAATGAGGTCTGGGCGGGCAAGCCGGTAAACATGTCCTCGAAGCTTGCGGGTATGGCGGGAGCTGGCGAACTCCTTGTATCAGACCGCTACTTTAAGCGCATCACGCATGAGCGCGTCCGGAAGTCGTGCGGCTGCCCGAACAATGAGAAGGTAGACTTATGGACATCAGTTGATGTGAAGGAAGATCCTAAATTCGACTTCGAGACGGCATACTGCCTGGAGTCGTGCTGGTGCAAAACACACGGGGAAGAGTATTGCAATGCGATTATGGCCCTGGAAGCACGTGCCGAAGCCGGTGCAAGATAATCAGGACTATGAGCAGTATACTGCCTATTCACAACTGCTTGACCGGAACGGACAATGGATTGGAGTCGCCGACACAAAGGCTGGCGTCATTCTGGGATTTTTGGTGGCAGCCTTCCCTGTCCTTGCGGCTCCAGCCTTGCCTGTTGTGCAGAAGGTAGTAAAGGCAATTTCACGTAATGCCAATTTCTGGGCGTATCTCCTGGCAGCTAGCTTCATCGCACTCCTTGTACTGTTCCTAGTTGCGGCCCTCGTAACACTTCTTCGTGTACTGATGACACTTACACCAAGGCTGACACGCCAGGGAAAGCCCGGCCTCATATTCTTCGGTGACATTGCAAGCCAGGAGTATAAACAATGGCAGCAGCGCGTGCGTGTGCTCGACCCGCAACTGCTTGCCCTCCAAGTGCTAGAGCAGGTCTATGTAACGGCATGCATTGCTGACCGCAAGCACAAGCATGTCCGCCAAGCTATTCGTGCTCTGATTGTGACGGTACTCTTGGGGCTCATACTGTATATCCTCAGTCAGTTTACTCGCTAAGTGGTCCCTGCTTGCCCTGTGTATGTGAAAACAATTGTTATCTGAAGCTGCAACAGCAAGAAGCGTTCTTAATGTCCTTGGCGTTCACATTGACATTGCTTCTTATGCTTGTTGAGAACGCCAAAGACGCTCTGGATGTTCCTTATGTTCTTTTATTCACAATGAATCCTCCCAGAGAAGCCAAGCTCATGTTGAAGATGCGCTTATGGCACCCTTTGATAACGTGGTATTTCTACAAATAAAGGCCATACAGATATGCTTGGTACGATCCCGCATGGGATGGAAGTTGGATGCTGGCTAAGTAGTCTCTCGTTATGAATGGTTTCCAAGAACGAACGACAGGGATTGCAGTCGGCCTATCTTGACACACCTGTTCTATTCCCCTACAATCACATAGAAACAGAAGAGGAACGAGCACATAGGGTATGGCATCAAAGCGCATCAGCGAAAAAACAGCAAAGATTGTGTGGGCACGAGCTGGAGGAATGTGCTCTTATCCTGGCTGCTTCAAACTCCTCATTGTCTCTCCAGAAAACCCTGATGATTCTCTTGCGATCCTCGGAGAAATGGCTCACATTGTTGGTCACAGCGGAGATGGTCCCCGAGGCGAAGAAACATTTCGAGGCGAAGATCGGGACGGCCCTGAAAATTTGCTGTTACTCTGTACCGAACATCATACACTCATCGATAAACAGCCCGAGGGCCATCCAACCTCTTGGCTCTACCGAGTCAAGGAGGACCATGAATGCTGGGTACGTGAACGTCTCTCCCTCGATCTGCGTTTTTCCCAACCACACGTTGCGCTTCAGCAAGTGAATGAAACACTGCACAGTTCCCTGCTGTCAGTAACCCACATGCCACTTTCTGTCTACACTGCGCCCTGTATGCTGACACCAGCAGAAGTAAAAGAACGTTTGGCAGCAAACAGTCCAAACGGATCCAATCTGTACCTGCCATTTGTCTGTAATGGAAAGCGGCTCATCACATTCTGCAATTTAGATGACATGAGTGGACCATTTCGGCAGTGTGTCAATATTCAGGAGTGTAAGCGCGAAGCCAGTTCCGGATGGTGGACTGACCCGGATCGCGCTCGACTCTATATCCAACTTCTCAACCATACGTTACATAAAATCACTGGACGGCGTGGTCTGCGTTGGGATAAAGAGCACCAGCGGTATTATTTTGAGCCATCGGGTGACCCGAACAATCCACAACCACGAAAAGTAAGCTACCGAGGACTGCAAGGAAAGCTTACGGAGCGTAACGTCGCTTGGCAACCTCGTGTAAAGAGCACAGGACAATTCAAGAACTATTGGGAACATATGGCAATCAGCCTGCAGTTTCACCGTGTAGGTGATCATTCCTGGTGCCTTTCGCTTCGGCCTGAGCATCGCTATACCCTCGACGGCACGACTTCACTCGAAAGCAAACAGATCACTCGCAAAGCTACGAAACGTGCAGCTCGAACACGAAATTATGATGTGCTTGGTGAGCTTCACTTTTGGCGTGATTTTCTTTCAGATGCCTCACCACGTATTATTTGTCCCTTTGGCAACCAATATCTGGTCATTGATACACAGTTCATTCACACAACTGTGACTTGGCCTGGTGTGCCAGAAGATACGCGCCCATTTACAAATACGCGCTTCCAGGAAGGACTTTTTACTTATACCGCCTACGAACGTGTCCTCAGCTCCGAGGTTGGGGAAGGAGATGAGTGGGAACACGAAGAGTGGGCGTCAGAAGAAGATTGGGAACACGAAGAGGAGATTTGAAATGACAACCATGCCTGCCCGTCCACCACTTCCACAACCGCGCATTCGTTGCGATTATTTAGCAGAGCCTTCATTGCTCTTTTGTGGTGGTCGTGAGCATGTCAGCGCACGTATCGGCATCGCCACGTTTGGACCACGTTCATTGGATATGCCCCAGCGCCATCCTGACAGCACTCGCGTTGGCATCATTGGCTCAGGCAAAAGCCAAGAGTCTGCCTATCAATGGATTCAGTCCTGTCTCCCTGGGGTGAACGCCGAGGATTTTACACCACTCTCAGATTTAGCAACCAGTGGAACGAAACAATCACCCAAAATGATCTACGTGCAGTTGCCCAACCACGTTTACGAAAGGATCGCTTTACCACAGCACTCGAAGTCATCTCAGACAAGTTACGAAGCCTTGCCCGTCAGGACTCCCCGCCCCATTATGTGATCCTGGCTCTCCCTGATGATCTCCTCACCTACTGTGAGACCGTTGATTACATCGAAAATAAGCAAGATGTTCACCGAGATTTTCGTCGCACGCTCAAAGCAGACGCCATGCAATATAATCTCCCCACGCAAATTCTCCGTCAACGCACCTCTGAGGCTGCACCAAACAGTAAAGAGATCGACCACAAATCACGTGTGGCCTGGAATTTCTTTTCCGGTATGTATTTTAAAACAGGCGGTCTTCCCTGGAGTCCAAAAGGATTAATGCCTGGAACCTGCTATATTGGAATCAGCTTTTACCGCCCGCTTGGTTCAGCTTCTACTGTGTGCGCAAGCGTTGCTCAGGCATTTAATGATTATGGTGATGGCATGGTGCTCCGTGGTCAAGATTTTTTGTGGGATACCAAAGCCCAGGGCCGTTCGCCTCACCTCGATCGTGACCAAGCTAAGTCGCTCATCGATCTGGTACTCAAGCAATATAAAGAAACGATGAAGTCTCTTCCGCAGCGCGTGGTCGTGCACAAATCTTCCCGTTTCTGGCCTGCAGAGGAAGAGGGGTTCCAAGATGCGCTCTGCAATGTGCCCCTCTACGACCTTGTCGCAATATGTCCAACGAATCGCATTCGCCTACTTCGCGAAGGCCAGTATCCCCCATTGCGTGGGACAGCCTTTACGGTTGATGATGTACGTTACCTCTACACAACTGGCTTCATTCCAGCATTGAAAGCATACCCGCATGGTCATGTACCCTCACCCTTACAAATTGCTGATCATATTGGAGATACTGCTCTTACCACTATCCAAGAGGAGATACTGCTCTTAACCAAGATGAATTGGAACACAACAGCCTTCGCAGATGTCCGACCGATAACGTTGCGCTTCTCACAGCTCGTTGGTGATATTATGCGCGAGATCCCGTCAGGCCGTGAACCGCTTCCTCAATTCAGATATTATATGTAAGGGTAAAGGAGCAAAAGCAACACCACAAGTTTTTTGACCATTCGTCAAGAGAGGCACCATAGACGAGTGAGCTAACGTATATAATGCCCGAAAATGATATCGATGCGGTTATGTCCGAGACGACGGCTGACAGTCAAAGCAGCATCGCAATCCAAGTCGAGCGACTGGAGTCGCCCTTCCTGTGCTGGCAGAGGACGACCAGAGAGGTATTCATACAGCTCCTGGGCAAAGCGCCGACGATAGCTATGGATATCCATCGTGCTGGGCAGTCGGTCAAAGACATGCTCATCTGGATCGCGTCCCTGCACGACCGAGAGCACACTCTGCTCTCGACCAGGAAACACAGGGACCTCTCGCCCTTTGCCGCCCTTGCCTTTGATGACATGGACGACGAATTGTCCATCGCTGTGTCGATAATAGACATCCCGCACCCGCAAATCACGCAACTCTTCTCGGCGCAGTCCGCAGGCCAGGCAGAACTGGATGAGTGGCTGCCAGTTGTCCGGCTGAAAATGGGTATCGCGTACCGCTGGCTGACGTGAGCGTACAATGTCTTCACGCTTGCGTTGAGGAAGCTCGACACTGGAGGCCAGATCGCGGTTCTCAAAGAAGATGCGCAAGGTCGACCGTTCAGTTTGCAGCGTCCAAGCGCTATAGCCCTGCTCAACACGTTCTGTCAGATACAACGAGGCCAGCTCGTCTGCGCGTTCAACCAGACGATCCCAGTCACGGATACCATGAGTATCGCGGCACCAATCGATGAAGCGCATGACGATCTTTTGATAGGTGTTACGCGTCTCAAAAGAGTGAATTTTGCCGTCAGAGAACGCGAAGAGCGACTCCCCACGTGCACGTGCATCAGCTTTGGCTTGAGAGCGTTTCTCTCCGGTGGCCATTAGCTCGTCGAGCCGCTGGAGGGCAATGTATTTGAGTCCTGGTCGTTTGCCGATGGGAACATCCTTTCTGCTCTGTGGCTGATGTGCTTGGCGGACGAACATCG
>WNEZ01005848.1_pt1 | contig 10811 bp, 11 predicted proteins | sample 5400521 | NCBI WGS metagenome assembly WNEZ01 (sample SAMN13153339, study PRJNA577476) | soil metagenome | isolation source: 120 cm saprolite under Douglas fir tree site 2 hole 1 replicate 1 | place: USA:California | collected 2015-04-18
TCGGCGAGGATCAAGATCAGATCGATTGGCTCTCCCGCGGGCGCGCCAAAGAACGCTGCGACGCGCCGGCCTTCGACGACCCGTGCTCGCAGCTCGTCGAGAGAGACGGAGGGGATTGCGTCACGCGGTACCGCGACTCCGTTGAAGAGGGTCATCGCCTCCCCTCCACGAAGGCGGCGGCGTTGGAAACCAGCGCGCCGACCGGCGGTGGCACGTACACGCCGAGGAGCACGACGATGGCCATGAGGAGCGCGATGGGGGCGACGGTCCCCAGCCGGTCGCGGAAGCCCTCCGGCTCCTGCTCCGGCGGCTCGCCCTGCACCACCGCCAGCACGGCCCCGCCCATCCCGATGAAGACGATGGCGAGCATGACCAGAAAGAGCCCGCCCACCACCGCGTGGCCTTGGGTCATCGCCGCGCGCACGATGGTGAACTCGCTGAGGAACGGCGCGAACGGCGGCGAGCCGGTGACGGCGAAGAAGCCGGCGAGGAAGAGCGCGCCCGAGAAGGGCACCCTCCGCAGGGCGCCGCGCACGTCCTCGGTCGACTTGCTGCCGTAAGCGCGATGGATGTTGCCCGCCGAGAGGAACATCACGCCCTTGGTGACGGCGTTGTTGACGAGGTGGAGCAGCGAGCCGAACACGCCCAGCCCGCCGATGCCGATCCCGAGCACGAGAATGCCCATGTGCTCGACGCTGGAGTATGCGAGCATCCGCTTGTAGTCGCGCTGGCGCGCCATGAAGACGCCGGCCACCGCCATCGAGAAGAGGCCGATGCCGATCATCAACTGGCGCGCGAATTCCGCCTCTCCGCCGGCGGCGGCAATCTGGAAGAAGCGCAAGAGCGCGAGGAACGCGCAGCTGGTGAGCGCGCCGGCGAGGAGCGTCCCGACGATCCCGGGCGCCTCGCCGTAGGCGTCGGGCTTCCAGGTGTGCATCGGGGCGAGGCCCATCTTGGTGCCGTACCCGACGAAGAGCAGCACGAACGCAGCGTGCAGCCAGGGCCGCGATAGCCGCGGGGCCTCGCGCACCAGGTCGGCGAAGAACAGCGAGCTGCCCAGGCCGGCCCTGAGCGCGGCGTAAGCGAGGAAGAAGGTCCCCAAGAGCGCCAGCGCCACCCCCACCGAGCCGATCAAGAGGTATTTCCAGGTCGCCTCGATCGAGCGGGCATGGTGATTGAAGTGCAGGAGCGGCGCGCACGCGAGCGTGGTCGCCTCGATGGCGACCCACATCAGCCCGAGGTGCTGCGATTCGACGATGAGCGAGGTCATCGCGAGGAAGACGAGCAGGCAGGGAACGAAGACGCGGTTCGAGCGCTCGGTGCGCAGGGCGAGATAGCCGGGCGCGTAGAGAGAGCAGGCGAAGAACAGGACGCTGACCACCGCCAAGACCAGCCGGCCCAGGTCGTCCAGCTTCAGCCATCCGCCAATGGCCGCAACGTCGGGGCGCCCCAGCGCAAGGATCGTGAACGCGAGGTGGACGGTCCCGCACGCCGGCAAGAGCCACGGCCGCCACCTCTGCGAGGGCATGGCGGCCGCGGCGGCGGCAAACGCGAGCGGGACGAGGACGAGCGCGAGCGCCATGTCACTCCTTGAGCGAGCTGAGCCGGGTGGTGTCGATGGAGGAGAACTCGCGGCTGATGTGCTCGATGATGATGCCCATGACGAAGATGGCGACGACGAGATCGAGCAGGACGCCGATCTCGACGAAGAGCGGCATCGCCTCGACCAGCGTCAGGCCCATGACGAAGACGCCGTTCTCCAGCGCGAGGTAGCCGACCACCTGCGTGATCGCCTTGCGGCGCGTGGCGAGCAACAGGAAGCCGGTAAACGCCGTCGCCAGCGACGCGGGGACGAGCAACGATCCGGCGTGCTCGGGCGCGAGCGGCAGGGTGCGCGCGAAGACCAGCGAGAGCCCCGTGCCCAGCCCGCCGAGAAGGAGCGAGGGGACGAAGCCGATCACCGGCTCGATCTCGCGATGGATGGCGGCGTCGCGCAGCGCGCGCCTGAGCATCGCGGGGATGACGATCGTCTTGAGCGCGATGGTGGCGAGCGCGATCAAGGCGGCCTGCAGGGTGATCCCGCCGTGCACCGAGAGCACCAGCAGCGCCAGGAGCGCTCCCTGCGAGGCGGAGCCGCTGATCAGCGCGCGCAGCCTGCTCGTGCCGAGCAGGAAGAAGTTCACCAAGAGCAGTACGACGAGGAGTGGGTCGACGGCGACTTGCATGGTCACCTCGCGAGCAGGACGATCCCGAATGCGGAGAGCATGCACGCTGCGACGAGCAGGCTGGGAACGTGCATGAGCCGCAGCCTCGCCATCACCGACTCCACCACGCCGATGCCGACCGCCACCGCGAAGAGGCCGGTGAGGAGCGCCCCCCACGCGATCCCTGGATTTGCGCCGAGGTGGCGGAGCGCGATCCCGACGATCAGCGCGGCCAGGACGAAGAGCTTGAGCGACGCGCCGTAGAGCACCGCGCCGAGCGCCGGGCCGCCGTGATCGAGCACCATCACCTCGTGGATCATGGTGAGCTCGAGGTGGGTGTTCGGGTCGTCGAAGGGGACGCGGCTGTTCTCGGCAAGCAGGACGATGAACAGCGCCGCCACCACCAGCACCAGCGAGGCGGCGGCGCGCGGCGGCCAGTTCCCGCCCGCCAGCATGGCCCCCAGCGACAGCGAGCGCGAGAGGCGCCCGAGCACCAGCAGTCCGAAGAAGAGCGCCGGCTCGGCCAGGCTGGAGAAGGTCGCCTCGCGCGCGCCGCCCATGCCCTCGAAGGCGGAGCCGGTGTCGAGCGCGGCCGCCACGGTGAAGAAGCGGCCCAGAGCGAAGAGGTAGGCAAAGAGGATCGCGTCGCCCTCGAACGAGAGCGGCGCGTGTCCTGCAACGGGCACCAGCAGCGCGGCCAGCGCCGCGGTCGCCACGCCCGCCACAGGGCCGGCCTTGAAGACCCAGGAGGTGGAGGTGCTGAAAACCGAGCCTTTCCGCCACAGCTTGATGAGGTCGTAGTAGGGCTGCAGGCAGGGCGGCCCCACGCGGCCGGCGAAGGCGGCCTTGGTCTTGTTGATCACGCCGAGGAGAAGCGGCGGGAGCAGGAGGAAGACCGAGAGGTGCGCGAGGTCGAGGAGAAGGGTGCGCAGGGTCATTTCCACACCAGGAGCAGGACCAGCGTGAGGAGGACGTAGCCGAGATAGGCCTGCACGTTCCCGCGCTGGATGAAGCGCAGGGCCTCGAAGGCGCGGCCGGCGGCGCGGAGGGATGGAAGCACCAGCCGATCCAGGACCGCGTCAGGCACTTCGCCGTGGTACGCCGCACGCGCCGGGAAAGGCCCGGTCAGCCGGGGCGCCTGCTCGCGCGGGCGCAGAGCGAAGGCGAAGAGCCCGACCAGCATCTGCGCGAACGACGAGGAGCTGTACTGCATTCGCGCGCTGGGCGCGGCGTAGCCGCAATCCCAGGTGGGCGCGGTGCTCGAGCCGCGGACGCGCGAGGCCAGCGCGGCCGCGGCCAGGGCGAGCGCCGCGAGAAGCAGGACGGCGGCGAGCGTGATCTTCTCCAGCGGCACCGCGGCGGCGAGCGGTGTGCGCACGCCCCACGAGGCCGCGGCGGAGTCGAGCGCGGGCGCGACCATGGCCGGTGCCAGCCCGATGCACGCGCACAACGCCGCCAGCGCGATCATGGGTCCCAGCATCGTCCGCGGCGCCTCGTGCGCGCGGAGCGCATCCTGCGAGCGCGGCTCGCCGAGGAAGACCGCGCCGAACGCCTTGACGAAGCAGGCGAGCGCCAGCGCGCCCACCAGCGCCAGCGCCGGCGCGGCGAACGCGGTCGCGATCCACCATCTCCCCTCGCGCGCTGCCACCGCCTGGAACAACCCCAGGTAGACGAACAGCTCGCTGACGAAGCCGTTGAGCGGCGGCAGCCCGCAGATGGCGACGGCGCCGACGAGGAAGAGCAGCGCCGTCGCCGGCATGCGCTTGAGAAGACCGCCCAGCCGGTCCAGCTCGCGCGTGCCGGTGCCGTGGATCACCGACCCTGCGCCGAGGAACAGCAACGCCTTGAACAGCCCGTGGTTCCACACGTGCAGGAGCGCCCCCGCGAGCCCGAGCAGCACCAGCTCGGGGTGGCCGACCGCGCGCCCGAGGAGCGCCAGCCCCAGCCCCATGCAGATGATTCCGATGTTCTCCACGCTGTGATACGCGAGCAGCCGCTTGAGATCGTGCTGGCCGATGGCAAACGCGACGCCCAGCACTGCCGAAACGGCACCCAGCGAGAGGAGCGTTCCGCCCCACCACAAAGGTGGGTGCGCGAATCCTGCCGCGGTTCGCGCAAGGCCGTAGATACCCATCTTGATCAGCACGCCGGACATGAGCGCCGAGACGTGGGTCGGCGCGGAGCCGTGCGCGCCGGGGAGCCACACGTGCAGCGGCATCAGTCCGGCCTTGATCCCGAATCCAGCGAGCGCGAGCAGGAAGATGGCCGTGCCCACCGGCCCGCCGGCCTCGACGCCGCCCGTGTCGAAGTCGAAGCGGCCGGTCGCGCCGTAGAGCAGGGCGAAGAGGGCGAACAGGCACAGCGTGCCGAGGCGCGTGGCGACGAGGTAGAGGTAGCCGACCTCGCGCACGGCGGGCTTCTCGTCCTCGGTGGTGATGGTGAGAAAGGCGGCGAGCGCCATCACTTCCCAGCCGGCGAGGAAGAGCACCGCGTTGCGGGCGACGACGAGCAGGCCCAGGCCGGCAGTCAGGAGCCCATAGAAGAGGCGCAGCTTGCGGCCGTTTTGCGGATGCTCGACCTGTCGCCAGTAGCCGAGCCCATAGACGGCGCCGAGCGCCGAGATGAAGAAGATCTGCGCGAGGAAGATCGCCGAGAGGCCGTCGACGCGCACTTCCAGCGCGCCCCCCGGCACCGCCCATGGCAGCGAGATTCCGCGCGGCGAGGGCGACGCCAACGCCAGCACGGCGGCGGTCACGCCTGCAACATCGGCCGTTGCGATCAGCGCGCACGCGAGGCGCTCGCCGGCACGGCCCTCGCGCGGCAGGAAGAGGCCCGGCATGCCACTCAGAGCGGCCAGCGCGCACGCAGCGAGGGCGAGCGCCTCGCTCATCGGCCGGCCCACCCGCGCAGCGATGTCCAGGCCAGCGCCGCCACCACCACGAGGAGGATGTAGAAGAGATAGGCGTGCAGCACGCCCTGTTGCAGCCAGCGCAGGCCCGCGAAGCGGTCCGCCCAGCGGGTGAAGAACGGCTCGTACCAGCGGAGCGTGAGCGGGTCGGCATCCTCGGTCCGGAAGGCGGCGGGCGCGGGAAAGAGCCCGCGCGGGCGGTGCTCGGTGGCGCGCGGCCCGAGCCCCCGCGGCAGCAGTTCCGCCGTCGCGATCTGCGCGAAGGAGCTGGCCGTGTACTGCATCCGCGCGGTGGGCGCGGCGTAGCCGCAGTCCCAAGTGATCGGCGCCGCGGCGGGCCGGCGCACGCGCGCAGCCAGCGCTGCGCCGAGTGCCGCGAGGGCGAGGGCGATCGCCGCAGAAACCGCGCCCAGCGTCGTGAGCGAAGGCGCGAGCGCCTCGACACCGGCGCCGACCTGCGCACCGAAGAGCTGCCCGGCGAACGCCGCCACCGGCCGCAGCGCGATCGAAGGCCGCAGCGAGAGAGCGGCGCAGCCGGCGCCGAGCAGAAGCATGGGCACCAGGATCCCTGCGGACGATTCATGCGCGCGCGCAGCGGCCTCGGTGCGCGCGTTGCCGAGCAGCGCGATCCCCACCAGCCGCACGAAGCAGAGCGCGGCCAGCGCACCGACGAACGCCAGCGCGCCGACCGCCAAGAGCGCGGCGATCCCGGGCGCTCCACCGCGTGCCAGCGCGCCGGCGAACAGCCCACGCAAGAGCAGCCACTCGCCGACGAATCCGTTGAGCGGCGGCAGTCCCGCGATGGCGACCGCGCCCAACATTAGCAGCAAGCCGGTCACCGGCATGCGCTTCGCCAGCCCGCCCAGCGCCTCGAGGTCACGGGTGCCCGCGCCGTGGAGCACGCTGCCGGAGCAGAGGAACAACAGGCCCTTCATCAGAACGTGGCTCCAGAGGTGAAACCCCGCCGCCAGCGCCCCGAGGGCGGCGACGGCCGGCGCGCCCAACGCGGTCCCCCAGAAGGCGATGCCCAGCCCGATGACGATGAGCCCCATGTTCTCGATGCTCGAGTACGCCAGCGCGCGCTTGAGGTCGCGCTGCGCGAGCGCCTGCGAGATGCCGAAAGCGGCCCCGGCGAATCCGATGAGGATGAGCGCCGGCCCCCACCAGGGCGCGGGCGGCAGGAAGGTGAGCACGCGCAAGAGGCCGTAGAGGCCGATCTTGATCGACGCGCCCGACATCATCGCCGAGATGTGCGAGGGCGCGGCGGCGTGGGCCTCGGGCAGCCAGACGTGCAGCGGGACGAACCCGGCCTTGACGCCACAAGCGACCACCGCCAGCGCGGCCAGGCCCGCCGCTAGCCAGGGGCCCGGCGGAGCCATGCGGTGGAACGAGGAGAAATCGGTTCCGCCCGCCTGGCGGATGAGGAGGACGAGGAGGGCGATGAAGGCTGCGGCGCCGAGCTGGCTCGCGACGAGATAGATCCAGCCGGCGCGGCGGACGCCGGCCTCCTCGTGCTCGAAAGTGACGAGGAGAAACGAGGTGAGGCCGATCGCCTCCCAGCCGAGGACCAGCACGATCGCATCACGGGCCAGCACGACCAGCGCCATGCTGGCGACGAGCAGGTTGAAGAAGAGCGCGGGCGGCCCCAGCGAGCGCCGCTTTCCGCTGAGGAGATATGCGCGGCCGTACACCGCGGCGACGGCCGCCAGCGCGAAGAGCGGCACGAGGAAGAACGCGCTCAGCCGATCGAGGCCGATGAGAAGATCGCCATAGGGAGGGGTCCACGTCCAGCGCGCCTGCAGCTCGCCGCTCGAGAGCGCCGCGACCGAGGGCCAGAGCCCCAGCGCGCAGCCCGCCACCGCGCCGGCCGCGCCCACGCCCGTGGCCCAGCGTGGCCAGCGCGACAGCGCCGCGGCGAGAAGGCCGGTGGCGACCAGCACCGCCAGCGAAGCGAGCAAGAGCGCGACGCTCATCGCCCCGCCTTCGTCGCGGCGTCGTCGATGCGGCGCGCGTGCGCGAGGATCTCGCTGGCCGGCGCGCGGCGCAGGACGGAGCTCTTGAATTCCGTATCGTGCAACGCCGCCGCGAGCCGCGCCAGCATCGTCAGGTGCGCATTGACCGTCGGCGTCGCGAGCAGAAACAGAGTGTGGACGGGCTTCCCGTCGCGCGCGCCGAAGTCGACCGGCTGCAAAAGCGTGCAGAGCGCGATGGCCGGCTGCACGCCGTGCTGGACGATAGGCGCGCGCACGTGGGGTATGGCGATGCCGTCGCCGACGGCGGTGGATCCGGCGGCCTCGCGCGCGAGCATCACTTCGACCAGCATCTCGGGGTCCGCGCCGGCGCCCAGCGGAAGGAGCGAAACCGCCGCGCGGATGGCCGCCGCGCGATCGGTCGCGGCAAGTCCCTCGTGCACCCCGCCCAGGGAGAGCGCGTCGGCGAGACTCGGCGCCTGCGCGGCTCCCTCTGCGTGCAGCTCGTGAGAGGCGCGCAGGCCGCGCGCCGTCGCCCACTCGAGCAGCTCAGCCTGGTTGAAGCGGATGCGCCCCTGCTCGCGGGAGAAAGGGATCTCGCCCTCGTCGATCCAGGCATGGATCCGCCGCTCGGGCACTTCGAGGAACCTGGCTGCCTCCTTCACCGTGAGTTGCATCGCCGCCTTTCCGAAGTCAGGTGTGACGCAGTCCCAGCACCGCGCTCACCGACCGCGCGAGCGCGTCGGGCAAGAGCGGCTGGCGCAGCACGCCCACGCCGCGAGCCCGCCACCCCGGGGATTCCTCCGCATTCCGGTGCCGCACGGCCAGCACGGGGATGCCGGGCCGGATCCGATCGATGGCGGCGAGCAACTCGACGATCCAGGCGGTCGGCGCCTCCGCGGAGACGACCGCTGCTTCGATTGGCGAGGCATGCAGGGCGGACGCGGCCGCCGCCGTCGAGGGCGCGGTGACCAGCTCGAACGACGCCAGCTCGCGCCGGACCTCGTCGACGTCGGCCGCCGGCCCCAGCACGAGCAGCAGCGGTGACCGGCGCGGCGTTCCCTTCGCCATGCGCTCGGGCAAAGCAGAAAACGGGCCAACACGGCCCTCAGAGGACGCGAAGGCCTCAGGCCCGTCGGCGTACCGGCAATTCCGGCAGAGCACGTGCCGTTTCGGCACCATATCCGAGCAGCTTGGTGTAGAGCGTGCGCAAGCCGAGGCCCAGCGCGCGCGCAGCCTCCGCCCGGGTCGGATGGCGCCGCAGCGTCGCGAGGATCAGCTCCCGCTCCGCATCGGCGATGGTGCTGCCGACGGGCAGCAGCACCGCGTCGCCCTGGGGCACAGTGCGCGTCTCCGCGCCATGCCTGGCCGCCGCCAGCTCTGCGAACGCCTCGGGGCCGATGGTCTCGCGGCCGGCGAGGATGGCGGCGCTCTCGATCGCGTTCTTCAGCTCGCGCACGTTGCCCGGCCAGGGGTATTCCATGATCAGCTTGAGCGCCTGCGGCGAAATGCCGTGGATCTTGCCGCCGTGGCGCCGGTTGAAGTCGGCGATGAACGCCTCGATCAGCGCAGGGATGTCCTCCTTGCGCTCCCGCAGCGGCGGCAGGGCGATGGTCACGACCTTGAGCCGGTAGTAGAGGTCCTCGCGGAGCTTCCCGGCGCGGAGCGCGTCCGGGAGATTGCGGTTTGTCGCGGCGATCACGCTGAGATCGACCTTGACCTTGGCCGTCCCGCCGACACGGCGGAACTCGTTGCGCTCGAGCACGCGCAAGAGCTTCGCCTGGGTCCCGGGATCCATCTCGGCGATCTCGTCGAGGAGCAGCGTGCCGCCGTCAGCCAGCTCGAACAGCCCTTTCTTGCGCTCGTTGGCGCCGGTGAAGGCGCCCTTCTCGTGCCCGAACAGCTCGTTCTCGAGGATCTCCCTGCCGAGGGTGGCGCAGTTGAGCGGCACGAACAGGTGCTGGCGCCGCGGGCCTTTGGCGTGCAGCGCGCGGGCGATGATCTCCTTGCCGGTCCCCGATTCGCCGAGGATGAGAACGTTGGTCTTGTAGCGCGAGATCTTCTCGACGCTCTCGAGCACGCGCCGGATGGCGGACGAGCTGCCGACGATGCCCATGAAGCCCGGCTGCAGCGAAGGCGCGGCGCTTGCGGTCGCCGCCGCACGATCGAGCAGCGCGCCGGCCCGGGAGAGGAAGAGATCGCGATCGACCGGCAACGGCAGGTAGTCGGCCGCGCCGTTCTGCATGGCGTCCACCACGTCCTGAACTGCGGACGAGGATCCGAGAACGATGACGGGGATCTCCGGGTGGAGCTGGGCCGCGCGCGCCACGATGGTCCCGAGCGCGAGCGGGCCCATCGCCTGGGCGACGAACGCGGCGGCGACGGGCCCTCGTTCGAGCGTAGAGAGTGCTGCTGCCTCGGTCGCGGCCCTGTCGATTCGGAATCCCACGGAGGCGAGCGCGGACGAGACGCCCTCGACCCGCGCAGCGCGCGGCGCGGCGACGACGCACCTGCGGCCCCCACCCCATGTGCGGTTGCGCAGCAAGATTCGACATCTATGCCGATCCTGCATGCCAGGCAATAATACCCTGCCATTTCGGCACCCGTCAGGCTTGCGCCCACCGGACAACGTCTAGTAGAGCCAGTTCATGGAGTGCATCCTGGTCGGCGTAGATGGATCGTGGGGATCGCGCGAAGCAGTCCGCTCCGCAGCCGATCTGGCGAAATCGACCGGCAGCCGGCTCATTCTCGCGACGGCGGTGTACTTCCACAAAGCGCTCGGCGCGCCTGAGCTGGAAGCGCAGGTCGCGGCCTGGGAGGAGGAGGAGAACGAGCGCAGCGCCAAGGTGCTCGGCAAGATGGCCGGCGTATTGCGGCGCCGCGGAGCAGCTGTCGAGACGCTGGTTCTTTCCGGGCCGCCCGCGGAGGCGCTGTGCGAAGAGGCGCGGGCCGCCGAGGTGGACTTGGTGGTGGTCGGCCACCGAGGGCGCGGGGGATTGCGACGCGTGCTGCCCGGGAGTGTGGCGGTTCGGTTGGTGAATGTCTGTCCCAAGCCGGTGATGGTCGTGGGACAGCGGCCGGCCAATGGCTGGCGCAAGAAGCAGGCGAACTGGCGCGAGGGAAAGAAGGAGCGGGCGCCGGCGCTGCAGCTGGTGCGATCGCTGGCGCCTGCGCGAAGGTAGGTGCGAGATGACTGCCACCGGCGCGATCGTTCTCAGTCGCGTTCGTAGCAAGGCATTGAGGCCGATGCAGACCTTCTCGGCGCGCGGGATGGCCATGGTCCCGTTGGTCCACGCTGCCGGCGGGATGTCGGCGCGCCGCGGCAAGCTGCTGTAGGGGCGCGTAGCGGTCACAGCAAGATTCTCCAAGTCGGGCAGGCGCCCGCCCCTTACGATCACGTCATGTGGAACGCGCTACGTGCAACGGGGCCTGCACCCGATCGGGCCCAACGAATGATGCTCTACGGGCAGTTCGTCGGATCCTGGCGCGGGACGGTGGTGGTCCACGAGTCGCAGGGCCGGCGCCGCGAGTCGCCTTGCGAGGTGCACTTCGACTGGGTCCTGGAAGGACGCGCGGTCCAGGACGTCTGGATCGCTCCCTCGCGCGACGAGCGGAAGACCGGCGAGCAGAGCCGGATGTACGGCACCACCCTCCGGGTCTACGATCCCGAGAAGGACCTCTGGCACATCACGTGGATCGATCCGGTGAGGCAGGTCTGAAATCGCATGA
>WNEZ01005849.1_pt1 | contig 10811 bp, 10 predicted proteins | sample 5400521 | NCBI WGS metagenome assembly WNEZ01 (sample SAMN13153339, study PRJNA577476) | soil metagenome | isolation source: 120 cm saprolite under Douglas fir tree site 2 hole 1 replicate 1 | place: USA:California | collected 2015-04-18
GGCCGGCTTCCGCGTCATGCACGATCAGCTCCGTGGCCGGGGCGGCCGCGCGCTCGCCGAGTGCGTCGAGATGGCGCATTTCGTAGGTCGTCAGCGTGGGACGCTGATCCGCGACTGGTTCGCCATCGAAAATGTGTGCCCACTGGCCGCCGTCTGCATAGTTGCCCATGATCTCGCGCAGGTGTGGGGCGTGGAGCAGATAGCGAAACGCCGTCATGGTGCGCACGCCGGCTCCCTTGGCGATGGTTAGCGCTTCGGTTAGATCGGCGGCTTCGCGCTCGTCGAGCAGCTTGCCCAACCAACGCGCAAAGAGCCGCGTGAACCAATCAAAGAGCCACGTAATGCCGTCTTCACAGTCGATCCACTGGAACGGACACAGCGGGGACGAATGGTCGGTCGCCAATTCAAGATAGGTTCCGTAGAGTGCGCGGGTCAGGACGAAACTCGAATAGCCCCGATCCAGCAACACGATGCGCACGTTGCGCAACACGGTGAGAGCGGCGATCAATACCGCGAGATAGACGCTTTTCCCGGCGCCGGTCGGACCAATCACGAGCTGATGACCCACTCCGCGAATGTGCGGGGGCACGTAGAAAGGCTCGCCACCTGAGCCGATACAGATCATCGGGACCGGCGTGTCTTTCGGAAAGAACGGTGAGTCAATGGTGGGCGTGCCTTCCCAATGGCCCACCGGCATCGCCTGCTCCGCAAAATTTGGCGCGAGCGTCAGCGGCCGCCGCACGTTGTCGATACCGTTGGCGGGCAGGCCGCCCTGGAGTGCGGCGACCGCGTTGGCGTCCTCGATCCGCGCGCCCTGGCCAAGATCGTTGTAATCTTTGACGACCTGCCGTGCGCCGCTGTGGACCTGCTCTTCGTCCTCGCCCTTAAGCTCGATGGTGATCGTCCCAAAGCCCAGCGCCGTGCCTTTCGCCACCAGCGCGCGGACATGATCGATGTCTTTGATCTGGTCTTCGACGTCCTGGTTGACGCCAGTGCGTCTGGGGAGATTGAAGGCGGTGGCAAGCCACTGCTTGATGCCGGTGCCGGCTGCCTCGCGCACGCGGTGCTTGCGCTCCAGTTCGAGCGCGGCTTGGGCGTCGGTCTGATCCAGCGCGATGAAGCGGCATGCCAGCGTCATCTCACCCGGATAGGAAAGCGCCACGCTGAGCATCTGCTCCGTGGTGTATTCCGGCCACGGCGGGACCAGCGTGATCACCCGCACATGCAGCGGCCCCAGGCGCGGCTTGCTACCGCCAATCAAGTCCTGCTGGGCAAGGTACTGATGGAGCGGCGCGCCTGACGGCGGCAGTGGCGCCGGATAATGCGTGCCGTTCACCGCCAGCACCAGACTCCGGTACATCTCGAGTTGGCTCATACGGCACGGATGAAAGACCGAAGCCACCATGTCTTCCCACTTCTCCGCGCGATGCAGGAAGCGCTGCATCTGCAGCTCGCGGCTGCCGAGCATCTGAAGCTCGGACGAGGCGAAAAACAGGCCTTTCAGCAAGTTGGGCACCGCGCGCTCGAACTGCGTGGCCCACCAGACCTGCGCGATGTTGCGATAGCTGTTTCCCGCCCGTACGTGCGCGCCGCGCTCGCGGTCGATCAGACCCGCGCCCTCAATTTCGAAGTCGCGGATGGGGTAATCCGGCGCTTTGACGCGATCGATCCGTACCGTCAGGCAATCGCCGGTTTCCATTAGGCCGAACGATGCGCCGAACTGGCCGCATACCGCAGCCACGTCGGCCGCCGACGTCCTCTCGAACGGCGGGCCGCTGACCTTCCAGCCAATCAGGAGGCCACCAGACCGCAGCCAAATAACCCCGCGCTCACGGTCGCCGTCCGGGGGCTTGACGAAATACCCATAGGGCAGTTGTTCCGTCCTGAAGCGCGGTCCAAACAGACTGATGTGTTGCTTTATCACCCTTGCCTCCTAGGCGTTGAACTTTGGCAGCCGGAACACCACCCGCGGCGCCGGCGCGCGTTCACTCAGGTGCGGATCGCTCTGTGCGTAGAAGATCGCGCGATTGCGCAGCGCCTGCGGATAAACCTCGCTCCACTGCGGGTCATGCTTGCCCGCCCAGCGAAACAGGGTGTAGGGACCGAAGTAGATGAGCGGCAACAGGATCAGCCGGCGCGGCTCCCACAGCGCATAGAAGGCATCCGCCAGACAGCCCAGCACGAGCAGGTAGTACAGCTGCCACTCGATGCCGTGGATCAACTTGGGGCGCGTAAGGGTCCGATAGACCGGACTCACGGCAGGAACCTCGCCAACGCACCCCACGCCGTGGTGTGCGCACCGATCGTCGCACCTGCCCCGAACGCGGTCGTGAAGATCGTGATCGCGAAGACCACCACGCCCACCGCCAGCATCCCGCGAAACACGTGCATAAACATGTGGCCGAACTCGTGCGCCAGCCAGATCATCGCGCCCAGCCCGACGATCGCGCAGATTCCGAGAAATTTTGCGATATCGCCCGTCAGCCAGCCCTCGACCGTGGTAAAAACGGTGCCCATCGGTGAGGTCGTGCCGGCATACGCCACGCCCGCGTAAAGCAACCCGGCGGGCATCCCAATCAACCATCGTTGTGGTTTCATTCTTCCCTCCTTTCCTTCGCTCTATGGCTCCAATCGCCTTGTAACTGCTGCTCATTGAGTGTCGGTGACGTTGGCCCAACTTTGATCCTTTTGTTTGGCGAGGATTTCCGTCACCCGGCGTTGCCCGTCGTCGAAGCGCTCGACGAACAGCGCGAGGTCGAGCGCTTCATTCACGAACTGCTGATCGCAGCTGGCGAGGCTCAACAGCCGCGTGAGAATCCCCTTCGCGCTGCTTGCGTGCACCGTGCTGAGCATCGGATGGCCAGTGCGTGCGGCGTCCATCAGATCCCACGCGCTGCCGTCGCGCGTCTCGCCGATGATGATCCAGTCCGGGCGGTTGCGCAGCGCTTCCTTGACGTGCGCCTTGAGCGAGGCACGGCCCTGCGCCAGACGCCGCACCACCAACTTTCCCGACGCCGGTTTCAGCTCGTAGACGTCTTCGATCAGGATGATCCGGATGCCGCATGGGATCAGATCCACGAGCGCATTGAGCAACGTGCTCTTACCGCTAGAGGTCGCTCCGCCGACGACGATGCTGCGCCGCGCCAGGATCGCCTCCGTCACCAGCCGCACTTGCCCGGCCGTCATGAAGTCGCTCACAGGCCGCCCCATGCCGGAGTGGAGCCGGATCGAGATTTGCGGCTCGTCGCCGAAAGGCGGCAGCGATCCGGAGAAGCGCGCACCGCACGCCAGAGTTAGACTGTTCGCGGCGTATTCCGGGTCGATATAGGCGCCGCTGGCGGCGACCAGCATGCGGATCGCCGCGCGCAGCTGCATCTCCCCGATCGTGATCCCGGTGAAACGCAGTGCGCCGCTGCCACGATCGACATAAACCTTGCCCCCGTTGTCGATGGTGATTTCCTGGTTGCGGGAGTCGAAAATCAGGTGCGCGATGGGCAAGAGAGCGCCTGCGTGTTCGTTGACTATCGCATGGTTGCAAAAGAGCACGGCCATAGCTCCTTCGAGGATTTCGCTATCTCGGTCTAGCGAGCGCGGGAGCGTCATCCTCGCAATCGTGTGAAATTCGTCCGTTGGCGGCCCCGCTAACCGCACTGAGCGAAACCGTACTGCTTTTCCCCGTTCCAGTTCTGAGCTGCTCTCGAAAAGCCCGAAAGGCCTCGATGACCTGATCATGGGAAGCGTCGACGACTTGAACGTCGTCCGGTAACCGGCCGACCAGAAAGAAAAGCACTTCACATTTGATGCCGAGGGCCACCGCGAACTGTTCGATCATGTGCGCGCGGGGTGGTTTTCTGAGATTGTGTTCGAGGTGGTTCAGGTACGGTAAAGAAATGGCGTGGCCGTCTTCGAATAGGATACGGGCGGCAAACTCACGCTGAGTGAGCCCGATGGCCTTTCGCCGTTGTCGGATGAATCCGCCGAAGGTGCGCATACCGACCACCTCGTCGTATTGTTAACTGGAATTCCAGTTTTTCATAATTCATTCCGCGAGGGTTTGTCAAGCCCGCGTTTCGGAGGACGTTTCAGGTTGTTAATTAAGAACTAATGGAGGGAGCGGCGACGCTCACAGTGTCGCACGACGGTTGACGAAAGTATGAGCATCTATGGAAGGGAAAACGCCTTATCGGGCCTTATCGGCTCACTTCGAACGCTTCGAGTTGCTCGGGCTGGTTTTTTGCAGAACTTTGCGGAAGGCGCGATACGCCTCTTCTACCTGACTGTCGTCAGCGTCGCGCTCAACATCCTTCGGCAGGCGCTTGGCGTAGAAGTAAAGCACATCGGCTGAGATGCTAAGAATCTTTGCCAGTTGCTCGATCACCACGTTCTCTGGGGGGTAACGCCGATCGTGCTCCAAATCGTTGAGGTAAGGCGGCAAAACTCTTCGCCCGTCTTCACGTCGAATAAGCTCAGCTACCTCTTTTTGGGTCAGCCCGACGCGCTTGCGAGCAGCCGTGATTACCTGGCCAAAAGTCTTCATACCGCTGGAAACCTTTTAACGATATAGCGACGCTGAAGCGAGGACGTTTGCATCAGCAGGCCTCGCCCCCGATCTAACCCAAGGGTTCATTTAATCTCTTATTTTAAGCCGTACCTATCTCCAATTGTGTGGCCAACGTACAAGCAGCGATCAACGAGGGACATGGTGCGACTAAAAAAGCGACGGCCTTCTTCGCCCGGGAGAGCGTCTGAGATTCGCGTTCGTCACCGCGGAGAAGGCCCGTTTCCCAGTCGCATTGATGTGTCGGTTGCTGGCGCTCTCGCGGGCGGGGTTCTATGCCTGGCGCCAGCGACCGGTTGCCACAAGTGACGTGACCGGGGATTTTTGTACCAGCACTCTTTCCCGCGATTCTCTCTCACTCTCGCGGGTACAAAAATCTCGGTCACGTCACACCTATCTAGCCTCCGATCGGCGCGTCTTTCCAAGCCCGGTGCGCGACGGCGGCCGCGCGTTCGGCCTGACCGGCTCAGGCCGTATTTCATTCGGCGGAGCCGCGGCTCAGAACGTAATCCACGGCTCTCTGCGCCTGGGCGGCGGCGTGGACGATGAATTTGCGATCATTGCGTAGGCGCGATAACCAGCCCGCAAGGTAGGCCGCAGAATTGTCAATGGTGCGGTTCTCAATGCCGGCGATCCCGCACAGATAGGCGGCCGCCATCTCCGCGGTGCACTCTTCGAGGCTGTACGTGGCCGATCCAAACGGCGCCGCTTCTTTGATCGAGTCGCGATTGAGCCGCTTCGGGTGGCCGGTCGCATGGCCGCCGCATTCGTGCCACCGAGTCGCCCAGTACTCCTCGGCGCTTTCGAACAGGCCGCGCGGCGGCAGTGTGACCCGGTCGGTAAGCGACGAATAGAAAGCCTTGTCGCCAGCGTGGATGATCTCGGGCGGATTGGGCATTCCGGCAAGAATGTTCTCGCACGCATTGATCGGATCGATCTGCCGCTGTTCGGGAAGCGCTAGCTTCTCGGTGACCGATGCGGGCAGATCGCATTGCTCCGTGTTGAATACCGAAAAGTACCGCAGAACGAACCGGCGCTTGCTCTGCTCTTCCGTCTCCTGGCTCTCCGGCTCGTGCTCGCCGGCTTTGACTTCGACGCCATCGACGTAAATCCGCCAGAAGACTACGGGCGTTGCTTTCTCACCCTTCCTTACCGATCCGCCAAGCTCGTTGATCTGCCGAATGGTTGCCCAGTAGGGCGACGTGTAACCCTGCACCGTGAGCAGCCAAACGTTGACGCCACGAGACCGGCGTTGAGGCAACAACGACGCAGAGGACGAGGCCAGATGAGCGGTATTAGTTGCTCAAGACCGCCGCGGGCGAGTACGGCGATACGCGATTCGTTGCCCCGCCTCAGGACAATATCGCATGTACTGCGGGCCCCACGAACACGGCGACAGAGGCTCCGATTGAACCAATAGTATTCCATCCGGGGATCGGCTCGCTACCCAACAGTGCCGTTACTCTGTTATCACTTGGTGTACGATCTTGCATTGTCTCCGTAACCAATTCGGCCATCGCCTTCGCGCGGACCGCTCGCCAATTCCACCAAGTGACCAAAAGGGGCAGCGAAATCAGTATCCACGATGCCAGCCAAACTGCATGAACGATGACAGCGTGTACGATGTACCGAGAATCACCATCGCGAAATATGTAGGTCCAGAAAAAATGAGTGTATGGGATAAACGCGCACGCTAGCACTATCGAACATATTTGCCAATGGATAAAGGTCAAAGCGAGACAGCGTGCTCCTTTGTCATCAAAAGCGCGCTGTAACGCCGTCTCACCCTTGAAGACTTCCTCGTCTCGACGGTGCGCTAAACACTCGGTCCACTGCTGCCATAATACGGCGAGCAAAACACTATTTATAAGAGCCAAGAATTCTTGAACGAAGAATATCACGTGGCTAACGTCGAAGTTTGCATCCGCATATATAACGCGACCTTCGTTTCCCAACACAAAATTGCGAGTCCATGTCGGCCACCGCCACATGATTGTTAATATTAAGCTGATCAGCACCGTGCGCCGCAGAGTGCTTCTCGAGAACAGAATCAAGGACGACGGTGGAGCGAGGACCGTAAGAAGTAGACCAAGCGAAATGTAGAAAGCAGGCCAGACCCACATCAAATCGTCTAGATAAAACGATACAATGGCAACCGGAGGCCGTAAGCTCTTTAGTTCGTCCTCCAACTCCGCTCGCAGCTGAACCAATGGCCCGATGTCGCTATATTGGGCCGAAGTCAACGGGCTTCGGTGAAGCTGCTGCTCCACAGAATCTATCTCATGGTAGAGCGAAGTTCGTGTATCATCGTATTTTTGGAGTTGTAGTCCAAGGTCTGAATAACACTTTTCAATGCGTTTGCGGACGCCGGTATGAGTAAACGTGTCACACATCTTCGCCACAATACCAGGCACAAATAAGCCAAATAGGATGCCGAGGCTGATCACCAGCGCCACCACGGCTAGAGTGTGAAAAGGACTGTCGAGCGATTGACGAAAGTCAGAACCTGTAGATAAGGCGTCTTGGCTCACAGCGGTCCCCCCCTTTGTTTCGGCATTGATGCTTGTTTCTGGACACTTGTCAATCTTGGCGGGAGGGCAACGTTGGTTAGTCTCACGATCCTAGAAGCCTATTGAGTAATCTCTCGGACACCATTCACGGGGATACTAGGGCGCGCGGATCGACCAGCATCGCCTTGGTGCCGGAGAGTTATCTGAAACAGGTTCAACGGATAGCTATGTGCCGATCGCCAGGTGTTGATGATCTCTAGGGCTTCGTCATATACGTCCAATGCTTCGTAGTATTCGTTCCAGTCCCGTCGTTCCGTAAGGAAATCAAAGACATGAGCGGTCGCTCTTTGCGTAATGTTTCACCCGCAGCATTAACGCGTATGCGAATATTCTGCAACAGCGTAATCCAGATCACCAACCGTAAATCGACAATGCGCGGCAAACAAGGTACCCGCGCGGCTCGCTTGTCCCAAGCATGCTCATTTTTCGGTACTGTCCTTCGGACAGCACCCATTTTTCTGAGCATATCGTGTCTGTGGGTGGATTGCAGTATAATCGCGAAAATTAGAGGGTTACCCACGGTTGGGCCCAAAAGGGCAGTCCTCTCGGCTTTAGGAGGCAGATTTGCCCTATGCGTATATCAGTCGGGGGTGTCAAAGTGGAAGTGCCGGATAAAACGACTCAGTCAGCAGAGAGTGGTCTTCCAAAGGAGCTGGAGGAGACCCGAGAAGCTGCGAGCCGTGCGATTTTGCCAATCAAGCCCGCGGATGCCGCCACCGTGGATGAAAGGTTCATCTGGTACGGCGATAGGACCGAGGCCGGTCGCCGCCTGCCCGCGTATTACCGCGTCTACTTTCTTTTGATCGAGTTACTGGGCTTTCGTGACCTCGGTCCTGACGAAAAGGTCGCCTGGTCCGTGCCGGTGGTTTTTGAGGGGCAGATATATTCGATAGCACACAGAAAGATGGGTCTCGGCCTCTTCGTACCCAACGCGAAGGCAGAGGAGGAGCGGGCCCAGCGCATCGTATACCTTATACATAAGGGAGTTAAGGCGGCAGAACCCTATTTTGAATGGCTCGCGGAGCAGGCCATCCAGAAGTCCGAACTAAACGTAGCGAACAACAGCGCATGGCTGTATGAACGCTATCAATATCTGCGCGACGCTTTCCGTAATATGATCGCGGAAGCAGAGGCTCGGAAGGATGAGCGCCAAGTCAGTAAGGCAGATAATGGAACAGTCACGATAACTCCTGGGCCATGGTTCGTACTAAAGAAACAAGCTGATTGGATGGCGCTTTCCGCAATCGAGGCTTTCTTTAGTTGGACGGAGCATGTTTTCATCCACCTTGCCATTCTCAACGGACGAGTAACCAGCGGAAAGCAGGTAACGGAGCTTATCAAGGCGGATTGGCAAGAACAATTCAAGCAAGCTTTGGATTTGAGCGAGAAAGAAACAAAATTGATCTTTGATGACCTACTAATCATCAGAGATCAATTACGAAACTTCGTTGCGCATGGCGCTTTTGGCAAAGCAGGAGAGGCGTTCGATTTCCACTCGGGAGCAGGAGCCGTACCTATAGTTCTTATTCATCGTCGCGACAAATACCGGTACTCTGTGACTGACCCGATAAGCTTGAGTGACGAAGCGGCAATCGCAACGATTGAGAAATTCATTGTTCAGCTGTGGTCTGGTGCACGAGAACCGGCACGCATTTATTCAGAAAAGCAGGCTCCCCTTGATACTTACCATGGCAAGCGATGGAAGCTATGCAAGAGCTATGCGTTCAGCCGACGATATGAATGATCTCGTGGAATTCTTGTCCCGCAGTTTCGATGCCGCAGCCAACATGGACTGGTAGGCTCAAAGAAATCCGACCAGACGGCCGCTAAGACTAGCCGCACCCGCGACAAAAAAGTTGTTGGGTTCAAGATCCGGTCTTGGACCGCAGAATATACAATGCGGACAGGAACTCCACGGTTATTGTAAGAACTTTACGTTGACTACGGACAGGAAGAAATCTTGCGTCTGGACGAAGAGAACCTTGCAACCTTGCGATAGTCTTCTTAACAACAACACAGTCCAGCGCAGAACCGACGAGTGTCTTGTTCCCCAGAATGGGTAAACTCGGACAATGGCAACCCGACCATGCGAAATGCCGTTCTGAATGGAAGGGTGAACGAAATCATGCCTTATATCCACGAGGCCTATGCTAAGCAAGTACTGCAAGCAGTATTTGAAGATCGTTTCAGTGAAACCGGGTTGAGCGGTCAGCGGGTGCTACACATGGCCGGTGTTAGAATCGACGCTGTGATAGATTCGCGCATAGCAGTCGAAATTGAGTCCGGTACGGCAAAGGTGGTTGCCGCAGACGCCGACAGCTCGGAGATTTTGCTTATGGTAGCGACCAGGGTCGCATCACGGCGGTTCAACAGATGAATCAGATGATTTCGCAAGCACTCAAACCGCCCAGCCCCACTCCGACCATAACTTCTACGCCAGCGCATTAATTCTTCTTCTCTCGCTTCCGCGTAGCTTTCTTGAACACGTCCATCACTTCGCCTTTCGTGGGAATCGGAATATCGACCCGATCTTCCTCTTTAAGCGCTAGAGTTTTTTGCAGTCGAGACCGTGGCGCTGCGTAATCCAATTTGATGTTAGATGTTGCTTTTCTCTGCCGTCGGTTCTCATCTTCTCGCATGGTTTTCAATTCCTTGATGTTGAGAAGTTCATCGAGCTTCCATGCGCCAATCACGATTGCCATGCCAGTATTAACGCTAACCCAAGAGTCTGTTTTCTGGTGATGTTCGTCGTATATTTCGTCTTCTAAAAGACGCATGTGTCCGCAATCGACACCAATCAGCAACATCCTTTCCTTTCGGCCAACGCCACCTACTGGCGTAGCAAGTCGCTCTTTCATTGGCAGAGCCTTGTCGCGATGGCGTGGGATTAGCGCAAAGACCGGCGAACCGCTGTATCCAGAAATTGACCGAAGTTCAGCGAGAAAAGCGTCTTGGCGACCAATCGGCGTCTCGACTGGATTCCCTGACATTTGAGCTATCGCTCCGAATCGAACAGTAGGTTGATTGTGCTCAATACCGTCACGATCTACGAAACGGCCTACAAGAAACAAATCTTCTCCGATACCGACATCAAATTCTGAAAGCATTTTGGGAGTTAGAAGATGCTCATAGCCAACGGCAAGCACGCGATATTTGGATGGAGTCGTGAAACTGAGCGGGGTAACAGCGAGATCGGTTTCGCCGTCTGGATGGCGGAACCAATTAGTGGCGCTCAGGGGTATCACATCAAACTTGTCATCACTTGTATTTAAGCGAATCACCGGAGCGTGACTCGCGACATGCCAATTCGTCACCGCATAAATAAATGGTTGCCTATCCAGTTCCGCCGAGATGCCAAATAAGAACCCACTTCCGCCTGCTCGCTCTCCACGTCTAGCGTCCGCTTCGCTTCTGTACAGATAGATCGAACAATCAACCGCCCAATCAAACAATCGCGGCATAGTTCTCTCCTACGTCGTGAAAGGATAGCCCTCGACGATAGCCGAGTAACTTGCCGACATCGTACCAGAGACGGGACATACTTCTAGCAGGGTGTTGACGAAAGGGTTGGATTAGTCATTTGAGCGGCTTGCTGGAACATAGTATCGGCCTCGGCGCGGTTACGAGGCTACGGTCGAGTGCCTGGCCGGGGGCCGGTTGGGCTTCATCAGGGACCTCGGAGC
>WNEZ01013208.1_pt1 | contig 10811 bp, 11 predicted proteins | sample 5400521 | NCBI WGS metagenome assembly WNEZ01 (sample SAMN13153339, study PRJNA577476) | soil metagenome | isolation source: 120 cm saprolite under Douglas fir tree site 2 hole 1 replicate 1 | place: USA:California | collected 2015-04-18
TCTCTGCATGGACACGGCATGTCGGTCCAGATCGAGCGCATCGGGCTTCCCCTGATCCAGCCTTTCTTCAACATCGATGACGAGCGGAGTGAAGCCCACAACAGGCGTCAGCCGCGAGAGGATAGGGAGTTCGGTCGCCCTCGTGTTGCTGAGATCGTCACGCTGTTCACACGCCTGGCAGGAACGACAGCGAGTCCCGAAGCCTATGGTCAAGCTGTGGCTGAGCTGCTGCTCCCCGATATCCTTCATTACCGCCTCGGGACTCCGGCCAGTTTCAGCTTTGCGACACGCAACGGGCGACGGTTAACCGATGATGTGACCGATGTGGTTCTGAGCCTCCTCGTCAATAGCCCGCTCTCTGATCATGTTGGCTACGATGGGCACATCCAGCCGCAATTCCCCTATATGGCTGCACCACATATGGTCACAGCGGACGAGCCAACGGTAATTGCACGAGCACAAGCAAAGGCGCAAGCATTGATGCAATCACTCGGACAAGGGATCTAAGGCCTCTCATCAGAATCGGCTAGCCAGTATCCCATGTTGCATGGTCTCAGTAGAGACCTCAAACACATAGCAGAGAACAAGGAAAGGGAAGGAGCGTCAGTCATGGAATTGCATGGAGAACGTTTGGTGCTCACGAGTGTCACCATCGAGGAAGCACCTGTCTTGTTGCCAGCCTTTAACGGAGACGAGCAGTTTAACCAATGGAGTGGGCATACTTCTGGCTTGACACTTGACCAGGTACAAGCCGATATGCTTGGAACACTCAACCAGCCCGGTGGAGTGGTTTGGCATCTTGCTGACCAGACAGGGGCACTCGTCGGTGTCGCCAAGACAGCTCTGCTCCCCTCACCTGGTACCGCCTGGATTGATCTGCTGGTCATTCGGCGAGCCTTTCAGGGGCGCGGCTATGGTTCAGAAGCTGCTAACTTGCTGGAAACCTATCTCTTCTCTTCCGCTGGGATCAGGCAGATAGCGCTTGCTGTTCTGGTACAGAATACTCCGGCCATGGCTTTCTGGGAAAAGCGAGGCTATGCACGCGGAGGACGCTATCTCGACAATGAGGGTGACGATGTCTACGCCTATCTTCTGTCTCGCCCTTTTGCCTATCTGGAAGAGGACTCTCTCGTAACCTGCACCCGTATCTCTCTTCGAGAGGGCTAAATGGCGAAGTTGTAGTAGGCGACCGCCTGGCTATTGCTCCCCTCACAGCCCATGAGAAGCCGAGATGAGAACAGCTCTTCTTTTTCTCATGGAGATGCCTTCAATTTTGGTGAAAGCTGGACAGTTGGGCGCAATTGTCATCCCTTGGGAGGGGAGGCCAGGACACTTAGACACAACATGCTAGACGTATGTGTGCAGACAACCCTCACCTCTCAACGAAGTTGTGTCGGCAAGTGAGCGATAGCACCCAAAAAGTACTCCACGATGCGCACTGCCTGGCTTCCATTGGGGTCCAGGTCTGGGTTGTAAATCGTGATATCCCACCCAACCAGGCCCTCTGCTGCCATAGCTGTCGCCGTCAGTGTCTCTAATTGCCTCCAGCTTAGCCCTCCAGGCTGGGGATAGTCTATCGCGGAGAGCGCCTCGGTCGAGAGCACATCGAGGTCCACGTGCAGCCACCACCCGTTAGTACGGGCTTGAATATGCATCAGGGCTGCCTGCGTGATGGACGCAAGCGATTCTCCCTGCAACGCCTGGTCGTCATACAACTCGACCTCCTGCGCCAGCGAACTGACCCCTTCCGTTCGCAGCAGCGCCGCATCGCGCATACCGAGCATCCTCACCTCATCAGGGCGAACGAGGGGAAGCAACCTGGCGAGGTCCGCAAGCAGCCCTGGTGCAGGAACTAAGCCAAGTGCGAGTCCCAGTTCCATATCAGCAGCCTCCCCGGTTGGAGACTGGTGAGGCGGATAGGCATCTTCGTGCCCGTCAACAAACAGGAGCCCGGTGCGAGCCAACCTGCTTCGGGCAGCGGCTAAGCATCCCAACAAGATGGGGCAATCTCCCCCTATCACCAGTGGAAACCGCCCTTCTGTGAGGGCAAGGACTACCGCCTGCTGCACGCGTTGCGTCATGGAGAGCAACGACTCCTCGGCAATGATGCCCGACGCCTGGCTACGCTCAGGGGTAGGCGCGAGAACAGCTACATCTCCGTAGTCCTTCACATCGGACACTTGCTGTAAAGTGTCGATCAGCCCTGCGACGCGCAGGGCCTGGGGCGCACGTGCAACTCCCTCAGTCGTTCCCGATGAATTGGTTGGCACCCCGATGATACCAAGACGGAGCGTCGTAGAGTTCTTCTGCATCTTTATGTTCTCCTTCTTTTCTTCATTTCCGTATCTCTTGCTTCTCCCTTGATGAGGAGATTATAATGAGTCCTCCTGTGTGATACAAGGTCGCCACGACGAGCGGGTCTCGCTCGCGAATCATCCCTCGCGTGACAATGGTGTAGAGCGCTGCGCAGAGACTGCCGAGGGGCAATCGTGTTCAGGACCTCGCCTTGATCCACTTCGAGGGCGCATTGGCGGCCCTGCGAGGAGGATCGGGACTCATCCTGAGCGTGGGCGTACTGGCGACGCTTGTGGCGACCCTGGGTCGTGAGGTCGCGAGGCCCGAGGACAAGCAGAAGGCGTAACATGATAGTGGATCCAAAAACGTCGCTTACCAAGTTCAAGGATTGTCTGAGGGTGCCTCCCATAGAGATAGTACTCCTCTTTCGTCTCAGACCGCTGAGGTGAAAGGGCAGGTGATATACTACAGGAATACCCTGCAAGAGGAGGAACAAAACAACTCATGACGCATGCGCACGCCTGGTGGCAAACGGGGGTGATTTATCAGATTTACCCGCGGAGTTTTCTCGATAGCAATGGCGATGGGGTGGGAGATCTGCCTGGGATCACCAGCAAGCTGGATTACTTGCGCTGGCTCGGCGTTGATGCTATCTGGCTCTCACCTATCTATCCATCGCCGATGGCCGATTTTGGCTATGACATTACCAATTACACCGATGTCCATCCGCTCTTTGGGACCCTTGAGGATCTGGACACCTTGCTACACCAGGCCCACCAGCGCGACCTCAAGCTCATCCTGGACTTTGTCCCCAACCACACCTCTGATGAGCATCCCTGGTTCCAGCAGGCGCGGGAGAGCCGTACCAACGAGAAACGCGACTGGTACATCTGGCACGATCCAGCCAAGGGTGGCGGTCCCCCCAATAACTGGATGAGCCGGTTTGGCGGGTTGGCCTGGCAATTCGATGAACCCACTGGGCAATACTATCTGCATATGTACGATGTGAAACAGCCTGATCTCAACTGGCGCAACCCCAAAGTCCGTCAGGAGATGTATGAGGTCTTGCGCTTCTGGCTGGAGCGGGGCGTCGATGGCTTCCGCATCGACGCCCTTGAGGTACTCCTCAAGGATGAGCAATTCCGCGATAACCCGATCAATCCAGCGTGGAAGCCAGGCGATCCCCCCAATACCCGTCTGAGAGAACACTACATCGTCGACCAACCGGGCATGCATGCCATCATGCAGGAGATGCGGGCACCGCGTGCTCATCGGCGAACTGTATCTGCCAGTAGAGCGTCTGATGCCCTACTATGGGGAGCAGCTCGACGAGATCCACTTGCCCTTCAATTTCCAATTCGTGACCCTGCCAATGTGGGAGGCACGCACCATTCGCCAAGCGGTCGAGGGCTACGAAGCAGCTCTGCCCGAGGGAGCCTGGCCCAACTGGGTCCTGGGCAACCATGACCGGTCTCGCATTGCGACGCGTGTGGGCCGTGAGCAGGCACGGCTGACACAAATGCTCTTGCTCACGCTACGTGGTACCCCGACTTGCTACTATGGGGAGGAGCTTGGCATGCAGGACATCGCGCTCCCGCGCGAGGTAATGCAGGACCCACTCGCCAAGGAGCATCCTGAGCAGAGCCGTGACCCGGTACGCAGCCCGATGCAGTGGGATGGCAGCCCCAATGCCGGCTTCTCTCCAGCCGGGGTCAAGCCCTGGTTACCGGTCGCCAACGACTACCAGACCTGGAACGTGGCGGCTGAGCAACAGGATCCTCGCTCATTCCTGATGTTGACGCGCGCCTTACTCGCCGTTCGACGTTCTCATGAGGCCCTGACTCGTGGTTCGTATCAGTCCGTTGAGCAGCAGAGTGCCACCTGTTTCGTCTACTTACGCCAGCACGCTGACCAGCGCTGCCTGGTGGCTCTCAACTTCTCAGGGCAAGAGCAGATTGTGACGCTGCCAGGACAGCGTCAGGGTCGTGTTCTCCTCTCCACACATCTGGATCGTGAGGGAGTCATCCCCTTATCAGAGATGCATCTTCGAGGGAACGAGGGGCTGCTGCTTGAGGTGGAGGTCCCATTCTTGCCGGGGCCATAGGTTCTCTGGCAACCCTTGCTCCATGGCCCTTGAGATGGCCCATTCCTTGCCTGGTGCTGCGTTCCTCATTGGAAATGAAAAAAGGGATAGGCTTGTAGAGCCGTTCCAACTTGCTTGGAGCTTCGCTTTAATATCATCGCTAATGAGGAAAGCAGCACCGGGCAAGGATTTTGTTGCAACCATTACTAACGATATATGCAAACCATGTCGTGGGTCGGTTTCATGTGAACCCCTGCTGGCGTGTTCACGTCCTGATGCGCCCGATCCGGTTCACCCCTCCTTCGGTAAACCAAAGGGCATGGTCTGGTCCAACCACGATATCTCCAGGGTCGCTCGAGGCTGTGGGGAGCACATACTCGGTGATGGCCAAGAATCGCTAGTTGACAGGTGCTGATGCCGGTCGTCCCCATTTTCCTGTTGTCACCAGCGTTAAGCTGAACGGTGGAGCAGTTTCATAGACTCATTGCAACGGAACATCTTACAACTGCTCCGCACTTATGCACCTTGCGGCTGCAAAGCCGCTCTCTTAACGCTGGGCCAAAAAGAGGGGAAGCTGAGCAGATCAGCTCAGGAGGTCACCTGGGGCTTGGTCGGAATGGGTGGTCTTCCTGTCATGTGCATGCTCGCTCATCTGTGGGTCAGCGTTTCAGGCCATTGCCCATGGCGCTGCTCATTGCGCTTTCATGACGCTTCCTCTTTATACTAGGATGAGAGAGGGCGAGGTGCCACATCTGGGTCGTGGCCTCAAACCCTGCCAAGGTGGGCCTTGGCGTGAGGAAATGCCCTCACGAGATGATACAACAGACGCTTCTCACGCAGCGGCACAGACAAAACAGGGGCGGAGTGGCACTGCTCTTGTTGAGCATCGACACTGGGAGGAAAGCGATGACTTTGGAAGTAAGACGCATCGTGACTGGCCACGACGCCAGCGGCAAAGCCATCATCAAGACCGATGAGCGGCTCACCGCAGTCCCTCGGCTCGGACGAGCGGATGTCGTTGGCTGTGACATCTGGTCGACGGACCGCATGCCGGTTGATAATTCGCAAGAGAGCGACGCTGAGCAGCGCAAAGGGTTTGTCACCCGCTACAATTATGTCGGCACTGGACAGGGCATCGTGATCCGCATCGACGAGTTCGCCCCCGGCGCTGCAAAATACCGGCACCGGACCGAAACGCTCGACTATGGGATCGTGCTTTCGGGCGAGTGCGACCTGGAGCTAGACAGCGGTGAAGTCGTCCATCTGACGCCTGGCGATGTCGTCGTCCAACGTGGCACCATGCATACCTGGGTCAACAACGGGCCTGCGCCTTGCGTTTTAGCGGCCATCCTGATCGACGCAAAGCCGGTTACGGTAGCCGGCCAGGACTTACGCACCCAATTCCAGGACCTGTGATCCGCTCAGAGACTGACCCGAAACGGGAGGGTTCTCGAAGCGTTCTCGTCATCCTTGTGGAAAGGAAGCAAACGCGCAAGCCTGCCAGCCTGGACGCCCACTTTCACTGGCTGTAAATCATTTAATTATTCCATTCCAAGCGGAATCTGTACAATTGGCTTATCAGTGCGAAACTGACGAAAAAGTACGACGTGCCATATAACTGAGGCTGAGCTTGCCCTCTTTCTGCTTTCCTGCATGCAAAACAGGTTTTTCTCCCCTGAGAAAGCCTGTTTCTCTGAAGATGTCTCAAGCTGGTCTCTTGTTCATAACACAGAAAGTGAAGGACTTCAAGATCCATTCAACAGCCTCTAGAGCCACTTCACTTGAAACTCATCCGTGGTTATATGGCACGTCGTACTTTTTCGTCAAAATGGCACTTACAGGCCAATTGGAACGTTCGATCCTTTCCTGATAAGGATGATAGAGAAGAGTAAGAGCCAGCAGCGTGTCACTCCGAGTCCATAAAGAAGGTATGATGCCTGCAAGGAGGCAAGTTCCTCGATCTCCATTTTTGAATGAAGTGACGAAACAGAAAGAAGCACAAGAGGGGAATTATGCCATCAAACCAACTCGAATGCATCTTTGATACGGTAGCGGATAGTATCATTGCCTGTGATGGTGAAGGGAAGATCTCACGGATCAATGCAGCAGCCCTCAAGCTCTTTGAAGTGGCTTCCGAACCCCTTTGTCGAGGGACACTCTATCAGCAGTTTCTTCATCACTATCAGATGGGTGAGGAGCAACAACGAGCACTCTCACTCGAGCCATGGCTCATGAGCCTCCTCACTGATGGAGAGGCGACGTCCAGTCTGCAAGAAGAAACCATCGTTCTAGAGGTTCCTTCTGGGCGGAAGGTCTACATCAACATGTGCAGCTTACCCATGCTTGATGAGCAGAAGCATGCGGTAGGAATGGTCTATGTGTTGCATGATATCACTATCCGGTATCAGAAAGTACGCCATCTCCAACGTGTCCACCAGGCCGTGTCGAGTCTGAAAGAAGCCATCGCGCACATTCCTGAGCATCTCGATTTCACTTCCCCTGAAGGGCCATTCCTCTTGTCGCCCCCGGTGCTCTTCGTGGCACAGCAGCTTGTTGACGTGATCGGTCAAGTCCTGGATTGTCACCATGTCAGTCTTTTGGCTCTTGGACCTCCAGCCAGTCATCTACATTATGTGGTGGGAAGTGGCTTCACCTCGGAGCAAGAACAGAACCGCCGGAAGACGGGCGGGAGCTTCTTGCCCTCAGAGGTTGTCGACGAAACAGTGCTTGCCCGCCTCTCCGCCAACCAGGAGGTGATTCTCCCGAGTGATTGCCTGCACCTACCACCTGGGGTCCGAACAAAATTTTTTGGCGCCGAGAATCTCCTGCTGATTCCCCTGTTTCTTGAGAAGCAGCTGGCTGGTGGGCTTGTGATCGCCAAGGCTGGTTTTGACACTGGATACCCGCCAGAGGAGATCGAGCTGGTGAAAGCCGTCGCAACGCAGGCCGTGCTTGTCATTGAATGCCTCCGCTGCTCCTATGAGCAGGCCGAGACGTGGACCAGAGAACTCGTGCGGCAAGAAATGGATCGCCTCCTCAATGAATTCCTCAACCTGGCCAGTCATGAACTGAACACGTCTCTGACGGTGATCAAAGGCAATATTCAACTAGCTCAGCGGCGTTTAACGCTCTTGAAGCGCCAGGTAACAGAGCAGCCCGAGCGAGTGAGCGAGCAACTTGAGCGGGTCCAGCAGCCCTTAGCGTCTGCTACTCAGAGTGCCCGTCTTCAGGAGCGACTGATCAAAGAACTGATCGATGATGCGCGTATCCAGGCCAATACACTCGAGTTGCACTTGAAACAATGTGACCTGGTAGAGCTGCTCAGAGAAGCCGTTACCCATCAGCAACGGTTAGCCCCTGAGCGTACGATCGTGCTGGATGTCATACCTATTGAGCAAGTGGTACCCATCATCGCCGACGCAGAGCGGATCACACAGGTCATCAACAGCTATCTAACGAATGCCCTCAGCTATTCACCTGCTGATCAGCCTGTGATCGTGCAGTTGACGGTAGAGGATGCAGGAGCTTGTGTCTCGGTCCACGACGAAGGGCCAGGTATCCCCTTAGAGGAGCAAGAACGCATCTGGGAACGCTTCTATCATGCCCAAGAGATTACAGGACACCATGAGCTTGATCTGAGTTTAGGATTAGGCTTATATCTTAGCCAGGCGTTCCTTGAGCGTCATCATGGGAGCGTTGGGGTGCAGAGTGATCCTGGTCATGGTACGACCTTCTGGTTTAGCTTGCCCATTGAAGCATCTCCTGGTGGGTGAAGGGTGACCTGGGCAAAGAAGCGCTGGAAAGACGGTATCAGATCGCTCTCTCCCGGTCATCAGGCCTCCGTTGGCTCGGCAGCCTGCAGCACCCGCTCGGCTCCGTGTAGTCTTTTGGGACCGAGTTGGCGAGGCGTTGGGCGTTGCTGCAACACCGGTTGAATCTGTGGTCCAGCCAGAAAGCGCAAACGCAGTGGCTCATTCTTGATGCCCTCCGCCAGCCACTGGATAATTGTCGACGCCTCAGCAAAGGCTATGCGCGCTTGTGCAGGCAGGCCCTCTGCCTCGTACAACCTACCCAACGCCGCCTGGATCTGCCAACGTTCTCCTGGCAGCCTGAGCTCTGCTGCCAGCCCTGCTGCCTCGCGCAAGTGGCCAATGGCTGGCTCGCTCTGCCCCTCCCACGCGGCCAGCACAGCCAACGACCGCAGGTAGACAATGCGGAAGCGCCGGTAAGGTCCCAGACGTTCCCCGAGTCGATGCACTGCTTCTCTTGCTTGGCGCTCATCCCCTGCACGAAGTAAGGCCTCCGTTTCATAGTAATGGGAGAAATCCAGCAGGATCAATGCCCTATCAAGGCCCTTACGTAGGGCAATGGCCTTCAATGCATAGCTGTAGGATGCTTCCCACTGCCCTGCCACGGCATAGTGCATGCACAGCAGCGACAGGACGGGCACGCGCAATGGTCCGAGGTCTACCTGGAAAACGCCTACCAGGCCAAAGACGAGCATCTCAGGGTGGTGAGAATATCTCCCCCGGCATGATAGCTATTCAGATACCCTTTTCATGCCGCCTGATTGTCCTTAACACATAAATATGATATAGTCAGAGAGTCAAAAATTCGTCTTACACGCTCATAAGGAGAAACTCATGCCCGAAGCGCGCACCTATCATTTGCCGAAGAACACGGCGCTTTTCTACACCGGCATCGATCGCCCCGGCGCTAACATCGTCGTCTCCGACATGAGAGAACTGGGGGGGCAGCTATGATCGAGCATCCTTCCTTCACGATCGAGGAGTGGAACGTCCGCGAGACGGGACTCCACCTCGGCACCCTGGCACAGACCGAGTCTATTTTCGCCCTCTCCAACGGGCACATCGGATTGCGGGGCAACCTCGATGAGGGGGAGCCGCACGGCCTGCCCGGCACCTACCTGAACTCCTTCTACGAGCTGCGCCCTCTGCCCTATGCAGAGGGAGGATATGCCTACCCCGAGTCTGGGCAGACGACCATCAATGTCACCAACGGCAAACTCATGCGCCTGCTCGTCGACGACGAACCCTTTGACGTTCGCTACGGCAAGCTCCTGGAGCACGAGCGGGAACTCGACTTCAGCAACGGGGTGCTCCGCCGCCGCGCCCTCTGGACCTCCCCTGCGGGGCGCACGGTCAAGATATCGTCCGTGCGCATGGTGTCGCTCACCCAGCGGGCCATCGCGGCGATCAGCTACGAGGTCGAGCCGCTGGATGCCCCGGTACGTGTCGTTGTGCAGTCGGAGCTGGTTGCCAACGAAGATCTCCCGGACCAGGGCAATGACCCCCGGGTGGGCGCTGCTCTCGCGTCTGCACTCGAGAGCGAGGAGCACGGGGCTCGTGAAACCGGCGGGCTGCTGATCCATCACACCAAGGTCAGCGGCCTGCGCATTGGGGCGGCAATGGACCACGAGATTGAAGGGCCACCCGAGATGGTCGTTGCGTCTGAAAGCTTCCCCGATATCGCCCGTGTGACCGTTACCACGCGCCTTGCGCCGGGCCAGCGGCTGCGCATTGTCAAGTTCATCGCCTACGGCTGGTCGAGCATGCGCTCTCGGCCTGCCATCCTCGATCAGGTCAGGGCCGCGCTCTCGGCCGCGCGCTTGACCGGCTGGGATGGCCTGCTGGCCGAGCAGCGGGCCTACCTGGACGACTTCTGGGCGTGTGCAGACGTCGAGCTGGAGGGCGACCCGGAGATTCAGCAGGCGGTGCGCTTCGCCCTCTTCCACGTCCTGCAGGCGGGAGCGCGTGCGGAGGGCCGGCCAATCCCGGCGAAAGGGCTGACGGGCCCCGGCTACGACGGTCACGCCTTCTGGGACACGGAGATCTTCGTCCTGCCGGTGCTGACGCTGACTCTCCCTCGTGCCGCCGCCGACGCACTACGCTGGCGCCACTTGATTCTCGACAAGGCGAAGGAGCATGCGCGCCAGCTTGGGCTACGCGGTGCCGCCTTCCCGTGGCGGACCATCCGGGGGGCCGAGAGTTCGGGGTACTGGCCTGCAGGCACTGCCGCGTTCCATATCAACGCGGACATCGCATACGCTGTGGCCACCTATATCGAGGCGACCGGAGATGCAGCATTCGAGGAGGAGGTGGGCCTCGAGTTGCTCGTCGAGACGGCGCGACTGTGGCGTTCACTCGGGTTCCTCAACGCCGCCACCGACCAGTTCCGCATCGACGGGGTCACCGGGCCCGACGAGTACAGCGCCATCGCTGACAACAACGTCTATACCAATCTCATGGCCCAGCGCAACCTGCGCTGGGCGGCGGAGGGGGTGAAGCTCTATCCCGAGAAGGCACGCGCACTCGGCGTGGACGCCGACGAGGCCGCCAGCTGGCGCGAGGCGGCTGAGAAGATGTTCATCCCATACGATGAGCACCTCGGGGTGACCCCGCAGGCCGAGTCC
>WNEZ01013543.1_pt1 | contig 10810 bp, 8 predicted proteins | sample 5400521 | NCBI WGS metagenome assembly WNEZ01 (sample SAMN13153339, study PRJNA577476) | soil metagenome | isolation source: 120 cm saprolite under Douglas fir tree site 2 hole 1 replicate 1 | place: USA:California | collected 2015-04-18
CAGAGTGGGATGCGAAGCAAAGCGATTGCCGCGATCGAAGCGGCAGTCAAGCTCGGAGGTCCGCTCGAGGAGATGCGGAGGTGGCCTCCACTGGAAAGACTTAGGCAGGACCCTCGCTACCAACGCATCGTCGAGACATCGACTGTGGGCGGAATTGTAAAACCAAGTAACAATTAAGGAGAGGCTATGCCAGCTAACAGGACTGTAACAATAACGGTTTTGAATGGCGATGGTGATATCAATTACGACGTGTCGGTGCTGCACGTGGACGGAGGAGATAACATGACCTGGAAGGCTGGGCCGGGAACCGGGCCGTTCGGTATCACGTTCAGCCCTGGAACACCGCTGGCTGCGGGAGGGGCTACCCTCGCGAGCAGTGGCCCGAACAATGACATTGTTGGCACCGTCAAGAGTGGCCTCCAAGCCGGGGCGCTGTACCGCTATTCCGTTTGGGCTACCTATAACGGCCAGCAGTTTACGGATCCCCTCTGCCCAGAGCTCATCATCCGTACCCCATAGAGCTTTTCGTCGCCGTTTTTCTGATTTACAATTTCGCTGTTCCAGCTGGGGCGGGACAGGAGTTCTCATGGCATCTCCCGGAGCAACGTTGTCCAGACGCGCCGAGGGAACTCCTGTACCCAGGCGGATCCTGCCGCACCTGTTTTTAATCTGCGAATCGGACTGCCCGTTGTCTCCGTCGGTGCGTTTTTCACTCGAGGGAGTCGATTCGGTTGAAATCGGGCGAACCGGTCAGCTGGTCGTGGGGCGCGATAACCCAAACGGGCAGCGGCTGATCATCGGGCTTCCCGACGCCTGGGTATCCACCTCTCATGCCATATTGCGCCGCACCCCGACCGGATGGGTGATTGAAGATGAGAAATCGAAAAACGGCACCCTCATTAATGGGCGCCTAGAGAAGCATCGCCCGCTGGCCGACGGCGATCTGATCGAGGTCGGCCACAGCTTTTTTTTCTTCCGAGAGGGGTTGGCAGCCTCCGTGGGTGACCCACCGCTGTTGCGCAGCAGCGAAGTAGGGGAGGTTGCGCTCGGAATGGCGACCCTAGTGCCCTCGTTCGCCGCGGAGCTGAAAAAGCTGGAGGCGATTGCGGCTTCGCCAGTTTCGGTTGTGCTCCAGGGAGAAACTGGTGTGGGCAAGGAGGTGGTTGCCCTCGCCATGCACCGACTGTCGGGTCGCCTGGGCCCATTTTTGCCCGTCAACTGCGGAGGATTGCCCGAAACGTTAATTGAGTCGGAGCTCTTCGGCTCACGTAAAGGCGCATTTTCCGGTGCCGACAAGGATCGCCCTGGGTTGGTGCGCAGCGCGGATGGCGGGACTCTCTTCCTGGATGAGATCGGCGAGTTGTCACCTTCGGCGCAGGTCGCACTTTTGCGCGTCCTAAATGACGGAGAAATCCTGCCAATTGGAGCGACTAAGCCGATCCGAGTGGACGTACGGGTGGTGGCGGCGACCAATCGCGACCTCGAGAATCTGGTGTCGCGTGGGCAATTCAGAGCGGACTTGTTGGCCCGCATTTCAGGATTCGTTGCCTGGCTTCCGCCGGTACGCCATCGCCGAGAGGACCTAGGCATCCTAATTGGAGCCCTCCTTAAGCGGCAGCTTGCGGACCGAGCCGGAGAAGTCTCTTTCAGCTGCGACGCCATGCGAGCGTTGCTGCTCTATAATTGGCCCTTGAACGTTCGCGAGCTTGAGAAGTGGCTCGCTGCTTCCGTTGTTTTATCGGGCGGGAAGCGCATTGAGCTCCACCATCTCCCGGTCCGGGTGAACACAGGACAAGAGGTACGCGGAACCAGCCCCAGTAGGCCGCCGTTCGAGCCGTCCGCGCAAGCCTCTGAGCACCGAAGCGGGCTGCGTAAGAGAGAGGAGCTTGTCGGTCTGCTTCGAACGCACAAGGGCAACGTCAGCGCGGTCGCACGCGCTCTTGGAAAAGCTCGCCCACAGGTCCAGCGGTGGCTGAAGCGGTATCAGATCGATCGCAACAACAACGGAAAGTAACGGCACGACGATAAGCTTGGGCCGCCAGGTGCAACAGGTGCAACTGTAGCGCTACAGTTGCAGGTGTTGCAGTTGGGAGTGGCCAATGGCCTAAGGACGACCGGTACCCGCCGTAGTCCTTTCGTCATTCCCCAGAAGCCCGTGAAGCACTCCAGTTGCCGGGTTGCAGTTCAAGCACGTCCCTGGTGGAGGCCTTCTCCATCGCACGCCAGTCTTTTTGGCACTTGCAGCAACCTCGCGAGCTGAAGTCCTAAAGCTCGGCTTTGGCGTGGCGATTGCTTTTGAGGTTTCAGACACGGATCCATGAATGGCGTCCCGCGATGAGAAGGCAAGTAGTTTATGAGTGACGTTCTGCCCTATCTTGGCTCATGGGAGGAATTACGAAGGTATGTGATTAACGAGACACTTCATGGGGACAAACATGGGAATCCGCCAAGGGCCTTTGCTTATGCCCTTTCGGATCCGATGCCGATGGTCGGCAGATTTGCTTCCCTGGGAGCACTGAAGCAACTCACCATTGCAAGCGAGAACCGACAATTCGCCGAGGGCGTCCAGGCGCGAATTTCACGTGTTATAGACGACTACTGCACCTGTCCACATCCATATGGCCCCTGGCCTCCGCCGCCGAGTGTGATCGCTTTTGAATTGGCAACCATGGCGAACGCTTTGCACGAAAGTCGCTTGCGCACAGGAATTCTTGAGGTTGCGAGCCAACTCTTCCAGAAGAACCTCGAGACCGTGAAGGCCAAGACTCGTTGAACACAGAATGAGGCAACGTGCTCGACCACTTGGCTGATCATCCACGTCGGCGTACAAAGCAATTCCGGGAAACCGCCGGATTACGTCAATGCCCGCAAAATCATCAATGGCCTGGATCAGGCGCAGACCATTGCCACCTACGCGAGTGCTTTCGAGCTTGTCCTAAGGGGGGCCGCAAGGAGTCCGTAATGGCTGTCAAAGTAGTCTTGAAACCGAAAGCGACTCTTGCACCGTTGGGCTCCACAAGGAGGAGGAAAACAAAGAAACTCGGGGTGGGTTCGTTCTATCAGCACACGGCGCGTTCGCCGGGTTCGTAGGCTTAGACGGTGAATTGTAACCAAGTCCCTCCGCCGACGCCTGTCGGTGCCGTCGGAGAACGTTCAGGGATCTGGCGGGAGGTAGCTCATGGTGCACACTCGTAAGGTCGCCTTAATCCTGGCCTGCTTTATTACCGGAGCACTGGGGCTAGCCTCCTGCCCCATAAAATCTCCATCTACTTCGATACCGCCCCCACCGCCACCTCCTCCAGCTCCCACCGTTACTCTGTCGGCGGAGCCGAGCATCGTCGAAAAAGGCAAATCCGTAACTCTGACCTGGTCATCAGAGAATGCCGCGGAGCTGCAGCTGCAACCGGGCGTCGGCAGAGTCGAAGCGAAGGGCTCGACTATGGTCACGCCGATGGACTCGATTACGTACACGCTCACCGCAAACGGTCCGGGGGGCGAACAGAACGCAACAGCTCGCATTACGATCACGCGCCCGTCAACATCTAGGGGGCCGGCATCTGAACTCGAGCCTCCGAAGAAGGGAAAAAAGCTTGCCAAGAAGAATGGCTCGAGCCCGGCGAAAAATGAAGCCTTTCCCCAGTTCCCTTGGCCCCCACCCCAATGGACTTCGCGTTACCCCGTCCCCGATGCTCTCGTTATGAGGACAAATGGTCGACAATCGACGCTCGGCGAGGCTTTTGACCGAATTAAGCAAGCGTTGGACCAAGCACGGATCGCAGAGTGGTCCGTCTACGCTATCGACAGTGATGGTTTCGCCGTGGTTGGTCGCCTTGAGAGAATTCAGGATGACGGTCAGCCGGAGGTGGAGCGTTGGTCCGCTGGCCGCACCAGATGCAAAAGATTCACGCTGAAGTGCTATTTTGAGGCTCTCTTCAAAGCGAGCCCAGGCCGTTATCGAGTGATTGTCCTGGCTGTAACGCCTCGTCCAATCGTGGCGGGGCCGGCTCCACCCACCACGGAAACGATGACGAAGTTGCTCAAAGGAGGTGCGGGCAATCTCCCCCATGAGATGCGGGGACAGGTTGTGCCATCCTCAAAATGCGAAGCCCTAATCTATGAATTTTACCGGCGTAGTGCCGAGGATACTCCCGCCTTAGTTGAATTGAGTTCCCTCGAGCCGAAGCAACATCTCGTCGGCGCCGGGCTCTGGCAGAAGGGAGACTTACAGCAATGAGCGAGAGGGTTACCATTTCCACATGCCAACGGCGCTTGGCCGTTGCTTGGCTCATGGGTGGGGGTCTGCTCTTCCTTGTCGTCGTAGCCCAGACGATGGCCGGCTACTACGGGGATAGGGCCAAAAGTGCTTGGTCGTGGCTTCTGCCGACGATCATGCCCACTTTGTCTCTGATCGTCGGTGCCGTCGTCACCCAGAAGCCGGAGTCTACCGCGACGGTCGACCGATTGGCGTACCGCATCAGCCTAGGACTCTCGCTCTGCTATTTGCTCTTGGCCTTGGCCACTATCGCGGCTCAGCCCTTCTCCGGGATGGGCGCGTTGGACTTCATGAGCACTTCAAACCTGTGGCTCGGGCCGCTTCAGGGTCTGCTGGGAATTTCCTTGGGTGTGTTTTTCGGCTCGCGACAATCGTGAACTTCCGACCGACGTCGCGTTTATGAGCCAGCGCGCTGGAACGACCAGCCTTTTGAGACGACCTATTGGTTTCGGGTGACCTTCAGGTGACAGTGCGCCGGGGGCGGGGGTGAGGTTCGGACCGCACTCCTACTTCCACTGAGCGCGAGGAGGCTTTGTTGTGACTCATCTGGAAATTTGTGGTTTGAAGAGCTCAGGGGTGGGCATCCATGCAGCAATTTGAAAAGAGCGTCTTCGGTCCATTATGTCTTTCACTGCTTCTGCTTCATTCAGCGGCGTCTGCCCAAATCAGTTTCACTACCAGCTCGATTGCCCGTCCCGGTGAACCTGCCCCCGTACCGGCGCAATTGGTTCAGGTCTCCTCGCCGTCGGTGAATGACAGCGGACAGATGGCCTATTTGGGCGATGGTGCGGTACTGCTTCAGTCGCAAGGCGCGACCCGGACTATCGCTGCCGTTGGCGATCCCGCACCCGGTGGAGGAATGTTCATCGGCACCAGGATGCCCTCTATCAACGCACAAGGACAGGTGGCATTCGTCGGCACGGTTGCGAGGCCGGGCCGTTCGGGGATTTTCCTTTGGTCGGAAGGCGTCATTCATCCGCTTGTTCAGGTCGGTGATTCTGCTCCTGGCGGCGGACAATTCAGCAGTTTTTTCGAGATTTCTCTGAAGCGCAATGGTGAAGGAGTTGTCATGCCCTTCAATGCGTACACCTCTTTGAGGCAGGAAGGCCTATTCCTCTTTTCGGGGAATGCCGTCCAGCTCTTAGCCCGTTCAGGCGATCCAGCTCCTCGTGGCGGCAGATTTGTCAACTTCTACTTCCCGGTAGTGAACGGGGTTGGTCAAGTCGCCTTTCACAGCTTTCTAGAGCCAACGAGCCTTGGCGTCTTCCTTTACCAGCCGGATGGTACCATCACCGAGGTGGCCCGAGCTGGAGACCCCGCGCCGGAAGGCGGCAGATTCGTCTTTCCCACGGCGGCTTGGCCGGCGCCTCAGGATTTCACGGTGACAGGCGACTTTGCTTCCTCGCGCAATCTGCGCTGGCCAGCTTCCCCCGCTCGCCCGAGGCTGGGCCCACAGAAGGGCACATCGCGAGAACCCCTCACCGATGGCGCGGCCACGTTCAATTACTTCGGCGGAATCGCCTCAATCAATGACTCGAGCGAGCTCGCCTTTTCAGCAAGCACTTCGATGTTGGGTCGCGGTGGAATTTTTGTCTTCTCCAACGGTCAAATAACTCGTCGAGTGCGAGAGCTCGATCCCGCTCCAGGAGGAGGCCTCTTTCGTAGTTTGTACTTCCCATCCTTGAACGAGGCCGGGCAAATTGCATTTCAAGGATATGCATCAGGGGACAGCAGCTCAGGCGTGTTCCTATTCTCCCCTGACGGAAGCGTCGGTCGAATCGCGCGCCAAGGCCAGCCGTCTCCGGAAGGCGACACTTTTACGTATGCCTCAGCTCCTTCTCTGAACAACGCAGGACAGGTGGCGTTCAATGGACAGCTGTTGGACAGCCTGGGAGGCGTTTATCTGTCTTCCGCTGGGGAAATAGCCCGGGTTGCGGGGCAGGGTGACCCGATCGATCGGGAACCGAGATTCATCAATTCACCGCCTCAGGGAATTGATGCGACAGGAACCGTGCTGTTTACCTCAACCACGTTTCCGGGCGGGACTGGCTTGTTTGTGGGGGCCCCCGTCATCGCAATTGCGCGACTCGGCGATCCAGCTCCAGGCGGAGGCGTATTCAACTCCCTCGAGAGTAGTCTGGCGACGATGAACGCCAGCGGGACTGTCGTCTTTGCTGCCGCTACCACCTTCAACAACACCTACGGCCTATATTCGTTCTCCAATGGTGCACTGAGCCGAGTCGCTGCCAGCGGCGACCCGGCTCCAGGAGGTGGAACGTTCTCCTTCTTTAGCGCTCCGGCAATCGATGATGCCGGGGACATCGTGTTGCTCTGTAACGCTTCCCCTCCGAGCAACTCGGGCATCTATCTTCTTTCGAGCGGGGAGTGGCGCAACTTGGCCGCAGTTGGAGGGCCAGCTCCCGGCGGCGGTACCTTCTCAAGCTTCGCGTTCCCTACGGTCAACAATCTCCTCCAGGCAAGTTTCCTCGGCTTTGTCACCGCGCCGGGACGTACGGGGATTTTCCACTTCATGGATGGCATTGTCGAAGCGATTGCTCAGACAGGCGATCCCGCTCCCGGTCCCGGAGGGTGGACATTCGATTTCCCAGCCGATGCCAGGTACCTTTATGCTCCTTCAATGAACGCGATCGGCGAAGTGGCATTTGGGGCTCCCTTGTCACGCTTCCACGACGTCAGCGGCGTGTTCAAATTTTTCAAGGGTGTGCTTACCACTGTCGCTGGCCCGGGAGATCCAGCCCCAGGCGGCGAGACATTCGGCTATGCCGACACCGCTTCTTTGAACGATGCTGGACAAGTGGCCTTCTATGCCTTTACACAAAACACGGAGGGGATTTTCTTGCTTTCGGAGGGCACTCCGAGCGCCATTGCATTGGATGGAGATCCAGCTCCGGGCGGCGGCACGTTGAGCTATGTTGACGTCCCCAGGCTCAGCCTCCAGACGCAGGTCGGGTTTTTGGGCGTCCAACCAGACGGCAATGGCGTCTTTCTGGCCACCCCGACAAGATAGAGATTTCGAGGAAGCGTTCACGGTTGCGACCGGGTAATCTTGGACGGCAGCCATATTTCAAACAGTTAAATGGGATGACTGAGGGCCCGCAGAGACGTGAGCGCATCCTTCCTGCGCGAGTCCTCCGCAGCTGAACTCATCGGGAATAGATGAGGTACTGCGGATAGGCGTTCTCTGAACTCTTCTCCCAGAGCGTCGCGGCGCCACGCGGCAATAGGTGAAGTCGGCGACCACAATTCAGTCGCACTGTAAGGACAGATTTCTCGGCAATGCCGAACATGGAACATGTTCCAGAGCACTGGAACACGGTTCCACTGGGTATTCTGTCACTGGGTAATTTTTCACGCCGTTGAGATTTTCATTGCTTGAGCGAGTACGTCGCTCCGGGAAGTCTCGCTAGCCCTGTTACACCATAAGTTTCATTAATTCTTCATTCGAGTCACTTCAGACCCTTACAAACGCGCACGCTGCTTGCTTTAGAGTCGCATGAATTTTTCCACCGAGGGCCTTCATGCGCCGAACGCTGTTTCGATTTTCGTGGTTGCTACTCATCCTGATTCCCATCGCCGCGAAGCTTTCATGCTTCTCTGGAGCGCAGCAAAACCAAAGCAACGCTGCGCCGGGTAAAACGCAGCAAGCCGACACTCAGCAGCAGCGGGACGCAACGGTGAATTCGATTCAAATCTTCCCCTCACCGCTGACGCCTGTGGTCGGCGAGAGGGTGTACTTGGCGGCAGTGGCTTTCGACGCAAACTCGGTTCCGGTCACTGGAGTCCAGTTCTCCTGGAGCGGCGTGGATCCCAACGGGCAGCCCGCGCCGATCGGCCCCGACGGCGCCTTTCAACCCACCATTGTGGGCAGCTACCAAATTAAGGTGAACGGCGCCGCACACCAAGGCTCGACGACGGCGACCGTGACGCTCAACCCTGCCCCGGGCGAGGGGTATGACCCGAGCGGTTGGAATCAAAACAATCGTCCCCAGGCTTTCAATTCACACTACCAAATCGGCGAGCCTAGTCCGCGGCACCCACCATTGGCCAATGGAAAGCCCATCGCGCCAGAACCATTGGCAGAGTCCGGTTTGGGCAGCTCCAGTTTCCAATTCAAGATTCCGGTGGTGTCGGTGCCGGGACGCAACCTTCCGCTCTCAATCAGCTTCACGTACAACTCACAGCTGTGGATTCTGAACTGGTTAACCCTTTATTACGACCCGGACCAGGGCTTTCCTGCACCAGGCTTCAGTTTCCCCTTCCCTCGCCTCATCAACCAAGGCGACTTCCTGAACAACGATATCGCCGTCATGCTGGTAGAGCCGGATGGCACCCGCCACCCGTACCAGCAAGACACCGGTTGCAATGGCTACTGCTTTTGGACGAAAGACGGCAGCTTCATCAACTACACGGTGTCATTCAACATTCGCGGCTTCATATCTGGCGGGAAGGCATCATATCCGGATGGAAGCTCAATCCAGTTTGGCCGACACGGTTTTCCGCAGAAAATAGAGGATGCTCATGGGAATTACATCGTCATCGCTGGCACTGACTCTCAGCGCATCCAGACCATTACAGACACGGTCGGCCGAACATTTATGTTTCGTTACAACGGCACGGGACTCCTGACTCACATCATGGGCCCCGACTTAGGCGGGAATCAGCGCGACCTCGTCCGCTTTATCTACCAAACCCTGAGCCTCCCGTACCGGTATTCGCAGCACTTTAACAATAGTCTTACTATCTCGGCGCCTGCGAGCGTGCAGGTCCTAGGCGCCGTCTATTACCCGGCCACCCGGACGGGTTATTTGCTTGGAGGCGCATATTCCACCTACGGCATGTTGATGGGATTCGTAGAGCGGCGCAACATGGTCTGGCAGCAAGGCCCAACGCCTGATGACCAGGGCAGCGTCCCTAATTCAGGCCAAATGACCTTCCAGCGGATGTACAGTTACCCGAATTTGCCGCCGCAGCCGCCGGACCAGCCTCTATTGGACGCCCCCACCTTTGATGCGCAGTTCTGGCAGTGGGACAAGGGGGACGGAACGATAGACATCACCTCTATATACTACAGCAGGGTGGAAGGAGATCCTCGACAAGTCACAATTATCAATCCTGATTTGACGAGCGTGGTGCAATACTCCATCAATGACGCCGGCACTTGGGGCGACGGTCTGGTTACCGAGGAGCGTTTCTACGCCGACAGGAACCAGACGACGATGCTTCGCAAAACCCATACTGACTGGCTGCAGACGCCTGCTTTGGGCGGTGTCCCCGCAGCACCGGTCCGAAGCGCCGTCACAACCTACGACTTGCAGTCGGGAGAAACACTGCAGCTCGACTACGGGGGAGCGGGGAATTACTTCTTCGGCCAACCACAGTCCATCGACTACAAACAGGGAGGTACCACCAGTCTGCGCTATATTAAATTTACCTACCTAAACGACTGGCCAGATGCCGGCCCTTATGCTGCTCGACACCGATTGAATCTGACTCAAAAGGTCGAGGTGTTTAATTCCAGCGCGCAGGGAGCCCCCCGTCTATCCGAAACGGATTACGCCTATGACGCAGTCCCCTATGCCACCGATCGGTGCAGTACGGACGCGGGTCATGAGGATTTAGACACATTCTATGGCAATAACAAACAGGGCAATGTCACACAGATTATTCGGTATACGCAGACCGACCCGAGTCCAGACGGCGGAATCACCGAAAACCGGACCTACGACAACAACGGAAACGTGGTGACGGTTGCTAACTGCTGCGATCAGGTTAAGTACTTCTACAACGATTCCAACACGCATTGCGCCTACCCAGATGCCGTACGGCGGGGGGCTGCCGATCCGAACCCTCCCAGCATAACCACTTCGGCCGCCTACGATCTCGGCGCGGGCGTAGTGACGTCCACCACGGACCCCAACAACCAGACCACCAACTTCACGTATTACGACGGCGGCAGCCTTCGCCTTCGACAAGTAACGCTTCCCGCCGGTGGAACGCATGCGCTGACATACGACGATTCAATCCTCGCCGTCACCTCTACAGACACCGCGGACGCGGGGATGGCTCTTCAAGTCACAAACCGATTCACCGGGCTTGGCCAACTGCGCCGGCAAGAAAGATCGGCCCCGGGCGCTGCCGACATTACGGAAATGAAATACGACAACATGGGGAGGCTCGCCCAGCAGTCGCTCCCGTTTCGAAACCAAGCGGACGAGAGGTGGAATTCGTACTCATACGATAGCCTAAGCCGGGTGACCGCGGTCACGGACTCTGACGGCGGTACAACCCAATACTTCTACAATGAGTCTCCGCGACCTCCAGGAGCCTGGACCGGCGGCCACGCCGTGAGAATTCAAGATACCTGGGGGCGCAGTAGCTGGAGCGCCACCGACATTCTCGGACGCTTGAGGCAAGTGGCCGAGCCCGATCCGCAAACGGGTAGGGTGGATGGCGGCAGCATTGTCCTGACCGATTACACCTTCAATGGGCTGGACTTGGTGACAGACATTGACCAAG
>WNEZ01005854.1_pt1 | contig 10808 bp, 10 predicted proteins | sample 5400521 | NCBI WGS metagenome assembly WNEZ01 (sample SAMN13153339, study PRJNA577476) | soil metagenome | isolation source: 120 cm saprolite under Douglas fir tree site 2 hole 1 replicate 1 | place: USA:California | collected 2015-04-18
ATGGCGGACATTCCCGGGCTCATCGAGGGCGCCAGCGAAGGCGCCGGCCTGGGCGATCAGTTCCTGCGCCACGTCGAGCGCTGCCGCGTTCTTCTCCACGTGGTGGACCTCTCCGCGCAAGGAGAAGGTCGGGATCCGGTGAGCGATTGGAAAGCGATCAATCGGGAGCTCGAAAAGTACAAGCCGGAGCTCGCCAAGAAGCCGCAGCTGATCGTCGCGAACAAAATTGACTTGCCCTTCGCGCGCGAGCGCCTGGCGCCCTTCGTCAAAGCGATGAAGAGGCGCGCTTACAAGGTATTTCCCATTTCTGCCGCGACTGGAGAGGGCCTGAGCGATTTGCTCGATGCCACGGTGAAGCTTCTTTCGCCTCTAGCGCCCCAGCGTTCACCTTCCCTTTCCGCGGACCAGGCGCGCGCCTCGAGGGAGCGATGAAGAACGCCCCGAAGGGGGAGCAAGACGCCGGACACCCCGAGCCCGACGAGCTGCTGCTGGAAGTTCGAAAGGAGCGGGTCGATCAGGTCATCGGGCTGCGCACCCGGACTCTGACCGTCGTCCTCGACCGGCTCGAGGACAGCTTCAACATGGCCGCGGTCTTACGGACCTGCGAGGCCATGGGTCTCCAAGAGCTGCACGTGATCCCGAGGCCGGACGTTCCCTTTTCGCCGCATGCGAAGGTCACGCAGGGATGCGAAAAGTGGATCGACGTCATCCGGCACGAGACCTTCGCCGCTTGCCGAGCCCATCTCAAATCCCTCGGCTTCTCGATCTGGGTTTCCGCTCAGCGAACCGATGCCCGCAGCCTGTTTTCGCTGAAGTTCGATTCCAGAATGGCTCTCGTTTTTGGCAACGAACGATTCGGCGTCTCCCCGGAAGCGCTCGCCGAAGCGGACGGGGTCTTCTGGCTTCCGCTGCGAGGCTTCACCCAGAGCCTGAACGTTTCGGCCGCGGTCGCCGCTTCGCTCAGTTGGGCGATCCATTGGCGCGAGCAGCGCATCGGTTCGCAGGGGGATCTCACCGCCGAGGAATCCGGATCGCTCAGCCGGCGTTTCTACGAGCTGTCGGTGAAACAGCGCGGCCGTATCTACCGCGACTCGCCTAATCGAAGCGACGACAAGACGAGGTAAGCTTGGCCTTTGGACTTCTGCTCTGCGCGCTGGTTGCCGGCCTGGTTCCCGACGGGGGCGTCGCCCGGCATCCTTCGACCCAATCCGATGCGGGAACGAGCCGATCCGCTCCGCGAGCGATCGACCCCGAGGTCAAAGCGCTGGTGGGCCGGGTGCAGGCCTTCTACGAGAAGACCAAGGATTTCACCGCGAGCTTCCGCCAGGACTACACCTACAAGTCTTTCAATCGAACCCAGACCTCCACCGGAAAGGTCGCGTTCCTCAGGCCCGCGATGATGCGCTGGGACTACGAGAAGCCGGCGCCCAAGACCTTCGTCCTCTCCGGCGAGAAGGTCTACGCCTATGACCCCGAAGCAATGACCTTGACGATTCTGGGGATCAAATCCAACGAGCTTTCCGCGGCGGTGACCTTCCTCTGGGGTGCGGGGAAACTGGAGAAGGAATTCTCCATCGTGCGCCAGCCCTGCCCAGAGTGTCAGGGCGTGCTTCTCGAGCTCACCCCCCTGGGCGCGGAGGCCAGGTTCCAGAAGCTCAATCTCGAGGTCGATCCGAAGACGGCTCAGGTGCGCAGGAGCATCGTGATCGACCCGGACGGAAGCGAGAACGCGATTACCTTCTCGGATTTGAAGATCAACCCAGGCGTTTCCAAGGAGCAGTTCAAGATCAAGACTCCGCGCGACACCCAGGTGAACGACCTGACCAAGGTACAGAATTAGATGTGGCGGATCGCTGTTTGCGCGGCGGTGGGCCTCGCGGGGTGCGCACGCGCAGTCCGCCACGAGCCGCCGGACAACTTGAGCGGCTTCGCCGCGCCTCTTTCTCTCGGCGCCGGGCTGCGCCTGGTGGTGGACGGGGCCGTCGAGGATGCGCCCGCCGCGATCGTGCTCGATGTCGCGTCGCCCCTTTCGACGGTCAGCGCAAGTTGTCTGTCGGATGGCGGCGAGCGCCAAGCAAAGACGGTCGTGAGCGTGCGGCAGATCGATGGCACCGTGGTCGACCTTCCGGAGATCGAGCTCCCTCCGGCGCGGATCGGATCCCGGCGGATCGGCAGCCGAAAGGTCGGTGTCGTTGCCCACCAACACCGATGCGTGTTGTCGCTCGGCGCGGACGTTCTCTCCGGTTACTCGATCCGGTTCGATCCGGAGCGGCGGTCGGTCGCGTTCTCGGAGAGCCTGGCCAGGGAGCGCTACCTGCGACCAGCGCCCTCCCCAACCGAAGAGGTGCATGTTGTTGAGCTCGCCCGACATCCGGACACGGACTGGCCGATGGTGTCCGCTCGGCTGAGCCAGGGGCCGGCGAAAGGGACCTCGACTTTCGTAGTCTCGTCGCGCTCCCAGCAGTCGACGATTTCCGTTGAAGAGGCCAAGGCGATCCGCTTCGAGCGGGCGGGCGATCCGGTGGAGAAGTCGCTCGGGATCGATTCGGGCCGGCGCCTCGCCGAGAATTTTCCTCAGTTCGCGGTGGACAACCTCGAGCTTTCGCCCGGATTCGGAATTCATCGCCTTGTCCTGCGCGGCGATTCTGGATGGAAAAATCCCGCCGCCGCAGGGCTGCTGGGGACCGACGTTTGGGGCCGGTTTCACTGGACGATTGACCTGCGCGCCGGAGTCATCGTCCTGCGGCGCCCGAACGTGTCGTCGGCCGAAGGCAGGCAGCTGTGCACGTCTTCCGACGGACGGGATTCTGAGGAAGCGTGTTTCGCGCTGCACACCGCGAAGCTGGGCGACAGCCTCTCGGCAATCGGCGTGATCTGGCGAAATCTGCCGGAGGGCGGACGACTTCATCTCGATCCGGTCGATTCCCAGGGGCGGCCGCTCTTGAGCACCTGTCAGTTCGGCCTCTCCTTTCAGCCGGGCGACCGCGGCTCGAGCATGCGGCGGGATTTTCCCTGGCAAGCGATGGAGCAGGCGTTCCCCGAATGCGCCGAGGTCGTCCGCCGTGCCGACCGCTTCTCGCTCGCGCTCTTCGAGGAGGGTCCGCTCACCGAGTGCCAGCGCGACTGCGCTTTCGTGCGGCGGCGCGGGGGCCGCAAAGTGCTGTGCGCCTGCAGCTCCGCGCTGGACGATTCTTGAGGTCCGGCGCGCTTCGGCCGGCGACACCCGAGTCGGGGCGCCTGTAGCTCCGCGATAGACGATTCCTGAGGCCTGCTGCACTTCGGCCGGCAACGGGGGGCGAGGCGTGGATGGCCCTGTAGCTCCGCGCTGAAGGATTCCAGGCCTCGTGCGACCACGATAACCCGTGCGGCCGCTGCCACGAACAACGCTTGGCGCCTCTCGCGCCGCACTGCCATTCGTGAGACCTGGTGCGCCTCCATCCGACGAACCGTGTGACATTTCGGGCCCGGGCGGGACGCAAATGTCGCACAGTTCCGCGCGGAGAGTGGTTTGCCGGCGAGGGCTCTGAGGGTATTGCGCCTCTGGTTCGGCGGTCATTCGTCCAGATGGCAAAACGGGGCAGCCCATCGCCCGTGTACTCGCCTAAGCAACGAACCGACGGTGAAGATGGCGTGAAAGTAGTTGGTCGGCAACAGACGTCGAGGCGGCTCTTGATCCAGCGGGCCTGTCTGTGCTGCTTCCCCGCAACAGAATAACTACTCCCGGGACCTCCAAACCGGGCGAGCACGCGAAGTAGGTTCGTTTCGTAAACCTGAAGTCCGTTAGCTTACCGTTAGCTTGGCGTTGTGATGATGTGTTGTATCTAACCAGGGAGGGCATCATGAAACGATTTGGTTGTCTCGTTTATCTTGGCAGCAGTCTCGTTTTGTCCGTCGCCAATCCGGCAGCTAGCAGTGCGGAGCCGGACTGCAGCACAGCCATGGTGAGTGGCAGATACTCGGCGCGCAACGGGGGCACCATCTTCGACGATCGGCTGCTCACCGGTGGCGTCACCGTGGTCAACTTTGATGGCGTCGGCGGGTGGAGGATGGAGAATCCGACGTTCATCAGCCAGGGCCGAGGTGTCGCGCCGCCAGGTGAAATGGCTGGGACGTATTACATAAATGCCGATTGCAGCGGAGCCCTGAACTATGAGGTTGGCGATCTGGTTTTCCAAATCGTAGTGAACGATAGCGGCAATGAGATGGAGGGCTTGGTCATTCCGGGCAAAACGCGACCGAATCGGGTCGTGTTCTGGACCTTCAAGAAGCAGGTGAAGGTCCGACACGAGAACTAGCGCAGTGGACGAGGGATTCCGTCGGCGGCCGTGAGCCAACGTTGATCCGACTGCCAGGTCGTGGCGATAAAACGTCGTCACGTCGGCCAGGTCATCGGCGCGCACCAGTGCCGTGATGTTGGGGTTCGGAACGGCCTGATCCCAATCTGGCGTCCTGGATGATCACGGGTTTGACCGACACGCCCGGAAGCGGACTTCGTCGAAGATGCGGGACATAGGTCAGCGGATCCGCGGAGCACCCAAACCAGATCGTCCGCGCGACCACCTCTTGAATATCCAAGGTTCCCGGAACACGGTTGATCACGGGTGACCGGATCTCGCGCGCCGTTCCATCCGCGAGAAGGACGGGGAAGAATATGCCGTCCCTGAGGGGGAAGTTCTTGAGACAACCTGGTGCGCCTCGATCGGACGAACCGTGCGACATTTCGGGCCCGCGCGGGACGTAAATGTCGCACAGTTCCGAGCGGAGAGTGGTTTGCCAGCGCGGGGGTGCCGAGTGTTTTGCGCCTCCAGCTCGACGGTCATTCATGAGGCCCAGTGCACTTCGGCGGGGACTACCGGTGGCGGGACCCGGGGCGCAGTGTTTTGCGCCTGCGTCTCGCGCTGGACGATTCTTGAAGTCTACTGCGCTTCGGCCGGCGACGACCGGATTTCCCGAGGGCGCCCTTTGTGGTCGCTGCCCGAGACGATTCTGCCGACCAGGTCGTAGTCGTGCGACTCGGTCACTTCCACCGTCACCAGATCTCCGGGATAGGCCATTCCATCGTTGATGTAGATCTGGCCGTCCACTTCGGGCGCCTGGCCCTGGTGGCGGCCGACGAGCAGGTGTTCCGACTCCTCGCTCGCCCCTTCGACGAGGACCTCGAGGCGTTTCCCGATCATTGCCTTGTGCTGCTCTCGATTGATCCGGCGCTGAACCGCCATGATCTCGCGCCACCGTCGCTCGATGGTTCTTTTCGGGACCTTGTCGCCCATCTCGAAAGCCGCGGTTCCCTCTTCATCGGAATACTGAAAGCACCCCATGTGCTCGAACCGCTGTTGACGAACGAACTCTTTGAGCAGCTCGAAATCCTCCTCCGTCTCGCCGGGAAGGCCCGCGATCAGCGAAGTTCGCAGCGTCAGGCCTGGAATCCGGCTCCGCAGCTTTCCGAGCAAATCGAGCAGAAAGCGCGAGTCTCGCCCTCGGCGCATCGCAAGCAGAAGCCTATCCGAGGCATGCTGGACCGGCATGTCGATGTACTTGGTGATTTTCGGCGCGCTGGCAATGACGTCGATCAGCTTGTCCGGAAAGACGCGTGGATACGCGTAGTGCAGTCGAATCCATCGAACGTCGACCTGGCAAAGAGCCCGCAAGAGCTCGTGCAGCTTGGGGCGACCCGGCAGGTCATAGCCGTAGGCGGTGAGATCCTGGGCGATCAGGTTCAGCTCGACCGCGCCGGAAGCGGTCAGATTCGCGGCCTCGGCGACGATGTCCGTGATCGGCCGGGAGCGCTGAGCGCCTCGCAGCTTGGGGATGATGCAGAAGGCGCATGCGTTGTCGCAGCCCTCTGAAATTTTCAAGTACGCGGTGAAGCTCGGAAGCGAGTTGATCCGAGGGGTGTTGGAGTCGTGGATGTATTCCGGGTCGGGGATGACCTGGCGCGGCGTGATCTCCGCCGCGAGCAAGTCGGCGATTTGCGCGTAGGCCGAGGTGCCGAGGAAGTGATCCACTTCCGGCATCTGCTGCGCCAGCTCCGGCGCGTAGCGCTGAGGCAGGCAGCCGGTGACCACCAGCGTTTCGCAGCGGCCCGTTTTCTTTTGCTCCGCCAATCCGAGGATGGCGTCGACCGATTCCTGCTTCGCCGGCCCGATGAACGCGCAGGTGTTGACGACGATCACCTGGGCTTCGGATGGATCTTGGACGAGCGAGTAGCCGCCACGGACCAGGGTCCCGAGCATGATCTCGGAGTCGACCCGATTCTTGGGACACCCGAGCGTCTCCATGTACAAGCGCTTGTGCAGCGCCTTATCCGATTTCGGTTCGCTCAAAGTGATCGCCGCTCCAGATGAAATCGATGGTGGCGCCGCTCGCGAATCCGAGCGTTAGCGCCCCGTCACCGTCCAATACCACAGATGAGGCCCGGCCCAATGCGCAGGAGGCGACGGGCCAGTCCAGGACCGCCCGGGCGGTAGGTCCCTCGAGCACGTAAATGCCCATCTTCAGCTCGCTTTCCGGGTCGCATCGCCCATTTTCGGCAAACGGATCCTGCCCGGTGAGGACCGCCGCCAGGGGACGGCGATCCGGCAGTCGCATGCGGGAGGGAACCGCGATGTGCGCTTCCAGCGGGTCGCGTGGCTCATCGAGGAAGAAGGTTCGCAACAGCTCCAGCGTCATCGGCCGGTCCGCGATCATCCAGATCGGCCGGTGCAGCGCGCCAAATCCCACCCAACCCTGTTCCGACCCCTCCAGCGCCACGACGGCGGTTGGGGGATCGATTTTGAGGCTGCGCCGGAAGGCGTCGGGAACCCGGAGGACCTCGCCTCGCATCGAGCCGCCCTCGCAATTGGAAACGGCCACCGCCGGCGAGTCGACCTCATCCCGGTGCTCGTAGCTCATGCAAAGCTCGAGCAGAAGCGGCCCCTTGGCCGGAAACCTCGGAAGCGATTTGGCGCCGAACGACACCTCAAGCGCCCAGCCGCGGGCTGTCCGGGTCGCCGCTTTCACCCACTTGTTCGCGAAAGCCGGAGGACCGATCTCGGGGTCGAAAGCTCGCTTCCCATCCACCCCGAAGCGGTAGGTGTACCCGCGCGCGGTGGGCCCTGCTCCGGGAAAGTGCATCTCCACTTCGAGGATCTCGTTGGGCGAGACGTTGGGCTCGGCGATGTCGATGCCCAGAAAAAGCGTGTCCTTCCAGTGCGCCACCCGCGCGGAGAGGCTGGCTCCGGATTGCCCGTCCGCCCCGGCTTTGATCTCCAGGGCCGGCGTCAGCTTCTTCAGATTGGCGTCGAGCGCGGGTGTCTTGGTGAGCGATGGAACGATGCGGATGGGCCGTTCGTCCGCGCCCGACGTTCCGCCGAGGAACAGCGCGCCAAGTACGGAAACAAGGAGCAGTCTTTGATTCTGGATGTGGCGCAGTCCGACCGCCGGGCGCCGTCTGACCGCCGGCCGATGAGCACTCTGGGCGCGCTCGTCCGCCTTCGCCGGGCTACGAGTCACGAAAATTGGTGAACTGCAGATCGAGGTTGACCTTCTCTTGTTGGCCGCGAAACAGCGCCATCGCGGCCTGAAGATCGTCCTTGTTCTTCCCGGTGATTCGCAGCTGATCCCCCTGTATCGAGCCCTGTACCTTCATCTTGGTGTCCTTGAGCGCTTTGATCAGCTCCTTCGCTTTCTCCACCGGGATGCCGGACTGCAACTTGATCTCCTGCTTCACCTGGCCCAGCGCGGCCGAATCCACCGGTCCGGGCTGCAATGCCCGCAGGGAAACGCCCCGCTTGACCAGCTTGCTCTGCAGCACGTCATAGGCGGCCTGGAGGCGACCTTCGGAATTGGCCTTGAGATGCAGGGTGGTCTTGTCGTCGGAAAAAGAGATCTCGGTATGGGTGCCTTGGAAGTCATAGCGGGTGGCGATCTCTTTGCGCGCCTGGTTCACCGCGTTGTCGACCTCCGCGAGGTTGGTCTTCGAAACCACGTCAAATGAGGGCATGGGACAGCCTTACTAACAAAGTGCTCGCCCGTCAGCGATCGGTTCGCTGCCGCTCCCTCCAACCCGTCCTCGACGAAACGGCGCTTGGTCCGGTAGACGGTCGAGGTTCCCACGACCACGTTGGCCGCGATGGTCTCGTCGGTGGCACCCGCTTCCGCGGCGAGCAGGATTTGGGCCCGCTTCAGCCGCCTCACTCCTCCCTTCCCGCCGCGGACCATCTCGCGAGGGTGCTCCCGTTCCTCGTGCGAAAGCGTGACTCGATAGCGTACATTCAAGACAGCGCCTCCTCTCGAGGAGCTGTCGATCACACGTCCGCACCCATGTCCATCATTCTTGAACAGGCCGCTAGGGCGAGCTGGTAGAGTTAAGGACGTGCGAGCCCTTGTCCTTTCACGCTACGGCGGGCCTGAGCACACGGTGTTGACCGATGTGCCACAGCCGTCGCCCCGGGCTGGTGAAGTCCTCGTGCGCGTCCACGCCGCCGGCCTGAACCCCGTCGATTTCAAGACGCGCGCCGGCGCGCTAAAGGTCATCCACAGCTATCCCCTGCCCATCGTGATGGGCAACGAGCTCTCCGGCGTCGTCGAAGTTGTTGGCCCGGGAGCGACGCGCTTTGCCAAGGGCGACCGCGTATTCGCGCGCGTGGACAAGCACATCATGGGCGCCTTCGCCGAGTACGCCGTGGTCCAGGCGGACCACGCGGCGCTCATGCCAGCGTCGCTGGACTTCCCATCAGCGGCGGGGGTGCCGCTCGCCGCGCTCACCGCGCTGCAGGCGCTCCGCGACGAGCTGCACCTGAGCCATGGCCAGCGCGTATTCATCCCGGGCGGTGCCGGGGGAGTCGGCACCTTCGCGATCCAGATCGCCAAGCACCTGGGCGCCCACGTCGCGACGACGGCCTCGCCGCGCGGCGAGGCGCTCGTCAAGCGGCTCGGCGCCGATGTGGTGATCGACTATTCTCGCGAGCGCTTCGAGGACAAGCTGTCGGGCTACGATTGCGCCTTCGATCTGCTCGGCGGTGATACGCTGGCACGTCTGTGGTCGGTGCTCAAGCCGGGTTCACGCGTCGTCTCGATCGCTGGCATGCCGGAACCCGTGACGGCGCGAAAGGATCTGGGACGCGGCAGCGGCCTCGTCGCGCTGTTCTGGGTTGCGAGCCTGACCACCCGGCTGCGCGCCGCGCGCCATGGTGTCAGCTATCGGTATCTGTTCATGCACCCGAGCGGCGCCGACCTCGCATATCTCGCCTCACTCATTGACGGCAAGAAGCTTGAAGTCGTCATCGACCGCGTCTTCCCGCTCGCCGAAGCCAAGGAGGGCATGGCCTACCTGGAGACCGGTCGCGCCAAGGGCAAGGTCGTCCTAGCGATAAGTCGGTCGGGCACGTCCGTCCCAACTTGAGCAGCGTCCATCTGCTACCTCGACAGCCGCGACATCGAAGTCGCCCGCGACCCCGAATTCGCAGGCTGCTTTCTCAACCGATCAAATCCTCTGTGGAGAGGTACTAGCTCGGTCTTTGAAATCCATCCAGGCTAGATGGCCGGGCTCTCGCCGGATTTCCAGGCAAGCTGGCTGATGCGGACGACGCCTTGGCAGCGGGCGCACTCGTTTTCCTGGGAGTCGAAGATCTTCGCCGTGGCGAAAAGAATCGAACGCCCCGCGGAGCTCACCTGGGACTCGACACGCAGCGAATCGCCCTGAACCGGTTTTTCAAAGCTCATCGAAAGCTGCATCGTCGCGGTGCGCCGGGTCGGGTCGATCAATGCCGGCGTGATTCCGATCGCGAAATCGAACAGCGCGGCGAGCACGCCTCCGTTGACTGCCGAGGTGCCCAGGCCACCGCGTTGCTCGGGCCGGATCTGGTCGATGCGGATCTCGACCTTGTTGCCGCCGGGAAATCCGACTCTGGCGCCGAAATACTTGACGGTCAGGCTGTCGTTGAACAGCTGGGCGTAACGGGCGAGCTGTTCGGGAGTGGGGTCTCCAGGCTTGGATTCGGGCATTCGCTCACTGTAACTTTGATTGCGTTGTCCCGCACCTGAACGCATGACTCTGAGATCCGGTCGGTCGGGCATCCGTGGACTTCCCGCCATCTCCCCCGGTACAAGTCCCCAGCTTGAGCACCAACAGCCCCCTTCTCGAAGATCTCAATCCGCCGCAGCGCGAGGCGGTTCTCCATGGAGACGGACCGCTGCTGATTTTCGCCGGCGCGGGCTCCGGAAAGACCCGGGTGATCACCCGGCGAATCGCTTATCTGGTCAAGCACCGCGGGGTGGCGCCCTGGCAGATTCTCGCCGTCACCTTCACCAACAAGGCGGCCAAGGAGATGCGCGATCGATTGGCGTCGCTCCTCGGAGAGGCAGCGGGATGGGCCACGGTTTCGACCTTCCATTCGGCGGCGGCGAACATCCTCCGCAGAGAGGCGGAGCGGGTGGGCCTCACCCGATCTTTCGTCATCTACGACGATTCGGATCAGCTCCAGGTGGTCAAGCGCGCGATGCGGGAGGCCAACGTCGACCCGGCGCTGATGACCCCGCGCGAGATTCTGGGGCGCATCGACCATCAGAAGAATCTGGGGAACCTTCCGCGCGACATGAAGCCGGATCCGCAAGATTATCGCGGGCGGATCACCCACTCGGTCTACCGGATCTACGAGCGGCTTCTCCTCGCCGCGAACGCGGTCGATTTCGGCGACCTGCTGCTCCTGTTGCTCGTCCTCTTCCGGAAGCATCCGGACGTGCTCGAGCGCTACCGGAGCCGATACCGCCACGTGCTGGTGGACGAGTTCCAGGACACCAATCCGGTCCAGTACCAGATGCTGCGGCTG
>WNEZ01006542.1_pt1 | contig 10808 bp, 12 predicted proteins | sample 5400521 | NCBI WGS metagenome assembly WNEZ01 (sample SAMN13153339, study PRJNA577476) | soil metagenome | isolation source: 120 cm saprolite under Douglas fir tree site 2 hole 1 replicate 1 | place: USA:California | collected 2015-04-18
GACGCCGCTTGCGACTATGCATGCGAAGTCGCGGGTGGCAAGGACATTTCGCGGATCGAAATTGCCTTAGCCCGTGTGCTCGCAACAGGAGCAGCCAACCTGAAAGCTCCGGACGCTGAAGAAGCCTTGGCCGCAGCCGATATCCTGGCCCGTTTAGGAGGCAAGTTCGGGAAGCGGGATGCTTATACTGCCTCGATCGATGAGTGGGTCACGCAAATAAAGCTCCAACCTGGCAAACAGTTGGTTAAGAAAGCGCTTAGCGCGATTGCTCGGATCTTAAAAGAGCCTTCCGAACTTATGGAGCTTTGGCGCGATTCGGATGAGTTCGATGCGTGGAAAGCATCCGTCGAGGAATTGACGGCTCGCCTGTCTTCGATCGCCTAGGTCAAGAACCGCAGTAGTAATTGGCTGCCGCGGGCAGCTAATCGGTGAACACTACGCCCACGGCGACGTGCCCCTTTTCCGTTCCCGTGTCTATCCTCACGACGTAACCGCGCAAGTTCATCGCTTGCACGCCATCCGCACCCGGCGCCTCCATGGTGACTTGCAACTCCGATTGCAGTCGCGGCAGGTGCTTCAGCGAAATCAGCGCTCCCTGCAGGGAAATGTCCCGAACGATGGTCTCTTCCTCGAAGTCTTTCCCGCCTTCGGTTACGCCGCAGACTTTCGCGTGGAATTGTGCTTCGCGGCGCAGCGCCGTTCGCGTTCCCGTTCGCGTTCCCGGCATGTGCGCTTGAACTCTGTCTCCCGGCGCCCCGAGCGTGATCACCATGCCCTCGCTCGCCGCGAACACCGAATCGAACTCTTCCCGCGCCTGCCTCAGAATCGAATCCACCATGCGATCGGTCGAATCGGGGTCGTGATGGAAAAGCACCAGGGTCTTCGCACCCGCGTGGCGCGCCACTTTTACGCCCTCCAGCCACGAGGAATGTCCCCAGCCTTTCCTCGTTGTCTCCAGTTGCTCGGGTGTGAATTGCGCGTCGTTAATGAAGATGTCCGCGCCGGCGGCCAGCTCTCTCAGGCTCTCGTCCAGTTTCGGGTCGCCCGGCTCGTTGTCCGTGGCATAGGCCACCGTCCCCGCCGGCGTCTCGATTCGAAAGCCCAGGCAGCCCTGCGGATGATTCAGCCAGCGCGCCGTGATCTTGTTCTCTCCAACCTTGAACGTATCGCCGCCGTCCACTTCCTTGAACTTTCGCTTGGCGTTCATCGCGGACATGTCCACGGGAAAATAGGGCAGCGCCATCTGCGCTTCGAAGACTTGTTTCAGGCTGTCGCGCCCCAGATATTTGGATCGGAAGCTGTAGAAATGAAATTCGTTGTTCTCCACGTACAGCGGTGAAAAAAATGGAATCCCCTGGATATGATCCCAGTGATAATGCGTGACCAGGATTTGCGTCTCAGGAGCTTTCCCGCCATTCGGCGCGGCCCAGCGGCTCCCCAGCATGCGCAGCCCCGTGCCGCAATCCAGAATGAACTGCGTGCCGTCCGGCGCAATCAGCTCCAGACAAGGCGTATTGCCACCATAGCGCCACGTCGCCGGGTCCACCGTCGGCGTCGACCCGCGCACGCCCCAGAAACTCAATTTGGCGATGGGAACCGTCATTGCTCTGAGCGCAAAACCCCTGTGTGAAGGCTCGTTCCGCGCCAACACGCGCGGAACGAGAAGCTCGCTTCATGGTCGCAGCCGACGGAAGGAGCGTCAATCAATTCGCGGAGGCGAAGTGTCATACTGCCTAACAAGCAAGGGAAAGGGCTGTACCGCCGCCCGCGTGCGGGTAGAATAAGGCGGATGGCCGCTCATTCCCACGACCACGGTCACGCCGGTCATTCTCACCCCACGCTGCGCCCCTCCGTGCTTGGCTGGGCCATGGCTGCAACGCTCGGTTTGGTTGTGGCAGAGGTCTTTGGCGGCATTCTTGGCCGCAGCGTCGCCCTTCTCAACGACGCCGTTCACAATCTTTCTGACGTCCCCGCGCTCGGCATTTCCTATCTCGCGATGCGCTGGGCCGAACGGCCTGCCGATAACGAAAAGACCTACGGCTATCACCGCGCCGGCACACTTGCTGCGTTCACCAACGCCTTTGTCCTCGTCCTGCTTTCGCTCTGGCTCGGGTACGAAGCTTTCGAACGCTTCCGTTCCCCCGTGGCCGTGGTCGAGAGCTGGATGATCTGGACCTCCGTCGCCGCTCTCGCCGTCAATGGCAGCATCACCCTCGCTCTCGTCCGCGGGAGGGGCGACCTCAATCTGCGCAGCATTCTCGTTCACAATTTCGGTGACGCGCTTTCCAATATCGCCATCATCGCCGGCGCAGTAATCATCCATGCGACCGGTGCGCTTTGGATCGATCCGCTTCTCGGCCTGGCCATCGGCTTGCTCGTGCTGTGGTCCAGCATCGGCATCCTGCGCGAATCCTCACACATTCTTCTGGAAGGCCGCCCGCTTGATTTGCGCGTTGAAGATGTCGCCAGGGCTATCTTGACGGTCGAAAGCGTGCAGGAAGTGCACGATGTGCATCTTTGGTCCCTTGGCGGCGGTCACCATGCGCTCAGTCTCCACGCGCGCATCCCGGATATGCACCTCGACGAGTGTGAGCGCCTGCTCGCCTCGATTCAACGTGTCGCGGCAAAGGAATTTGGAGTTGAGCACACCACCGTGCAATTGGAGCGCGCCGGCCTGCCGGCAACGTCCGGCTACGTTATGCCGGAACCCGTGAAAAAATAACCTTCACACCGGCGAATGAAAATTCAATCCGCGTTGTTCGTTGAATTGCCGCGTTGCGTCCAGATCCAGCGTATCCTGGGTGACGGTGCGGCGCAAACCCTGGCTCGTAATGTAGCGCAGCGTCCCTTTTTCCCACGCGTAGGCCACCGCAAAAAACACCGTTCCATCCCGCCGCACAAAAACAAATTCCTCGTTATCGGAAGCTGCAGAGCTAGCCGTTTCAGCCGCCGCCGTCACCGGCTGAGGAGTTCGGTATCTCCGGTCTGTCTTGCGATCTTCGGCATCTGTGGCTTCCGGCTGTGGAGTCTCCGCCGCCGAACCATCCTCTGCTGCTACCGGAGAACTGGGCACGGAAAATCCACCGTCAAAAAAGGGAAAGAAAAAGGGTTCCTGAAGCCCACGCCCCCGCGGGCCCACCGTCCCTGATCCGCACGTCGCAGCCTGGTGTACCGCATCGAATCCCAACCCCGGCGCCGAGCTGCAATCCGATCGAAGACCACTATCCTCGCCATCGAAGCGCCTTCGCGTGGTGTTCTGCGGCCGCGTGCTTCGCACTGCCGGCGCTGCCGTTCTCGGGCGCACTGCTCCGCCCCTCGTCACCGTCCTAGTTCCAGGCATCGCCTGCGCAGTCCCCGCGTGCGGAGCCTGCGTCACCACCCTCGGTGCAACACCGACGGAATGGGAAACCGGCGGCATCCCTCCGCGCCCTTGTGCCTGCGCGCCTGCCGGGAGAAAAACCACAAAACCTGTAAGAATGATCTGGCGGACCATAGTCTTCACCCGAAGGTCCGGCCTGCCGGGCCTTTCACAATCAATCTTTCCTCAAAACCAAATAACCCTCAATAACAAAGATGCGCCAAGCGCAACGTAGGTTTCAATTCAACTCACTCGCGGCGCTAAATTCCCGCGTTCCAAACGTCCTTTCCCTTCGGCTTCCGGTGCAAGCCGCTTGCTCCCCCTGCTCCCTCCCCTATTCCCTTGCACTGTGCTATAACCGTCGAGCCGTGGAACGCGCCGCGAAGTGGGAGCTAGCCCGGGTCCGTGCCGAGCCGGCATAGGACGCAGCTGAATCCGTTGCGCCTTTGCAGGGCAGTCCGAGTCTCGTCCCTGGTAGCGAAGATCCTTCGCGGTATTGTCGCGTCTGCTCGCAGCGGTTGGAGTCGCAGCGCTGCAAGTTGCTGTGTTCTGCATGCGGCTATTACATGTCCTGCGCGGACTATTATTAGCCGCGCGGTGATTTGACCGCTGCCCGGTCTTCGATTACGATTCATCGCTCAGGGATCATCCATATTTTGATAAGCTTTACGGCTCCGGCCCGGGTTGCCGCCGGAACCGCTTTCCGATGAGGAGGAAAATAACGTGGCTTTGAAGATGACATACCGCGAAGTGAATGGCGTGTCCGTGGTAGCGCTGGACGGCCGAATCGTTCTCGGCGAGGAAAGCAATGCCCTGCGCGAAAAGGTAAAAAGCTTGATCACCGAAGGAAAAAAGAAAATTGTCCTCAACATGGACAACGTCACATTCATCGACAGCGCTGGGCTGGGCACCCTCGTTGCCGCTCATCACAGCGTGAAGACGCAGGGCGCTTCTCTGCGCCTCTGCCACCTGGGCAGCAAGTTCCAGGAAGTGCTCCAGATCACCAAGTTGCTGACCGTCTTCGATGTGTACAACACCGAAGCCGAAGCCGTCGCCAGCTTTTCGAAATAGCACAGTTTTTTTCGCTAAGTCTTTTTCAGAAGAAGAGGGCGCGCTCCTGCGTGCCCTTTTTTGATTTTTTGCTCGCTCATTCGGTTCCATGAAGCCGAAGCCCAAACCGGTCGCAAAATCCTTCAAGGCTACGCTCGAGCGCATGCCTTCAAACCTCGGATGGGTCATCGTGCGCATTCCGCTCGACGTGCCGAAAGTCTGGGGCACACGCGCCAGGCTCAGAGTGAAGGGCGAAATCAACGGCTTCGCCATTCGGACTTCGCTTTTCCCCACCGGCAAGGGTTTTCACTGCCTGACCGTCAACAAGCGCATGCAGGCTGGAGCGCAAGCCTCTCCCGGCGACACCGCGGAGTTCCGCCTCGAACCGGACACCGAAAAACGCGTCGCCACCATCCCCGCCGAACTCCAGCGCATCCTCAACGAAGACCGCTCCTTCCGCCGCTGGTTCGACCAACTCGCCTTTTCCATACGCAAGTGGATCTGCGATTGGGTCACCAACGTCAAAAACCCCCAAGCCCGCGTCCGCCGCGCCAAGCAAGTCGCCGAACAGTTGCTCTCCACCATGGAAGCCGAACTCGACCTGCCGCCCATTCTGAAGCTCGCCTTCGCCCGCGATCCCCGCGCCTATCAAGGCTGGCAATCCATGACTCGCCTGCAACGCCGCGGCCACCTGCTCGGCATCTTCTATTACCGCTCCCCCCAAGCCCGCGACCGCCGCATCGCCAAGGTGCTCGATGACGCTCTCGCCCACGCCGAACGCAAACCGAAAAAACAAAAATAGCCATATCCCAGGTCCCTGGCCGTAGCCTTCTCTTGACGGTACATATAAATAGACGTATTTATGTATAATGAATGGATTGGCCCGCCCGGTCATTTGGGTCGGCTCAAGCCGGAGAGACCTGCGCGGCTTCCCCCGCGAAGTTCGGCGCGAGATCGGCCAAGCTCTTTATACGGCCCAGCAGGTGAAACCGATCCATCGGCTAAGCTTCTGAGAGGTTTTGGCGGCGCGTCCGTGCTTGAAATTGTTGCGGATCAAGTAGGCAGCACATGGCGAGCGGTCTACACCGTCTGCTATCGGGAGGCCATCTACGTCTTGCACGCCTTCCAGAAAAAATCAAAAAGGGGCATCGCCACCCCAAAGAAGGACATCGACCTCATCGGTCACCGCCTGGCTGAGGCGGAACGCCTCCACAGAGAAAGGCAGAACTAACGTGGCTACCAGAACACGAAAACCAGTCCGGGCAGAGAAAAGCAGTGGAAATGTTTTTGCCGACCTCGGTCTCCCCCATCCAGAACAGGAACTCTTGAAGGCCGAGCTTACCCTTCGGATTTACCACCTCATTAAAAGTCGCGGCCTCAAGCAAGCCGAAGCTGGCAAGATCCTCGGCATTAAGCAGCCTCACGTTTCTGCCTTGATGCGCAACCGCGCCGGTTCCTTTTCCGTCGAGCGCCTCATGGACTTCCTCGCCGCCCTCGGCCAAAACGTGCACATCACCGTGAAGCCCGCTCGCAAGAAACACGGCGAAGTCTCCCTCGTGGCCTAACGCTCCGCCGCTCTGTCCTTGTAGGGGCGACCTTCCGAGGCGGGCCGCTCTTCCGCCCGCCACTCCCTCTTCTCCCCCCCCGAAACCAACCACTAACAACTGACCACTGTTAACTGCCTTTATCCCCCGCGTCCTCTACTCCCTCGGCTACACCGCCAAACTCAAATTCCAAAAAGCCGCCTGATTCATTCTGATCGACGAGTGGTTCGATGAGCGATTCCGGAACGGGTTGCCCGGTCACATTTGCCAAACAGCTCGTTACGTGGGACTCGCTCAGCTAAAGAATAGCGACCTTAAGGAAGCAAAGACGAAGGATGAATCGCGCGGATGTTGCTAAAGCGCTCGAAATCAACCGAATTGAACGTAAGCACGCTCTCGACCGCATAGACACTCATAATCGAGGCCAGCCGGGCGTCATAAACCTTGACGCCTTGCACCTTGTTACTTCCTTTCTCACTCAGCTTTCCACTCGATACATGGTGATCCCGCTCATCAACTTGGGATAAAAATCGGTGGACTTCTGCGGCATCACTTCGCCAGACGTCGCGATTTTCATCACCTGCTCGACGTCGCAGGGGTTCAGCAAAAACGCAATCTGTGCGCGCCCACTGTCCACGGCATCGAGCGCCGCCGTGGCTTCCCGTTCATACGCCAGGTTCGCCTCCGCGGTCACCGCTTGCGGCGTAATCCCCAGCACCGGTTCCAGGATTCCTTCGTGCAAGAGCACCACATCCAGTTCGCGCTGCAGCGGCGAAACATTGGGCAGCAGTTGCGCCAGGCTGGCGCCTTCCCGCAGCGTCAGCACGTAGAACGCCCGCTTATGCGCTTCCGCGGCGGGATAAACGCCGATCGCCCGTTTCGCGTGCGCTCTCGTGAGTCTCGCAAGAAACTTCCTTTTCACCTCGGACCTCTCTCCGCTGCCCGAGAACGGGAATTCCTCCGCCGTAAACCACGGCTCGAGATGCCGCCGCACGCTGGTCCAGGAAAAATCGAGAACGTGCGCCGCCACGCGGTGCGTCGGCAGAATCGTCAGCCCCTCGCTTCGCGTGTTGATGAGCGTCATCGTGACGCGCTCGTACGGCGCCTCCGGATCGATCTTTCCCGCGCGCGTGCGGCACTCGTTCCGGTAGTTCAGCGCCGTCTCGTAACGATGATGCCCGTCGGCGATCACCAGCTTCTGGTGCTCCATGGCCTTGTGGATCGCGGCCACGCGCTGCGGCTCCGCAATCACCCACAGCCGGTGCGCCACGCCGTATTCGTCGCGCATCTCGGTGGCCGGCGCCGCAGCTCCTTCCGCTTCCGCCAGAATCGCGTCGATGCGCCGCTGCGGCTCCGAATACAGCATGAAGAGCTGCCCCGTGTGCGTTTTGGTGTTCCGCAGGAGTTCCAGCCGGTCCGCCTTCGGCCCGGAAAGCGTGTGCTCGTGCCGGAAAACCACTCCCGCGGAATATTCCTCGAGTTTTCCCGCGCCGATAAATCCGTGCCGCGTGCGGCGTTCTTCCGTCCCGGGCACCGTGTATTCCTGCGTGTAGGCGTAAAAAGCGGGCTCGGGATCCTGCATCACGACGTTCTCGCGAATCCAATCGTTCAGCGCCGCGGCCGCGCGCGTGTAAACATTATTCTGCGGCGTGTCGCCGGGATACGCGCGGCCTTTCTCCACCGCGATCAAGTTGTGCGGGTCGGCGGCGTAATACTTTTCCTGCATCGCGGGAGAAATCTTGTCGTAAGGCTGCGTCAGTACGCGGTCGAACGGCGCGCGCGCCGGGTTGTAGCGAAAAGCGCGAAAGGGATAAACCTGGGCCATGGGCTCTCCGGAATCGTTTTGTGCCGCCTGCGAAGCTTTCTAGTTTACGCGAACACGCCGGAATTCCGAAAAAAGCGGTAAGTTAATTTTCGGCATCGGTTCGACGTGAGATGGATGAATGTTGAAAACAGTGCGGTCATATTACAATTATTGGTTCATGATCGCCCCGAATTTTTCTTCCGTGCGCGCGCTGATTTTCGATCTGGATGGCACGCTAATCGATTCCCAACGCGATCTGATCCGCTCCGTCAGCGCCACGCTGCGCGAAATGGGCCGCGAAGAACTCCACGAAGACACCATCTCCGGCTACATCGGCCACGGCGCGCCGCAACTTGTTGGCCGCGCTTTGGGCAGCGGCGCCACCGAGGACGAATGCCAGCGCGCGCTGAAATTTTTTCTTGCGTACTACGAAGATCACAAATTGGATTCGACGTGTGCGTACCCAGGAGTTCCGGAAGCGCTCGAGCATCTCGCGGCCTTCCCGATGGCCATCCTCACGAACAAACCGGTGCGCGTCAGCATGCGCATACTGAAAGAACTCGGCCTGGCGAAATATTTTCGCGCCGTCTATGGCGGCAACAGCTTTGAAACAAAAAAACCCGACCCCTTCGGCGCACGGACGATTCTTCGCGAATTCGGCGCCGCCCCCGCCGAAGCCATCCTGATCGGCGATTCCGAAGTTGACGTGCAGACCGCCCGCAACGCCGGCACTCTGGCCGCCTCCGTAAATTATGGCTTCGGCACGCACGACCGCGCCGCCTATCCCGCGGACATTTATCTCAACTGGCTCACGGATCTCGTCCCTCTCCTCAGGAATGGCCGCCAATGAACAGACTTTCGTTGCATTTGTCGTCCTCTGTCATCGCGCGGCACAAAGCAGACTCTGCCCTCGCTGATGGGTTTCATCTTGGATTTGCACGCGGCCGTTGGGGATGCAGACCGTCAGGTTGTCTCCCCACCGTATCTCTTTATGCACAGTACGGGAGTTCCGGTTCCTGTCGGCAAGAACCATCATACGCTGAGATAGAAGCGTGGCATCTTCTACCCTTCGGACAGCAGGTGCAAAATGATATCGAGCGCCAAGTACGTGGTCGCATTTTTTTGCCTGGTGTTGCCAGCAATCGCCCAAGCTCAGAGTGCGGGTATCGTTGAGTGCCCGCGCTCCGGCGACTACGTTTATCTCTATAGTTCCATGACCACTCTGGATGTGCGCATTACGCTCCAGTGCGGAGAGCAGGTACAGATCACTGGACGGTATGACCGCTACTTCGGTGTGCGCACCGCCAAGGGCGAGATCGGTTACGTCCCGGTGGAGAGCCTCCTGCTGTTGAAAGACAAGCCGGGCACCAAGGCACCGCAACCAAAAACCGTGCAGCCCGCGAGAGAGCGTACTCCGTACGACGCGCCCACCAGACACGCTGAAATTGCTCCGAGCGCTCCACCCTCCGCTTCTGACTTCACCTTGCGCAATGGCACTCCGCTTCACCTGAAACTTGGCAAAACCATTTCTTCTGCGACCGCCCACGTTGGCGAGGTAGTGGATCTGAAGGTCGTCGAAGAGGTTACTGTGGATGGCCTCTTAGTGATTCCGGAAGGCGCGACGGCCATCGGCTTGGTGACGGATGCGGAACCCAAGAAACGCATGGGCCACGGCGGAAAGCTGGCTTTGAGCATCAACTTCGTCCGTCTGAAGGACGACGAAAAGGCTGCGGTCCGCTCCTTCCAGGAGAGCACCGGCTCAAACAATTCGACTGGAGCGGTTCTCCCCTTGTCTTCCGGCAAAGACGTAGTGTTCGCGCAAGGAACCGAATTCACTGCGTACGTGGATGGGGACATGCAGCTAAAGAAACAGGCCTTTCAGGCCGCAAGAGACACTTCCAGCACCGCGCCGGCCCCCCCAGCTCAAAATCCGCCCCAGCCGCGCGGGTTTTGAAACTTTAGACAAAAAGCGAACGCGTTGGCTAGTCCGCGTTCTTGACGCCGCGATACATCCCGACTTGCCATCGTTCGCAGTACTTGGCAGACTTTTCGCGTGCTCATTGGCCTCTTTCCCGAACTGGACGCACCCGGCGGCGTGCAGCGTGCGGGCCGCCACCTGGCGGCCGTGCTCACCGAATTCGCCTCCAGCCGTGGCATGGCTTGCCTCCTGCTCAGTCTGAATGATTCGCCGGAGCTGCACCGGATGACGCTGGGAGGGCGGGAATTTGTGTTTACGGGGTGCGACCGCGCCAAGGGGCGATTCACGGTGACCGCGCTGCGCGCAGTGCGGCGCAAAGCAAAACTGGTTCTGGCCGCGCACCCGAATTTGGGACCGGTGGTACAGGCGATGGGGTTTGTAGCGCCACGGATGAAGAGTATTATCTGCACGCATGGGATTGACGTCTGGGAGCCGCTGGGTGGATTGCGCCGGCGCGCGCTGCTTCACGCCAACCTGGTTCTGGCACCAAGCCGGGATACGGCCGATCACGTTGCCTCGGAACAAAGGGTCGCGCGCGAACGGATTCGCGTTCTGCCCTGGGCGCTTGATCCGCAATTCGAAGCGCTGATCAGCCGCGGTTCGCATCCCGCGCTGCCAGCGGATTTTCCTTCGGGACGCGTGATCCTGGCAGTGGGGCGCTGGCTGGCGACGGAACGATACAAGGGCATGGACACCTTGATTACGGCGCTGCCGAGGCTGCTGACGCGCTGGCCGGAGCTGCAACTCGTCCTGGCGGGAACAGGCGATGACCGCGCCTGGCTTGAGGATCTCATGGAAAAAAACGGCGTGCACCGCCACGTGCATTTTTTGACCGGAATGAGCTACTCGGAACTTGCCGCGTGCTACTCCGCCTGCGAAATTTTCGCTCTGCCCAGCCAGGGCGAAGGATTCGGCCTGGTGTATCTGGAAGCGATGGCGTGCGGCAAACCAGTCATCGGAGGCACCCATGGCGGGGCACCGGAAATCATCGAGGACGGCGTTACAGGTTACCTGGTGCCGCATGGGGATACCATCCAACTTGCTACATCCATTGAAGCGCTGCTGGCAGACCCC
>WNEZ01008086.1_pt1 | contig 10808 bp, 5 predicted proteins | sample 5400521 | NCBI WGS metagenome assembly WNEZ01 (sample SAMN13153339, study PRJNA577476) | soil metagenome | isolation source: 120 cm saprolite under Douglas fir tree site 2 hole 1 replicate 1 | place: USA:California | collected 2015-04-18
ATAACCCAGCAGGTTGAGTTTGGTCCCAATTGTCTCGGCAGTCGGCAATTCCTCGTCGCTGTAGCTTTTCTGGATGATCAGTTGGCGGCGGACTTCAGCTGCCGTCAGTCGCGTGTAGAGACGAGTGGTACGGAACTGCGGGTCCGCTTGACTCTGCCCATCCACTACCGTCCGCGCCATAAACATGCGCCGCGCGCTCCCCTTGAGATCCTTGGCTGTCTTCTTTCCTCCTCATGGGCTTATTATTTTCTATGATAGCCTTTCTGTTTCGCCTGTGGAAGGTTACTTTCGACAGTGTGGTGGCAGATTCGTGAGCGTCTTATCGTTTACTTACGTGGAAGGATGAACAGAATATGGATAAAAGAAAAATCATACTCAGCCTGGTTGTGCTGGGATCATTGCTGGCGAGTTTCGCGCTGGCGTTCACAATGTCCGGCAAAGGGGTTCGAGTTGGCCATGCCCAGTCGTCTGGCGTGACTGTCACCGATTTCTGGTTGAACGGAGGTCAGGAGCCCTGGGGAGTCAGCTTTGATAGCAAGGGCAATGTGTGGGTAGCTGTCCCCGGTTGTGACCCCTCGCCCACCTGCAGCAATACAACCCCTCCTGGCAAAATAGAAGAATATAATCCCGCCGCCTCAAGTTGGATTACCACCTATCAGCTCCCCACGGGTTTCGCGCAGCCCCTGTTCCTGGCGTTTGACGCCAGCGGTAATGTCTGGTTCGCCATGCCAATGTCAAATTCAATCGGTATGTTGAATCCTCAGACAAACACATTCCAGCAATTCCCTGTGCCAACCGCTGCATCGGGTCCCTGGGACATCACCATCGATCATAATGGTAATATCTGGTTTACCGAACATTATACGAACAAAATTGGTGAGTTTAATCCCTCCACACAGCAAATGACCGAATTTACGACACTAACGGCTAACAGTTTGCCCTATGGAATTGTGGCTGATGCCTCAAATAATATCTGGTTTACCGAAAACAACTCGGCGGTCGCGCAAATCGGCGAATATACTGCCGGTGGCATAATGAACGAGTATAAAATCCGCAGCAATCCACCCGGCGGGCTGACGCCTCACATGCTTACCGTTGAACCCAACGGCAATGTGTGGTGGACCGAAGGATGGGTTGGCATGATTGGCGAACTCAACGTTTCGCAAGCGGTGCCGGGAACAACTAACGGTGTTACCGAATATGCCTATCCGGCTACCTGCACCACCTGTAACGGGACGCATGCTTCTGGTATCACCTTCGATAGCAATGGTCTGATCTGGTTCGATGACTCATTGCAGGGCGTCTTTGGCTCTTTCCCGGATACTGGTCAGGGCACGTTTTCCATGTACGCGGCACCTACACCCCAGCACCCTCACGATGGCATAAATGTCGATAGTCAAAATCGCATCTGGTTTACGGAGGAGTTCGCCAACAAGCTTGCTGAAGCCATCCAGACCAATACGCCACCGCCATCTCCAACACCCTCAGTAAGCATTTCGCCCTCACCAACGGCCTCGCCTTCTCCTACTGTTATTGTGTCGCCCTCGCCCACCGCCTCTCCTTCGCCCGGCGTCACGCCATCACCTGGCACAACATTGGCCCAGGATACCTTCCAGCGTATCAATCAGCAGCACTGGGGCAAGGCCAGCGATGTATTCTCTATTGTGAATAATACCGGGCAACTTTTAAATGGGGGGAACGCTTACAATGCTGTGCTTGGACCAGTCGCCACAGATTCAGAGGTGATCTTCAGCGGATCGCTGAGCAGCTTTAAGTTCACCAACATGGGAGCCGTTCTGCACTGGAAGGATACCAATAACTGGTATAAGGCCTATATTGACGGTGCCAACCTGGTCGTGCAGAAAAAGGTAAACGGGACAGCTACAACCCTGAAAACTATTAAGTTTGCTGCTACTGCCGGTAAATCGTACTCTATTGACTTCAGCATCATTGGTACGACTCTTGCGGCCAACGTGTGGCAGACCGGCACAGCAGAGCCATCCGGCTGGATGGTAACGGTGGCTGATAGTTCGCTTTCATCGGGCTTTTGTGGCTTACGTATCCAGATGCAAAGTGGCGTCACCGCAACCATCACGTCATTCCAGGCATTGACTTAACATCGACCCTCTTCTCCAGAGAGACCCTGCCATGCTGGTCTCCCTGGAAACCTCCTTCCTGGCTCAATTTAACCTGCTCCTGTCGGGACCCCCGGCGCGGTAGATATTGCTCATCGAGAGCATTTGCCGCACGAACGGCACTTCACGCCGCAATGTCACTATGACGCTCTCGAGTCGCTGCGTGGTCAGGGTCATTTCGAGCAAGCGCTGCTTTGCTTCGTCTTCGATATCTAGAAAGGAGGCGATGAAGTGAGAGAGTTCTTCAGGAGCGGCAGGCAAATCAAATTGCGTTTCCTGCTTGCCTATAACTTCCAGCAAGATTTCCAGGTAGGTGTTAAAGAGTTCCCGCGCCTTGTCAGCCTGTTCGCGCAACACAGGTTCTGGTTCGGGGAGGTCCTTGTAGACTTCTACGATGCCGGTAAGATAGGGTTTCTCGCGGTGCTGGTCAAGAATACGGAAACGTTGTCCGCCTCTGGCGATCAGATTCATGCGCCCATCGTCCATACGCGACAATGCCAGTATTTCAGCCATCGTGCCAATGGGATACGGCTCCTCGCGCATTTGCTGGCTTTGGGGCCGCGCCAATACCACGCCAAAGGGTTTTTCCTGCTGGTAACACTCGTTAATCATCAGGCGATAACGGGCTTCAAATATGTGCAGAGGCAGGTCGGCCCCCGGAAATAACACAACATTTAACGGAAAGAGCGGTAATTCAATCGCCATTATCATACTCCTCTGGCAGATATCCTCCTCCGCCGGGGCTACTAATACACAGAACATCGCCCGCGCCCACATCGAAGGTGACTTTCCCTGGCAGCCGCGTAACCACGCCATTGCGTTCAAGCTGGTTGATGCCCGGCGCTCCCGCCTGCCCGCCGAGCAAGCCATAGGGCCGGTATACGCGCCGTTCGGTCAGCAAAGTAACGGTGGCCGGAGCCAGGAAAAGTATTTCGCGGCACAGCCCATCGCCGCCGCGATAGCGACCCGCGCCGCCCGAAGCATGGCGCAGGCTATAGCTACGAACGCGCACCGGCAGTTCCATTTCAAGCGCCTCGACGGGCGTGTTGCGCGTATTGCTCATATGCACATGCACACCCGACAGGCCATCGGCCCCTGCCCGCGCGCCCATACCCCCGCCCATCGTTTCATAGTAGGCGAAGGCTTTGCCGCGTTCAGCGTCATACCCGCCAAAACTAAGATTGTTCATAGTTCCCTGCGACGCCGCCGGGATGCGCTCCGGCGCGACTTGCGCCAGCGCCCCAAACAGCGCGTCAACGATACGCTGCGAAGTCTCCACGTTGCCCGCCGCCACTGCTGCCGCCTGCTGATCCTCGCATATCCCCTCGCCAACAGGATTGAGCAGCGAACCTGAAGGAATAATCATCGTCACAGGCTCCAGGCACCCCTGGTTAGCGGGAACATGCTCCCCTACCAGGCATCGTACAACATACAACACCGCCGAATGCGTGACAGCCTGCACCGCGTTGATACAACCCACGCTTCTGGGCGCGCTGCCGCTAAAATCCACCAGCATCGTCCCACGCTCGATGCGGATGCGCACTGCCACGGGCAGGGATTGTTGGCCCCAACCATCGTCGTCCAGGTAATCGGTGAAACTCGCCTCCACCTCTGGCAGGCGTGCAAGGGCGGAGCGCGTCAGTTGCGCCGAATACGCCAGCAATGCGCGAGCGTGCGCCCTGGTTGCGCGCGAACCATAACGCGCAATGATATCATGCAGGCGGCGCTCGCCCACCCTGGCCGCTGCCATCTGGGCGTCCAGGTCTCCGCGCCGTTCCCAGGGCGTGCGCACATTGCGATAGAACAGTTCCAACACCTCCTGATTGACGACGCCCCTTTTCGCCAGTTTGAGAGGCGGGATAATAAAGCCCTCCTGGTACAACTCGCGCGACATGGGCATCGAGCCGGGAGACATGCCCCCGATATCGGCGTGATGAGCGCGGCTGGCCACAAACCCGAAGAGTTCCCCAGAACAACCATCGGGATCACCGGCGATAAACACCGGCGAAACCAGCGTAATATCCGGCAGGTGCGTGCCGCCCAGATACGGATCATTCAGCAAAATCATATCGCCCGGCTCCAGCGTCTCGAAGCGTTCGATGGCCGCGCGCACCGAGGCAGGCATAGCCCCCAGATGCACAGGAATATGCGCCGCCTGCGCAATCATATTCCCCCGCGCATCAAAGCACGCGCACGAATAATCCTTGCGCTCCTTAATATTCGGCGAATACGCCGTGCGCCCCAACGTAACCCCCATCTCCTCCGCCGCCGAAGCAAACAAATGCTTGAAAATCTCCAAAGAGATCGGATCCAACGTAGTCATTGTAAGGGCGGGAGTGGAGGGGATGTGGGGTGGAGACCCTTGCGGTCGCCCTCGGACCTCTTTTTCTCGCGGAGTCGATTCAATATTTACCTGTGAAGCACCGATATTGCCCCAGGCATCGACCTCACCTTCCCAACCGGGCGGGAGTAAGATCGAGCAATCGAGCTGCGCAAGCAGAGCGGGGCCTGCTATGCGATTGCCATGCCGCAGCATGGCGCGGTCATAGAAGCGTGTCTGGAACTCACCCGCCGCGAAGGTCGTGGGGCGCACCGCGAGCAGCGCGTGTTCTGCCGATGGGCCATCAAGCTGCTGCGTCTCCAGTTCGGGCATTGGCGGTTGGACGATAGCTTTGAGGCGAATGCTCACGATTTGCACCCTCTGCTCCGGGTGGCTATGTCCAAAACGCTGTTCGTGCATGGCGTGGAAATGCGCCAGGGTTTCAGCCAGCTTGCCCGCGTCCGGCACGGTCAATTCGTAAGATTGACCAAGATAGCGCAGATCGTATGCGCGTTGGAAAGCGACATGGTGCGCCAATTCAGATTCACCAGCTACGTCGTTGGACGGAGAAGTATTGTTGGAGGCGATAAATCGCGTCCCTACCTCTTTATACATTTCGTCGGTGGCTTTCGCTTCCAACTGCGCAAATAGAGCTTCCAGGTCGCCGTCGGTGGCGGCGCTGGCGTCGAGCATAATGGTGCGGGCGTAACTCTTGACGATTGGAGCCAGTATCATGCCCAGCGCGGAGAGGACGCCGGGATAACGCGGAATGAAGACACGCGGGATATGCAAAGCTTCCGCCAGCTCGCAGGCGTGCAGCGGCCCGGCCCCGCCAAAGGGCAGGAGAGTAAAAAGGCGCGGGTCGTATCCCCTTTCGAGTGAAACCGTGCGTATAGCGCGTTCCATGCTGGCATTGACCACGCGAATGATGCCCAGCGCGGCCTCTTGCGCGCTGGTATGCATCTGCTGCGCCAGCATTTCCATACGCTCGAACGACCGTTCGGGGTGAAGCGGGAAGCGCCCTCCCAGAAAATAGTCGGGCACGATACGCCCAAGCACAACGTTCGCATCTGTTACGGTCAGCGCATCGCCTTTGCCATAGCAGGCCGGGCCGGGATCAGCGCCCGCCGACTCAGGGCCAACCAGCAGCGCATCGCCCTCGTCGAGCCGCGCTATCGAGCCGCCGCCCGCGCCTACCGTGTGGATAGCCACCATTGGCACGCCAACCGGGCAGCCTGCTACCACGCCCTCCGAGGTTTCAGAAATCACCCCCGGACACAGCGCGACATCCGTCGAGGTGCCGCCCATGTCCAGCGTAATCAACTGCTCATGTCCCGCTATCATGGCTATATGAAACGCGCCGATCACACCGCCTGCTGGGCCGCTCAACACCGTGCGCACTGGTTCGCGCGCGGCTGTCGTGGCTGAGATGCTGCCGCCGGATGATTGCATGATGCGCAATGGTCCCTGCATGTGATTTTGCAGGTTGTTGAGGTAACGCGCCATCAACGGCTGCACATAGGCGTTGACGGCGATGGCACTGGTGCGTTCGTACTCACGAAACTGCGGCAGAATCTCGCTGGACAGGGAAAAATACACGCCGGGCAGGCGGTCATGCAGCAGGGCGGCCAGCATCTGTTCGTGCGCCGGGTTGCGGAAGGCATAGAGCAGCGAGATAGCGATGCTCTCCGGTTGGCAGGCCAGCAATTGCTGCGCCAGCAATTCCATCTCTTCAAGCGTGGGCGCGCGCAAGACGTTTCCCTGATAATCCAGGCGTTCGGGCAGTTCCAGGCGGCGTTCGCGCGGAATGAGCGCCGGCGGACGCTGCTGCATCAGATCATAGAGCGCGGGCCGATCCTGCCGCCCGATTTCCAGCACATCGGCAAAACCTTCGCTTGTCACCAGGGCGGCGCGCGCTCCCTTGCGTTCCAGAAGCGCATTAGTGGCGACCGTCGAGCCATGCACTACGACGCATTGGGCATCCACGTCCAGGTCATGCATCCCCAACAGCAGCCCCTGCGCAGGATCGCGAGGCGTACTCGGCACTTTGTGAATGAGCAGTTGCCCATCCACTCCTGCTTGAGGAGGAATGTAATACACCATATCGGTGAAGGTGCCCCCAATATCGACGCCCAGTATGGCCGCAGCATGTTGTGATTTGCTCCGCATTTTTCCCCTTTGTGATAGCATATACTATGCGCATAGTGATAGCTTACACAATATGGAAGGAAAAGGGCAAGATGGAAGGCGCGCCGCGCTAACAATCCACCATCATCACTTCGCCGCCGCGCTCCGCCGAACGTTTGGCCGCTTCCATCACCGCGATGTTGCGCCTGGATTCCTCGGGCGGCACGGCCAGCGCTTCGCCACTGTGCAGGTAGTTTGCCAGGTTGCGATGGAAGGCGTAAGCCGGAGCTGCGGGCAACATCAGGTGCTGTTCGTGGATTGCGCCGGAGAGGTCGCGCGTGTGGACGTAGAGTTCCGGCAATGCTTCCGAGAGAGCCAGGCGTTCTTCGATCAGATCGCCCGACCAGCGGCGCGTCTTGACGCTCTCCTGTCGCCATTGACCCACGATCGCGCCTCGCGTTCCCAGGATATACCATTTGGGTTTTGGCGCGGCTGCTATATCCGAATGCATAAACTCGGCTTCCTGGCCGCCCGCGAAACGCAGGTAGACCGCCGAGTGATCGGCATTGGTGACATCATGCCACACGCGCTTGTGTTCCACGCCGCGCGCGCTGACCACGCGATCGGGGATGAGTTGCAGTATCCAGTCCAGGTAGTGCGAACCCCAGTCGTAGAAAACGCCGCCGGAGATGGGCTCGTGCGAATGCCAGTAGTCGCAGGGGTGCGCATAACCACCAATGAATGTTTCGATGTGGAAGACATCCCCGATGGTCTGTTCGTTCAGCACGCGCTGGATGGCCAGAAAATCGGGGTCCCAGCGCCTACACTGGTAGACCGTTAGAGCCAGCCGCCGTTCTTGCGCGAGATCTATCATCTCGTCGGCCTCGGCGCTGGTCAGGCAAAATGGCTTTTCGGATACCACGTGCTTACCGGCGCGCAACATACTCGTGGAGATGGCGGCGTGTGTATTGGGTGGCGTCGATATAATCACCACGTCGATAGAAGGGTCACGGGCCACCTGTTCTAAATCGGTACAGGTTTCAATGCCGGGAAAGGCTTTGCGGGCCACGGCCAGGCGTTCCTCGCTGCGGTCGCACACCAGCGCATACTCCAACCCCGCTACGTTGCTGATAGCGGTGCCATGCTCAAAGCCAATCGCGCCATAGCCGATCATGGCCACGCGCTTCGCTGTTTCGCGTGTGTCTACCCCCGAAGTATAACGGATGGCGCGCTCGATCATCTGGCGAAAGACGGGATGCTGCCGCGTTTGCGGGTCGCTGCCCAGCGTGGTGCAGAAGATACGCCCGCGCCCATAACTACGCGCGAAGGCCAGCGTATACGATGCATAACGCCAGGAGGTTTTCCACAGCGCCTCCGCGTCGGGTGGAAGCGCATCCAGCAAGTAGACGCTTTCCAGCACCGCAAAGGAGGCGTCAACGCGGCGCGTCACATAGTGATCTGCGGCAGCAACACGCGCGATAATTTCGCTGCGCGACGCGCAGATACCATGTGTATTGCCCAGCACTTCTCCCAGAACCGGGTGTTCGTGATAGGCTTCTACCGCGTCGCCGATGCAGACCAGCCCGCCGCCGCGCTCGACAAACTCGCGCAGCAACTCTTCCTCTTCCAGGTCAAGCGGCCCGATATCCCCATCCAGCATGACCACCCGCTCAAGCTCAACAGCATGAACACCGCCTGCCTGCCCGCGCCGCTCGATGAAATCCCGCGCGCTGATCGTGTCGATATCTTCCAACATGGGTACTCCTGTCTTTTGTATCGTGTAGTATAAGGAGAGACTTCTGCGTTATCCAACGCCGTGATAATGCGGGTGTTCGTGCGAATGGTCTGGCCAGTGCCGGTGTATATGCGTATGCATCGTACCGGCAGCTGGCAACTCTTCCCGGCTATGGGTATGGCTGCCCTCAAGGTGATACGGATGGTCGTGACCCCGCCACAGACTATCCGGGCGATAGTTGGCAACCAGCAAACTCTCGCCGTGATGCCAGCGAGCGCGAAAGATATCGTAATTCTTCTTGCTTTTTGTGGCCTGTTCCTCTTCGCTCAAGCTATACCATTCGCGGTGCGGATGCCTGACGATGCGCTCCGCCACCAGGGGCGTGGTCAAGACGCGATAGCCGGAGGTCTTGAAGAAGAAGCTGTAGTGGATATCCGCCAGGCGGTAGAAGCGGAAACGCTCATCGATGCGGCCAACTTCGGGCAATAAGACCCTGCGAAACGCCATCAGGTAGCCCTCGATGGCGTCTACATCGGGTCCGGCGGCTTCGCTAAACTCGCGCAGGTCGTCTGTCACCAGCCCGTAAGGGCCAACCACGCCCATGTTGCTGTCGGCCAGCGTTTGCGCCAGTGGTTCCCAGATATCGCCATTAACCTCGATTGAGGTATCCATCAACACGATATAGCGGCCCCGGCTGGCGCGCATAGTGGCATTGCGCCCGGCAGCGAAACCCATATTATGGTCCGCGAAGAGTACCTGCAGCGCGACGCGCTGTCCGTCGTCCGCCCGTAAATCACCGCCGCGCGCCAGTTGTTGCAGATAAGCCAGCGTGTCATCGGTTGAGCCGTTCTCGATAACGACCAGTTCGATCGCATAACCGTGGGCATGGCGTAAAACGCTCTGTATAGCGCGTTCAAGGTCAGCGCGGCTATTGTGCGCCAGCAGGTTGACCGAAAATTCGTAGCTATCGGCTGCCATCGTATGATCCGGCGCATCGCTTGAACTGGACAACACCGCAAATTCGTCCTCAAGGCGGCGCGGCAGCACAGGCGGCCCCTGCGCCGTATCGCGCAGCGTGTAGCCTTCCAGAGCCAGTTCTTCGCGCAGTCTGTCGGCCTCGGCATAGCGCTCACGCTGCCGCAGCATCGAACGCGCCTGCACCTTTTGCGCAACCGCTTCAGGTAAATCGGCCAGGTACGACTGCGGATCGGCCTTCCGTTGCGGAAGATCGCTCAATAAGTAGTCCTTGAGGCCAAAGCCGAGAATGCGGTCAAAATCGAGCAGCAGGCGCACGCGCGAGGTGGCATCGCAATCGTTAGCGCGCAGCATAGCCCAAACCACCGCCATAGCGCGCGGCATATTCAAGTCGTTTTCGACCTCGGCCAGGAAGCGTTCCTGCCAGTAGCTCGCTTCCACCGGCTCATCGCTCACAGCAAGGGACTGCTCGGACTGCTGGTACAGGCGATAAGCCAGGTTGCGCAGGCGTTCGAGCGCCGTCTGGGCGGCCTGCAATGCGCGGAAGGTGAAATTGAGCCGGCTGCGATAGAGCGCGGTGGTATAGAAGTAGCGCAGGGACATGGCATCGAAGCCGCGCGCCTCGATCTCTGAGCAGGTGTAGGCGTTGCCCGTCGATTTGGCCATCTTCTGCCCATCGGCCAGCAAATGTTGAGCGTGTACCCAGTAGTTGGCGAACGGTTGGCCGGTGAAGGCCTCGCTCTGCGCGATCTCGTCCTCGTGATGGGGAAAGATATTATCGACGCCGCCCGTATGCAGGTCGAAATGCGCGCCCAGATACTTCATCGACATGGCGCTGCACTCGATATGCCAGCCGGGGAAGCCGCGCCCCCAGGGACTGTCCCACGCCATTTCGCGGCCTGGCTCGCCCACCTTCCACAGCGGAAAATCTTCGGGGTTGCGCCTGTCCGCTGCCACGCCTTCGCGCACACCCGCCAGCATGTTCTCAAGCTGGTTGCCGGAGAGCTTGCCATAATCGGGGAAGCGTTTGATGTCAAAATAGACGTTGCCATTGACCTCGTATGCGACGCCCTTCGCCTGCAAGCCCTCAATGATGGTGATCATTTCCGCTATATGCTCTGTGGCACGCGGGTACACCTTTGCCGGTAGGATATTCAGTTTCGCCTCATCCTGGTGAAAGGCGTCGGTATAAAATTGCGCGATTTGCAGCGACGTTTTGCCCTCTTTACGCGCCTGGGCCAGCACCTTATCTTCTCCGCGGTCCACCATTTCCTGCCGCATATGACCTACATCGGTGATATTTTTCACATGCAGCACGTCATAGCCGCGATATTCAAAGGCGCGCCTGATCCAGTCAGCCATAGTAAAGGTGCGCAGGTTGCCAATATGGATGTAGCGATACACGGTCGGGCCGCACGAATACATGCCAATCTTGCCCGCTTCTCGTGGGACGATCTCCTCAAGGCGGCGTGTCAGGGTGTTATAAATCCTCATTATGCTCTATTGATCCTTAAAA
>WNEZ01005857.1_pt1 | contig 10806 bp, 9 predicted proteins | sample 5400521 | NCBI WGS metagenome assembly WNEZ01 (sample SAMN13153339, study PRJNA577476) | soil metagenome | isolation source: 120 cm saprolite under Douglas fir tree site 2 hole 1 replicate 1 | place: USA:California | collected 2015-04-18
AAGTTGTCGAAGTTAAGGGAAGCCATGCGATTTACGTCTCGCAGCCGCGCGCCGTTGCTTCTCTCATTGAGCAAGCAGCGAATGGTTCCGTCTCAACGGAGAAGTAGAATCGCATCTCCACGCGATGAAGCTCGCTGCACCGAACGTGGTGTTTATGATCATGCAACCAGAGTGGAAGAAAGCGGGTCGCTCGACTGATCCGCTTGCAAGGGCACAAATGCAATACTCGAGCCGAATTAAAATTCAGAAGAGGGATCTACGCCAATGAAAAGCATAGACAAAGCAGTGGAACTCTCCGCCCACGCGACGAGAAACGTGTTCAAGCGAAACTTGACGCGCTTCGCGGTTGCTCTTGTGACGGTGCTCGCCAGTTTCGTCGCCGTTCCGAACGCAACTCTGGCTGCCCCACCCCAGCACCGTGATCAGGTGCCGGGCTTCTACCGGCTCAAAGTTGGCGACCTCGAAGTGACGGCACTATTCGATGGCGCCGCAGTATTCGATGCGCACTGGCTCAACGGAACGAAGGCGACGATGGATGGTGTTGTAAATGCACTGCAAGAAGATCCGCGCTTGCTGGATGTCTCCGATGAGGGCTTCCTGGTCAACACCGGCAAGCAACGAATCCTCGTCGATGCGGGTGCCGGCAGCTGGTGGGGTGGGGGAGTACTCGGGCGTTTGGAGGGCAGCCTCCGCAGCGCAGGCTACACTCCGGAAGAAATCGACATCGTTTTGATCACGCACCTCCATTCCGATCACGTCGGCGGACTGACCACTCAGGGCGGAAAGCGTGTCTTTCCCAATGCCGATGTTTACGTCGCGAAGGCCGAAAGCGACTTTTGGTTGTCGACGGAAATCGCTGCCAAGGCCCCGAAGGACGTGCAACCATTCTTCCAGAGCGCGCGAGCCATCGCAGCACCGTACATCAAAGCCGGTAAGTGGCACACATTTAATGGCTCCGAATCAATCGTCGACGGCATGCAACTCGTTCCGCTGCCTGGTCATACCCCGGGACATACCGGCTACGAATTTTCGTCCAAGGGACAAAAAATCCTCTTTTGCGGCGACATCATCCATGCACAGCGCGTCCAGCTGCAGCACCCCGAGGTCACCGCGGTTTTCGACATCGACCAGAATGCCGCTGCCGCGACGCGCCTTCAATTGCTCCCTAAGCTCGCGCGCGAGGATGTTTTGATCGCAGGGCCGCATATGCCGTTTCCTGCCCTGGGTCGCTTGCGCAAAGAGGGGAGCGGGTATAGTTGGGTGCCGGTCGTATTTACCGATCGATGGGACGAGAAGCAGTAATGCTACGGAGTATAGCCGTGATCAGTCTCTTATTTCTGATTTCGCGCCCATCTGCTTTGGCGGCTGGTCAGCAGCCTTTTTCAATCAAAGTGGCCACCTCTCTCGACGATCAGTTCTGGGTTAATTCCGTCATTATCGAGGGAACACACGAAGTGATGTTAGTCGATGCGCAGTTGACAAAGACCAACGCTGAAAGAGTATTGCAGGAAATCAAAGAAACTAAGAAACCACTCTCGATCATCTACGTTACCCATGAGCACGCTGATCATTTTCTTGGCCTCGAGGTTTTTAGGGAGGCATACCCTGGAGTGAGAATTATCGCGAATTCCTCGGTAACGGGCCGAATCAACAAGGTCTACCAAGAGAAAATAGATAAATGGCAAAAGATCTTGGGCTCAGCCGCAAGCTCTCGTGTTGTTACGATCAGCAAATTCGACGGCAACTTTATTGAGTTTGAGAACTCAAAAATAGAGGTCCTTAAACACATCCGAGGCGACACCGATGAAAACACGATGCTTTGGATTCCTGGCCAGAGAATTCTCATCGCTGGCGATGTCTTGTTCAATGACATGCACGTCTACACCGCGGAAACGGACAGTAAAGCTAGACGGGAATGGTTGAACTCATTAATTAAAATCAGAGAATTAAACCCTGCGGTTGTTATTCCTGGGCATAGCAAGGTTGGAGCGCCCCTGGACTCCAGTACCGCCGTGAATTTTACGGAAAACTATTTATTGGTTTTTGAAGAACAACTCAAGACAGCCAAAGATGCGGACAACCTTGTTAATACCATGAAGGAAAAATTCCCATCCGCCGACCTCCTCTTGGCAATCGAACGGGGCGCGCAGGCTAATGTCAAACCTTGACGAACACTCGAATCAATCACCGCGCGATGGATGCCAATGAAGAAGTACAAGATCGCCGTTCTCGACGATTACCAAAATGTGGCGCTGCAGAGCGCCGACTGGTCGGTGCTCCGCGATCGAGCGGACATCACCGTATTTCAGGACCACCTCGCCGATCCGGACGCAGTGATTGAGCGGTTGCTGCCTTTTGATGTCGTTTGCGTCATGCGCGAGCGGACCCCGCTGCCCCGCAACGTCATTGAGCGCCTTCCCAATCTCAAGCTCATTGCCTCGACGGGCTCGGGAAACGCGTCGATCGATCTCGCCGCCGCAGCCGATCATGGGATCCCAGTGGTTCACACGGGCTACAAGGCAGACCCGACGATCGAATTTACCTGGGCACTTATCTTGGCCTCCGCGCGACATATCGTGACGGAGAGCGACTCCGTCCGATCCGGCGGCTGGCAGCAAACCGTGGGCACGGATCTGTGTGGAAAGACCCTGGGCGTTCTGGGACTTGGGAACGTTGGATCACAGGTTGCGCGGATTGGGAGCGCTTTTGGAATGAATCTGATTGCCTGGAGCCAGAACCTGACGCCCGAGGCCGCTAAAGCCGCGGGCGCAATCCTGGTTTCCAAGGACCAGCTATTCGAGCGCGCCGATTTCCTGACGATCCATTTGGTGTTGAGCAGCCGTACGCGCAGCCTGGTGGGGACCGCGGAGCTGGAGAGAATGAAGCCAACGGCCCGGTTGATCAATGCGTCGCGCGGGCCGATCGTCGATGAACAAGCTTTGATCAGCGCGCTGAGGAACAAGCAAATCGCCGGCGCGGCGATCGACGTATTCGATATTGAGCCGCTCCCTCCCTCTCACCCTTTCCGGACGCTGGACAACGTGCTCGCAACCCCGCATATCGCCTACGTGTCGCATGGTCTTTACAAAACCTTCTACGAGGATACCGTCTCGAATATTCGCAAGTGGCTCGACGCCCATTAGAGCTCGCCAAGAACAGGGAAAAACAATGCCTAACAAACTCGAAGGTAAGATCGCCGTCGTCACCGGCGGCACAGAAGGAATTGGCTTAGCTACGGCAAAACTCTTCGTGAAAGAGGGCGCCTATGTCTTCATCACGGGCCGCCGCCAGAAGGAACTCGACGAGGCCGTTAAGGCAATCGGCGGCAACGTTTCTGGCGTGCAGGGCGACGTTGCCAAACTCGCCGACCTTGATCGTCTTTACGAGACCGTTTCTAAACAGAAGGGGCGAATCGACATCGTTTTCGCCAACGCCGGCGTTGGCGAATTTGTTCCCTTTGGAGCCGTCACCGAAGAGCATTTCGACAAGCTATTCAACATCAATGTGAGGGGAACGCTGTTCACTGTGCAAAAGGCCTTGCCGCTACTGAAGGATGGCGGGTCTATCATTCTCAACGGCTCTGTCGCCAGTGTTAAGGGCACTGCCGCCTTCGGCGTCTACGCCGCGAGTAAGGCCGCAATCCGCTCGTTCGTCCGAACCTGGACTACAGATCGGAAGGACCGTCGTATCCGCTCAAACGTTGTTAGTCCGGGCCCGATCAATACGCCGCTGGTGAGTCGCCAATCTGCAGACGTGATTGCGCGGATTGTGTCGACAGTCCCGATGGGACGCATGGGGGAACCCGAGGAAGTTGCTAAGGTCGCGTTGTTTCTGGCGTCGGATGATTCCAGTTTCGTCACGGGTATCGAACTGTTCGTTGACGGCGGCAGAGCGCAGATCTAATCGAGTGGCAAGACCCTGCGCGGAGAACCATCGATATGGACCGTCGAATCATTCCGATGACTCCTTCGCACAAAGTGTAGAGCGAATCACAGAGGGAAAACTCCCTCCCGGCGCCGATGAATTCACCGAACTTCGTAAGAGCTTCATCGCGAAGTGATCTGAATGCCAGCTTACCGCGATTAGTAATGGGAAGTCGGCTTCTCGCCAGCGATTGATCGGTCACTGCTGGGGCGTTTATCTTTACTAATCCGACCAGCCGTTTTGGCCTCTGCCGTGCCGGAACAACGGGAGGCACGGTATGAATCTACCCGACGCGCCGATTGCACACGAAGGATTCTTCGCCACGCACTTCTTCACCGTAAGGGACCAGGAAAAATCGAAGGACTTCTATGTCCGAATTCTTGGGGGAAAAGTCATTAAGCCGGAAAATCCCTGCTACATCAAGCTGGCTAATACCTGGATCATCCTCAATTCGGGCGGCGGCCCGACTCCCGACAAGCCAGAGGTCCTTCTCGAAACACCGTCGAATCTCAACAGAGTGAATAGCTTCCTCAATTTGCGTGTCGCCGACATCTGGGCCTGCTACAAACAATGGGGCGACAAAGGTGCGTTCTTTCTTACTGAGCCGCTCGACAATCACGGCTGGGAATGGCGTTGCTACATGCGCGATCCTGACGGGTACCTCATCGAGGTCGGCCAATATACCCAAATGGCGCTCGACCGTTTCAAAAACGAACCCAGTTAAGTCTCTTCTAGCGTTTGCGAGGATTCGCGTCCAGAATCTGTCTGGCTGCTAGAATTTAGTCTTGATTGAGCGACGGACCTGCGACCGGCGTATTCAGTGCAGGGCCGATGAAAATCCCCAAGGCCGCCGTGACAGTCCAGCAGCCCGAGGTAACTAGTTTCTAGTACGAACTTCTCTTGTTTCCAGACTTTTCCAGACCTTACTGCACTTGGTCATAACTTCTTGACTTCTCTTGTGCGGGCGCTAGACTCTCTTGCTGTTACCCGGCCAGCGGTTCGTAGCTACGTAGCCTCTGCTCAGTTCGAACTCCAGGTTGTGCTGCCCCTTTTCAGAAGAGCACGCTCGGCAGTGGTCAGGAAATGTTAATTCGAATGACGAGCCCCCGATCTAAAGCGTCGCCTCCAACAACCTGATCCAACAATTACAGGTGAGTATCATGAGACGAAAAATCATCTTAGCTAGCATTTTAGCGATAGTAGTTACTCCGAAAGGCCTCGCTCAATCCTCTAAGCAGGAACCCACGATCGGTGAGTTGCAGAGGCAACTGGACGAGATGCGCTCACAGATGGCCAAAATGCAGAATCGAATTGCTGATTTGGAGGCGGCCAAAGGGAACGCAGCGACGACCCCCGGTACTGATCCGGTCCTGCCTCATAGCCAGACTCCACCGGGACAGCTCCTTCGGTCACAACCCGGCGAGACGAACAGCCCCGAAGAACCGACGTCATTCCACTACAAAGGACTTACTTTGACTCCGGGCGGTTTTCTGGAAGGAACAATGCTGGTCCGTACTCGCAATGAAAACGCAGATATTGCAAACAACTATTCAGCGATTCCGCTGAATGGATCGTCGAACTCAAAATTGAGCGAGTTCCGCGGAACCGCGCGCAACTCAGAGTTCTCGTTGCTGGTCCAAGGCACAGCAGGGAGCACAGAGCTGAAAGGATATGTCGAAACCGATTTTCTCGGCGCAGCACCGACCGCCAATTACGTTGAATCCAATTCCTGGACGCCCCGCCTGAGACAACTGTGGGTTCAACTCGATAGGCCTTCAGGATGGACTATCACCGCCGGTCAGACGTGGTCGCTTCTCACTACGAACCAGCAAGGAATTGCAACCTTAGCGGAACTAAGACCAGGTGGGGAGGATGGCCAGTATGTCGTTGGCTTCACTTGGACGCGGCAGAGAGCATTTCGCGTAACAAAGAATTTCAACGACAAGGTCTGGACAGCTTTTGCAGTTGAGAGCCCAGAGACTACATATTCGGCGGCGTTCGTGCCTGCGAACATCATGGGGCTGAACACCAGCCTGAATGCTGCAACTGGTGTTAACCTTCTGCCTTTTCTGGCCAATTACAGCAACGGTTTTTCCACGAGCTTAGCCCCTGATCTTTTGGCGAAGGTAGCTTTTGAACCTGGCTGGGGACACTTCGAGATCAAAGCGTTGGGACGTTTCTTCCGGGATCGAATCGCATCAACCGCAACCACGAATGGCCATACAAACATCACCGGAGGCTATGGCGTTGGCTTTGGTGCGTTAATGCCGTTTGTGAACAAAAAATTGGACGTAACGCTGGAAGGGCTCCTTGGGCAAGGCATCGGACGCTATGGCTCTTCAGGACTGCCGGACGCCACCCTAAATCCGACAACTGGAGAGCTGCGTCCACTGTGCCAGGCCAGGGTCATGGTAGGGCTTGTATATCACCGCAGCAGCCGTCTTGATTTATACGGATATGGTGGGGATGAGTACACGGGGCGGTATGCATTTGTCTCGCCTGCTGGCACCGCCGCGGGTTACGGTTCTCCTTTGGTCAGTTACGCCAGTTGCACGAACGAAGTAGCGCTGAATACGTGCAGCGGGGCGAATCGCAACATCTACGAAGCTACGGTGGGTTACTGGTATCGCCTCTATCGAGGCGAGTCCGGTAGGATCGAACAGGGAAACCAGGTCGTGTACATACATCGGAATCTATGGAGCGGTATAGATAGAACGCCCCAGGGTGGCGATATCGTGGTTTACACGTCGCTCCGCTTCTATCTGCCTTAGCTTTGGTACCTAGAGGTGCTGCAGCGTGAACGCGAAAACGGTGTGTGCATTAGTTCCTCTGATCTAGAACAAAGGTGGAGTTCGGACGAACAAAAAATAAGGAGAAATCATTATGAACAACATTCGAAAAGAAACAGACAGCCTCGGCATGGTTGAAGTACCTGCGGACAAGCTCTGGGGCGCTCAGACTCAGCGGTCGCTCGAGCATTTCAGCATTGGGAAGGATTTAATCCCCCGCGAAATGATCACGGCCTATGCAACTCTGAAGAAAGGTGCGGCCAACGCAAACTTTGCCGGTAAGCGCCTCGATCAGAAGCCCCACGATTTGATTGTTCAGGTCTGCGACGAAATCCTCGCCGGTCAGCACCACGATATGTTCCCTTTGCACGTGTGGATGACGGGAAGCGGCACTCAGTTCAACATGAACGTTAACGAAGTGATCTCCAACCGGTGCAGCCAGATCGCAGGCACGCCGCTGGGAAGCAAAACGCCAGTTCATCCGAACGATCACGTCAACATGTCCCAGTCGTCGAACGACTCTTTCCCGTCGGCCATGAATATTGCGGCTGCAGTCAACGTGAAGCAGCGACTCATTCCAGCCGTGAAGCAGCTGCACGACGCAATCGCCGCTAAGGTTCGGGAGTGGGACGACATCGTTAAGATTGGTCGCACGCACATGCAAGACGCTACACCCCTCACACTTGGGCAAGAGTGGTCGGGCTATGAAGGCGTGCTTGCCGACGATCTGGACCGGATCGAAGATTCGCTAAAAGGCGTGTACCGTCTCGCCCTCGGCGGCACAGCAGTGGGCACTGGAATCAATTCAGCGCCAGGCTTCGCGGAGGCGGTTGCAGCCGAGATAGCCAAGCTGACAGGCCTGCCCTTCGTTACTGCGCCAAACAAATTCGCTGTGCAGGGCGCTCACGACGCGCTGGTACAGCTTTCTGGAACACTGCGCACGCTAGCCGTCTCACTCTACAAGATCGCTAACGACATCCGCCTCATGTCCTGCGGCCCGCGAGCAGGTTTCGCGGAGCTGAACATTCCAGAGAACGAACCGGGCTCGTCGATTATGCCCGGCAAAGTGAACCCAACCCAGGCCGAGGCTCTTACGATGGTCGCCGTCCAGGTGATGGCCAACGACACAGCGGTGGGCTTTGGCGGTGCCGGCGGTTACCTCGAAATGAACGTCTACAAGCCCCTGATTATCTTCAATGTGACCCACTCCATCACGATCATGACCGATTCATGCACGAACTTCCGAAAGTTCCTGGTGGAAGGAACCAAGCCCAATCTGAAGAAGATCAACCAATATGTCGAAGAATCGCTCATGCTGGTTACGGCGCTTTCACCCGTGATCGGTTATGACAAGGCTTCCAAGATTGCCCATTATGCGATGGACAACGACCTTACGCTCAAAGTCGCGGCGCTCAAGCTCGGCTTCGTGACCGAAGCTGAATTCGATCGTGTTGTCGATCCGAAGAAAATGGTCCGGCCCTACGTAGCGTCTTCCGCCGCTGCCTAGGACACAGGCGCTCAGTAAAAGTTGACATGCCCAGGGCTAGAGCCGGCTTGAATAGTTTCGGGCCGGCTCCACTTCAACTGTGTGGCCGCCTGGAGGTTCAGATGACACCGGCAGTCGTTAAACGGCAGTCATTAGGAGCAACTATGACGCGGGAGGAACGCTCGAATCTAATCCTCACGTTTGCTCGAGTTTTGTATATCAACGGCGGATCCACGCACCAGACCTTGGGCGCCGCCGAACGCTTGAGCAGCTGTCTGGGATTTCGCGCCACGATCTTCCCGCACTGGGGAGAACTGGAAGTTCAAGCCGAGGACAGCGACAGAAAATTCATTTCGGCAATTGAGGCCGCTCCTTCCGGCGTGGACATGGATCGCGTGGCCTCGACTTTGCGAACGGTTGAGGAGTTGTGTGACGGTCGGCTTGCCCCGGGCAACGCAACGGAAGCAGTCAACAGGATTGCAGAGGCGCCACCTGCACCGACGTGGCTGTTCACTCTAGCGGCTGCAGTGGGCGCTGTGTCTTTAGCAGTGCTCTTCGGCGTCCAACACGTGACCGCAGCGGCACTCATATTCGGGAGCGCGGCGGCTGGTGCCATTTTGCGCCGCACGTTGGCCCGTTATAGCACAAATATCTTTCTGCAACCATTCAGCGCGGCGTTGGTCGCTGGCGTAGTTGGGGCGCTGGCAGTTCGTTATGAGCTGAGTTCGTCGCTGCGCCTTGTCGCGGTGTGCCCGTGCATGGTGCTCGTGCCCGGCCCCCATTTCCTCAACGGCATGTTGGATTTGATCAGAGGCCGCATAAATCTCGGCATGTCCCGACTAGCCTATGCGGTGCTCATCGTTGTGGCTATCTCGACGGGATTGCTCCTTGGGCTCGCATTCTTCGGCGTGTCCTTACCTGTGGACCCGGCCGGGAGGGGGGTGCCTCTTTGGCATGACGTTATTGCTGCGGCCTCCGCCGTCGCCTGCTACAGCGTCTTCTTTTCGACGCCTCTGCGAATGCTGGCTTGGCCGGTCGCCGTCGGCACAGCAGCCCATGCTTTAAGGTGGGTGGTACTCACCATGCTTGGGGCCGGTGCCGCGACAGGCGCATTCGTTGCGTGTCTCGTCGTCGGGGTAATCCTCACGCCGGTGTCGCGCCATTGGCATATGCCCTTCGCCGCCGTTGGCTTTGCATCCGTTGTTTCAATGATGCCGGGGGTATTCATGTTCAGGATGGCCAGCGGCCTTGCGCAACTCACCCATGGTTTGCAGAGGACGTGGGAACTCATGGGCGCGACCATCGCTGACGCCTCTGTTGCCGTTCTCATTATTTTGGCGATGAGCTTCGGGCTCATCGTTCCGAAACTGATCATTGATTACGCGAGCGAAAAATTGACGGGGACCAAGTCTTAAGCGACGAAGGAATCTGCCTTGTCCACGATACAATCAACTCCTACACATTCTGTAGACGATGCGTCGCATGGCGCAGCGACACCCTCGCGATCGGAACGGTGGCTTCCAACCATGCTCAGCGTAATCGCTGGCATGGTCGACCTGATTGGGTTCCTGAGCCTTGGCATCTTCACCGCGCACATAACTGGCAACATCGTGGTCATTGGCGCTCTCGTCGTGCGTCACAATCGTGTAAATCCCGCACAGATCCTGGCTATTCCCGTTTTTATCCTTGCCGTCGCTGGTACTTGGCTACTCGCCAGAGCATCAGGAAGAAGTGGCCCCGGTTTATTGCGGCTACTTCTCCTGGTTCAGTTTTTGCTGCTCACTTGCGTGTTGATCTTCAGTGTCAGCACCAAACCGTCCGCCAATCCGGATGGTTTGATTGGCTGTATCGCCGCTATGATGGCCGTCTCAGCCATGGCGTGCCAGTTCGCACTTTTGCGCTTGGGTTTGCCGGTCGCGCCATCCACGGCCGTCATGACAGGCAATTTGACGAATGCCGTGCTGTCCTTTCTGGACACAACTTCGCGAACACAGCGATTGACAGCAGGCCACACGGCGCGATCAAACGCCTCGCTGCACCTCCTCGTCGGCTTTTTCGGAGGATGCGTTGTTGCCGCCGCAGCCGTCACGTATCTGGGCGATTGGGCTTGGTCACTTCCAGCCGTGCTGGCCGGGGTGCCGGTTGCTGTGCGCATGAGCGCAGAAAACTTCGACTAGTCTGATTTGCGGGCCCAGCAGGCATCTTTTTCCTTTGAGGACAGTAAAAACGATTGCCTCAATGGAAATGAGGCAGAGGTCAGAGTCCCGGACCTTTCAGGCCGCGATCAAGATAGGTAACGGGAAGTCCGCTTGTGGAACGTGATTTCCGGATTGCTCCTGGATCACGAACAACTCTGAAGTAATGTCGCTCGTTCCTTGCGGCGATGTTGTGTACATTTTGTGTACAAGAAGGCGGGTTTGAAGGGCCTGAAGTTGGACCTAAGCAACGCAGAATCAACAACAGACTCTTGAGCTACAGGCCCCAACATCGCGGGGGAACCACTCACAACTCTCTCATTGTACGGTGGTTTAGCATATTTCGCAATTGTGCGGAATCTGCGCTTCGGTACAAGACAGCAACTTCTCCGGTCCACTTACTGTCCACGAT
>WNEZ01008423.1_pt1 | contig 10806 bp, 8 predicted proteins | sample 5400521 | NCBI WGS metagenome assembly WNEZ01 (sample SAMN13153339, study PRJNA577476) | soil metagenome | isolation source: 120 cm saprolite under Douglas fir tree site 2 hole 1 replicate 1 | place: USA:California | collected 2015-04-18
CGGCGCGGATCACCACGCCCCTCGCCCGGGCGTCGCCCCGTTCGGCCGCGGCGTACACGTCGCTCGCGCTCTTCGCGCCGAACTGGTGCGCCATGTTCGACCCGCCGGCGAACGCCTCGGCGCAGCCGAACGAGCCGCAGCCGCATAGCGGTATGTCGTCGTCCGCCTCACGCGTGGGATCGGGCTGGAACGCGACCGGCCAGTGCCCGATCTCGCCGGCGGTATTCGTCGCGCCGCGGATCATTCGGCCGCCGCTCACGATCGCGCCGCCCAGGCCGGTCGAGACGGTGACGTACACGAAGTCCTTCGCGCCGCGCGCCGCGCCGACGAGACCCTCGGCGATCGCGGCCATGCACGTATCCCGATCGACGAAGATCTTCGTGCCGACACCCTCGGCCACGCGATCCGCGAGGCGGACGTCGCGGAAGCCGACCAGGTTCGGCGTCTCGTACACCACGCCGGTGACGTGATCGAGCGGTCCGGGCGAAGAGCACGCCCCGGCGATGATGTCGCGCGGCTCGAGCTTCGCGCGCGCCATCGCGTCGCGCGCCGAAGCGATGATGGCGCTGACGATCGCGTCGGCGCCATCGCGCGGGGTCGTGCGCTCGTCGCGCGCGATGATCGAGGGGATCGCATCGTCCGCGACCATCGCGACGACGCTGCGGATCTGCGTGCCGCCGAGGTCGATACCCAGGTAGGGCTTCGCGGGGCTGGTCAGATCTTCGGCAGCTTCCCCGCGAGGTCCGGACCATTCAGCGCGGACATGTCGCCAGCGAAGACGCGCATCTGCGCCGCGCGATAGCCGCGCTTCGCCTTGTCGCGCCCGAAGGCCTTCTCCGCGTCGCTGTAGATCGTCGACACGAGGAGCGCGAGATACGGCACCGCCTGCTGCTCCGGCAACGCCACGCGCTCGAGCGCCTGCACGTCGAGACGGTCGTCGATGACCGGGAGCGGCTTGTCGATCGGATCGGCCTGTTCGTCGACGCGCATCAGCAGACTTGGGATGCGCCCCTCGACGCGGCCTTTGCCGTACTGACCGCTGTTGTACTCGTTGATCAACGCGTTCGACAGAGCCGCGAGCAGTCCCGCGCGGCTCGCGGCGCTGGTCTCGATGCGGATGGGACGCTGAGGCGGCTCGGCTTTTTCCTTGGCGCTACCAAGTCCGAAGAGACCCTTCTTCTTCGGCGCGGGTGCCTCGACCACCGGCGGCGGCGCCCATTCGCTCGGAGGCGGCGGGGCCACGATCTCGGTCGCGGCCCGGTGTTCGACCGCGGGCTCGGGCGGCGACGGTGGAGGTGCCGCGAGTGCGCCCAGCCGCATCGCGTCGAGCTCGGAAAGTGGCGCCGGCTCCGCAGCGGCGGGCGTCGTCCAGTCGCCGGCCGCTGGGGCGGGCGCGCTCCATTGATCCGTCGCCGGAGCCGCCCACTTATCAGCCGGTGCGGCGGGCGGCGCGGGCTCGGCCGGCGCGTTGAACATCGCGGCGAGCCGATCTTCGCGCGGCTCTGGCGGTGCGGCGGGTTCCACGGGCGCCGGCGCTGTCCAATCCTGTGGCGCGGGCGCAGGCTGGGACGCCGGCGCGGCCCACGGGTCCGCCGCAGGGGCCGGCGGTTCGACCGCGGCTGCCGGCTCGGCGGCCGCTTCGCGCACCAGCGCGGCGGTCCAGTCGCTCTCTTTGACCGGAGGCGGCGGCGCAGGCGGGGGCGCGACCTCCACCGGAGCCGGTGGGGGCGTGGCCTGCGCGGCTGCGGGTGGTGGCGGCTCAGGCGCGGGCGGCGCTTCCATCGTCTCGATGACACCGTCGCGCACGAGCCCCGCGAGCGTGGTGAGTGCGGCGTCGCGGTCAATGTGCAGGTGCGACGCGATCGCGTTCACGTCGCGCTCACCGTTGACAGCCAGGACGACGCGCCAGCGGTCCGAGGTGAAGGTCACGGCGCCCTGTTCGGCGGCGCGCTCGGAAAGACGGAAGCGGAGCTGGTCGTTCGGCACGACCTGACGCACCGATGCCAGCCACTCGCGGTACTCGTTGGCCTTGCGGAGGTTGTCCTGAAGCTCGCCGTCGAGGTTCGCCGGTGGCGCCTCGTCCCACGGCGTGAACTCGAACTCAGCCTCGGCGATCTGGAAGATCAAGCCCAATGCGGGAATGGGTTGTTCGTCGGCGAACACCGCCGTGACGACCCGTCCTTGCGCGATGCCCAAGGCGCCCTCGCCATCCTTCCCGCGGATCGACAGCTCGCCGGTCTTCTTCGTGTCGGCGAGGAGCCGCAGGACGACCTCGAGCGGGAACTCGCCCGCGCTCCCACGAAGCGTCACCGCAGCGCGCCCTCCGTTTGCTTATCGAAGACGTGGAGCTTGTGCGGATCGAAGCCCACGCGGAGCGTCGCGCCCGGCTTTGTCTGCGTCTCGGTGGACACACGGGCGATGAAGGTCTGCTCGCCGGCCGCGAGCATCAGCTGCAGCTCGTTGCCGAGGTACTCGACGACATCCACGCGTGCATCGACCGGCACCATATCGCGCGCCTGCGTCGTCGCAAGGTCATGGATATCTTCGGGACGGATCCCGACGATGACCTCGCGCCCGACGGTGTCGGCGGCCGCACCGGTGACGGTGGCCTTGAAGAAGCCGGCGTCGGCGACGGCGCCGCTGTCCTGGCGGGTCCTCGCGGGAAAGAAATTCATCGAGGGCGAACCGATGAATCCGGCGACGAACACGTTCACCGGACGCTCGTGCAGTGCCTCCGGTGTGTCGAGTTGCTGGAGCTGGCCGTTGCTCATCACTGCGATGCGGTCGCCCATGGTCATCGCCTCGACCTGATCGTGCGTGACGTAGATCGTCGTGCGCCGGAGGCGCTGATGCAGCTTCTGCAGCATGGCGCGGGTCTGGATCCGCAGCTTCGCATCGAGGTTCGACAGCGGCTCGTCCATCAGGAACACCGCGGGCTCGCGCGCGATCGCGCGGCCGACGGCGACCCGCTGCCGCTGGCCACCCGAGAGCTCCTTCGGCTTTCGCTTCAGGAGCTGCCCGATCGCGAGCATGTCGGCCACCTCGGTCACGCGACGGTCGATCTCCTGCTTCGGCATGCCGCGGAGCTTCAGCCCGAATGCGATGTTGTCGTACACGCTCATATGCGGGTAGAGGGCGTAGTTCTGGAAGACCATCGCGATGTCGCGGTCCTTCGGCGCCACGTCGTTGACCAGCCGCTCGCCGATGAAGATGTCGCCGGTGGTCTGCTCCTCGAGGCCCGCGAGCATGCGGAGGGCGGTGGTCTTGCCGCAACCGGAGGGCCCCACGAGGACGAGGAACTCCTCGTCGCGGACCTGGAGTGACAGGTCGTTGACCGCGAGCGTGTCGCCGAACTTCTTCGAAACGTGGTCGTACGTGACCGTGGCCATGGCGTCCGCAGTCTATCTATTCCGCCCTATTCGACGAGCCGGGAGAGGAGTGAGCCCGCGGGCCGGACGGCGCCCCGCGACCAGCGCAGGGCGGCGGTCACCGCGTCCGGGACCGAGCGGCCCGCCGGGTCGGCGAGCCGACCGAGCACACGTACCCGGAACGCCACCGCAAGCGGTGGTGGTTCGAGGGCGATGGCCACGCTCGCGCGCCCCGCGCCCGCCACCGGGGCGCTGTCCGCCGTGGCGAGTTGGCGCGTCCGCGTCGAGGCCGAGGCGTAATAGGCCACGCGTACGAACGCTTCGCGCACCGCGTCATCGCTCACCGTGAGCCGCACCACGAGCGTCGTCCCCGCGGGCGGCAGGGCGCGCAGCTCGCTCTCGATCCCCCACGCGCGGCCGCCCGGGATCCCGATGACCACCACGCCACCCGCCTCGTCGAACGTCGCGCGCGGAGTGGTGCGATGGAAACGCGGGCCGTCGTCGGCGTCCGCGGTCACGGAGGCAGCCAGCGTCAGGGCGACACACAGCAGGAGGCACAGCCAACGCACGGGGCGACGCTAGGTCGCGATCTGTGGCGTGTCTGTCCCTCGCCTGTCGCACGAATGAGCGACAACGTGTCGCACAAATCAGCGACAACGTGTCGCACAACATCGCGCCGAGGATGCGCGAGTGCCGTCCTTATGTGAACCGGATGAGGTAGGTCCCGATCTCGTAGCCATGGAGGCGGATGTCGAGGTCGTTCCCCCGCGCCTCCGGTGGAGCGGCGGTGCGGACCACGTCGAAGCCGGTGTTGCCCAGCGCGAGATCGCCTTCACGCAGGTCGACCGCGCGCGCGTCGTTGATCGGACGGCCGAAGCGGAGCGTCGCGCTCTCGTCCCCGCCGCGCGGGTTGAACACCCGCAACACGAGGGAGCCCTCGGGTCCGGCGCGCAGCGCCGAGACCTGCAGAAGTGAAGCGCGAGGTAGCTCGACGAGTGGGCCCACGGCTCTCCCGCCGCGGGTGAGACGCGCCGGCGTCAGGAACTCGCGCACCTCACGACCGGCGAGGGCGAGGGTCAGGTCGCCGAAGAACGGCACGACGCAGTAGCGATACGGGCGCGTGCCGATCACCTGCGCGCTCGGCGTCTCGAGCGCCTTGCCGGCGTGACCGCGACGCTCGGGCAGGTCGCCGCGCGAGAGCCAGCCGGTCGCGCGGAGGAGCGTGATCGCGATGGTGCGGCCGTCGTGGAGCACGGCGTATTCGCGCAGGCCATCGACGCCGACCGCGAGCGCGCCGTCGATCGCGACGAGGTCGTGCAGGCAGCGCTCAGCCGTCGGCTGTTCGACCCAGCCGCGCTTCCCTGACACGCGCGTCGCGCGGTCGACCCAGGCGAATGCCGCACCTGCGATGTGCGTCAGCGCGCGCGTGCCGGTGTCGCAGAGGACCCGCAGGCGGTGGTCGCGCGCCTGGTTGTCGACGCTGAGCGACACGTCGACGCGCCGCGCACCGGCATCGAGGGAGATCTCCGCGTGCACCGCGCACCCGACGACGGCCGGCGTGCGCGCGAGACGGTCCTCGCGCAGCCCGACTGGCAGATCGAGCACGAGCTCGACGATCACACTTGCGCGATCGCCGCCGAGCGCGACGCGCCGCGCGCCGGCGATCCCGCGCGAGCCCAGCGTCGGGCCGGCGTAGGAGAAGGTGTATTCGTCGCCCCTGTCGCCCTCGTCGAGCAGCATGTTGTGCGGTCCGCTGCGCGCACCGCTCTTCTTGTCGACGACGAAGAAGCCGCCGTCGATCGCGACCTCGACCCGCAGCGCCTCGTTCTCGATGACGCCGTCTTCCGGCGAACGGACGCCTCCCGCGATGCGCGCCGCGCCACGCGCGCCGAGCGCCGCACAGCGCACGCGCGTCGGGACGCCGTCGAGGTCGACGACCGCGTCGCGCTCCCAGGGCAGGTCGTTCCACACCAGCGGTCGCGCGCCGTCCCCGATGACACGGCGCTCGAGACGCTCCGCCAGCGCGGCTCCCTGTTCGCGCACGCGCACGAAGCGCGGTGCCATGTCGATGTCGTGCACCGCGTCGATCGAGCAGCCGCAGATCGAGTCGTGCGGATGCTGCTGGAGAAGCGTGCGCCACAGCGCGCGCAGCGCATCGCCCTCCTCACCGCCGGTGAACGCGTCGAGCGGCTCGCAGCGTTCCAGGAGCAGCCGCTCCGAGGCGGCGTTCTCCTGCTTGATCCACACCCGCGTCGAGTTCACGCCGCGAAGGATCGGACGGTACCGGCCGTCGATGATCTCGCCCGCGAGCGAGGTCGGAGGCGCCGGTGTCGCCGCGGCATACTCCTCGAGGCTGGCGATCGACACATCGAGGTTCGGCGCGACCCGATGCATCGCCGCGATCGCGTCGGGCAGGCGCTGATACGCGTCGACGTGATCGTCGCCCTCCATGAACAGGAGGTTCGACGAGTTCGCGTAGCGCGCCGGGACGTCGAGGATGCCCGGGAGGCGCCGGCGTACGCGCGCGACGAGCTCCGCTTCGGTCTCTGACAGCTCCCCCACCAGCGCAAGGCCGCTCGCGTAATGGGTCACCAGATGCGTCGCGAGAACGCGGTCGCCCGAGGGGGCCTCCCACATGAACTCCGCGCCGATGTCCTCGCCCTCGTCACCGACGCCGCGCGAGAATACGTACGTGCCGTAACCGAATCCGCGCAGCAGCTGCGGCATCTGGCCGGGATGGCCGAACGGGTCGGCCACGTAGCCAACGCGCATGGCGCGCCCGAACGACGCCGCGACCCGCGAGCCCTCCTGGAAGTTGCGGACCAGTGACTCGCCCGAGACGAGCAGGTTGTCCGCGAGCACGTACCACGGACCGACGAAAAGGCGCTCGGCCCGGACCAGCGCTTCGATCCGCGGCCGATCCTGCGGGCGCTTCTCGAGATGGTCTTCGATTGCGATCGTTTGTCCGTCGAACGTGAACGAGCGGAACGACGGCTCGCGCTCGAGCAGGTCGAGCAGCCGGGAGACCATCGGTACGAGCCGCGCGCGATAGCTCTCGAAGCGCTCCTCCCACTCGCGATCCCAGTGCGTGTGCGGAACGACGAAGACGCGCCAGCGCACGCGGCGGCGGACGAGCGCGATCGCGCGCGGCGCGGCGAGGCCGGAGATCGCGCCGACAACGGCGCCGGCGAGGACGTCCGATGGGTAGTGGACGCCGACCGCGACGCGCTCGAAGCACACCGCCAGCGCGAGGAGGTACGCCGGCCAGCGCCAGCGCGGCACGACCGATCCGAGGGCGACCGCCGCGCCGACGGCGAACGTCGCGTCGCCGGACGGGAACGAGAAGGTCGCGGGATGGTCGATGAGCGTCGTTGGCGTCGGGATGATCGCCGTGAACGGACGAGGCCGTCGGAACACGAGCTTGAGGAGCTCCGACACGAGCCAGCCATCGACCATGCCCAGGTAGACGGTGAGCAGGGCGAAGGTGCCGCGGCGTCCGAAGCCGCGCGCGCGCGAGATGAGCAGTCCCGCGAGCCACCAGACCAGACCGTTCCAGTTGAGCCAGGCGATCACGACGACGAGGACCGCGAGGATCGTCGACGACGCCGTCGCGCTGACGATCGCCGAATAGAGCTGGCGATCCAGGTCCGCGAGGAACTCCATCTACCGCTGCGGCCGTCTTATGTGGCGCCAGACGAACACGCCGACGCCGAGCACGAGGAGCGCGGCGACGAGGTAGTCGAGGCCCTTGAGCGACTGCTTGAGATCGAGCCAGTGATCGCCGAGGACCATGCCGCCCCAGACGAGCAGCATGACCCACGGAATGGCACCGAGGATCGAGAACACGACGAAACGCCACAGCGGCATGCGCGCGACACCCGCGGGGACCGAGATGAACGTGCGGACGATGGGAAGCATGCGCGAGAAGAAGACCGTGGCCTCGCCGTACTTATCGAACCATCGCTCGGCGATCTCGAGGTCGTGGGAGCTGATGAGGACGTAGCGTCCGTAGCGCTCCACCAGAGGCCGACCGCCGAATGCCCCGACCGCATAGCCGACAAGCGAGCCGGCGGTGTTCCCAACGACCCCGGCAACGACGGCGCCCCAATACGTCCAGGGCGAATTGGTGAGCGGCTCCGTTAATCCACGTGAGACGCTCCATCCCGCGAATGGGAGGATGAGCTCGGACGGAAGGGGGATCGCCGCGCTCTCGATGGCCATCGCGATGACCACGCCGATGTACCCGAAACGCGAATAGAGGGCATCGATGAACGGCAGGACGATGGCGTCGATCGCCTCGAGCACACCCGTATCATGGCCGAGGGACGGGCAGGGCATCTGCTGATCGAAAGAGGTGAGTTCGTGCCCGTTCAGAGCGCTCTCGACGACCGGCTCCGCGAAGGCATCAGCAAGCTGCGGTCGGCTGACCTGCTCGTCGGCATCCCGAGCTTCCGGAACGCCGCGACCATCGGTCACGTCGCGACCACCGCGGCGCGCGGTCTGAAGGAGCACTTCCCCGACTCGCGCGTGGTGATCGTGAACGCCGACGGCGGATCCGAGGACGGCACGCCCGATCGCGTGCTCGAGGCCGCGAACGCGGCGGGGGTGCCGGCTATCAGCGGGCGCTACGTGGGTCCGCCCGGCAAGGGCTCCGCGTTCCGCGCGATCTTCGAGGTCGCGGTCGCCCTCGACGTGCGCGCCTGCGCGGTCGTCGACTCCGATCTACGCAGCATCACTCCCGCGTGGATCGGGCGCCTTCTCGGACCCGTGGTGAAGGCCGAGGCCGACTACGTCGCTCCGCTCTACGCGCGGCACAAGCACGACGGCACGATCACCAACTCGATCGCCTACCCCCTCACTCGCGCCCTCTACGGGCTGCGCATCCGCCAGCCGATCGGCGGCGTGTTCGGTTTTCACTCCGACCTCGCGCGGGCCTATCTCGCGCAGCCGGTGTGGGAGACGGACGTGGCGCGGTTCGGGATCGACATCTTCATGACCACGACCGCGGTCGCGCGGCACGCGCGCGTCGTCCAGGCGTTCCTCGGCGCGAAGGTGCACGACCCAAAGGACCCCGCGGCCGACCTCGGCCCGATGTTCACGCAGGTCGTCGGCACGCTCTTCCGTCTCGCGCACGAGAACGAGTCGGAGTGGCGCGAGGTGGTCGGCTCGAAGGACGTGAAGGTCGTCGGGGACATCGAGCCCGTCGAGCCCGAGGCCGTCCCGGCCGACAGCGCGCGCCTGCGCGCGAAATACGAGGCGAGCGCGCCCGCCCAGAAGGCGCTGTGGGATGAGGTGCTGAGCGCTCCCGTTCCCGCGGCGATGGGACCCGACGCATGGGCGCGCGTGGTGTTCGACTTTCTCGAAACGGCGCTCAAGCACCCCGGGCGCAGCGAGGAGCTCGCGCGCGGACTCCTGCCTCTCTACTACAAGCGCGTGGCCGAGTTCATCGACGAGGCGCGCAATCTGAACACCCAGGAGTCCGAGGACATCGTCGAGGTCGGCGCCCTGGCGATGGAGAAGGAGAAAGTGGACCACGTCGAGAGCGAAGAGGAGTCGGCGCGGGCGTGACCACCTCGCTCAAGGAAGACCAGCTCGTCCTCATCAGCGCGGACGACGGCAGCCTGCCCATCGGATCCTCGAGCCCGCTGGGTCTCTACTACCACGACACCCAGTTCCTCTCCGGCTACCAGCTGCGGGTGAACGGTAGCGAGCCGCTGCTGCTGTCGTCGAACACCGAGCAGAACTACGTGGCCACGTTCCAGCTCATGCAGTCCGAGGGCGCCGTGCTGGGCGCGGGCCCGCCGCACCCGCTTCCTCGCGGACGGGCTGCGCGAGCGGATCGGGATCCTCAACGCGAACCCCGTCAGCGTGCACGTCGACGTCGAGCTCGAGCTCGAGGCGACATTCCGTGACATGTTCGCGGTGCGCGGGCATCACGCCGGCGCGCCGGGCACGCCGGCGAGCACGAGCCAGGAGCGGCACGACGATGGATTCGTCTTCGAGCGTGTCGGCCGGGACGGCGTGCGGCGCACGACCGGGGTCTCCCTCTCACCGGCACCAGACCGCGTCGAGGGCGCGACGCTCTTCATCTCGCGCGAGCTCGCGCCGCAGCAGGTCCTCTCGCTCGAGATCGCGATCATCCCGCGTGAGGACGGCGCTGGCGAGGCGCCGTCGCCCAGCCGCTTCGACGACGCGCTCGACGCGCTCAACGCGCGCTACCAGCGATTCCTGCGCGGCTGCGCGCGTTACGAGACGAGCTCGGAGACGCTGAACGACGGGCTCATCGCGCGCAGCGCGCTCGACCTTCGCGCCTTGCTCGAGTTCCACGAGGGCGGGCCGTTCCCCACCGCGGGCATCCCCTGGTACGCGGTGCCCTTCGGGCGCGACGCGCTCATCACCGCGTACGAGACGCTTGGCTGGAACCCCGATCTCGCGCGCGGCACGCTGCGGCTGCTCGCGCGCTACCAGGGGCAGAAGGTCGACGAGTTCACCGAGGAGGAGCCCGGGAAGATCTTCCACGAGCTCCGGCGCGGCGAGCTCGCGCGACTGAAGGAGATCCCGCACCGCCCGTACTACGGATCGGTCGACGCGACCCCGCTCTTCGCCCTCGTCTTCGCGGAGGCGGTCAAGTGGACGGCGGATCGCGCGCTGTGGCGCGAGATCCTGCGCGTACGTCTACGCGGCGAAGCAGGGCCTCGCGGACCTGTACGCGCTCGACGGCGACACGAAGCGTGCGGACCGCCTGCGCGGCGAGGCCCGCGAGCTCCGCGCGCGATTCGACCGCGACTTCTGGATGCCCGACGAGTCCGTGTACGCGCAGGCGCTCGATGCCGGCAAGGAGCAGGTGACGGCGGTGACGAGCAACGCGGCGCACGCGCTGTGGGCAGGGATCGCTATGCCCGAGCGAGCGGCCCTGATGGTCCCGCGTCTTCTGGCACAGGACATGTACACGGGCTGGGGCCTCCGCACGCTCTCGTCGCGCTACCCCACGTACAACCCGATGAGCTATCACAACGGCTCGGTCTGGCCACACGACTCCGCGATGGCCGCGCAGGGCATGGCCCGGTACGGCTTCCGCGAGGAAGCGAACGAGGTCGTGAGCGGTCTGATGGAGGCCGGACGGCGCTTCCCGTACGCGCGCGTGCCCGAGCTGTTCTGCGGTTTCCAGCGCGACCTGCGGTACTCGTCGCGGCCCGCGGACTATCTCGTCTCGTGCATCCCGCAGGCCTGGTCCGCGGGGATGGTCTTCCTCAACCTGCGCACCCTGCTGGGCATGGAGCCGGAGCTCAGCAGCCAGCGCCTCCTGCTCGATCCCGCGCTGCCCGCGTGGCTCGAGCGCATCGACGTACGCGACCTGCGGATCTTCGACGCGCCTGTGTCGTTCCGCGTCCGGCGCGGGACGAAGGACGGCGTCGATCGGATCGGCGGAGCGCGCGGG
>WNEZ01005863.1_pt1 | contig 10801 bp, 10 predicted proteins | sample 5400521 | NCBI WGS metagenome assembly WNEZ01 (sample SAMN13153339, study PRJNA577476) | soil metagenome | isolation source: 120 cm saprolite under Douglas fir tree site 2 hole 1 replicate 1 | place: USA:California | collected 2015-04-18
TTTCAACCTCGCGCATTCATGCCGCCAGCAGCACCCAGTTGCAGACCGTGCACGTTCTCAAGGACATCACCGACCGGCGCGAAGCCGAGCGCCGCTATCGCGAACTGTTCGACAACATTCAGGAAGGAATTTTCTTCTCCACGCCCGAGGGTCGCTTCGTGGAAGTCAACGACGCGCTGGTTCGCATCCTCGGCTATAACAGCCGGGAAGAGGTAATTCAGCTCGACATTCCCTCCCAGGTTTATTTCTCTCCGCGGCGGCGGGAGGAACTGACCGAGCTGCTCGAAAGCCAGGGCGTACTCCGGAATTACGAGGAAATCCTCCGGCGCAAGGATGGATCGCCCGTCCACGTGTTCATCAACTGTTTCGCGGTGCGCGATGCGGGCGGCAGCGTTCTGCAATACCGCGGCCTCATGCTCGATATCACCGGCCTCCGCAATTCGCAAACCGAGCTGCAGCGCGAGCGTGATTTCTCCGGCAAGATCCTCAGTCATACCCAGAGCCTGATTCTGGTCACCGACACCGAAGGCGTGATCAGTTATGCCAACCGGCGCTGGAGTGGGCTTGGTTTTCAGCAGACCCAGATACTGGGCCATCCCCTGCCTGACCTGTGCGCCGCGCCGCGCCGCGCCGCGCTCCGCGAAGCGCTGGCTGCCGTGGCCCGTGGCCAACAGGTGGATAACTTCGATCTGCCCCTGGTTCGCGGCGACGGCGCCAGCGGCCAGTTCTCCGTCAATCTGAGCCCCATCAACGGCGAAGACGGCCGGGTGAGCAGCATCGTCGTGGTCATGACTGACGTCACCGATTCCGCCCTGCTGCGCTCCAAGCTGCTGCACGCCGAGAAAATGGCTGCCGTCGGACAGTTGGTCTCCGGCGTTGCCCACGAAGTCAACAATCCCCTCACCGCCATTCTCGGATTCACCGACCTCCTGATGGAAAACCCCGAGATCCCCGAAAGCGCGCGCCGCGATCTGCGCGTGATTCTGCAGGAAGCGCAGCGCACCAAGCAGATCGTGCAAAACCTGCTCAGCTTTGCCCGCCAGGTGCCGCCCCACCGCCAGTTGGTTCAGCTCAACTCCATCCTGCAACGCACCATACACCTGCGCTCTTACGACTTCATCAGTCACGGTATCGACGTGGTCGAACGCCTCGACGAGTCCCTGCCCCAGGTCATCGGAGACTCCCACCAGCTCCAGCAGGTGTTTCTCAACATCCTGAACAACGCTTACGATGCCGTCCGCGAAAGCGGTCGCCCCGCCCGCATTGAAATCGTGAGCGGCCATGCCGGCTCCTTCGTCGAGATTTCTTTTTGCGATAACGGCATCGGCATCGTCGATCCCGAACGTATTTTTGATCCTTTCTTTACCACTAAAGACGTCGGCAAAGGTACGGGTTTGGGACTTAGTATTTGCTATGGCATCGTCCGCGAACATGGCGGTGAAATTCTGTGTCACAACAACCTCGACTCTGAAGGAGCGACCTTTATCGTCCGCCTCCCGATCGCATCCGAGACGGCATCCTTTGGAGCAGTTGCAGGAGTGCAACCAAAATGACCCACTCGGGAACTAAGACTGGAACGAAATCCGCTTGTGCGCCGGTGCTTCTGATTGAAGATGAACCGGCTGTCATGGCTTTAGTGTGCGCTGTTCTAGAGGGCCACGGATATGCCGTCGTTCCCACCGAATCCGGCGCTGAGGCCCTGCGACTGTTGGCCAACGGCAATTTTCACGGCGTCATTTCCGACATGCGCACACCCGGTGGCGTCGATGGCGCCCAAGTCTATGCCTGGATCGCCGACAATCGCCCCGAACTTGCCTCCCGGCTCGTGTTCATCACCGGCGATATCGCCAACGAGGAAACTGCTGCCACCCTGCGCCGCACCGGCGCGCCTTGTGTGGAAAAGCCGTTTCGTGTCCAAGAATTCATTTCCGTGGTTGAGCAAACCATGGGCAAGGCCGCTTCATGACTCATGACTTCCGTATCCGTTTGCTGATTGTCGATGACGAGCAGACCATCCGCCGCCTTTGCATGACCGTCGGCGAGTCGCTCGGCTTTTCCTGCCTCGAAGCCGAGAGTGGCGATGCTGCCCTCACTCTGCTCGAGGAACAGCCCGTGCACATGGTGCTCACCGACATGATCATGCCCCGCATGTCTGGGATCGAATTCCTGGAGCAGGTCAAGCGCGACTACCCCCGCATCGAAGTCGCCGTCATGACCGGCCACGGATCGGTCGAAACTGCGGTGCAGGCAATGAAGCTGGGCGCCTACGATTACATTTCGAAACCCTTCGCTCCGCTCGATGAACTGCGCCTTTTCCTGCGCCGCATGGCGGACAAAGTCCGCCTCGTCGAAGAGAATCTCTACCTCCGCGAACGCTCCGAAACCGAGACCGCCGTCCACGGCATCATCGGCACTTCCACCGGTATTCAGAACGTCCTGCGCCTCATCTCCCGCCTTAAAGACACGCGCACCCCGGTCCTGATTTCCGGCGAGAGCGGAACCGGTAAGGAACTGGTGGCCCGCGCCCTCCACTTTCGCGGAACCCTGGCCAGCCGCCCCTTTGTCGCCGTCGACTGCGGGTCGCTCGTTCCCACTCTGATCGAAAGCGAATTGTTCGGCTACGAAAAAGGCGCCTTCACCGGCGCTCTTCGCTCCAAGCAGGGCCTGTTGCAATCGGCCGATACCGGAACCATTTTTCTCGACGAGGTCGGCGAACTTCCTCTCGAAATGCAGGCCAAGATATTGCGCTTTCTTCAGGAAAAGGAAGTCCGTCCCGTGGGCAGCAATCAAAAGGTCAAAGTGGACGTGCGCATCATGGCCGCCACCAACCGCGATCTCGACGCCGAATACAAAAAAGGAACCTTCCGCAAGGATCTCTTTTTCCGCCTCAACGTTGTCACCATTTCTCTGCCGCCCCTGCGTGAGCGACGTTCCGACATTCCCGTGCTGTCGGCGTTCTTTCTCGAGCGCCTCGCTCCCGGACGCGGTGTCCAGGTCTCGGGCAACGCCATGAAGGCCATGCTCGCCTACGACTGGCCCGGCAACGTCCGCGAACTCGAAAATTGCCTGGAGCGCGCCGTCGCTCTCGGCGATCAACGCATCATCGAAATCAACGATCTGCCTCCGGCAATCGCGCGCTCGGAAGTGCACGCCGAACCGCCAGATTCGCAGGAATTCTCCGGCCGCGCCACCGATCTGGAAGATATCGAGCGCGCCACTATTGAGCGCGTCTTTTCCCAAGTCAAAGGCGACAAGGCCCTGGCCGGCAAAATGCTCGGTATCAGCCGCGCCACCCTCTATCGCAAGCTGAAGCGCTACAACATCGGCGGCCGCGAAGAGCCTCCGTCCTCGACCACGTTGCAATAAATGGCCGATGGAGAGACGGGCGTCCTCGCCCGTCCGGCTGAGCGGACGGCCCCGGCAGCCAAACTCTGATTTACATAGATTTTGGGAAGTGCCGCTTCTCAGGCGGAGTTGTGTTTTTCCTCTGTGGCCCTTCGTCCCTTTGTGGTGATCGCCTTTCTTCGCAGCCTCATCGAAACCCGCGACCTGAGACGGTTGTGTCACTCTGAGACGCACTCTCCGCAAGCCGGCAAAAATTAACTTCCTCCATCCCCGTGCGACGCAGTTAAGTGCTTATCTTTCTTTCATTTGCTCTTAGGTGCATGACCTTCAAGTTTTTGGCGGGACTCGTGCACAACTGAATGCCGACAAGGCAGAACGAGTCTCCTCGCAGCTCTTCCAAACCAGGAAGAAGGGGAGACTCGGCTGCCTATTGCTCCGGGTCAAGGTCTACCATGCCCAACCAGGCAACCGCTCGTGCTCTCGAATCGGACATCGTAAGCCGTTTGGCCAAATTCTTTCCCGAAGCGACTCCGGTGCGGATTCCCATCAAGCTCAGCCGCGCGAATAGCAACGGCTGTAGCAATAACAAAGAAAATGGCGATGTGAACGGCCACGAAAACGAGAAACGGTTTCTTCAGGAGACGGTAATCGAGTTCGGCACCCCGCACGAAGTTTTGTTTGTCGTCGACCGTCCTCTGGAATTTGCCGATCGCGTCCTGGTCGAAAGCCACGACGGCTCGCTTCACGCCGAAGCCTCCGTGGTCGCGGTTCAATATCACCCGAATCGGACAGCGGTTGCGGCCCGCTTCCTAAAACATGTTCCCAATTGGATTGTGAAATCATGACTGCATCCCAACCTTCCTTCCAGCCTTCACTCGAAGAGCAGGGGGCCACGTTCTCTGCCCTGCAGCCTATTTACTCTGCGCTGGTGCGCGAATTTGTGATTGAAATTTCCGCCTGCCCCATTAATGATGACGAGGAACTCTCGCCCTCGCCCGAGGCGGTCGAGCACGCCGAAGCCTGGTTCCAGCAGGTGGACGCGCAGATCCAGGTGCACCAGTTGCGCCAGTTTCTGCAGACCACGCCTCTGGCCAACGAAGTCGTACTCCGCCATCTTCTCGCGCATCACATGCAGAAGACCGCGAAGTCCGCCAGCGACCGCGACAAGACCGATTTCCTACTCGTCCAGTATTTTTCGCTCTGCGCGCCCTCCGGCCTTGAAGACGCGGACGTGGATCTTGATTACGTCGCGCAGGTTCTCGAGCCGGTTCTCGGGCCGCAACAGCCGACGCTCCCCGCGTGGTTGAATTCGCTTGACACCCTTATGCAGTCAGCTGCGCGTTGCCGCCGCCTCAGCGAACTGCTCCACAGCGGTACGCTCGAGCAGGGGCGCAAGCTCAAGTCGCAAGGCACCGCCCAGTACTTCGAGCCCTCGGCCATGGTGGCCTTCGTGCGTTTCAGCTTCATGATCCGGCGGATATTTTTCCGTCTCATGCACGATGATCTCAACGCCATCCAGGACGGTTTGCGCGAGCTCGAGCGCCGCGGCATCCACACCATCGATTGCCGCCGCGCGCAATTCTCCGCCGAGGAACCGACCGGGCGTCTGCGCATGATCTGTCAGTCCTGGAAAGTAATGTTCCACGCCGAATACTCCTCGGGCCAGCCCCTGCGCATGCTGGTCGATCTCCGCGCGGCAGTCGACGACGCACTCCAGAACGGGGCGCGCAAGAATCCGCTCGCCAAGAGCGCCGCCACCGCTTCCGCAAAATCCGGCGGAACGCAACAGTAATTTCCCGAGCCGCGCGAGAAAACGTGCCGACCCAGAAAGCGACGATGAGCATGAATCGCCCGACCGTCCTGATCCTCGCCAACGACCCCGCTTTCTCGCGGGAGGTCACCGCGAATTGGCCTCAGGATCCCAATCGTCATTCCGAAGGTCCGGAATTCACCGTGCTCGACCAAGGCTTCTCTTGCGACTTGCAGGGCAGCAACTACGACCTGGCGATTGCCGAGGCCTCTTCCGATGAAAAAAGCAATGAAAAGAACAAAGACAAGCGCAAGAATAAAAACCTGAATCGGGACCGCAGTAATAAAGACCTGGGGCAGGCCCTTGCCGCCGCCGGCAAGCCCGCCATCATTATTCACTCGAATCCCGCGCTCGATTTCTGCAACCTCCACGGCGCCGTGGTCGAGTTGCGTCGCGAGCCCGGACTCTGGCCGGCGATAGCCGGTCTGGTCGGACGCGAAATTCTTCGCCGCATCCAGGCCGAGTCTCGCGCCCGTGAAGCCGAAAAACTTTGCGCCGCCGCCGAAGCCGAGGCCATTCTCGGACGCTACATGATCGAGATGCGGACCAACGTCAACAACGCTCTCACCACCGTGCTCGGCAACGCCGAGCTTCTGGTGCACGAGCCCGGACTGCCCGCCGCCGTGCTGGCGCAAGCCGATTCCATCCGCAACATGGCGCTGCGGCTTCACGAAGTCTTTCAGCGCTTCTCTTCAATCGAAAAAGAGCTCACCGTCGCCGCTCGCGAGTCCGGCAAAAAAACTGTCCACGCCGCCGCCGGCCGCCGCTGAGCGGGACTATTTTCATGAAGGGTTCCTGAGTGCGGGCACTGAGGATAACAGCGAGTCCTCGTTCCTTTACGTTCCAGAATGATAATGAAAATGATTCTTGCAAAGGGCTGGCAATGGATTCGGTGCGGCGAGTCTAGGCGATTCGTCGGGCTCTCTTCGGCCGATTCTTGACCGGGATCACGAACTTCAATCCCGACCACACGTCGGTGACCGCACAGACTTTCACGTCCACCAGGCCAGCATCAAGCCCGCTCTGGCGAATCGCATCTTCCGTCAGGTCGGTAGCGACTCCTGAAGCTTTCTTCGGCCACGAGATCCACAGTATGCCGGCGGGCGCCAGCGCCTCCGCGGCCGGCGACAGTTCGGGTTCCAGCCCCGCGTGCGATTTGGCAAAGAGGAAAATGAAATCTAGATTTTTGTTGGCGATGTGTTGGATCCGGCATTTCCCGAGCGCGTCGCGAAGCTCGCTCTTCACCTCGTCCGGCACATGCAACAGGGCCGCACGAAAATTATCTTTGATGCCCAACTTTTTCGCCAGCGGAGTTCCTGAATATCCAGGCATAGAGATGTAGATACTGGCAGGTTACTGCTTCGGAGCGTAGTATCCCTTGCGGGTGCGCACTTTCAGGCCCTTCTCCTGCGCCAGAATTTCGATCGTGCGGTAGCGTCCATCCGCGACAAAATCGGCCGGCTTGTAGGCCATCGCGTACTGGCTGCGCAATTCCTCCTGAATGGAAAGAAACGAATCCGACACGTCGCGCATCTGGAACGGAAAAAACGCGCGACCGCCGGTCGCTTCCGCGATGCGCTCAAGCACCTTGTCGCCCTTGCCCTTCATGCCGCTAATGTTCGTGCTGATGGTGTAAACGATCACTTCCGCGCGCTCCGCCATCTCGATGGCTTCCTCACGCGTGACGTGGCTCAGGTTATCTTCGCCGTCGCTCAGCAGAATAATCGCGCGACGCACCGGTCCTATCTGTTCCTGCTTCAACAGCTTGTCCCGGCACGCAAAGTAGAGCGCGTCGTACATCGCGGTGCCCCCGCCCGCCCGCAACATTCGCACACCGGCCGAGAGACCCTCCGTGTTATCGGTGAAATCCTGTGTAACTTCAGGAGTGGCGTCGAAGCCGACCACGAATGCCTTGTCATAGCGTGGGCGAATGATGGAGTTGAGAAACTCAATTGCCGCTTCCTGCTCGAACTTGAAGCGGTCGCGCACCGAGTTGCTCGCGTCAACCAGCAACCCCACTTGCAGAGGCAGGTCGGTCTCGCTACGGAAGCTGCGCATTTCCGCGGGCTTTTGATCGTCGATCACCCTGAAGTTGTCTCTCTTCAGATCCTTTATGTAGTGGCCGTGCCGATCGGTAACAGTGAACACTACGCGAACTTCGTTGACGACGTGGACGATCGTCGCGACGCTCTCATCGGACTCAGGTTTAGCTGGATTTTCCAGCTGGGCGGGAGCCTGCCCTGCCGGCGTAGAGGGAGTTGGTGCGGCGGGAGACGGAGTGACCGGAGTCGGGGCCGAAGAAGCCGGCGTGCCCGAGGCGGGCGCCGCCGGAGCCTGCGTCTTGCCGTCAGGCGGTGCCGTCTGGCCGATGAGCGAGCCGGCCAGTATATGAAAAGCGACCAGAAGCAGAAAAATGCGCGATTTCATCAGATTGATTTCATCATTATAGCCCCCGCACCCGCGCAGGAACCGACAGAGAAATTCCCGTAGAGACGTGGCTCGCCACGTCTCCGCTCGCATTTGCAGCGCTCACGGGGGAGACGCGGCAAGCCGTGTCTCTACAGAGAGGTTTTGCCACCCAGCGCACCTTACAGAGGAGCATTTTCCAGGCTGTTGAGCAAGTATTCCAGTTCCTTAGGTAACGGCCGCGAGAACTTGAGCAATTTCTTCGTCCGGGGATGCGCCAACTCGAGCACCGCCGAATGCAGAAAATTTCGATTCAGCGTCAGCGTCGCGGGCATGCCTGCCGCCCGGCGCTTGTTCGATTGGGATCGCAATTCACCCGGCGCGCCATAGAGCGCGTCGCCCACCACCGGATGTCCGACCGACGACATGTGCACGCGAATCTGGTGCGTGCGTCCCGTCTCGATTTTGAGTTCGACCAGCGCAAACTTGCCGTAGGGCGCATCGATTTTTCGCTGCACCACGTAATGCGTGACCGCGTCGCGCCCACCGAAGCCCCGTGTCGTCATGCGTGTGCGCCGCTGCGAGTGGCGGCTGATCGCGCTTTGAATCGTGCCCAGATCCTGCTTTGGCCAGCCGTGTACCAGCGCAATGTAAGTCTTGCGAACCTCGCGCCCGCTAAACTGCTTCGCCAACCGGCGGTGCGTTTCATCGTTCTTCGCCACCACCATCAGCCCGCTGGTAGCCCGATCCAGGCGATGCACGATCCCCGGACGAAGTTCGCCGCCAACTTCAGAAAGCGTTCCAAAGTGATGCAGCAGCGCATTGACCAGCGTCCCGCGGTTGCGCGCGTCTTCGGTCGCGCCCGCCCCCGCGTGCACCATCATGCCCGCCGGCTTGTTGACGATCGCCAGGTCGTCGTCCTCATAGACGATGTCGAGCGCAATCTCTTCCGCAATCGCCCTCAGAGGTGGAGCGTGCGGCGGCCCGGTGACCGTGATCTGCTCTTCCCCCTTCAGCCGCAACGACGCCTTCGCCGCCGTCTCGTTTACCAGCACCTCACCCTTCTCGATGAGTTGCTGCACACGGGCCCGACTAACCTCTGAGAGCTGTGTCGCGAGATATTGGTCCAGACGCTGTCCTGCGGCCTCGGGAGATGCAGTCAGTGTGAGGGGAAAGTCGAGCATTCAACATTCAGGATTCAGCATTCAGCCAGCAAGTGCAAGGAGAATCGGTACGGAGTCTAGCAGGATGCGGAAAAAGTCGTTAAAGATCACTACTGTTCCAATCCTGCTTGTGATTGTTCCACCAACGTTGAGCATTCTTGACGCCCTCTCCAAAACCGCAGGGGCCAGAACCGCATCTTGGGAATCCGAAATCCTGTCCGGTGAGCCGCTCCAGTGCACGAGCGGCATGCGAGGCTACAATCTCATTTTCGTCGAAAAGAAATGTCGCGAGGAAAGGGACATCTGTTCGTGAACCTAACGTCTCGATTGCTCCGAGTATCCATACGCGGGTTTGGGGAGATGGGTTCGCGGCTCTGGCCTTCAGCACTGGAACAGCTTCGTGGGCACCGAGCATTTGCAGAGCCAATGCCGTTTGCTCGATCACTCCGCTGTCCTCTTCGTTTTTCAGTGTGCGGATCAGATTGGGCGTAGCCGACACTTCATGGATTTCACCGAGTGCGCGGGCGGCATTCGCACGAACATAGTTGGACGTTGAACTTAGAGACTGCTTGAAGAAAGGTGCAGCATCCTTAAATTTCAGCGAGCCCATTCCTCGGATCGCTAGCCATCTGGTGTCGGTGTCATCCGTCTCGCGTGCAATCTTCAGTAGCGCTGAACCGGCATCTGGGTAACCCGTTGTAATGCTTCCTAGGATCATCTCCTTCGCAGGCCGATCGCGCTCGGACTGGAATCGCGAAAGCAAAGTTGGGAGATCCTGCCCAACCATCGGATTCATGATGACGAAGCAGGCTAAAAATAGTGCTGTCGCGTGGAGTCTCAGATGACTCATCCCTTCAAGTGTAGGACTCCGCTCCCGAGTTTCCAAGTCTTGCATCAAACGTGCTCGCTTTTCAGGTTCAAGGCACGGCCCGTGCAGCACGCTCTTTCCGGTACCAGAAAACTCTCTTGTTTTCACAAAACAACCTGATAAGAAGCGGCGTAAGGCTGAGATCGCAGTGTGTTCGCGGGGCCGAAAAACGGTTCCCGGACTACCAGCGGATGCCCTCAAAGCTCTTCTCTGAGTCACACAATCGCGGAGCCTGGAGAGAATCTAAGTCGCATCATCCCTTTTTCCGCAGCCTGCTAGAGTCTCTGAGTGCTGAGCGCCGAATGCTGAGTGCTGCTCTTCAGCCACCAGATCATTCCACCGCCAACAACCAGTAGAATCGAAATCAGCTGCGTTCCCGTCATCAGCCCGCCGAAGACTTCACCGCGTCCCGGATCGTCGCGCAGGAACTCGATAAAGTAACGCTCGATTCCGTAAAGGATCATGAAAGTGCCCCACACTTGTCCATCGAACTTCTTTCGCTTGAGCAGCCAGGTCAGCAGGAGGAAATTGAAGAACTCTGCCCCTGCCTCGATCAGCTGGGTCGGTTCAATCCGGACGCCGAGGGGAGTTCCACTCACGGAATTCGCCAAGGGATTGGTGAAGATGACGCCCCAGAAGTGATTGGTCGGTTTGCCGTAACAGCAACCGGCCGAGAAACAACCGAAACGTCCGAGGACGTGGCCAAACGCCAGCCCAGGAGCGAAGCCGTCGGTGGTGCGCAACACCGGCATGTGATGACGCCGCATGTACCAGGCCGCCATGAGGAGCGCGGCAATCAGTCCGCCGGAAAATACGCCTCCAGCCTGCAACGTGTTGAGGCTGAAAATCTCCCGCCAGTTGTTCGCGTAGCTGCTCCAGTCGTTGATGATGTAGAGAACCTTCGCGCCGATGATTCCGGCGAGCACAACCAGAATGCCAAGATTCCAGGCATCGTCGCCGTTGATGCCCTGCTTCTCTGAATTGCGGACGCTGATCCAGAGCCCGATCAGCACGCCCGAAGCGACCAGCACACCATAGGTAGGCAGGTAGAAACTGCCAATCTGAAAAAGTCTGGGGAACACGTTAGTTTAGATGCTCCAATTGCAAGCTGAGTTCTACAGAGAGTCTAGCAGGAGAATAGTTCTCAGCGACGGGCGTCTCGCCCGTCCACGAAAATTCACAGGACCGCGAAGCAGAACGATGAAACCC
>WNEZ01008748.1_pt1 | contig 10800 bp, 10 predicted proteins | sample 5400521 | NCBI WGS metagenome assembly WNEZ01 (sample SAMN13153339, study PRJNA577476) | soil metagenome | isolation source: 120 cm saprolite under Douglas fir tree site 2 hole 1 replicate 1 | place: USA:California | collected 2015-04-18
ACCGCGTTCGCCCAGAACCGCGACCCGTCCTTGCGGATGCGCCAGCCCTCGTCCTCCACGCGGCCCTGCGCCGCGGCGGCGTCGAGCACCTGCTGCGGCTTGCCCGTCGCGCGCACCTCGGCGGGATAGAACACGGAGAGATGCGTGCCGACGATCTCGTGCGCCTCGTACCCCTTGAGCGCCCGCGCGCCGGCGTTCCAGGTGGTGACGCGCCCCCGCGGATCGAGCATGAAGATGGCGTAGTCCTTCACCGCCTCGACGAACAGCCGCGACTGTTCCCGCTCGATGGTCGCGGCATGCTCCTCGCCCACGGCGGTGAGCGCCGATTCGATCAGCTCGCCCATCGCCAGCATGGCGCGCGCGAGCTGCTCCGGGCTCGCGCCGTACGCGCGCACCAGATCGGGCGCCAGCGCCCAGCCTGGCGCATGCCGAGCCCTGCTCGCGCACGTGCCGCAACCACGGTCCGAAGTCGCCCTCCAGGACGCCACGGCCGAGCAGCTCGCGGAAGCTCGAGATCCTGTGAGCGAGCTGGGCCACCGGCGCGCGCTGCGCCACCCGGCCGAACTCCGGATGGGAAAGCGCCGCGGCGAGCACCTCCTGGTGCACCCGGTCCTGGTGGGCGTCGTAGACCTTCCAGACGTCGAGCAGGGCGTCGCGGGACTCCGCCATTGGACTATTGGAATAAACCAGCATCAACACTTAGGCCAATGGACGGACACCCTCGGGCGCGCTCCTGTGGTCCGAGGTGAGGGGATGTCCACCCTCTCCCTTCAGCGCGTCGGCCCGCCGGGGATCGGCTGCGCCGCTTCCGCCGGGCCGAACAGCTCGTCCTCCCGCGCCAGCAGTTCCCGCGCCTCGGATGCGAGCGCCGCCTCGCCCGCTTCCGACGCGGCTTGCAGCTGCGCCTCGAACAGCGCGCGGTCCTGCGCCTTCACCCCGACGGTCCGCGCGAACACGATCCGGGTGCGCGCCGACGACGGCACGCGCGCCAGCGCCGCCTCGAAGTGGGAGCGCGCCTCGCGGAGATCGCCGCCGGCATACGCCGGCAGCGCCGCGTACAGCTTGCCCAGCTCGCGCTCGGCGCCCGCCTCGTCGAGATCGGGCGCGAGCTGCGCCACGCGCGTCAGCATCTGCTTCAGCTCGCCGCGCCTCTCGATCAGCGGCGTGAACCCCTGCGCGCGGGCCCAGGCCGCTGTGCACGCCGCCTCCAGGTAGAGCGGCTCGGCGGCTTGCGGACCGATGCGCGCCAGCACCTGCGCCAGCGGCTGCCCAGCTGCCACGGCCGCCGCCGCATCGGGCTCCAGCGCCGCCCACGCCCTGCGCGCGTCGTCGGCGCACGCGCTCGCATCGCGGGCGGTCTCGTGCAGCGCGTCGGACGACATCCCGGATCGATCGATGCGCAACCGGCGCGCTCGCGCCGCCGCCGTCAGCGCCTCCACCGGCGCCGGCGGCTGCATCGCCGCCTCTTCCCAGAATCGAATCGCATCGTCGATCGATCCCGGTTCGTCACGGCGCGCCCACGCAGCGGAGGCCCGTGCGAGCAATTCGCGCTGCGACGCAGAAGGCTTCCCCACAGGACCCGCTGTCGCAGTCGGTGTCGCAGTCGCCGTCGCTGTCGTAGTCGCTGTCGTAGTCGCTGTTGCTGTCGCGGTCGGTGTCGCTGTCGTTGTCGTAGTCGCCGTCGGCCTTCCAGCCGCCCCCGCGCCCTTCCTCCCCGACGCACACGCCGCGGCGCACAGCGCCACCGCGGCCACGATCCCGCCCCGCCTCACCGCTTGCGCGGCGGCGGCTTTCCGCCCTTCTGCGATTGCTGGGCGGCCGCGCGCTGCCCGCCGGCGGACCCGGACGCGCCGCCAGCTTGCAGCGCGAACAAGAGCCCTCCCGCGTCCCCTCCTCCGCCGGCCGCCGGCGATTCGTACAGCTCGCAGGTGGCCTGGCCGCGCAGGACCAGCTCTCCCTTCTGGTTCTCCGCCCACAGCTCGACGTCCGCGTAGCAGGCGATCTTCACGAATCGCGCCGCCAGCCGCCGGACGTGCCCGCGCCGCAGCCAGGCGGTGAGCAGTTGCCCGACGAAGCCCATCGCCAGCATCCCCGGGGCGAACAGCCCGGGGAACCCGAGCGCGTGCGCGAACGGCTCGTCCAGGTGCAGCCGGTTGAAGTCGTTGGAGGCCGCCGCGTAGCGGGCGATCTGCACGCGATCGGTGGCCGGCTTGCTCAAGGGCGGCAGATCGTCGCCCACGCGCAGCTCGCTCCAGTAGAACGAGCGCGCCAGGCTCTGCTTGGGCGGCTGCACCTGCTTGGGCGGGGTCAGCGCGGGCAGCGGCGGCAGCGGCTTCTTCACCGCCGGCCTGGGCGGCGGGGCCTTGACCGCCGACCGGGCAGGCGGCCGCTTCCGCGCGGGCTTCTTGACCGCGTGCTTCCCCACCTTGGGGAACTTGGTCACCTTGGCCAGCTTGCGCGCCTTCGGCTTCGCCGGCGCCTTGGCCACCTTGGCGGCGGCCTTGGGCGGCGGCCGCATCTTCTTCGCGGCGCTTCGGCTACTCATGGAGATCTCCCGGCGCATGCTTGGGCGCGGTGCGCACCACCCAGAGCTGGCGCGACCGGTAGACGACCGCGCCCCCCTCGTCCTTCCCCTCGTCCTCGATGACCACCACGTCGGTGAGCCCGCTGGGGGTGTTGCGCTGCGACATTTCGACCACCTTGCTGCGGACGGTCAGCTTGTCGCCCGCCACGATGGGGCGCGCGTACTCGAAGCTCTGCTCGGCTTGCAGGAGGTGCTTGCCGGGCGAGAGGAGCAGGCCCTCGCGCAGATCGCTGCCCGCGCGGAGCGTGGTGGGGAACGTCGGAGGCGCGACCACGCTGCGGTACCCGGCGGCGCGGGCGGCGGCTTCCTCGAAGTAGATGGGGTTCGTCTCGCCGAGGGCTTCGGCGAAGCGGCGGATCGCCCCCTTCTCCACCTCGTTGATGGCCGCCTTCGACTCGCGACCGATGGCGTTGCGGTCCACGACGGTAGCTCCTCACCTGCCCGCGGGCAGGTCCAAGACGGTGATGAGCCCGGGCTCGGCGCCCGCCACCAGCGGCGCCGCGTGCGCGACGGACCACGCGGTCGCCCTGTCCCCCGGCACTCCGCCGGGGATGACGCACTTGAGCCCCGGGTCGGCGATCAGCTCGATCTCGTCGCGCGGATCGGGCGCGCCGAGCGCGATGGTCAGCTCCAGGTGCGCGACTTCCTTGCCGTCGTGGAACGCCCGCGCGACCTGGTGCACGCCCACGATGCCTCCGCGCGGGACGGTGAATCCCTCGCCCTGCACGTCGTCGTCGCCCTCGACAGGGTCGATGTCCTCGTCCACCTCGTCCACCTCGAGGCCCACGCCGAGGGCGGCGAGCGCCGCCGACTCCATCAGCCCCACGTGCCCGACGGTGCCGTCGTCGACGCCGCGGTCGAACTCCTCCTCGTTCATCCCCGCCCCGACCTTCCGCTGGAGCTGCAGCCGCCGGGTGCGCGCGTCCACCACCCGCCTGGCCTGGACGCGATCGACCCGGCCCACCACGTTCCCGAGCGTGGCGGGCAGCCGGTCGAGCACGAAGCCGGGGTTCACGCCGGTCCCGAGCAGCGCCACCTTCCGCCGCTCGGCGATCCGATCGAGTCGCTCCGCGATCTCGGGATGGCGGAGCCAGGGGTACGCGAGCTCCTCACAGGTGGAGACCACCGCGAGCCCGGCGGAGAGCGCCTGCGCCAGCTCGCCCTCGACGCGGTCCAGGCGGCTGCCGGTCGCGTGCAGCAGGACTCCGCGCTGCGCCTTCCTCAGCGCCGCCCCGGCGTCCGGCGTGATCGTCACGTCGGGAGCGGGCGCGTCGAGCACGTCGGACAGCTTGCGCCCGACGCGCTTCGGATCGAGGTCCACCGCGGCGACGATCTCCAGGTCCGACCGGGTGAGGACGGCCCGGGCGATGAGTCGCCCGATGGCGCCGAGCCCCATCAGCACGACCTGCGTCGCCAAGCGTCCAACCTCCGTACGCGAACGTCCCACACCGCTCGCTGGCCCGCTTATAGCCCGACGTTCGACGAGCCGTACAGCCCGAAAAGGGCACTGACCAATCTATGGACACCCGGACAGACGTCCGATGAAGTGTCCGATACTTGCCGAAGCGGGCGGCCGCCTTGTAGGCTGCGCAACCGATGCGCTGCCCCCGCTGCAGCGCGGCAACCCGGCAGCGGGCTGCCGTCTGCGACGCCTGCGAGCCTCTCCACGCACCGGTGTCCCCTGGGTATTCACGGGTGGGCTCAACACCTACAGGTCTGCCAGCCCGATGACTGACCCGCAGGAGGCGCTGGAGGGACTCGTCGACAGCATCGGCGACGCCCTGGTCGCCGTCGATCGCAAAGGGTGCGTGACCCGGCTGAGCCGCCGCGGCGAGGCGCTGACGGGCATGTCGGCGGACGAGGCCCGGGGAAAGCGCCTCTCGGAGGTGGTGCACATCGTCGGAGCGGAGGATCGCGGGACGCTCGACGACCTGGTCGCCCGCGCGCTCCGCGGCGAGGCCGTGGCCCGGAGCCCCGGCGCCCACGCGCTGCTGGTGACCAAGGGAGGGTTGGAGCGCGCCATCCTCGACGCCGCCGTCCCGGTCCGCGACGCCTCGGGAGCGGTCGCGGGGGCGCTGCTCGTGCTGCGCGACACCGGGCCGGAGCGCGCCGCGGAGGAGGAGCGGGTCCGGCTGCAGGCGCAGCTCGTCTTCTCCGAGCGGATGGCCTCGATGGGCACTCTCTCGGGCGGGTTGGCGCACGAGATCAACAACCCGCTCGCCTCGGTGCTGGCGAACCTCGCGCTGCTCGAGCAGGAGCTGGCCAAGGTGCTCCCCGACACTGACCACACGCGCGACCTGCTCGAGGCGGTCGCCGAGGCGCACCGCGGGGCCGATCGCGTGGCCCAGATCGTCCGCGGCCTGAAGGTCTTCTCGCGCGGGCTGGACGAGCGCCGCCAGCCGCTCGACGTGGCGCGGGTGGCGGAGCAGGTCCTGCACCTGCTCTCCCACGAGCTGCGCCACCGGGCGCGGGTGGTGCGCGACTTCGAGCCCGCGCCGCAGGTCGAGGCGAGCGAGGCGCACCTCGGGCAGGTGCTGGTGAACCTGATCCTCAACGCGGCCCAGTCGATCCCGGAGGGCGAGGCCGACCGCAACGAGGTGCGCGTCTCGGTGCGGACGGCTCCGGGCGGCGAGGTGGTCCTCGAGGTCCGCGACTCCGGGGCGGGCATGTCCCCCGAGGTGCTGGCGCGCGTCTTCGATCCGTTCTTCACCACGCGCCCGGTGGGGTCGGGCTCGGGGCTCGGGCTGTCCATCTGCCACGGGATCGTGGCCTCGCTGGGCGGCCGGATCGAGGCGGAGAGCACGCCGGGGCGCGGCAGCGCGTTCCGCGTCACGCTCCCTGCCTCCCAGGGCGTGGCGGCGCCTCCGCCGCCGCGCGCCGAGTCCGCCGAGGCGCCGCGCGGCCGGATCCTGCTGGTGGAGGACGATCCGCTGGTCGCGCGCGCGGTCCAGCGCACGCTCGCGCGCGATCACGAGGTCGTGTTCGTGGAGAGCGGGCGCGCGGCGTTGCAGGAGCTCGCGCGGGAGAAGTTCGACCTGGTGATCTCGGACCTCATGATGCCCGAGATGACCGGCATGGACCTGCACGCCGAGCTGCTCCGGACCCATCCCGAGGTGGCCCAGCGCATGATCTTCGTCTCGGGCGGCGCATTCACCGACGCGGCGCGCGAATTCCTCCGCCGCATCCCCAATCCCCAGATCGAGAAGCCCTTCGATCCCCAGCAGCTCCGCGCCCTGGTCCGCCGCCTCCTCTCCACCTGACCAAACAAGCAAAAAGCTTGGGCCAAGAACGTTTCAGGGGAGCGCGGGAGGACCGGGAGGGCGGGAGGAACTGCTTTTGAAAAACGAAAACTCCCGCGCTCCCCGATCTCCCGCGCTCCCCTGAAACGCTTTTTAGTCCCGCTTCGCGGCGCCGTAGGAGGCGAGCAGCGTGAAGACGGCGGGGTCGGTCCAGTTGCGGGGGCCGATGAACTTCAGGCGCAGCGTCCCGGAGGAATCGATCAGATAGCTCTCCGGGAACTTGGTGGTGCCGTAGACCTGCGAGATGCGCGCGGTCTGGTCGAGCGCCACGGCATACGGCGGTGGATTGCCCGCGAAGAACTTGTCGATGGCGGGCCAGCCGCCTTCGTCGACGCTGATGGCCACCAACTGGAACTTGCCCGGGTCCATCGCCCTGGCCAGCTGCCGCAGCGAAGGCTCCTCGTCCCGGCAGGGAGGGCACCACGTCGCCCAGAAGTTCAGTAGGACGACCTTTCCCCGGTACGCGGAGAGGTCGACCGGATTGCCGTCGCGAGCCGGAAGCGAGAAGGACGGCGCGGCGGCGGCGCGCTGCTCGTCGGCGTCCATCGCGCCGGCCGCGCGATTCGCCCTGCCCCCGAAGTGTTGCACCGCCTTGCTCACCCCCACCACCCCGATGGCGATCAGCGCGAAGGCGACGAACGCCTCCTTCAGCCAGCGCGGCACCACCCAGGTGCGGCGGGCCGCCTTGGGCATGCTGGAATAGCTGCGGGCCTGCTCGGTCATCGGGACAGCCTTTCCACCAACTGGCGAGGCGTCACCCGGTGCTTGAAGGCGCGGCGCCCGTCGATCTCGATCACCGGGACGTCGTACCGGTGCGCCTCGTACAAGGCGGGGTCCGAGTCGATGTCCACCTCACGCACCGTGAACCGCACCTGGGCCCGCGCCGCCTGCAGCGCCTCCTTCGCATCGTCGCAGAGGCAGCAGCCGGACCGGGTGTAGAGGACGACCTCGCGCATCGCTACCTGTGCCGGCGGTGTCGCCGGTGGACTCGCGCCACGGGAGGTTGCCCGAGCGCGCCCCCGACCAGATAGGCGCGAAACGCCTCGCGCGCAACGTAAGGCGCATGGATGCGCCACTTGAGCCCGTTCACCACCACCGCGGCCACCGCGATCTTCGGGTCGTCCGCCGGCGCGAATCCGACGAACCACGAGTAGTCCATGAACGGCCGCCGGTGGTTGGACATCGAGCCGGTCTTGCCGGCGACCTCGATGTCGCCCAGCACCGATCGGCCGCGCTCGCGGAACGAGGAGGTCGCGGTGCCTTCGGTGACCGTGTACTTCATCATGTCGCGGAGCGCGGCGGCCGTCTCCTGCTTGAGGAGCCGGGAGGAGCCGGTGGCCTTGAAGGGCTCGCCGTCCACCTCCTCGATCAGGCTGGGCTCGAAGGCGATGCCGCCGTTCCCGACGGCGGAGGCGATCAGCGCCGCGTGCAAGGGGGACAGCTTCACCTTTCCGAAGCCGGCCGCGCTCTTCGCCAGGTCGAGCTTCCCGTCCGGGATGTTGGCGGGGGAGGCCTCGACCGGGACGTCCCAGATGGGCCGGTTGAAGAGGAACCGCTCCGCCTCCTTGCGCAGCGACTCGCCGTCGAGGTGCTTCACCGCCATCTTGGCGAAGACCACGTTGGCGCTCTTGGCCAGCGCCATGGAGAGCGACATGCAGCGCCGGTCCTTGTGCGGCTTGTCCTCGAGCAGCTTGCTGACGATGCCACGCAGGCCGCCGTGGTAGCAGGTCTCGGCGTCCGGCGAGACGCCGGCCTCGAGCAGCGCGGCCCCGGTGATGATCTTGAAGACCGACGCGGCCGGGTACAGCGGCCGGGTGGCGAGCCCGTCGGACTTTCCGTCCTTGGCGTACTCGACCAGCGCCAGCACCTTGCCCGTCTTGGGATCGATGGCGACCAGCGCGCCCTGCATCGGCTGGTAGGTGCGCAGGAGCTTGACCATCTGCTTCTGCAGCGCGGGCTCGACCGAGATGCGCACGCGCTTCCCGTCCGCCGCCTCGGAGAAATACCCCAGCGCGTCGCCGGTGCCGGTGAGCTTCGCCTTCCTCCACAGCGCGAGCCCCTCCAGGTGGCTGGTGTGCTGCGCCACGGCGTTGGCCGCGGTGGCGGGCACCGCGTTCACCTCGGCGGGGTGCTCCGGCGCGCCCGCGTCCGGGTGCTCCGGCGCGCCCGCGTCGGGGTGCGCGTCGATCTCGGAGGTGACGGCGCTCTCGACCGCGCGCTCGTCGTCGGTGACGTCCAAGCTGTCGCCCGACTCGCCGGGCGCGGGAGCGTCCTGCTGCGGCAGCGCTTTCGCCTGGCCGGCATCCGCGGCCGGGGTGCCTTCGGCCGGGGTGCCTTCGGCCGGGGTGCCTTCCGCCTGCGCCAGCGTCTGCTGGGCGGCGCGCGCGGCCAGGCCGCCGCCGAAGAGGAGCAGCGCGGCCAGAGCGACGCCCTTCGCGGCGCCGGGTCCTCGAGATGCGGGGAGCTGGGTCACCTTCGGTTCACTGTACGTTTGGGGAGGGGTTCGCGGCAAAGAATCCCGGTCAGCAACCGCCGGGCGCGGCGGATTCCTCCCGCGCCGGGCCCCCACCCCGGCACACCCCGGCTCCCGGCAGCTTGACGGCCGCGCGGGGCGTTGCGAGGTTCCCGCACCGTGCTCGAGCAGTTGCGCAGCATCCTGGGCGACCTGCACCCGCGCAGCATCGTCGTGGTGCTGCTCATGCTGGTCCTGGCGGCGCTGCTCACCCGGTTCGTCAACTCGGTCGTGCACCGCACCCTCGAGCGGCACCGCCACGGCGGCACGCTGCTGCCGGAGTCCGTCACGCGGCTGCAGTTCATCCGCCGCGTCGTCGACGCCGTCATCTGGGTGGTGGCGATCTCGATCGGCCTGACCCAGTTCCCCGAGCTGCGTGGCTTCTCCGCTGGGCTGCTGGCCTCGGCGGGCATCTCGGGCCTCATCGTCGGTTTCGCGGCCCGCAGCACCCTGGGGAACGCGGTCGCCGGCGTGACCATCGCCTTCGCGCAGCCGGTCCGCATCGGCGACGAGGTGGAGCTGCGAGGGGAGCGCGGGTCGGTGGAGGACATCACCCTGTTCTTCACCGTGATCCGGCTCTGGGACGGCAAGCGGATGATCGTCCCCAACGAGACGCTCTCGACCGAAGTGGTCAAGAACCTGACGCTCGGCTCGGTCTCGCGCATGGTACGCACCGACGTGCTGGTCCCACCCAGGGGCGATGCTCGCGGAACCATGGAGGCGCTGCTCGGCGTCGCGGCGGCGGAGCCCGGGTTGGATCGGTCGGCCCCGCCGCCGCGCGTCGAATTCCTCAAGGTGGACGCGGCGGGCGCCTTGCTGCGGCTCTCGGCCACCTGCGCCGACGACGCCTCGGCGGCGCGGCTGACGCAGGCCCTCCTGGCCAAGGCGGCACAGGCGGTCTACGGGATCCAGGTATGAGGGAATGCCGAGTGAAGACGGGCTGTTTTTTCATGTCCGAGGAGATCGAAACGTGAAGAACGCGTGGAACGTCGCGGTCGCTGCGTGCGTGAGCGGGGCGATCGGGTACTTCGTCGGCGTGCAGATGCACTCCGGCGGCTCGGTGGGCACGCCGCTGCGCGCCGAGAACCGGGCGGCCGCTCAGCAGCCGCCGCTCCCTCCCGGCTCCGAGGTCGTCTACAAGGTCCCGGTCGGCCCGGCCCCGGTGAAGGGCGACCCCGAGGCCAAGGTCATCATCGTCGAGTTCTCCGACTTCGAGTGCCCGTTCTGCGGCCGCGCGATCGAGGTCGTGAAGCAGGTCGAGTCCCGCTACGGCAAGGACGTCCGCCTCGCGTTCAAGCACAACCCGCTCCCGATGCACCCCGACGCGCCGTATGCCGCGCGCGCCGCCATCGCCGCGGGCAAGCAGGGCAAGTTCTGGCAGATGCATGACAAGCTGTTCGAGGCGAACGTCGCGCGCACCCCGAACGGGCTCAAGCCCGACCGCATCGACCAGATGGCGCGCGACCTCGGGCTCGACCTCGATCGCTTCCACCGCGACGCCGAGTCGCAGGAAGCGAAGGACCAGGTGGAGGCGGACCAGGCGCAGGCGCGCGCGCTGGGCGCCACCGGCACCCCGTACTTCTACGTGAACGGGCAACGCATCGCGGGTGCCCAACCGTTCGAGCAGTTCAAGGTCGTGGTCGACGCCGCGCTCAAGCGCGCCGACGCGGCGCTGGCGAAGGGCGTCCCGCGCAAGGACCTCTACGAGACGCTGGTGAAGGACGGCCAGGCGGGCCCGCCCGCTCCGCCGCCGCAGCCCCCGCCCGCCGCGCAGGCGCACAACGTCGACCTGGGGACCGACTCACCCTGGACCGGGGCGAAGCACGCCAAGGTGACCATCGTCGAGTTCTCCGATTTCCAGTGCCCCTTCTGCCAGCGCGCCGAGCCGACCCTGCAGAAGATCCTCGAGACGTATAAGGGCGACGTGAAGCTCGTCTGGCGCAACGAGCCCCTCTCCTTCCACCCCAACGCGCTGCCCGCGGCGAAGGCGGCGATGGCGGCGCACAAGCAGGGCAAGTTCTGGCAGATGCACGCGCTGATGTTCCAGCACCAGAACGAGCTGTCCGAGGCGAAATACGAGGAGTGGGCGAAGCAGATCGGCGTCGACCTCTCGCGCTGGCGCAAGGACAAGGAGTTGCAGGAGATCGCGTCAGCCATCGACGCCGACTCCCGCTACGCCAACCAGGTAGGCGCCGACGGGACCCCCGCGTTCTTCATCAACGGCCGGCTGATCTCGGGAGCGATGCCCTTCGAGACCTTCAAGCCCGTCATCGACGAGCAGATCGAGAAGGCGAACGCCGCGCTGAAGAAGGGCGTCAAGCCGGAGAAGCTCTACGAGGTGCTCGTCGCGCAGAACGTGCAGTCCGCCGGACAGGCGGAGCAGCAGGTGGCGGCGAAGGTCGAGG
>WNEZ01005866.1_pt1 | contig 10799 bp, 4 predicted proteins | sample 5400521 | NCBI WGS metagenome assembly WNEZ01 (sample SAMN13153339, study PRJNA577476) | soil metagenome | isolation source: 120 cm saprolite under Douglas fir tree site 2 hole 1 replicate 1 | place: USA:California | collected 2015-04-18
AGGTGCCCTCACTCCGCGTTATCAACGACTGTGGGCGCAGTCTGCTGACGCCACGAGAGGAACAAGTCGTCGCTCTGGTCTCCGAAGGCCTCAGCAATCGCGACGTCTCCCGAGAACTCAGCCTCAGCGAGCACACGGTGAAGAAGTACCTGTTCCGCATTTTCGACAAGTTGGGAATCTCGACCCGAGTCGAGCTCGTTCTTTATGCCGTGAACCATGGGGATACTCGTCCCGCGGAATGGGTCGGCGGCGGCGAGTAGCGGGGATGACTGCACGCGGAAGGGACACCAGAACCGCCACGCGGAAAAGATAGGCGAGCGAGGCAAATCGAATTCGACACAGAAAAAGAAAGGGGCGGAATCCCGCCCCCAAGGAGTACCCGTCCCTGAGCTAGAAGCTGTAACGCAGCGCAGACTGCATTACACGCTTCTGACTCAGAGTTTGTATGAACTTGCCAAACGAAGTGTTATTGGCCAGGGATCCGTTCCCACTGGCTGCGTCAAAGCGAACAGAGTTAGTCGCGTTGAATACTTCCCAACTGAACTTCAGCGCCTGGGACTCGGTAATCTTCCATGACTTGGCGATCCCAGTATCGAGCCCAAAGATCCCCGGACCTGTCAGCTCATTCCGTTGTCCCGACTCTCCTGGGTAGGCGAACCGGAAAGAGTTGATGGCGGTGTCTTTATTCTGGAACACGTTCGGGTCTAGATCGCCGTTGGCCGGGGATGTGGGGAACCTGCCCGTCCTAGGCCGCGGACCGTTCAAGACTGCGGACGACGTCAGTTCCCAGTTTGTCGCCCAGAAACCGAGACCCGGTCCTATTGTGAAAGGCAGCCCGCTACTCCAGCGTAATAAGCCGGAGAGCTGCCAGCCACCTACAATGGCATCCACCCAGCGACTCATTCCGGCCCCATACGCTCTTCCCCGGCCAACCGGCAGTTCATACACCCAATTGGTATTGATCTGGTGCCGGGTATCGAAGTCGGAGACGGCACGTAATTGGTTCGGTGACCAGGAGTTGATAATTTGGCTGGCGAACCCTCCGCCTTCAAACTGATTGATGCGTTCCGCGTTAGAGCCCACGTCAATCGACTTGGAGAATGTGTAGTTGAGATCAAATTGCAGCCCGTGGGTCATCGCATGCCGCAAGCTCAATTGGCCGGCATGATAGACACTATTTCCCACGCTTCGCCAAGAGTACAGCGACGACCACTGCTGATCGAAAAAGTTGAATGGCTGTCCACCCGCGGGCTGGCCAGGTAATTGTGAGCAGGCTGGTAAGCACAGCAGGTCGGCAACGAACAGTCCCGTTGTCTCGTTGCCGGTAAAGCAGGAATACATGTCGTACATCGCTTGCGTGGCCGTGTAGTTCGTCGCACCTACGTTATTACCAGGTGCGCAGCCCAAGTCATTAATGTCTCCCGGCGGCCCGAAACCCAGATTACCTGCTGCAGTGGGAAACAGGCTTTCAAAGTACGGAATGGGCTTGAGCTGGCTAATGTCAGTCTTAGCGTTTGCCGCCTTTGCTAGCAGAGTCGTTGCCGCGAAGTAATCCATCTTGGAACCGGGATCCACGATGTCCAACGGCATGGCCAGGTCTTCTTCCTGAAGCAGACGGTGGGCCATGCGTCCCACATAGGCAGCTTCAACCACAAAGCCGCGCGGCAGCTCGCGAGTGATCGAAAAGTCGATAACATGAGAGTACGGAGTCTTGAGCTTGTCATCCAATCCCCACGTGATTGCAAACGCACTGGTCGGGGGCGTGACCGGAAAACTTCCAGTTGGCGGGGGCGCGATTATTGAGCAGGGGGCGACCGGACAGTCCGAAGTTGTCTGCGCGCTGGTAGCCGGAATCGTAAAAAGATCGCTGAACCGCGAACTGGTATCCACATCTTGCACGGCTGCCGGGTTCGATATTGTGGTGGTTAAGCCGAAGGATCCCTGGCGATCAAAACTGTTCGTGATTCCCTCTCCAAAGTGGTCGAAGTAGATGCTGTAACCACCGCGAATCGACGTCGTACCGGCTCCTCCGAAAAGCTTATGAAGAATACCGCTCTCCGAACTGGGTGACCAGGCAAAAGCAATGCGAGGAGCGATGTTCTTATAGTCCCAGTCCCAATACGGCCGCTTACCATTCGCTTGCCCGGAAAGATCAAAAGTGACAGTCGGAGCGTAGGTCTGAGCAGCTAACATCGCCTGCCCGCGCTTGTTGAACCAGTCATCCAGGCTCACCGAAGGCGCAACCTGCGTGCCGGTTGTTTCGTAAGGAGGCTGCAACAGTGTGTAGCGAGCTCCAAAGGTCAGCGTGAAGTTGGGAGTGACGCGCCAAGCATCCTGAGCATAGAATTCTAGCTCATTGGCTCTGAAATGACGTGGCACGAAAGCGCCCTCTGGCAGGACGCTGAGCGTCTTAGTCAGGTTGTAGTTCGCATCGACCTCAGTAACCAGTCCCGTCAGCGCGGCAACCGGGGAATCGTAGGAACTGGAGAATCCGTTATCGACAAGCGGGAAGCCGAAGGCTGCCGGATCGAGGCTCGAGCCCGTATTCGCGATTGCTGCGTTGTCCAGCCAGGACACATTGGTTGTAGCCGTAAAGAAGGAGGTTGAATTGGATGACCGAATATTATCAATCCTCCGGTAGTTTGCGCCGAACTGCAGGTTGTGTTTACCCTTCGTCCAGTTAACGTCGTCTACGAAATTGTGTACCGGCACATGCGTGTTAAGGGAAGTATCAAAACCCTGAATGTTATCCAGTCCGCGGAAGTGCACAAAGTGCTGGGTCTTCAGCCCCGCTTCCCCTGTCCCCTGGCGAATGAAGCCATAGCGGAAATTGTTAATAAGGTTGTTACGAAGCAGAGCCGTGTACCCAGCGACCAGGCCCTTCGAGTTATTCACTCCGACTAAATTGGTAGGCATCCCGGGGAATTCTGGACCTGCGTCGCCCGTCTGGGACACACTTTCTTTTGGCAAAGCACCATGGTCGTTGTTCAGCCCACCTCGCAAAAAAACGCGGTGATTTCCACTTTGCGTCAGATTGAAGTCAAGCTTGGCGATGTAAGTATCGGTTTTCTTGGGCGCGGGTCCGGAGAACGTAAACCCTCGATAATTCAACCCGTCTCCGACTGAATCTGTATTGGGTAGCGGATACTGTTGAAAAATTGCCATCACGGCAGGGTTAGGACCGGGACCTAGGGGGCACGTGCCATTTGCGGTGCAGGCCGGATCCATGGCGGCCAAATCCGAGGGTTGCAGGGTAACAATGCCGCTGGCCGGGCAGCTGGGGTCGGTTGCGTCACAGACGTAGCTCACAATCCCGTTGCGCAAGTCGGCACTGGGCACAACTCGCGTAATCTGCTGGTTTTCGTGCGTTCTCTGACCTTCATAAGCCGCGAAGAAAAAGATCCGATCCTTGATCACAGGTCCACCGACAGTTGCGCCGAAGGTGTTGCGGACGAGATGGGGCGGTACGTTCGGTAGCCCTGACTGGATTTGAGATCTCTTATTAAACCAATCATTCGCCTCGCCTATTTTGGAGCGGTTGTATTCGTAAGCCGAGCCGTGTAATGAGTTAGTCCCGCTCTTGGTCACCAGACTTACCTGGGCTCCGGAAGAGCGCCCAGCATCTGCATTTGAGTTACTCGTAGTAACCCGGAACTCCTGCAGCGAGTCCAGCGTCGAGCGCAGAGCGCCCACGAAGGCTAACCCGAGTAGTTGGTCATTGTTATCCACACCGTCAAGAGTCACATTCGTCTGGTCGCTGCGGGCGCCATTCACCGCGCCGCCACGGCTGTCGGTCTTTTCATTGACGATATCCTTAGGAGCAATAAACACGACACCCGGCTGCAAACTCAGGATGCCTACAGGGTCCCTTCCCTCAAAGGGCAGGTTCTCGATCTTTTCGGCGCCGAAGGCATGGCCCAAGCTTGCATCCGTTGTGTTTACGAGAGGCGCTGTGCCGGTGACCTCGACCATTACCGTCTGACCTCGCACCTGCATGGTCATGTTCAGCGTGGCTGGACTGTTCACCATCAGCCGCAGATGCTCCTCTTTTAGCGGGGCGAACCCCGGCGCATTCACCGTAACGACGTACGTCGACGGCGGAAGTTGCAGGAATTGGTAGACGCCCTGATCATCCGTTTTGGCGTCCCGTGAAAATCCCGTCTGATGGTCGCTGATTGTCACGGTAACGCCCGGCAACACGGCGCCGTTAGCGTCAGACACCGTCCCGCGCAGCGACGTGGTCGCGGTCTGTGCCCACACGACCGCACTAAATGAGGAGAGGAGACCAACCAACAGCAAAGTCAACGGCCTGAGAGAACGCATGACGGCTCCTTTCGTAGGCTTCTACGGCTCTGATCCCAATGGTCTTTGGCCCGAAGGGATGTTACGACTACAGACCCTGGGCTTTGGCTGGGCATTCTGCATCCATGACACCAACCCATGCAAGTAGAATTTTCAGCTACTTACTGTTATGTGAGGTCCAAAACTTCGAATTTTCAGAGAATTAGGTATGGTATTTGGTAGTACGCCAGAATCGTTTCGTTTACTGTTATGTAAACAGCCGTGCAGCTAGGAATATCACAACTGGATAACACTCCAGTGTGTAGCGCGGCTCCGGATTCTCCAGGCTCCCCAGAAAAAGCGAACGGATCACCACGAACGCGACCAGTACGCCGGCCCAGGCGATCGGTCCCCGGGTAAATCCAGCCGCCGCTGCTCCCACATAAAGAAGATTGATCAAACCAAATGCCACCGCCACAGCCGACCATCGTGGATCGTCGTTGAACTCCCACCACCGCGGGTCGGCGGCTAGTAATTCGGTTCGCGGGCGCAGCCACATGTCAGCGATTCGCAGCCCGGGCAGCCACAAATAATATCGCAACGGGGCAGCGTGGATGCGCCGCTCGGCCAAGGCGGCGAACCGCGCATCAAGTTCCGCGCTTATGTGCAGCTCTTGGTTATATTCGGACAACAGATCGAACGTCCATTGCCGTTGCTCCGCGGAGTCGAACGCGCGCAACGGCAACTTGGTGCCATCCACGGCTTCTCCGGGGATTGGCCAGTAAATCTCTTGGACCGACACATAATCCGCCATCCAGGTTTTTACCCAACGGTTGAAGCCCCTGGGCACGAATTCATCTTCCTCATTCGCATAACGCGGCGCTAATGGCTGAAATCGGTGGAACGTGTGCAGGTTCCGCAGGGTCCAGGGTACAAGCGGCGCGAGGGAAACGACCCCAACAATCACGCCGGCCCAAATGATATTGTGTGGCGCGGGCGCCATCGCCCGCGAGCGCGTTAAGAACAACAGCAGGTACACGCCAATCGCGACCAGAAGTATTCCGCCATCAGGGCGCAATAGAATCCCTGCTCCCACAGCGGCGCCGCAGCCGACCCAAGGCAGCATGCGTCCCGGCCCCAGCCCCCCCTGCACGCCAACCAGCGCCAGATCGAGCCCCAAAGCGGTAAAGAACACTTCCAGTGTCTCTGTAAGCGCCGCCGCCGTGTAATTAGCGAGAAAGGGACAGAACGCAGCCAAAAGAAATGCAGCCTTCGCCGCGCGAGCCGAAATCATCCGCCTCGCCATGTCGGCGATCAGCAAACAAGTGCCAATATCCGCCGCCATTTGCACCAGCAGCGCCGGTCGGTAGTGGTCGGGTCCGAAGAGGGCAAAAATCAATGCCAGAAATGCGGGATATCCCGGCAGCCGGATGTAGGTAGGAATTATGTTGTGATCGTCGGTCAGGCCGTAAACGCCATGCTGTAGCCAGTTCTTGGCAATATCAGCGTAGAGCTTTGAATCGTCAACGATGGCAGGGAATCGAATAATAAAGAATAGCCGCAGCGCCACTCCGGCCACCATCGCGCCGAAAAAGAACCAGGGATGCTTGTGCACAAGCTCGCGCACGCTCGAAATATATCGCGTTTTGCCGGAATCTCCACCTCTAGTCCAGTTTTCGTAGACACGCGCCTTGCCGGGCTTTGTGTGTGGACTGTGTGGCAGCGATTATCCTCTTCTCGACCTGCGCGAGAAAAGACGTTGCTCACAACGTCTCTACAAAAGCTCTCCTGCTGGTTCAGCGGGCTTGGCAATCGGGGAGGAGCATTTGACCCTCTGCTCAACGCATCTTACGATGTAGAAAGTTCTACATGGCCCAACCAGTTTTTTATGATGCACGTCGCGCCCGCTGGAAACGAATCCGGCGTCTATTTGACGTGCTCGGCGTCACCAGCACGCTGCTGATCATATTTTTTGTCTACACCGCAGTCCGGAACGAGAAACTTCCCGAGTTGCTGCTGCCTCAACAGAAGCGTCCGTATCGCGCTCTGAAAGAAAAGGAAAAGGAGAAGGCGAAGGAGCACCGCCGGCTGTTGGCCCGTCGCACGCATCGCAAGTCCAAGACCGCTCCCTCGCAGGTCAAACTCAACGCTGAGGAGGGAATCCGGGCCGCCTTCTATGCGCCCTACGATGCGGCCAGCTTTTCGTCATTGCGCGAATATGCACGCCAGATAGACTTGCTTTTCCCCGACTGGCTGCATGTTCTTACCGCCGACGGCCGGGTACAGGCAGAAGACCCGCAAACCAACAAGTTTTTCGACGTCGTCCAGGGCTCAACCGTCCATACCGTGGACGACAAGGCCATGTCGTTCCTGGAATCGGAAGACACGGGAATGGAAGTCTTCCCCATGGTCAACAATTTCGATGGAAGAGACTGGGTGTCAGGTATTGGAGATTTCCTGAATAATGCGGAAGCTCGTGCCCGTTTCCGCCAGCAGATTGCCGCCTTTCTCGCCAGCGACAAATATCGCGGCCTGATGGTGGACTTCGAGACATTTCCCAAGAGCGCGCAGCCCGGTTACCTTGCCCTTCTACAAGAGCTTTCTCAGGACCTGCATGCCAAGGGTATGAAGTTCTACGTCAGTGTGCAAGCGCGCAACGAGGACTTCGACTACCCCGCCGTGGCTGCCCGTGTTGATGGCGTCGTGGTGATGAACTACGACGAACATTACCCCGGCGGCACAGCGGGGCCAGTAGCGTCGCAGGACTGGTTTGTAGACAACCTGAAGGCGGCACAAAAAGGTATTCCCCAGGACAAGCTGATCTGCGCCATCGGCAATTACGGCTATGACTGGGTGCACAAGCCAAAGCATGGCCCAGTTCCACCCGATCTTCGCGATACAAGTGTATCCGTCCAGGAGGCTTGGCTCGCGGCGCGGGATTCCGAAGAAGATGTCGATTTTGATGGCGATGCCCTGAATCCTCATTTCAGCTATCTGGACGAACGCAATCTGCAGCACGACATTTGGTTTCTGGATGCGGTCACAGCGCTTAATGAGATGCGGGCCGCGCAGAGCCTTGGCATCAAGACCTTCGCTCTTTGGCGTTTGGGCTCCGAAGATCGTTCCTTGTGGCGGGTGTGGGATGTTCCAGGAGAAGCTAGCGCAACGGGCAAGCTGCGCGATGTTCCACCTGGTCAAGATGTCGATATGGAGGGCGAGGGCGAGATATTGCGCATTGAGGCGCATCCAGCCAACGGTGAGCGCGACATCACGGTTGACCAAAATTCCGGCCTGATTACCAATGAGGATTTCAAGTCTCTGCCTGAACCATATCGGGTTGCTCGCTACGGATCGAATCCCAAACAAGTCGCCATCACCTTCGATGACGGTCCCGATCCCGAGTGGACTCCGAGGATCCTGGACGTCCTAAAGCGCGAACACGCACCCGCAACCTTCTTTCTGATTGGCCTCCAGGCAGACAAATTTGCGTCCATTACCAGCCGGGTTTACGACGAAGGTCACGAGATCGGCAACCACACTTTCACGCATCCCGATATCAGCAACATCTCGCCCACGTTCATGAAGCTGGAGTTGAATTTGACCGAGCGGCTGTTCGCCAGCCGCCTGGGAATTCGCACCGTGCTGTTCCGCCCTCCTTACTCCATTGACCAGGAGCCCGACACCGAAGATCAAGTACGCCCACTCGAGCTTACCCAGGATATGGGCTACATCAGCGTGGGCGACAAGATCGATCCCAACGACTGGCGCGACAATCCGCACCGCACTGCCGAGCAAATCACTGCCGATGTGATGTCGCACCTACCGCCCTGTGCGCTCTATGATCAGCGCTGCGGAAATATCATTCTCTTGCACGATGGTGGCGGCGATCGCCGGGAGACCGTACGCGCCCTGCCGATGCTCATCGAAGGGATTCGGGCGCGCGGTTATCAAATTGTTCCCGTCTATCAGTTACTCGGCAAAACCCGGACGGATTTAATGCCGCCTATCCCGGCGAATGAGCGCTGGTCCGCCCGCCTCAACTTGATTGGTTTCGAACTGCTTGAGGCGAGTAGGGGAGGCATCTACTGGATTTTCCTGCTAGGCGACGTGTTGATGACCGGCCGCTTGCTTTTTATCGGCGCGTTCGCTGTTTTCGACCGTTTGCGGCAGCGCAGGTATGGCAGAGCTGGCGAGGCGGCGTCGTACAAACCCCACGTCGCGGTCCTGATTCCCGCATTCAACGAAGAAATGGTGATCGAGCGCACGGTGCGCGCCACGCTCAATTCTAATTATCCGAATTTGCATGTCATTGTCATTGACGATGGTTCGAAGGATAGGACACTGGAAGTTGTTCGCGACGTATTCGCTACCGAGGAAGCGAAAGGGCGGGTCCTGATCTTGACCAAGCCCAATTCGGGCAAGGCCGATGCCCTCAACTTCGGACTACAGCACGTGGACGATGAAGAAATTTTCGTGGGCATCGATGCCGATACTGTCATAGCCCCGGACGCAATCACGCGGCTCGTGCCACACTTTCTGAATCCCAAGGTCGGCGCTGTTGCCGGGAATGCGAAGGTGGGCAACCGTGTGAACATCTGGACCCGTTGGCAGGCGCTTGAGTACGTCACCAGCCAGAATTTTGAGCGCCGTGCTCTGAATACGTTCGGTGCAGTGAGCGTGGTGCCGGGAGCCATTGGCGCATGGCGTACCTCGGCGGTGCGCGAAGCCGGCGGATATCATACCGATACCGTAGCCGAAGATGCCGATTTGACCATGTCGCTTCTGCGCCGCGGCTATCGGGTCGAGTATGAAGATTTGGCGCTGGCCTATACCGAAGCGCCCACTAATGCTAACGGGCTCATGCGGCAGCGCTTCCGGTGGTCCTTCGGCATCCTGCAATCGGTATGGAAGCACCGCGGAGTGTTCGGCCGCAAAGGTGCTCTGGGTTGGATCGCTCTGCCCAACATTGTTATCTTCCAAATCCTTCTGCCGCTGGTCTCGCCCTTTATCGACGTGATGTTCAGTCTCGGTACGGTGGTGTATTTTGTGCAGAAATACTTCCACCCGGGGTCTACTGATCCTGCCAGCTTCCAGAAACTTGTGCTTTACTTCGCCACCTTCCTGGTCATTGATTTCTTTGCCTCCGTGGTCGCGTTTTCGCTGGAACGGCGCCGGCCGGAAGGCCGGGAAGATCTTTGGCTGCTCAGCCAGGTATGGCTGCAGCGTTTCGCCTATCGACAGTTGTTCTCAGTTGTTCTATTAAAGACCATCAAACGCGCCATGGAAGGACAACGCTTTGCCTGGGACAAGCTGGAGCGGACCGCCGCCGTGCGCTATTCGCCAGCCGAGCGCCGGGATTCAGTCAAGGTGCCGTGAGCGGCTAGATTCCTTATTCATTTCGAAATCCGGTTCGACGGGCACAGAACGCCAACCAGCTTGTGTCCCGCTGACCTTTGCACTAAATTTGTGTAATTGACCAGCGCCGCCGTCCCAACATATATTATGGTGCCAGTCACGTCCATCGCGTCGCATGCGGCGACCGTCCCTTTCGCTTCCAGCCACGGAAGGAGATTTCCATGCTTACTGCTGAACTCACGACCACTCAAGGGAAAAGTCGGAGAGGTGGCTGACACCCTCAATCGAAAGACATGTAGATTCTGAGTCGGCGGAGGCCAATGCCCAAGACAAATCTGAACCGGGAAATATGTGAGCCCGAAAACGAGATAACCGGCAACGGAGACCAGCCGATATCTGCTGTCTTAACGAGGGCGGTCGAACGAGTGTGTTCGCTGACGTGTGCCGATGGAGCCGCTATTGCTCTCCGTGACCCGCAGGGCGTCCTCTGCCAAGCCAGCACGGGCAACGCGCCTGATGTGGGTTCACGACTACAACCTGACTCCGGCCTTACCAGAGAATGCTTTGAAACTGGTCAGGTAGTGCTTTGTGAAGACGCCGAAAATGATTCACGAGTACGCCCGTCGATTGCTAGGAGCTTACACTTGCGTTCGGTCGTGGCTGTGCCCATCCAGGCACAAGGCTCGGTTGTCGGTGTAGTGGAGGTGTTCTCTTCTCGACCTTCCGCCTTTGCCACCGCCGAGGTTGCCGCGTTGCAGCGTATCGCCGATTTACTCGCTCCTATTTCGGCTCCAGGACCGGTGAAGGGCGACCAACCTGTTGCAACTGGTCGGCCCCTTGTCGTCGCCCAGGCAGAAGCGCCCTCGTTCGCTGAAGAGCAGCCAGCAACCCAACAGACGTCTATCGCGGGTCCTTCGGAGCGCTTGGCCGATTCGACACGACAGGATATAGGAATTGAAGAGGGAAGGCTCGCTTCTCCTGCGGTTACGCCTGGCATCTTTGGGCGGGTTGAAAAGAGGACCGCAACGTTAACATGGCTCGGTGCTGCTGCAGCGGTTCTGTCTTTGCTCTCGCTTCTTCTACTCTTTTTCGCCAACTCCCATCGCGGGCCGACCAAAGTGCCCTCTGTCGCCACCATTCCGCCCGCTTCGGGTCCAGTGAGA
>WNEZ01005867.1_pt1 | contig 10799 bp, 14 predicted proteins | sample 5400521 | NCBI WGS metagenome assembly WNEZ01 (sample SAMN13153339, study PRJNA577476) | soil metagenome | isolation source: 120 cm saprolite under Douglas fir tree site 2 hole 1 replicate 1 | place: USA:California | collected 2015-04-18
ACCGGGCGCGTCGCGACCGCCGCGTGGGCCCCCGTCATCGCGAACGCGTTCGAGCGGCCCGATCCGATGCAGTTGAAGCCGACCGGACCGTGCGCGTCCTGTCAGCAGCATCTTCCGTCCATCGGGACCCCCCGACAAGAGGGATAGGTTCTGGATGCGAAGACAGGCCGGGCGGTTCCCCGCTCGGCTAGGAGCGTGTGCAGGTGGACGTTGAGTTGGAGGCCGCTCCCGAAGCGTTGGATCACCGTCACCGTGCCGGTCTGGCCCTCCGGGATGCCGTGCGCCCGCGCGGTGCGCGCGTAGAAGGCGAGCAGCCCGCGCGCATACACGCCCAGCACGGCCCGGCACAGGGCGTGATCCCACGCCAGTCGGTAGCGCAGGCGATACGGCAGCGTCAGGACCCAGCCAGGAAACGCCTGCGCGAAGCGGAGCTTCTTCGTTGTTGGAATCAACTAGTCGGTCCCAGTCTTTCAAGCTCATGACTAACCTCTCTGTTCAATCGACAAATCGCGTCCGACAGCGCTCGGCGATTGCTGTTCTCACCGAACACCAGCCGATCGAGCGGCGAAGCTCCGCGCGACGAAGCACGCGCACCCAGTCCCGGTGAGCGAAGTTGTCCGGATCGCTCGGCTTGCCGTCCGTACTGCGGAAGACGAAATCGGCTCGGGAGCTTGGCCAGCGCCGTCCGGAACGTGGGGGCCAGGTCGATTGTGCGGCGCGGAACCGTGCTTCAATCCCACTCCGTGATCTGTACGAACCCTTCTTGAACGAGCTGTGACATTCTTGCCATGGCATCCGTATTGATCTTGATTTCGGGAAGCAGATCGTCATTGCCCCACTTGTGAGCTGTCGCGGTCGCACCACACAACTCAACTTGCACACCGCGTTTCATCAGCTCGGCGACGAGTTCCTTGTACGGATTGCCGGTCGCCACCATTCGTTCGGTATTGTAGGCATCGTCGTTCAGAGTCACGTGACCGGCATTTGTGTGAAAGACGGCAATGACCTGGGCCTTCGCCTTCCAGTCAGAGATGTCGTTCGTGATGAGCTGGAGGTGAAAAATGGACGCCGGCAGGTCCCCTTCGAACGCCAGGTCAGCGATGCTGAAGGCAACCCGAAAGTCTGTGAGTCGTACTGGAATATCGATGTGGAGCGGTTTCGTTGAAGTGGACATGTTCAACTCCTTATAGGTTGAGGTTGTATTGTCTTGGGGGGTCGGGCGATGTTCCTACCGCTGGCCTCGCTTCATCGCGTCGATCACCTCGTCGGTGGTCATGACCGGGGCCAGATAGGCGAAGTTGATGAGCGCCGCCGCGTAGCCGTCGCCCCAAACAGGATGCCTTGGGGCGGCGGTCGCGTCCTTCACGACGGCCACGTCGAACCCTTGCTCGAGCAATTCGCGCGCGTGCGATTCGACGCACATATTCGCCAGCATCCCACCGACAATCACCTTCCCGATCCCGCGCTTGCGCAGCTGCAACACGAGGTCGTTGGACTCGGGCCCATAGATCTTGTGCGGACTGACCACGACGGTCTTGCCGTCTTCAATGTAGGGTTTGAAGCGCGCGAGCCAATCGGCGCCCGATCCCGAAAACCCGTCGAGCGTCAACGCGCCGGTTCGAGCGAACAGATGGTTTTCGTGCATCACCGACCCGAGGGGATCACGGAACTGCCACCTGTCATCTGTGGGGAAGTAATAGTGGGGGGAGATGAAGACTTCGAATCCGGTCTGCCTCGCCCTCTGAAAGATGCGTTCCATGTGTTCGACGGTCTTGTTCTCGCGGATGGAGTCGCGGACAAGCTTCCACGCGCCGCCTTGCTCACTCAAGACCTCGTTCTGTGGATCGGTGAAGAGGATGGCCGTGTCTTGCCAGTGGATGTTCATAGTTTTCTCCTGTGCGGTTGAGATGTTCGTCGCCGCGCGGCCGTTACTGCGGATTCTTGCGGATAGTAGCGCTGGAGCTCTCGTGGGTGTGGGTGGTACGGCTCGGTCACTGTTTGGTTCTCCGCCTTCTTGCCTACGCTTGCCTCCTTTTCCTGGTGCCTCTTCCCTTCGTTTCGACCGCGGAGCGCGACCAGCCGTTGCGGACGCCCCCGAATATCCACAAGAATCCGCAGTAGCTGCCGCGCGACGACGGACGTCTACGGCTCGCATTCGCGACCTCTTCGATCGCCGGGAGCTTCCTCGCTGTTCCTGGCCGGCGTGCCGCTCGCGTGGGGACGGGCCACCGAGGCCCGCCACCCTTCGGGATCCGTTGCGCGTTCTTGCTGAAAACTGGGGCGGCGCGTTTCGGCTCCGCCGTCGCGCGCCCTCGAAAGACCAACGGTCACCACAATGAAGCTGAATTGGCGCATTTCGCGGAGGTCGCTGCTGACCTGGCTGGGCACGGGTGCCGCCGGTCTCGTGTTCGCCGGGCAGGCTCGCGCCGAGGTCGCGCCGCACGGCGCGACGCCGCTACCCAGCTTCACCGGCCCGGGCGTGAATCCATACTGGAACGGCGTCAATCCGTTCGTGAGCTATCCGCAGAAGCTCCCGCTCCTGCGGATGACCGATCGGGGAATCCAGCTCGAAACGCCGCGTCAGTACTTCCTGACGCCGTTCCAGCGCACCTGGTTGAGCGAGCAGGGCAGTCGCCCGGGACTCCCAGTCGGCAGCGAAGACGGAGCCCCATCCGGCCCGGAAACCAGTCCGCCGATCCGCTGGCCAGCGTGTCGTGCTCTTGCTGAAATTCCCAGCGTCGGACCGCGCACTCACCTCGACGCACTCTTAAAGACTGGACGCAGGAGGATCGACGCGGACGGACCAGGACAGGAGGCGGGCATGAACACGATCATCAAGCTGTTCGAGACGGCCGCCCGAGCGGACCGGGCGGCCCTCATCGTCACACGTATCGGGCTCGTCGTGGTGCTGGTCTGGATCGGGAGCCTCAAGGTCTTCCACTACGAAGCCGAGGGCATCGTGCCGCTCGTCGCCAACAGCCCGTTCATGAGCTTCGCCTACCAGCGACCGACCGGGGAGTACCGACAGCACATGAACCGGGAAGGCGAGCTGGTCCCCGCCAACCGGGAGTGGCACGAGCGTAACGGAACGTACCCCTTCGCGTACGCTCTCGGAACCGTGATCGTCGCCTTCGGGCTGATGATCGCACTGCACCCGTGGCTGCCTCAGGTGGCGGCCGTCGGCAGCGTCCTGGTCTCCGTGATGTCGTTCGTGACCCTCTCGTTCCTGATCACGACGCCCGAGTGCTGGGTCCCGGCCCTCGGCAGTCCCGAGCACGGCTTCCCGCTGCTGTCCGGCGCCGGTCGGCTGGTAGTCAAGGACGCCATCATGATGGGCGCGGCGCTGGTGACGATGGCCGACTCGGCCAAGGCGTACTTGCGAAAGCGCGCCGCGGCCCCTCGGGCGCAGATGTCCGAGCGGCAGCTTCAGCTAGGCCCCACCGTTCGATGAGGTCTTCTTCTTCGGCGTGGAGTTGTTGACCCGCGACCCTCCCAAGAGGCGGGAGGGAGGACCATGCCGAGAGCGATTCCACTCAATGTCAACGGACGGGCGGAGAGCGTGACGGTCGACGATCCGGATTAAGACGGCGGATGTCGAGGACAACATGTCCCGGATCGGCCGTCAGAGGGACTCGGCGAGCTCTTCTCGCAGGTGCCGCCGCGGCCCCTGCAATACCGGCGCACCGCGGAGCGGCATTGAGTCGCGATCCTCACAGATTGGAGCTCGAATATGTCCAGCACCATCGCCGGCATCACAATTCCTGACAGCAACATGGCGCGTGATCTGACCCAGCTGATCCGCGACACGGAATCGGATCTTCTGTTCCACCATTCCACCCGGGTGTACCTGTTCGGTGCGCTGACTGGCCAGCGCAAGGGTCTGAAATACGACCCCGAGCTGCTCTATGTCGGTGCGATGTTCCACGACATCGGGTTGACTGACGCGTACCGCGATTCGCCGCTCCGCTTCGAGGTCGATGGTGCGAATGCAGCGCGCGACTTCCTGCGCAGCTACGGCATTCCGGAAGCCTCGGTCGAGACTGTCTGGGACGCGATCGCGCTGCATACCACGCCCGGGATTCCGGAGCACAAAAAGGCGGAGGTCGCGCTCGTCACGGCGGGTGTCGAGATGGATGTTCTCGGAATCTCCTATGAGCAGTTCACGCCGGAGCAGCGGGAAGCCGTTGTCATAGCCCACCCGCGCGGCGCCAGTTTTAAGAAGAACATCATCGACGCCTTTTACGAGGGCATGACGCACCGGCCAGACAGCACTTTTGGCACCGTCAACGATGATGTGTTGGCGTTCAAGGACCCCCGCTTCCAGCGTACCGACTTTTGCAAGGTGATCCTCGCGTCGGCCTGGGCGAGCTGACCACCTTAAGGCGAGATCAACGCCGAAGATCAGGGTGTTCGATTTCGGTGATTGCAGGCCTCCTCGCAATCGACCGCCTGGCTCCTCCTAGGCGGTCGAGCATTTCAGAGTGGATAGGCGCACAGGACGAGCATCGTCTTGTCCGCGAGGTAGCGATTCTGTCGCTCTACCGCGCCTGGACCTGAACCGCTGCGCCGTGTTGGCCGGGGGTGCCGGGGGCGATCACGAGGTAGCGGCGTTGAACTTCCGCGTCCCCCTGTACGATCTGTCGGATCGGGCCGAGGGCGTTGACGACCGCCGCGCCCGCCGGGTTCGTCGTGAAGGCCGCCAAGGGGGACAACACGCCACCGCCGTCGGGGCGCGTCGAGAGCGCAAGCACGTACGCACGCCGGGGCTCGAGGCCAGTGACCGCCGCCTGAAGCACCTGCAACAGTCCCTGGTCGACGAGCGCGACGCTCGTTGGTGGATTCCCGCCCGCGTACCCCACGGGAACGATGAACAGATGGGCGGCGCGGCCGGCGACGTCGAGCGGCTGCAATCCCTGGAGCACGGCGCCTTCCGGCACGGCGTTCGGTACGTAGGTGAGTGCCTGAGGCGCCTGTCCGATCCGAACGGTCGCGGTCACCGTGTTGCTCGCCGTGTCGATCACGGCGAGACCGTCGTCGTTCTCCAGTCCGACGTAGATCCGCGTCCCATCTCCGGAGGGCCAGATGCCGTGAGGCAGTTTACCGACCGGAATCGTCGCCACCTTGACGAAGTCCGTCGTTCGGAAGACCTGCACCTCGTTGAGGCCGCCGACGGTGATGTAGGCAAGCATGACCCGGCGGGTCACGACGAAGTTGACCGCGTTCGAGGCGTGAAGGAGCAGGTTGACGAGGTGATAGCCCCACGGGTTCATCCCGCCGAGCACATAGTTGAGGCCGAAGGACATCCACGTCAGCGGGATGTAGTGCCCCATGAGCGTGGACGTGAACATCCAGCGGAGCTGGGCTGGCCCGAGGCCGCGGTAGTAGGGGGTTGTGCGCGCTGTCGTACGTGGGCCTCTGCGCGAGCGCCCGACGGGCGAGACTCTCCGCCTCCGCGAGCTGCGCCGGCCTCGGCGACGGTCGGTTGATGATCAGAGCGGCCAGACTGTTGGCACAGACGGAACAGCGGGGATCCGCCTCGAGGCTCCAGCGCCAGAGCGGTCCGCGTCAGTGGGCCCCTTCCAGCTCCGTGCCGAGCGCCTCGTTGAAGCGGTTGGTGAAGTTGGCTGCCGCGATGCTGAGCGTGAGCTGCACGACCGCCTCCGGTGACAGCTGCTTCTTGAGCTCTTCCACGAGTCGCGAATCGACCTGTACTTTCTCGGTCATCTCCTCTGCGTAGCGGACGACCAATCGCTCGAGATCGGAGAAGAGCGGGCTGTTTGTGTAGTCCGCCAGCGCCGCGAACTTCTCCTTCTGCACTCCAGCCCTCTGCCCGAGGGCCGCGTTGTGCGTCGCTCAGTAGTTGCAGCGGTTGATCTGTGAGGCCTTCACATAGGCGAGCTGCCGCAGCTTGAGATCGAGCGCGCCCTCGCGCAGCGTGCCGTACCACGCGACGAACGGCGCCACGGAGCGGGCGTGGTTCGCCATCAGCCTGAAGATGTTCAGCACGCGGCCACTGGCCTTCTTCATGTTGTCGTACACCGTCTGGACGTCAGGCGGGACCTGCTCGCGGTCGAGATACGGAAGTCTGGCGGCCATCATGTCCTCCTCGTGCTACGTCCCCATCCGTCCCACATAGGATGCCAGCGATGACAGCGCTGTGCCGCCCGGAGGTGCCCCTCGTGGAGGTGCGGCGGCGAGCTGTGCCGTCGGCTCCTGGGGCGGCCGGCGTCCGAGTCTGGCAGGTTATGTCACGGGGACGGGACCCAAGCCAGGGGCGCCCGCCGCCGGAGGGCGTTCATGTTGCCTATCCTCCGCGATCGAGCACCTCCACGTAGCGCGCCCGCAGCGGGTGGCCGTCGAGCTCCGCGGGCACGTGATACTTCCAGCGGCCGTCCGGCCGGTCCGTGTAGGGCACGTAGCGCGTGGACTGCTCGAGGTAGGCCATGAGCCGCCCCCACTCGAGCACCTTGGTCAGGATATTGGACGCGCCCTCGCAGGCCAGGTGCACACCGCCGAGCTGGGCGACCGAATCGTCGCCGTACTCGCTGAACACGCGCTCGTAGAGCTGGTCGGCCCGGGTGGTCCCGATAGAGGCGGCGGCCGCTGGCCCCTCGGCCTGCTCCAGGAACTCGTCGAGAAAGAGCCGGCGCAGGGACTTGGCGGAGCGGGAATAGCGCGCGAACAGCGCGCCCTTGACCACCTCCGGCAGGTTGACGAGGGCGAAGACGGGGCCGTCGAGCTCGGTGAAGTACGGCGCCAGCGCGGCCCGTTCCGCGGCGGTGAAGGTCTCCACGGCGGTCATCCTAGCACGCGGCCCGCCGGCCGCGGCGACGTGACCCGCCGGAGGCCGACCCTCCGGCGGGCCGGGCCGCGCGTCCGAGACTACTTGATAGCGATCGGGTCGATGATCGCCTGCACCGCGCCCGTGATGCGCGATGGGCCGAGCGTGAAGAGGAATTCACCATCTCCTCCGGGTGCATGCTCTCGAGGATGTAGATGCCGCTGAGCGCCAGCAGGATCTGGTACACCTCGAACACGCCCGCGTTCTTGTCGAAGGGCAGCACCAAGTCAAGCCGCCACTGGTTGCGCGCCCGCCGGCTCCGCTGCCATAATCCGCGCAATGAGCAGCCCAATTGAGTCGCGCACTTGCGACCAACGCGGCCCGCGTCGACATAATCCCTCTTCATAATTTCTCTGGCAGCTTGTTCTGCCCCGTCGTCGCCGACTTCAGATAAGCCGCGAGCCCGAGCCGTTGAGTCGCACGAGCGGCGACCAGTTCTGCCGGGTCCAAGTGTTCGTACGAGACGATGCTGCTCGGGCTCGTGTGGGTGAGCAGGGCTGACCTCGTGAGTGAATCGATGCCCGACTGTCGACGAATGACGTTGAGGGTGTGCCGGATCACGTGGGGCGTGACTCTCTTCAATCGGGTGATGCCTGCCTCTCGCGCGATTTTCTGCGTGATGTAGGACAGTTCACCGCGCGAGAGTCGACGACCGTTGTCGTTGCGCAAGATCGGCTCGACGGGATCAGGGACGTTACAGGCGAGTCACCAATCATGCAGTGACATGGCGACTTCGGGCGAGATGGGTACGCGTTTCGGGTGATCGCTTTTGACGATGACCGAGAGATACGCGATGCCCTGCGCCTCGCTAATGTCGCCCCGGAATTTCTGGTCAAGCACGATTTTGAGGCGAGGGGCCGGTCGTAGGTGAAGCTATCGCGGGCCATGAGCACACCCAGTAAGGACAGGTCGCGACTCCTACAAATCAGCACCACTGCTAGACTCCTTGTAAGTAACTTTGGGCCCTCGTGAACGGCGAAAGGAGAAACAAGAATGGCGCAGCGCAGAGTCTTCTTCAGTTTCCACTACAAGCCAGACAACTCGCGGGCATCGCAGGTAAGAAACGCTGGCGTCATCGAGGGCAACGCTGCCGTCTCCGACAACGACTGGGAGTCGATCACCAGTGGCGGCGACGACGCAATCAAGCGCTGGATCAATGGGCAACTCGACGGGAGGTCGTGTGCCGTCGTCCTGATCGGCAACGCGACCGCAGGTCGAAAATGGATCAACTACGAGATCGTCAAGGCCTGGAACGATAGGAAAGGGGTTCTCGGGGTCTACATTCACAATCTGAAGGACTTTTCGGGTAAGCAGTCCGCAAAGGGCTCCAACCCCTTCGATCAGATAACGATGGGTCAAGGCGGAACAAAAAAGCTCTCCAGCGTCGTCAAGACGTACGACCCGCCCTTCACAGTAAGCACCGATGCGTATGATCACATCAAGACCAACTTGGCGACCTGGGTAGAGACCGCCGTCACTATTCGGAACAACAACTAGTCGCACACCTTCACCCACGTTGCACCAGGTTCGGCCAGGATGCTCCCCGTGCCAGCATCATAAGGACAATCGTCGCAATCAGAGCACCGATCATTGCTGCATGCAGCACCAAGACATGGGCCGACCATAAGGTACGAATCCAGCTCGGGCATTCCTTGACATAAGGAGCCGTCGACAGAGAGTACGGGTCCTTCACTAGCATCTCTTCCGGTGCTGACCGCACACCATCGTAGAGCCGACGGAACAGCCGCTCGTAGCGAAGATAGTAGGCGTCCAAGCCCCAGAACGACACAGCGGGAATCAGTGCCACGAGGGCGAAGCGGATCTCAGTCTCTTTCGCTGCAACTGCCACCAGAGCAGCCACAACCGTGACCGTCCATCCCTTAACGAGAAATGAGTTACCTGCCATGCGGGTGACAATCGCTTGAATCATCTCCAGATGTTTCACGCGATCAATGTGTACTCCACGCGGGTTCGGGTTCTCGTCCATGGGCGCTCCATCCGCATCTGAACGTCGTTGTTTTCCTCGTCGCCTGAAGCCCAAATAGCCGACCAGGGCGAGTAGAACTCGCATATCGGACACCCCCCAGGTTGGCCGCGAGTCTATCAGCGTCGGCGGGCGTGCAGGGAGGGATGCGGTGTGCTTACTGGGTGGATAGACGTTGCGGAGATTGCCAGTGACCGGCTATTCTCCTGGCGGCCATGAGCCTCGCGTGCAGACACTTTGCGATCTGCCGGCGAGAGGCAACTCACCAACACGCGGGCGACAGCCTGCACTACTGCTATCTTCACTACCCCGAACGGCAGGGAAAGAATCTCGACCAGTTCGACGAGGCCCTCCGCCAGCACCTTGAGTCAGGGAGTTGCGATTTTCGCTTCTTTCAGTTTCCGGCTGGCCTTGGGAGCCCGAGCTTCTCCGGGCGGACTTTCGCCCGCCCAGCGGATTTCAGTGAAGTTGCATTTAACGACTCTCTGAATCTTGCTGAAGCAGTATTTCAGCAGGGGCTTCGGATAGTCGCCAGACAGACTGGGCCGATCCTCCTGAATCAGGCGAGGATCAACAGTGGGGGGCTATCGGTTCAGCTAGACGGCAACGCTCACGTGAGTCTCCAGAGGGCTGTCATTGTCGGGGCGGCGGACCTGCGATCGGGATCGGATCTCCACCTGAGCGCTGGATACGTGGAGGTTCACGGACCTCTCTCGGTGGTGGCGACGAGTACGTCGGGACTCTATTTGAACAGTGCAAGACTTCACGAGGGATTCAAGCTCCGTGTCACCGAGTGGTGCGCAGGATCCCGGAGTTTCTCTTGGTGGCTGCTACGAGGAGATCTCAACTGGCAAACCTGCGGGTTTCGGGGGGAAGTGCGGTTTGACGAAGCAAGCTTCGATCCGGAGTCACGGTTGGACTTGACGCAGTCGAGGCTGGAGGGGTTGCGAATCTCCGGATACAAACTACTGCCGAAAGCCATCGTCCTCGATGCCACGCACATCTCTGGAGACTGCCGACTAGAGGCGGATGTTGGCGAGCCGAGGCTCAAGATCCTAGCTAAGAGCCGCCGACCGGAGATGGATGGTAAGACCATCTTCGCAAATGTAAACCTTTCCGAATGCCGCCTTGTCGGCAATGTGTTTCAGAGCATGGCCTTCTCGAATATTGAATGGGCGCGGCACCGCGGACGCTGGCTCTTGTTCGACGAGCTGGTGGCTGTACCAAGCCAGGAACCCGCTGGTCGGCCAGAGCGCGTTCTGCGCACCTACAGCAACATCAAGGAGGCTTGTCAGATCCTGAAGGAGTCCTACCGAAACCTCGGGGATCACGTCCGCTCGGGCGACTTCCACTATGGCGAGATGGAGATGAAGCGCCGGGAATATGGTGATCGGTCGTTGCTGCGGTTTCTCGGTCTGGAGGCCTGGTACTGCTATTTGAGCGGATATGGGACGCGGTGGAAACTAGCCCTCGGTTGGCTGGCGGGCATCGTGTTTGGTTCAGCCGCCATATATTACTTCTCAGATCCTTGGGCATTTAGCTGGAACCCCAACGTGGCCTTGAAGTACAGCGTTGATGTCGTGACCTTACAGCGGCCGGACTTGCCCAAACACGTGCACCCTTGGAGCCACTGGGTGCGGGGCATCGAGGCGGTTTGGGGGCCAGTGCAAATCGCCCTGTTCGGTTTAGCGCTAAGGATGCGCTTGCGTCGGTAGGCGGCCCGAAGGGGCGCCTCAAGAGGGCGGCTCATCCCTTATCGGGCGATCCTAGGGCTCGCCCGCGTGGCCCACACTAACCCGCGTCGCTGTGATCCTTCGGGCACATTTCAAATCATTGCAGCGAGGCGGACATCTGCGTCGTGCGCTCCACCACCCGGACTAGCGAGCCACGACGCTCTGCCAGGACTCTCGCCGCCTTCTCATGCTCAGCGCGACTCGCGTCGGCCTCTCGGGCCAGCGTGTCGAGGTTCGCGCG
>WNEZ01008523.1_pt1 | contig 10796 bp, 13 predicted proteins | sample 5400521 | NCBI WGS metagenome assembly WNEZ01 (sample SAMN13153339, study PRJNA577476) | soil metagenome | isolation source: 120 cm saprolite under Douglas fir tree site 2 hole 1 replicate 1 | place: USA:California | collected 2015-04-18
GGAAAAAAGAAAATATTTTTTCCGCTAGGGTCATCTGCCGCTTGGGCGATCGGGCAATGGCGGGGATTGTCCTTCCGGACGAAGCTGGAAGTCATGGCTGAGAAACCGCCCATCGTACTTACGATTGCCGGATTCGACCCCTCGTCTGGGGCCGGCGTGACTGCCGATATTAAGACCATAGCCGCCCATGGCTGTTACGGAGTCGGCTGCATTACCGCCATGACTGTGCAATCTACGGCTGGCGTCCGTCGAGTGGAGCCCGGCGACCCGGATCTGGTCACCGAAACCCTTGAAGAGCTGGTTGCCGATTTGGATATCGCCGCCGTGCATATTGGAATGCTGGGCTCCGGGAAAGTGGTTAAAGCGGTAGCGGATTTCCTGGGCCGGCGGGGAGGCAAAGCAAGGCTACCGAATATAGTTCTGGACCCCATCCTTAAATCGTCTTCCGGGACAGACCTGCTTGATCCCCTCGGAACGAAATTACTGCAGGAGAGGTTGATCCCTTTGGCGGACGTGATTACCCCCAACACCGATGAAGCGTTTGCGCTGACAGGGATCAAGGTAACCGATATGGACGAGATGAAGGCGGCGGCAGCCAAACTTCATAAAATGGGCTCCTCCGCAGTCGTGGTCACCGGAGGTCACCTCCATCAGGCCATCGAGCTGTTGAGCTATTCCAGCAAGCGAGGCATCGAGACAGAAGCGTTCAAGGCGGAGCGGCAGCGATCCAATTCGACGCATGGAACAGGCTGTGCCTTTGCCACGTCCATGGCCTGCCATCTGGCGCTTAACCGGGGTCTGGCCGAGGCCACTCTTCTTGCCAAAACCTACGTCACATCGGCAATCGCCAACGCCTACCCTCTAGGCAAGGGCACGGGGCCGGTGCACCATCTGTATCGCATGTACCAGCAGCGGCGAGCTGCAGGCTCTGGGAGTGAGCAGTAGTCACCGAGATGCATTTTCGAACGGACAGTGAGGCAGGGAATGCTAGGCAGGGTCGAATCGGGCGATGACTTAGCTGTCGGTTGATCGCTTTAGGAGTATCGCCATCACAAAGGAAGCCGTAGCCCCCAACAACCATTCGATGCGCCAGAATTGAATGGCCTGCCAATCGGCGAAGGTCTGCGCTTTGTAGATGAAACTAACGCAGACCGCTCCAGCGATGCACCCCAGGCCGATCATAAAGGCAACCAGGGACGCGGTCGGCAAGCCGACCCAACGCTTGATTTCGTGGAAGTGCAAGTAGCGAAGCCAGGTTGGAGCGGAGACCTTGGGAAAGGAGAAATCCTGTGCGGCTCCCCGCAACCACATCATTCCGTCTGACAAGACACCTGAAGAAACTGCATGCACACCATGTCCAGTTCCGGCGATGGCTAATTGGGCGCGGCGCCCCCCGCAAGCGTGACAAAAGCGGGAGCCTACCAGGAACTCCGTGCCGCAGTGCGAACACGTTTCGGCCATCGTAGGCACTGCGACTGAAGCGGCTACGCCGCCGGCGCCCTCGATAGGCGCTGGCGGACGCCAGAACTCTTGTTGCGCGTCATGAATCACTTCTGCCATCCTTAAACCTATGCTAGAGGACGTTTTAAATGTGAAGGCAAGCGGACATCCAAAATCGCTGTTCCGCTAAGCGCCTTTTCCACCAATTACTTAGCAAATTATTCGCCACTTTTGTTGTGCTGCCTTGCGCAATAATTACGCGCGCCCCTGCGTAAAGATGCACTGGTTAGCGGTGGCATTGCCGAACACCCGATTCGCAGCTGCGCAGATTATAGGGTCAGTACGCGGTTCCGCGGACGGTGATTAGTTCCTGTTGGATTACGCTCTTGGTTCGTTCCGAGGGGCAGCACAGTTCGGTTAGACTGGAGAAACACGAGTGGGGAAGCAAGCGAGAACTACGTCCAAGAAGCTGGTGCTTTCGAGCACCATGCTTTTCTGCGCAACGATTTTGGGTTTGATATCGAACGGAATGGCGATACAAGCGGAGTTCACCGCACGCGGGTCTTCCCGGTCAGTCGTTTCGCTACATCCGGGTTTCCACGCGCCCCGGGCGCCAGCTCCTGATAACCAGGTCTCCAGTCACGATCCGCTTACCGACGCCGCTTTAGAACACTTCTACAATCTCGACTATGACCGGGCGACACAGGGGTTTGAGAAGGTCGTCGAGAAGCATCCGCATGATGTTTTTGCCTGCAACCATCTGATTACGTCGCTGCTCATGCACGAGCTCTACAAGATGGGCGCCATGAATACCGGGGAGTATGCGAACGACAGCTTCATCGGACAGGTACACCGTCCCCCCGATCCAAAGGTCAAGGAGCGCATCAAGCGGCTCGTGGAGCGGGCCGAGGATCTGGAAGAACAGCAGCTCAAGGCAAATCCCAACAATGTCGAAGCCCTCTATGCCCGAGGAGTAACTCGGGCGCAATTCGCCCTGTACACGGGGCTCGTGGAGCGGGCATGGTTTTCCGCTTTGCGCAACGCGGTGGGCGCGCGTCATGACCACGAACGCGTTCTGGAACTTGATCCCCTATACGTCGACGCGAAGTTAGTCGTGGGCACTCACAACTACGTCATGGGGAGCCTCCCCTGGAGTGTGAAGGTGGCGGTGGCAATGGTCGGGCTGAGCGGATCGAAGGAGAAAGGACTCCAGTACTTGCGCGAGGTGGCTAATAGTAGCGGCGAGAATAACGTAGATGCCAAAGTCGTGCTGAGCCTGTTCTTGCGGCGCGAGCAGCGCTACGCGGAGGCTCGCGCGATCATGCATGAATTGGCAGCGCGCTACCCCAGAAATTACTTGTTTGCCCTCGAGGAAGCGCATCTGCTGCGGGCTTCGGGTCACTTTCAGGAGGCGGCAGCGGCCTATCGAAAAGTTTGGCAGAGCGGGCGCGAGGGGAAATACGGGAGCCTGCATTACGAAACGGCTGCGTGGGGTCTTGGTGAGTTATTGCGCAGCCAGAAAGACTATGGCGGCGCGGCAGTAGCGTACGAACTGGTGAATGAGGCTCCAGCACCCGATCCGGAAACCTTGCAGAAAGCGAATCTCGCCGCCGGCGAGATGTATGACTTGATGCAGAAACGCGATCTGGCTTTGATGAAATACCGGACGGTGCTGGCACAGAACGGCAGCACGCCTCCAGCAGAAGCGGCAAGGAAGCATATGCGGGAGGCGTATCGCGAGTAAAGTCAGGTGAATGGAACTTTCGGTCTACAATTACGTATTGTCCCTTAAGACGTCGTGCGAGAGGCGGAACTATGTACTGCAACTATTGCGGAAAAGCGATTCAAGACGACGCAGCGGTCTGTGCCTATTGCGGCATCCGAGTGGGCGCGTCGGTGGCCCGCAAGCGCTTAGTGCGGCCTCGCCAGGGACGCAAGATTGCGGGGGTTTGTCTCGGCTTCGCCGAGTATTTTGACATCGACGTGACCGTGGTCCGGCTGGTGTGGCTAATCGTATCGTTGATGACGGGGATTGGCTTGCTGTCATATCCCATAGCCTGGATCGTAATGCCGGAAGAGCCGCTTATGCTGACGCCGGCAGTTGGCGCGCAGAGCGTGACGAATTCCTAGGACCGCTCTGGCGACAGCTCGCGACGCTCTGTGATTAAATCGGCTGCATGCAGCGAATCAAGAGCGGCGACGCGGAAATTGTTTATCGGATCCTTGGGGATGGGCCTTCGGTTGTCCTTCTGCATCCCTTTCCCGCAAATCATGAATTTTGGCTGCCAGTCTCGCAATCGCTGTCAACGCGATACCGCCTCATCGTGCCTGATCTCCGTGGGCACGGCGACTCTGATATTGGCGAAGGCCCGGCCACTATGGCGAAGCATGCGGCCGACATTGCCCGAGTAATGGACCATGCGGATGTAGGCCGCGCGCCGATAGTTGGGGTCTCGATCGGCGGCTACGCGTTGTTCGAATTCTGGCGGCAGCAGCGTGGACGCGTGGCTGGGCTGGGGCTCTGCAATACCAAGGCGACCGTAGATTCCCCTGAAGCTCAAGCTGGACGCCTACAAGCCGCGGCAGAAGTTATGGAGCGCGGGACCGAGCCGTTCTTCCAAACTATGATCCCGCGTCTGCTAGGCAAAACCACGCGCGAGACGCGTCCGGACTTGGTCGAGGGCGCGCTGCAGATGATGCGAGGAATGTCGCCCGCCGACGTTGCCGCCGTGCAGCGCGGCATGGCCGAGCGTCCGGACTCAGTGGATACATTGAAGACCATCAATGTACCTACGCTGCTCGTGACCGGAGACGAAGACATCCTGACTGGAGTGAACGAAGCGGAACTGATGCATCGGCACATTGCGGGCAGTGAGTTGACAGTGTTTCCGAAAGCTGGCCATTACTCGCCTTGGGAACAGCCCGAAGCAGTGGGGAGATTGCTGAGGCAGTTCCTCGATGGAGTCTGACGTCGCCTGAAATTAAAAAAAGGCCGTGAGGTGTGTTATAAGCACCTGGCAGTTCTCCTCGTAAGCATTGGCTATTTTGTTTTGCTACAATCCACAAAACCATGATTGATACATTTCTAGTCCCTGAAAAAACCTTGGTCAACGCCAACGGAGATGGCACGGTGGTGGACGTGAGTAGCGCTTTCAACCGCGTCTTTCTGTTGAGCCTGGAGATTACCAAAATCATCGAACAGGAGTCCCTCGAAGTCAGCGTCTATGGTTCCGTCGACGGAACCACATGGAGTTCGAAGCCAATCGTGTCGTTTCCGCAGAAGTTCTATTGCGAGCAATCGCCGATGCTGCTGGACCTGACCGCGCATCCCGACGTGAAGTTCGTACGTGCGCATTGGGAGGTGGCACGCTGGGGGCGAGGCACGGAAACGCCGATGTTCGAATTCAGCGTAAGGCTGAAGGAAGTGCCGGCAGAGATTTTGAGAGAAGTCACGGCCGAAGCCAAGGCGCTGGCTTAGAATTGTTGATTGTTGATTTTTGATGGTTGAATGAAAATCCCATCGGGTTCGGCGGTCTTCCTCGGGTGTAGACCGCTATTCGAGTCAGAATCAACCATCGACATTCGACGATTATCCACTCAACGTCGGTCCCGTATGCCACTTCAGTGGATACCCTTGAGCTTGGCACCCTGAGCTTTTCATTCCAAAATCAACAATCAATATTCTCACCGCAATGGCCGCTGCGCGGCAGCAGCATCTCTGATGCTTCCGCTATATTGATTCAGGATGGTCAGCCAGTCAGAAATCGTGTGCCCAGCGCGCACCGTGCGCGGCAGCGTGCGCTTGCCCGGGGACAAATCTATCTCGCACCGCTACGCCATGCTGGCGGCGATCGCGAATGGAAGCTCGCGGCTGGACAATTATTCCACCGGGGCTGACTGTGCCAGTACCCTGGGTTGTCTGAAATCGCTGGGGGTGTTGGCTGAGCGCACAGACGGCGCGGAGAGCGTGATCGAGATTCGAGGGCTCGGACCTTCTTTAACCGCGCCTTCCGAACCGCTCGACTGCGGCAATTCGGGTTCGACTATGCGCATGCTCTGTGGCGTTATCGCGGCGCAAAAGTTCAACAGCGAGATGGTGGGAGACGCGTCGCTTACCCGCCGTCCTATGGAGCGGGTCATCAAGCCGCTTACGGCTATGGGCGCGAAGATTGAGTCGCAAGGTGGAAAGCCACCACTCCGCATAACCGGCGCTGGACTGAAAGCCATCGACTACAAGATGCCGGTGGCCAGCGCCCAAGTGAAGTCATGCCTTCTATTCGCGGGTCTGCTGGCAAATGGCGAAACGCTCATCGAAGAACCGGTTCGAACTCGCGATCATGGAGAGCTGGCCCTGCGGGCATTTGGTGCTGAAGTGGCGCGCAGCGGAAATGAGATTCGTATCCGTGGTGGTCAAACGCTCCGGGGTATCGAGGTGCGGGTGCCGGGAGACTTGTCGAGCGCGGCATTTTTCTTGTGCGCTGCGGCGCTATTTCCGGGGTCACACCTGCTGATTGATGGTCTGTTGATGAATCCAACACGTGCACGCCTGCTCGATATTCTCATGCAGATGGGGCTCGAAATCTCAGTGACGCAACTCGATGAGGTGCATGGAGAAATGGTGGGCACAATCCAAGTTGAAGGTGGACGGCTTAAAGGCGCGACCATCGCCGGTGCGGTTACAGCGGCGCTGATTGATGAGATTCCGGTGCTGGCCGCGATCGCCCCTTATACGGAGCAGGGGATTGAGGTTCGGGATGCAAAGGAGCTGAGGATAAAAGAGTCAGACCGCATCGCCGCCATCGCTGCCAACCTGCGCCTGATGGGCGCGAACCTAGAAGAGAACGAAGATGGGCTGACGATTCCCGGCCAGCAAAATCTGCGAGGCGCTGAGCTCGAGTCATTCGGCGATCACCGCATCGCCATGGCATTTGCCGTGGCTGCGTTGCGGGCTGAGGGCGAAAGCCTTATCCGCGGCGCCGAGGCAGCCGCTGTCTCCTACCCGGCTTTTTTCCCGACGCTTGAAGGGCTGGTCGAGCGCTAGAGAGCGGCAGAGTCAATACCGTCGAGTCCCGCGGCGCGGTTACCTTCGGGCGATGACCGTAGTGATCTAATCACCCCGCCGCTAAACAACAACAATACATGTGTGTGGAGAAATTGCGTCTCCGGCCGCCCGCGGCCGCACTACGTTTCTGTTGCAGGAGGAACCATGCGTCGCAAGCTCATCGTATTGACTGCTCTCTTGTGCTCCCTGGCTTACGCCAAAGAGCCTAAGGCTTACCAGACCGGCAAGTTGCTGCAAATGGATTCAGTCGCATGCGGTGTGGACGAAAAAGATGCCAAGAGTGTCGCCGGCGAAATGCTGGGCACCGACTCCGGACATAAGAAGACGCACGAGCTACTCTGCCAGGAATATGTACTTCAGACCGATAGGGTCATCTATCGTATTCGGCCTAAAGACGAGAAGCATCCGGTGCTGCTGCCGATAGGTGAGCGCGCGCAATTTCGTTTGGAAAAAGACAAGATGCTCCTGCGTGTGGAAGGCTTGGTTGACAGAGAGCACGTCTACTTGGTGGTTTCGATGACACCGCGCGGCGATGACAAAGCGGAAGCCAGCACGCTCCGCTTGAATCATCTGCAATAGTCGGCTCGCAGTGCGGAAATTTGCGGTTGCGTCAGAGAACGTTCACAAAACATTTGTGTCGTGATTTCGGCGGCGCGGATTCTCCAGAATTCGCGCCGCGCTTATTTCATGCATGCGTTTTTACCCAATATGTGCAGGGAAAACCCTGATTGGGTCTTTCGTTGCAACCAACCCTCGGGCCGTGATGGGCATCAAAATGTTTCGAAGTCCTGCCCTGTATTCCCGCTCGCTCTCTGCCGTCGAAGGGGATAAGTGTCGGCAGAAATTCAGTCGATCGACGGAGAAAAATATTATGAAACGTTGTATAGGCCTCCTCATAGCATCGCTATTTTTTGCTCCTATGTTGCTGGCGCAAGAGCATTCTGACCACATCGAAGTCGGCGCCTTCGCTGATTATTTTCGCTTCAGCCAGACATCTCCTGTACGAAATTTCATCGGGGTGGGAGGCCGGGCCGCCTTCAACGTGCACCGAGACGTACAGTTGGAAGCGGAAATGGCCTACGACTTCAAACGGAACTTCACCCAGGATTTCTCGAATGGCGTGACCACGCAGTTGGTGAACACACAGTTCCGCACTTTGCATGGATTCTTTGGTCCAAAATTCCAAACCGGTTCGGGAGCGTTTCGCTTCTTCGTGACTGGCAAAGTGGGCTTTGACAATTTCACCATCAACAACCAGAACGCCCCAGCCGGTTTCAAGAGTACCGTAGGCCTGGACAACGGCAAGACGGATTTTGCCCTGTATCCCGCGGCCGGGATCGAAGCTTTCGCCGGGCCGATTGGCATTCGATTGGAAGCCGGCGACGATATCTACTTTGATCAGGGCAGCCACAACAATCTACGCGTGACCTTGGGGCCCCAGATCCGTTTTTGACGATCCGCGATTCGCGAAGTGGTAGTAGTCAACCGGCGGCCAGGTGGGCCGCCGGCTTTATTTAGGGTGCTTCTCGGTGAGCGATCCTCACTCTGCTAATCAGTTCGGTGTGTGATACATTATTGCCATCCTGCACAAACGGTACGGGCCGTTTGGTTCAGGGCGGGGCATCCGCGTTACTTCCCAATCGTGGAACAAGGAGTCTGCCATGTCCACACTCCGCGACCTTATCAAAGAGCGCAAAGTTTATTCCATTAACGCAGGGAACACCGTGCTCGAGGCGGCGCGCTTCATGATGGAGCACAACATCGGAGCTCTGCCTGTGCTTCGCGATGGAGAACTAGCTGGCATTTTTTCGGAGCGCGACATTATGAATCGCGTGGTGGCGGTGGGGCGCACTCCCGGAACGACTGCGGTGTCGGAAGTGATGACCCCGAATCCGCGCGCTGTGCCCGTGGATGAGACTATCGAGGAGTGCCTCTTCATCATGCGCGAGTTTGGCTTCCGTCATCTTCCAATTGTGGATGGGCGGGAGTTGAAAGGCCTGGTGTCGCTCCGCGACATTCTGATGCGCCGCGCCGCGGAAATCGAGACTGAAGCGCGTCGGGCAGTGTCATAGGGTAGGCATCGGGCTCCAGGCTTTGGGCTTCAGGTTCAGAGGCCGAAAGCGTCCGAGTTTGAAGTGCTAAGTCTCCGAATCGCCGAGCCTGGACCCAAAGCCCGAAGCCTCCCTTCACTCCCGACGCCGCAGCAACAACTCGCCTTGCTTGGGCGGGAGCCGGAAGGGAAATTCAAAAATCTTTTCGTCGAGCGGCAGGCGCACTACGAACTCCTCCTGCTTTTTCCACTCACTGATCCACTTGATGTTGGTATTGAAGAAAACCCATCCGCTAATCTCCGGATTCGCCGGATTTAGCTCGGCGGGCCGCAGGCTGTTCTTGCTAAGGAATTCCAATAGTTCGCTCACATCCTTCTGAAACGCGCGCAGATAGGCCTCTTTCGTCTCTTTGCGTTCTGGATGTTTTTCAATCTCGCGCATGGTTTGGTGGTCAAGTTCGTCAGCGTCGTTCTGGATCCGCGCCGAGAAACCGTCCGGATTGAGCGAAGTCTGGATGACATGGAAGTGTTTTACAAATTCAAGCGAAATGTTCTGATCGCTGCCTACGTCGCCCGACCATAGACCGTAGTGATACTTGCCGTCCTGCGTGATCGAGAATGTGCACCCTGGTCGCTGTTCGTCCCAGCGCAACGTCGGGACCTGAGCTTTCTCCTTGCCCGCCGCCGCACAGGCGGGTGCAACGTGGACCATGCAGACATAGAAGAGCAACGCGAAACAATGACGCGCGAGATGCCGCAAGGAATGCATGCGAGGGAAGTATATAGCCGGCTTGAATTCGGGCTTCAAACTCGGTGGCAACTTTGAAAATGCGACTAGTTCACCGTGAGGCTAATCGACTGTGTCCCGTTGCTCGGAGCCACCTTGTTTTGATCAATGGCCGAAATCGTAAACGTATATGTGTTCTTGGGTGTGCTGGTGACGCTGCTGCTGGTGCTAGTGCTGTTACCGCAGCCGATCGTGACCATCACAAGGCATGAAAAATGGTCGAGCGGTGCAGACTCGTTGCCGACGGGCCAGTGGTGGAGATTGTGAGAGTCGAACTCGCCGCCGCGCTGTTGGTCACGGTTATTGTGGCGGGATTGAACGAACAAACCGGTGCGGGCGTGACCGTCGGCGAAATCGTGCTGCAGGAAAAGGTGACGGTGCCAGAATAGCCGCTGATAGGCGTCGCCGTCACGGTCGCCGTAGCCGCGCTGCCCGCGTGAACGCTGCTGGGGTTGGGTGTCGTGTCCGAGAGCGTGTAGGCGGGCGTCACCGCAAGCACGCTAAGATTCACTGGCACGGTCAAGGTCGAACCCCCTGCGCTACCCGTTACGGTGATGGCGTAGAGCGTCGGTGGAGTGAGGCTGGTGGTTGTAATCGTCAGCGTGGGGCTGGCGGGAGGCGTCACCGAACTGAGGATGGAGCACGTCGCGCCATTGGTTTGCAGCGGCGCCACCGTACACGACAGTGCAACCGAACCACTGGAGACGTTGTTGATGGTACCGACCGTTATCGTCGAAATCGAAGATCCGCCCGGATCTACAGCGGAGGGATAGGGCGCCGATGCCGCCAGCGTGAAATTAGCTTGCCCGTACGCGCACGGAAGAATGACCAGGACTGCGATGACGGAAAATAGAACTATGACGATGTGCTGCGCGACGCGCCTGGAATTAAACATGAGGAGATTGATTAGGTTCTCTCAATTATTGTGGTTCGATTCGCGGAGCAGAGGAAAGGCTGCCCGACGTGCTCTCGTCTGTCAAGGATATGCGAGCCCTACTCGCGCCATCACCAGAGAGAATCTTAGACTACCGTTGTTTGGAACGCCAGTCGAGTAGAGATGTGTGCAAGTGAGAGCTTAAAAAGCTGCGACCGTCTCCGTGTGGAGACGGTCGCGCCGATCGTGATTCAGTTAGTTAACTTTTAGCGTTAGGGGCGGCGCCACGGAGTGACTTAATGTTCCGTCAGTTCCTGTGACCGTGATCGTGTAGGTTCCGGCTGGGGTTCCGCCGTGGGGATTAGTGTGGCTGCTGCTGCCGCCGCACGCAGGAAGGAGGAGTAGCGCAGCCAGAATGGCATAGAGCATCAGGAAACCCAGCACTTTCTTCCGTCGCGAGTTTGCGGAGCCGAAGCCGAGCCCGACCAAAGCCAACGCCGGGAAGGGCAGAAACACTGCATAGAAGATGTTCGATCGGTGGAACAGGGCCCCGGTGGGCCCGGTCGTATTCACGGTAAGAGTA
>WNEZ01023247.1_pt1 | contig 10796 bp, 6 predicted proteins | sample 5400521 | NCBI WGS metagenome assembly WNEZ01 (sample SAMN13153339, study PRJNA577476) | soil metagenome | isolation source: 120 cm saprolite under Douglas fir tree site 2 hole 1 replicate 1 | place: USA:California | collected 2015-04-18
TCACGTTGGGCGTGGTGACGGTCAACTGCGACGTCACAAGGTAGGTGCCGCAAGGGAAGAAGAGCGTGGCGGTCGGGGTTAAGGCTGCTATGGCGTTGTTGATGGCCGCAGTGTCGTCGGTTGACCCGTTGCCTGTCGCCCCATAAGCTGTAACGTCATCTATAAGTGCTTGATTGGCGGTCAGGCACAAAGATAGTAGTAACAAACCGAGAAAGTAAATTCTTTGAAAAATCGCGGTAATCATGTTTCTACCTCGCACGTGAGACCTTCAGAGGAAAGGTGGATTGGAGCCACTACCACAGGCTCATCGCTAAGCAACAGTAGCTCGGCGCTTACGGCGAAGGTGGAAGGGATCACGCCGAAAACAGTCGTGCGGCTGGGTCAAGCAACATTGCTGGCGGACGGGATGGCCTGTTTGTTTCGTCACCTCCATTTCTCACAGGCGGCTGCGTGATTCGACTATCCATTCGACGTCTGGCCCATCACTTGTGGCGGGACGTGACCAGCACTTAATGCGCTGACCGCGTTCATATCCAGCTGAAGAGCTCTTCCTCGCCGTGAGCCGACTCACTTGGTTAGGTAAATGAACAGATACCAACCCATCCTCGGCGCCAGCAGCCTTTCCACTCGCAGCGGAACCCATCTCAGGTATTTGTGCAACGGTAAGTGAGCCACCTCCATCTCGATACCGGAGAAATTGCAGAAGGACTTTCGTGCGCTGGCCCGAGTGTAGACGAAGGCGTACGGGCATTCCGGGCCATCGGTGGCATGGTGCACGAAGTTCTTCGGCGCGAGGTAGGACCACCCGTGGCGCAGAAAATTCTCGTAATGGATCTGCCACGCCGGTGTGCCCTGTTCCCCCCGCACCCCGCTCGGCTCATCCCTCAGTTGGGCCCTGTCCTCCCCAAAACGGCCCGCCCGGGTCAGAATGCGCAGCAGCACGCGCAGCCTCATGTAGGTCATAATACGAACGTAGTAGTTGAAGCTGTGCTTGTGATATAGCATCAGCACCGCCTTGCCTCCCGGTTTTAGCACCCGGTGCAATTCCGCAAACGCGTTCTCCGGATGCGGCGTGTGGTGTAAGACTCCGTGAGAATAAACGAAGTCAAAGCTCTCATCCGAAAAGGACAGGCGCTCGGCATTCTCGATTTGAAACGTGCCCTTCAGGCCCATCACCTGAAAGTGAGTGCGCGTCGCCTCCACCGCCGCTTCGGTGAGGTCCACGCCCGTGTACTGTGCGCCCGCCCCCGCGAACATCACGCCGTCGGCTCCGTTGCCGCAGCCAATCTCCAACACCTTCTTGCCTTTCTGCTCCGCGAAGGGCACCAGGAGGGGGATGTGCCACTCCGTGCGATAGCGGAACTGCCGGTAGTCCTCGTAGAACTCCGGTGTTCCCTGTTGCGTTTCGACAAAATGGCTGCCGCACGCTTCCGTGCCCCAGAATGCCTGCACGTCGCTCACTGAGTTTCCTCGAATACGCCAGGGTAGCTTGCGCCTAGACTCCGTGCCCAAGTCCACGCTGTTGCCCTCTTTCGCTCAGTTTGTTAGACACGAAATCATCCAGTCTTATAATGGAATCGTGACCTGCCGGTCGATGGTGGCAGCGAGTTCACCGCCGAGTTCGAGTAGGCTTGCCGGATGCGCCATCTGCGGCAGTTCGTGTTGCCGCAAAGCGCGTTAAGCTGTGCACCGGCATCCCCGATCATGACGAATTGCGCTCCGTGGGAGCGCGGCTGCTCCTGAACTCTGAATCCAATCGTTCAGAAAGGGTCCAGAAAGCAGTAGCCCTGGATCGAGCCCACTGCCAGCGGTCCAGCGTATGGTGGCAATCTTCTCCATAAGTTCATAGATGCAATCAGTCGCTCCGACATTTTTGAGTATGTGCCGTCCTAGCTAACCGGATACGCGAATGCCTGGCCGAAGGGAACACTTGGTTCATACACCCCTTTCAACAGACAACGGCATACTTCGAAGATTAACTGGCTCGGTTTGTGAAGGAATTGATCCGAAAAGAGCGTGTGGTGCGGCCGCCGCGGAACCAATATATTGCTTCCACCACAGCGCGACGTTCAGCAGCGCCCAGCCTCTTTTCTTCAGGAAAGGCAAAACGCCCTCAAACTGAAAAAGGTCGGTGTTTTCGCAAAAGTCCTTCATCTCCTTCGCAAGGTACTCTCCGAATTTGGTCTGATACCACTCGTAGACGGGTACGCCGAAACCTTGCTTCTTCCGGTCGATAAGCTCGTCTGGTATCACGCCCCTGACAGCTTTCTTCAGGATATGTTTGAGTACGCCGTTTCTCGTTTTTACCGCTTCGGGAATACTCATTGCCAGCTCTACGAACTTGTGATCGAGAAATGGAACGCGCGCTTCCAAACTCACCGCCATGCTCATCTTGTCCACGCGCATGAGCAGGAGTTCCGGCAATCGCAGATTCAAATCAAGATAAGTCATCCAATTGAGAGGCGAGGGGTCCCAAGCTTTTTCTTCAAACCGCTGCCGAATTGGCCGAAGAGCTTCCCATGAAGTAAGTCCGGCGAATGTCTTGCGCAACCGTGGCGAGAGCAGTTGCTGCTTTTGCGAGTCGCTGAAAACCTCCGCACCGCCCCAGAAAACGGGCCGGTTTGACAAAGCTCTGCGCAGAACCTCACAAGAAAACTGACGTCGATATGAGGTTCCTCCGCTGCGCTCCACGTAATCGAGACCAGCAAGTCCCATTTTTCTCATGGGATTGGGAACCGGGAGCAAATTGGCAAGACGTTGTAGCCGCAGGGAGGCCCTCCAATATGGGTAGCCACAGAACAGTTCGTCTGAGCCTTCTCCCACTTGGCAAACAATAACGCCGGCATCGCGAGCAAGTTTTGAAACGAAGTAGACCGGCATGCAGACAGGATCGGCCAGTGGTTCATCCTGATGCCGGATGATCAGCGGAAGGGAGTCGAGCAAATCGCTTTCCTTGAGAAGCAATTCATGGTGGTCCGCGCCCACCTTTTGCGCGATCATGCGGGCATAGCGAAGCTCGCTCGGGTAGCTCTCGTATTCCTTGTCATAGCCAATCGAGAAAGTCTGGACCGGCTTCCCGTCTCCTTCGGAAAACAGGGCGGCGTTCGTGCTTGAGTCGATGCCTCCCGAGAGAAAGACGCCGACGGGAACGTCGCTGATCTTGCGGAGTTTAACGGAAGTGCGCAGCTCGGATAGGATGCGTTCCGCAATCTCTGCCTCGGACGCATTCGTCAGTGGCTGAGTGTGATCCCAAACATCCCAATATCGGGATTCTTGAACGCGGCCGTCTTCGTTGATTCTTAACCAAGTGCCTGGGGCGAGTTTCTGGATGCCCGAAAAGAGCGTGAGTGGCGCCGGCGTGGCATTGAACGACAAATAGTAGTAGAGAGCTTCCTCGTTGACTCCGCGTTGCTGCTCCGCATCTTCCAGCAGTGCCTTGATTTCTGAAGCAAACGTGATGCGTCCATGATGAATGCTGTAGTACAGCGGCTTGACCCCTATGCGGTCGCGAATCAACCACAGTTGCCGCTGTTTTGTGTCCCACAGCGCGATCGCAAACATGCCGCGAAACTTTTGGACACAGTCGATTCCCCACTGTTCGAATGCATGCAGAATGACTTCGGTATCAGAATGGTCTGTCTTCCAGCGGTGCCCCCCTAGCCGCTCCAATTCGGCGCGAATTTCGGCGTGGTTGTAAATTTCGCCGTTGAAGACCACCCAAAGGGTGCCGTCCTCATTGCTCATCGGCTGCATGGCTCTTCCCGATAGGTCGATGATCGCCAAACGGCGAAACCCCAGGCCAAGCCGCCGATCAGGTGAGACAAAGATTCCGGCGCCATCTGGTCCGCGGTGTGCCATCACGTCCCGCATGCGCGTCAAATAGGGCTCGGAAACGCGGAAAACACTGTTAGTGAACGAAAGGACTCCGGCGATGCCACACATCAGCACACCTCCTCAACAGCCTTGTGGACCCCGGACACTCCCCGAGGTTCCGAGGGCCTCAGTGCCGCGTTGATCATCAATTCGAGTCGGGAAGAACTTGGCAAAACGCGTGAAAGTCTGCCTCGCTCTGAACCTAGGGAGCCGGCCTTCGACTCATTCAAGCGGGCTTTGAACCAGCCTCTGATCAGCGCACGGTAAAGTGGCCATATCGAAGTCTTGACCATCCAGCAGTCGACGAAACAGGCTGGCCACTTCCCTAGCGCGGACGTCCCAAGTGCAGTGCCGAACTGCGTCTTGTCGCAGTTGGCGCTCGCGAGGCGAATCGCGGGCCAGCGCCTCATCAACCAAGCTGATGAATTCATCGGTTGACCGGTAGATTCTCACGCCCGGCGTGTGCAAGTACTCGTAGAGCGGAGAAATGACGACAGGCTTACCAGTTGCGAGGTATTCCCGAACCTTAATGGCACTTCCGTAGCTGGTAAATGCGTTTTCTTGGTTCCAAGGCAGCACGCAAACATCGATGTGACGGTAGTAACGGGGAAGCTCGGAATAAGGCTTGGGGCCGAGAAAATGGATGTTGGGCGCGGACAGCTGCACTACGTTCGATTTCGAGCCAATGAAAACCCAGTGCCAATCGGGCCGCATCCTGGCTACTCGCTCGATTAAGGGCAGATCCATCGTGTACCAGTCGGCAGCGCCTACGTATCCGAGCACTGGCCTAGGAATCGCAGCGATATCCGGAGGCGTCTCCGGAGGCAAATTGGCGAACCGCTCGTAGTCCACTGCTTGCTCCAGGAAATACCTGTGGTGGATTTCGGCTTCCTCATACAGCTTCCGTCCGGAATACATGACCACCGCGGCGCACTGCTTAAGGCGAGAATCCATGTCACGAATTACGGCACGCGACAGCGCGCTGTCTTCGTTAACATCGTATTTGTCAGAAACCTGATAGACCAACAACTTGGCGCCAAGTAAGCTCACGACGTCGGCGGCCGTAGGGATGGCGACCCACACGATGGGATGCCGCAGATTGAGAATGAACATCACCAATCGGAGCTGAAATACAAGCAGCAGGCGATTCAATGCGCGAACCGCGCGCGAGCCGTATACTGGCACGTTGATTGGCGTCATGACCCACAGGCCTTCGGGCGCCTTGCGCAACCAACGCAGATAACTGCGAAGCTTGCGCCGGATCTTTTGAAAGAAATCTGGATTGCCGATCGAAGGCAGGCCCATGGTGATGGAGTTCACGAAGAGCACGCGATTATGTTTGGCCAGCCGCTTAAGGATGTGGTTTTTCGAATGAAATCTCCCCCGGCCGAGAAGGTTCTGGGTGCGGAACGAGCGGAGTTCATGCCTAGCAGACACCCTCAGTGCCAGCGTCGCGAATCTCGGCTTTCTTTGCGGAGTCGGGTTGGCGGCTTGGCATGTCGGCCACATCCGTCCACGAGATACGAGTGGTAATGCGCGCGGGAACTGCGGCTCTTCCGCAGATGCGCACCTTCATCGCTGGAACCATTGTGCCGTACGTAGTGCTGATGAGCGATGGCTGGACTGCGCCCTGAAGACGAGCAGGTCCAGCGACGGCGAGCTGAATCTGCCCATCGCCGAGTATGCGGCACAGTATTCCGTTTTCGGCCGCAGATAGTTCTGCGTTTCGATTGGGCGCAAGTTGAAAATTGAGCTCGAAATTGTGAACGCCGTCACCCTCGAGTTCGTCTTCAATGACAAAGGCCCGTCTGTCGTCAACAACGCGAATCGTTCGGGTGTGTGTCACCCCAAGCGAGCGGTATCCAGTATGCGATGCGCGCAAGAAGCAGCCCTGGGCTTCTCTACCTTCCTGAATGGGGCTAACAGCCGCTTCGTTTCCGAGAAGGAAAAGCCCGCCTGGGCCGGAGTGAATGCGATTCTGTTCCGTGCCATCGATGAGCAAAGTGTTGTGCGCGGCCGTGCTGCGGAAACGGTTTCGCGTGGCAATGTCGCGCGTGTAGCAGCCCGTGCCGGAGTCAGAGAGGACTTCGTGACCACCCACTCGCAAAACGAAGCTGAGCTTGTCATTGTGGGTATGGCTGCCTTTGCCGAAGATTCCGTTCGGAATGGCGAAAAACAGCAATTCAGCAGACCCGTGTTTCAGGACGCCAATCCCCGACTTCGGAAGAACTTTGATTGGGCTGGCCGAGCTAGGATTGACCTGAGGTTGGGAATAGGGGAATCGAGTGGTGCCGGTGAGACCGTACCAAGCGGCATCGTCACCAGCGCCGGCGCCCACGCCGAAGAGCCGTTGCCCTAGACCGAGCAAGCGAGAAACCCTAAGCGAATTCCTCTGTGCAATCGGGGAATGAGTCATCTGCTGGAGGTCGTCGAGCAGCAGTTCGGTGCGACCGTCGTCGCAGTCACCCACGTGTGGTAATTCGCAGGACGTGCTGGCCACCGTGTTGAAGAACCTGAACATCATCCTAAGACGCTCGACCAACGCCGGCGTAGCCGGAGCAGAGCGTTCGGCCCGCATCAGCAGTAGTGCGGTTGCAAAAAGTTGCGTTACCAACACCTGGTATCCGGTGGAAGCTTCGTAATCCCCACCGTCTTCGTATACCTGCTGCGCCATTTCAGCTTCGATTCGCTGCCGGTATTCTCGGCGCCTGGCTGCCATGCCCTCGCCGTCGAGGAATGCGGAAAGGCAGTAAAGCCCGACAATGTCACTCAGATAGTGATTGCTGGTCAATAAATGCGAGAACTCGATGTTCGCTTCGATGTAGAGCAAATGCTGCGCGAGGGAGCGAGTCACGTTTGCGAGCCAGGGTTCTTCCTCACGACGGATGGGAGAAAGCAGATTCAATAGGAAGCAGATGCTCATGGCGCGCAGAGCCGCCTCCATTGCCAGCGTCCAATTCACTCCCACCGGAACGGGATTCGACCGTATCCAGTGCGACAGCAGGTCCTTCGCCGCTCCGCGATATGACTCCTCACCCGTAAGAACGTGTGCCTTGCCAAGAACTGGCAGGAATTGTAGTCGCGAAAGCTCGTACGGTACCTTGACGTCTGAACCATTGTGGCGAATACACTCGTGACACTCGCGCCGCAGATAGGGCCACTCCGTACCGGAGATGAAATCGAAATTCCACTTCGGGCGAGTTCCGAGTTCCACTGTGCCATACCCGAGGAACGGATACCGTCCGGCCCGAATCTCATCCGCGAAGGCGACGATGAGCGCTCGGCTATCCTCGCCGATCATGCGCAGGTCCGGATTGTAGTAAGGAACACTTCGGAATTTGAGATGGCCGGGACGCTCGAGCCGGCCAAGTATCCGCCTCTTGTTCCACTCCCTGTGCGCCCGCCACAAGACCTCGCGAGCGACCAGGAGCGGCGATTCCCGTTTGAGTATCCTTATGAATCGCATTTGCATTCAGGCTGATAGAGAAACATCTACTTGGGGTACGCACAACGCCGCTGGATCTCGTACGCAATTGCGTTTCCACACGACGGCGGAAACCATTAGAAAAATCAGGAAATAACAAGCAGAGGAAACGATCGACGCGCCGGTTATCCCATAGCGGGGGATGGCCCAGAAATTTAGGGCGACGTTGATAATTGTATCCGCGATCCAAGCTACAACGATAATGGACGGAAAACCCTCGCTGTTTAAGAATTGAACCATCACCGTTTCAATTCCCAGGAAATATGTTCCTGGCATCAGCCAAGCAAAAGGGGCGACCGCCGGGAGGAAGTTTCGTCCGAATGCGATGGAGATGATAGGTCCCGCCGCCAATGCAGCAATCACGACCACCGGCAACATCAGCGCTGCTGTAACAAGTACGGCTTTGTTGGCCAACCGCACTCTTTCTTCCTTCTCTTTTGTGGCCGAGAGCTTGGGAAACAAGAGCGATCCTACGACGACCGGAAACATCATGGTGTTCTCGGCGAGAACTTGGCTTATCGAGTAGTAGCCCGCTTCCGTCGCTCCCAGAATGTACTTGACCATGAGCAGGTCAATTCTCAGTACAAGAAAACCGAAGAATAGGATCATGTACGCGTTTATGCCGGTGCTGATGGTCTGACGGAAAACGGCCAGCGATAGCGCAGGAGGGACCGTCGAAACTCGCCTGAGGCGCGAAAGAGCCCAAAGAAAACTGAGCATTACGGACGACAAAGTCATGCCGAAGAACAGTTCCACGGTGCCACGGTGAACCAAAGCGGGGACGCAGATGAGCGCCAGGACTAAAAGCTTGCTGCCGCATTCAATCTGGTTGTAGGCTCGCACCTCGTTAACCCCGAGCAGCAATCCCTGAGTGAGCACGTAAGCGAGGCCGACCGGTACTGAAGCAAGCGCCAGCAGCAAAAGCGTGCCGTGGACCGGTGAGAGCCTTGGCCAGAAGACAAAGCCAACTCCACTCAAGACCGTGACAACACAAGCCACAAAGACGACCGCTAACGTGTTACCGATAAGAGCCGGTAGCAGCGCTCGGTCTTTTGCAACGTAGTAGGTGTTGGAGAGATGCAGGCCAAGATTGCTGAACTGCACGCCGATGGCGCCCACGGCTGCGGCAACTGCATAGAACCCGCGATCTGTAGGACCTAGCTCACGCGCGATCACCACGGCAGTTGCAAACGTCACGGCAACCACCAGCACGCGCGCGCCGTAGGTCTCAATGACGTTGCGACGAAGCTCCGTGCCTGCAGCAACGCGCCACAGTTGAGCTGAGACAGCTTGTACAGCGGCCTTCATCACAGATTCTGCTCCGCGAGGTTTGTGCTGCTGGATCGCTACAGCCCAACACCAACGACAATGCAAAGCGCGGATTTTATCGGCGGACGTCGAGTGACCGCGCAATAACAAGGACGCGCGCGGCCTTTTTGCCGCCTTGGGTAACGTGCCAAGCGAGCTTTGCGAGCGTTGGAGCCGAATTGGGCGCGGCGTTTCAGGATCAACTTGTTTCTCTGCATCGCGCTCGTACTGGTTGCCAGTAAGCCCGATTAGACGGCAGAGCTCACAGGCTCCGCACAAGTCATCGTGTTAGCTCGGAAATTACATACTTGACGCATCCACTCGGCCGTCAACTGCATTCCTTCTTCCAAGCCGTAAGTATCCTTGTGTCCCAAATCACGAATCGCCTTTGAGACATCGACCCTCTTATGCTTGGTAGTCAGGATCTCCGAATCCTGATATTCCGCCAGGCGCGGATGGGCGCCGGTCACTTTCAGCACGACGTCGGAAAGCTCTTCGATGCTGTGAGAGCAGCTGCCACCAATGTTGTAAGTCTCGCCGGCCTTGAAGTTGCCGACAATATTCGCCAGCGTAGTGACCGTATCCTCCAAGTAAGTGGACGTACGTGAATGACCGCGGTACACAGTCCAAGGGAGCTCGTTTAGCGCACAGTACAGAAAACGGCAATTCACACTGCGATACGGACTGTAGTATTCGCCCGGCCCGTAGGTATTGAACAACCGAACGATCACGGATTGAGTACCGTGCTGCTGAGCCGAATTGCGGATCTGCATTTCGTTCACCCACTTGGTCATGGCATAGTCGTTGAGCTGCTTGATCTCGTACTCATCCATGACGCTTTCCACCATAATTTCGGGCCAGTCACCGTAAACTTCGGATGAAGAGAAATGAATTAGCTTGAAGTTCAACTGCTCTTGCATCCGAATTACGTTCTTCGTGCCCACGGCATTTGTCTTCCAGAGGGTTTCGTAGAAGTCTTCGCCGTTCCAACGGCCGAATTCAGCCGCACAGTGGTAAACATAGTCGAAGGGCCCCAACCGTTCAAACACACGTTCCAATTGCCGGAATTCGCCCACGTCGCAGCGAGCGTACAACGGGTCACGGACATCGGTGCGAAGAGAAAAACCAACCTCATCCGGCTGATGTGACCGATCGCAGGAAATTACGTGATGTTGCCTCGCCCGCAGTTGGCGAATCAAACCACTACCCACCGTGCCGAGACCCCCAGTTACGAGAATTCTCATGAACTTTCTCCTTATAGTGGCATTCTCAGCCAGTTAACTGTTGCCTGCTTTATTCTGAGTTATGCGGCTGCTAAATCAGCTTTGCTCGCGCGTCGTTTCGAAGGGCAGGTCGCCGCGCCATAGAGGAATTGCTGCGCGCTCCCTCCCGTCGATCGGTTGCGAGGGCCACGTCTGTTTGAGAAAGGAGTCGGAGCGCGTTTTGGCGCCAAGTATGGCTCTGCAGGGCCGCAGCGCGCGCATTCCGTCCCAGAAAGCTACGGAGTTCCGGCCTACCCGCCAGATGTTCGATCGCGTTAGCTAATTCTGTGTCGCTGCCGGGTTTGACCATCCAAGCCGTGTTCCCATGACTAAGCACGCTCGAAAGTTGATCCATGTCGCTCGCCACAATGGCCTTTTCCATCGCCATGTATTCAAAAAGCTTGGTGGGAGAGCCGAAGAATGGCTGGCCATCCGCGTTGGGAATTTGAGGAGACACCAAGACGTCTGACGCATCGAGATAACGGGGAACACTCGTGTGCGGTACCAAGCCGGTGAAGATCACCGATTCTGAGCCTTCCACCCTGCTCAGAGCTTCCTCGGTTTCAGCGCGCAGTAGACCATCGCCTATTAGCATGAAGCGTAGATTCTCGAACACAGGCCCCTCATTGCGCTTCTTCAAAAGAGAGTTTATCGCGCGCGCGAGCACGGAGACGCCGTGATAGTAGCTGAACGAGCCTGCAAAGGTGACCAGCGTATGGTGCGGGGCCAGTCCAAGTTGCTGCCGCACTTCTTTTCCGCCGCAGTCGGGGCGAAAGCGTCTGGGATCAACGGCGGCCGGGTTGAGAATGATCCTTTCCGCGGGATAGCCGCGCACCATCAACTCGTCGCGTAGCGCATCGGACAGTACG
>WNEZ01012963.1_pt1 | contig 10793 bp, 11 predicted proteins | sample 5400521 | NCBI WGS metagenome assembly WNEZ01 (sample SAMN13153339, study PRJNA577476) | soil metagenome | isolation source: 120 cm saprolite under Douglas fir tree site 2 hole 1 replicate 1 | place: USA:California | collected 2015-04-18
GGGCGCTGCTGATGCGCCCGCAACTGCTGCTGCTCGACGAGCCGCTGGCTTCGCTCGACGCCGCCCGCAAGGCGGAAATCATGCCCTACCTCGAGCGGCTGCGCGACGAGGGCGTGCCGATGATCTACGTCAGTCATCAGGCGGCGGATATCCGCCGCATCGCCGCCTCGGTGGTGCGGGTCGAAGCCGGCCAAGTCAAAGCGATCGGCGGCCTGGAGCTGCTGGATAGCGCGGATGCGGATGCGGTGCGGTGAATCTCGGGCCTGCCTGCGATCTCCCCCGCCTTATGTTTCGACGGGTTAAAAACAGGCCGCGAGGTGCCCAGAAGTAAAGGCGATGGGTGTGACCCACCCAGATTATCAGATCATGATCAGGGCCTTGGTCTCGCGACTTCCGCTTTCGGGGCATAGCGGACAGGGCCGGGCTTGCTGCTGGCTCCAGCCGGTTGCGAATGACCCACAGCAGACTTCGCCCGGCGATTAGCTGGATGCATTTTCGTCCTCTGACCCGGTTCCAACAACCACATCGCCGTGCCCAGATGTGGTACCTTTCAGGCTGCTTCGTCGTGGATCTGAGCCTTGGGGAAGAGCTACATGAGACGGCGCGAGTTCATCACGCTATTCGGCAGCGCGGTGGCGGGCTGGCCGCTCACCGCGCGCGCGCAGCAGCCGGCGATGCCCGTGATTGGGTATCTCAGCGGTGCAACATTTGAAATGATGCGCGAGTATGTCGCCGCATTCCACCGAGGCTTAGCCGACGCCGGATTTGCGGAGGGTCGCAACATAGCCATCGAGTACCGATGGGCGGAGGGGCACAATGACCGGCTGCGCGCATTGGCTACGGATTTGGTTCGCCGTCGGGTGGCCATTATCGTTGTAGGGGGTAGCACCCCCGGAGCGTTGGCTGCTAAGGCGGTGACTGAAACGGTCCCGATAGTTTTTTTGTGGGTACCGACCCGGTTGAAGTTGGTCTTGTCGCGAGCCTCGCACAGCCCGGCGGCAACATCACGGGGATTACAAACCTCAATGTGGAGTTGATCAAAAAATGCCTTGAGCTGATGCAGAGCCTGGTGCCTCCAGCCACCACGATCGCTGTGCTCGTCAATCCGGGCAACATCCCCCAAACCGCGACTGAAAAAAGGACCGTACAGGATGCGGCACGTGTCCTCGGCGCGCGCGTGGTGATTCTAAATGCAAGTAGTCCCAGCGAGATCGAGTCGGCCTTCGCGACCCTTGTCGGCGAGCGGGCAGGCGCACTCGTCGTAAGCGGTGAAACTTTCTTTTTGACCCAGCGTGATCGGCTGGTCGAGCTGGCGGCCCGCCACGCAGTGCCGACCATATATGCCTACCGTGACTTCCCTGCCGCCGGCGGGCTAATGAGCTATGGAGGCAATTTTGCGGATTCTTACCGTCTGATCGGGGTATACGCCGGCCGCATTCTCAAGGGCGAGAAGCCCGCCGATCTGGCGGTCCAACGATCCACAAAGGTCGAGCTGGTCATCAACCTCAAAACCGCCAAAGCGCTCGGCCTTACCATCCCGCTTCCGTTGCTTGGCCGCGCCGACGAGGTGATCGAGTGAGCTTTTGGACAATGACCGGTATAGGCACTCAGCGGCCTTGCGCTGTTCACCGGTTTAGGTCGGCTCTGAGGGAAAAAGCGGACACGATCACGGGGGCCGTCCACCGCCGCTGATGACCCAAATCGGTCATTCGATGACCTCGTCGGCAAGTACGAGCAGCTTCGCTACCCGACTCATCTCTATTCGGGTCCCTCGACACCGCATCACGGCCGCATTACGCTCGCTTAAAACGGAAATGGGAGGTAGGTCATGCGAATCCGACTTCTATTTGTGCTCAGCACCACACTCTTCCTGGTCGCAACCGGTGCTTCCGCCGGACCAAAAGAGGATGTCGCTGCGGCGACCATAAAATGGGGCGAAACCCTGGGACAAAATGATCCTGATAAGGTGCTTGCCCTCTACGCTCCTGATGCGGTCCTCTGGGGAACGCTCTCCCCAACCGTGCGAGCGGATCGAGCGGCGCTGCGCGATTATTTCGTGACGGCGTTCAAGGTGCTGCCCAATCTTAAGAACCCAAAACACTTCCGGCGCGCTACAGCTTCACGCTCGTGAAGGATGGGGAGAACTGGATGATTGTGGACCATCACTCGTCGGCAATGCCACCTCCCCCTCGGTAGAAGAGGCTGTCCTGAGCGCAAACTCGATCGCATCGGCACGAAGACAAACGAACCGCAGCGATTGCAATATCTCGCCACCTTGGGTGCTAACTGCATAAGCATGCAAAGAACGACCCTGTACCGTGCAACGGCGGAAAGTAAGCGCGTTAGCATATTCTCCGGAGGTCGCGCAGGCTCGATGCATACCGTCGGAACCACCAGCGGAATATCGGGATTTGGCACTTCCGCGACATGCGCTGATTGCGAATTCAGGTCAGCTTACGAGGCAAGAGCGGTCGCTCGGTCGATGCCGCCGAAGGGCCGAGTCTGACCCTAATGAGACTCCGGTGGTCAGGACCATTTCGCAGCGAACCGGCTGATCATGATGCGGTCGCGCGGGCCACCTTCAACGCCGCGGTCCACCACAGCAGGTCGTCGATCATGGTCTTGGCGGCTGCCTCAAGCTCCGTTAGTCCCGCGTCCACGTCGCCGCCCTGGAAGTGCGCCCAAAGCGTCGCGACAGGAATATAGACGGACGAGCGGACCGGAGCGAGCTGAAGCTCTATCGCCGTCAAGCGGAGCTGCTGGACGCCGCGAGCGCCCATGGCACTGCCATAACTCACAAAGGCGGCCGCCTTGCGGTTCCACTCCGGATAAACCCAGTCGAGCGCGTTCTTGAGCACCGCAGAGGGACCGTAGTTGTATTCTGGCGTGACGAAGATGAAGCCGTCCGACCGGGCGATTTCGGCAGTCCATTTCTTGACCACTTCATTCTCGTAAGCCGGGCGACCCGGCATGGCGGGCGGCACGGGCTGGTCGAAGAAGGGCATTGGAAAGTCCCTGAGATCGAGCAGCCGCGCGCCGACGCCGCCGCGATTCTTGAGTTGCTGAAAAATCCACTGCGCCGGTTTTTCGGAAAAGCGACCCTGGCGGGTGCTTCCCACGATCACCGAAATGACGGTCATGTTTCGCTCCTTACTGGCGGTTGAAAATTCAGTCGCGTGTCGAGCGGGAGTCCCCGCGGACACCCCTCCGACGCCGTCGCAGAGCTTCCTGACGGGCACAAAAACTTGACCTGGGACTAGGCTAGTTATCGCTCCTAGGTCCGCGCAAGAAGGCACAAACTTGTTACCGAAGCACACAAAGGTGGCTATCGAGCTTCGCCGACAGCGTGATGGGATGGAACCACGCGATGTCTGGGCTTGGCACGACTCGGACCTGCCGAAATGTCCGCTATCCGGTCGCTGTCGGGTGGTAAGCGGACTTGAGCAAGCCCGCAATTAACAAGCTCGTTTTATGAGTACGCGCCCCAATTAACCGGACTGCGCATTGCGTGCTGCCGCGCACCCAGCCCTCGACCACGGCCGTGATCGCCTGCATGGTGGCCTGGACGTCGATCTTGTCGCCGGCGTCGCGCGGCGCCTCGATCGCTTCGCTGATCTCGGCGCGGAAGCGTCCGCCGGGGAGGCGGATGGCGCGCACGCCGTGAATCGGGCAATCGAAATGCCGGGCAAGGCGCGCGATCAGCGGATTGGCTTTGCAGCGCCGGCCGAAGAACATCACGTCCACGCCCTGGCCGAAATGCTGGTCGACCAGCATGCCGACGTGCACGCCCTTCTCCAGCGCGCGCGCCACCCTGATGGGCGCTGCGCGATCGCTCGGGATCAGCTCACCCATGCTGACCGACCGCAGCGGGATGATCGCTTCCGCGACCGCGCCGAGGTTCGGCCGCCGGTACACCACCGCGGCGGGCATGTCGTAGGCGCTGGCTGCAAGCGGCGGGAGCTCCCAATTGGCGAGATGCGCGGCGAATACCAGGGCCGGCTTGCCGTCGTCGCGAAGCCGCAAGAACAGCTCCACCGATCTCGGGGTGAACTCGATGCGGCCGGCATTGGGCCGGTCGGAATCGTAATCCCACAATCGGTCGAGATGCGCGAATTCCGCGCCGACGCGTCCGAGATTGTCCCACACGCCGGCCAGGATCGCTTCGATCTCGGCGGCGGATTTTTCCGGAAACGCCGCGACGAGATTGGCGCGCCCGGTGCGGTGCTCGGGCAGCCAGGGGCCCAGCATGCGCATGAGCTTGCCGGTAAAGTTCGCCATCCGGTCCGGATTGGTCCGGCGCAGGAGCTTGAGCACCGCCGCGGCGGCAAAGCCGATGAGCGCGTCGACGGCTCGCCCGAGATACCGGGCGTAACGTTGCAACCGACGGCGGAAGGCGCTCCTCATAAGCTGCGCGCCTAGAAATGCACGACGATCTTGCCGAATACCTGCCGGCTTGCCAGCCGTTCGAGGCCCGCCGCGAAATCGGCAAGCTCGACCTCGGTGTCGATCACCGGGGTCAGCCCGGCAGCCATTTTGGCGAGGCTGTCGCGGATGTTGCCCATGGTGGCGCCGAACGAACCGAAGATCCGGTATTGCTGCTGGAACAGCTGCATCAGGTTGAGCGTCGTGCTCGGGCCGGAGGTCGCGCCGCACGTCACCAGGCGTCCGCCGCGCTTCAACGCCAGGAGTGAGCCGTTGAAGGTATCCGCCCCGACATGCTCGAATACCACGTCGACGCCTTTCTTGCCCGTGAGCTTGCGCACCGCATGTTCGAACCGGTCGCTGCGATAATTGACGACGTGGTCGGCGCCGAGCTCTTTTGCCCTGGCGGCCTTGGCGTCGTCGCCGACCGTGGTGATCACCGTGCAGCCGATCGCCTTCGCCATTTTGATGGCCGCGGTGCCGATTCCCGAGCCGCCGGCATGAACCAGGATGGTCTCGCCCGGCCGAAGCTTGGCATTGTCGAACAGCATGTGCTCGACCGTCGCAAACGCGATCGGTGCGCAAGCGGCATCGCGAAACGCGACGCCTTCCGGTACCCGGATCACGAGCCGGACGGGGAAGTTGAGGAGGTCGCGAGCAAAGCCGTCGACATGAAAACCGAGAATGCCCTTGACGTTTTCGCAAAGATTGTCCCGGCCCTCGCGGCAGGCCCGGCATTCTCCGCAAGTGAGCGCGCCATACATGACGACGCCGTCCCCGACACTAAAACCGGTTACGCCGGGTCCGACGGCCGCGATCTCGCCCGCGGCTTCCGCGCCGACCACCAGCGGCAGCTTGCGTTTGGCGAACGCCATGCCGCGCCAGCCCCACACGTCGATGTGATTGAGCGCCACCGCGCGGATCCGGATCTGGACTTCGCCGACGGCCGGCGCAGGCGGCGGGGGCGCCTCCCGCAGCTCGAGCTTGCGGTCGGCAACGAGGGTCAGCGCTCGCATCGGTGCGAGTCGCCGCAAGCCGTAAACCGCGGACTCGCTAGAGCGTCGTCCCCGCGAAAGCGGGGACCCATGACCACGGGACCGAGCGGAATCGCGAGATCGGTGGTCATGGGTCCCGGATACCCGCTTCGCAGGTTCCGGGACGACGATCGCCGAGATCGACCCGTCACGACGGTTCGCGCCCCATCACCAGTGACACGTTCTGGCCGCCGAATCCGAAGGAATTGGACAGCGCATGACGCACGCCGGCATCACGTGCGAGGTTCGGCACCACGTCGAGGGGGATGGCGGGGTCCGGGATCTTATAATTGATCGTCGGCGGAATGCGCTGATGCTCGAGCGTGAGCAGGGTGAAGATCGCCTCCACCGCCCCGGCCGCCGACAGCGTGTGCCCGATCATCGACTTGTTCGACGAGATCGGCACTTGCTTGGCTCGCTCGCCGAGCACGGCCGACACTCCGATATATTCCATCTTGTCGTTTTCCGGCGTGCCGGTGCCATGGGCGTTGATGTAATCGATGTCGTCGGGGTCGAGCCCGGCGTCGGCGATGGCGTTGTGAATGCTGCCGATGATCGGCTTGCCGTCCGGGCTCGAACGCGTGCGATGGAACGCGTCGGCCATTTCGCCGCAACCTTCGATGACGCCGAGGATCCTGGCGCCGCGGGCCTTGGCCGCGTCGTAGCTCTCGAGCACCAGCGCGCCGGCGCCTTCGGCCATCACGAAACCGTCGCGGTTCTTGGCAAACGGCTTCGCCGCTTCCGCGGGAGGCTCGTTGTGGGTCGAGAGCGCGGAGAGCAGCGAGAAGCGCACCACGGATTCCGGATTGATGGAGCCGTCGGTGGCGACGCATAGCGCCGCATCGGCCTCGCCGCGGCGGATCGCCTCGAATCCTAGCTGAATCGCGCTCGCGCCGGAGGCGCAGGCGGTGGACAGCGTGATCGGGGAGCCTTGGGTGCCGAACCTTGCGGCAAGGTGCTCCGCCACCGAGCCGAACAGGAGGCGCTCGTGATAGCTGCGAAACCCGCCGCTCGAAGCCAAGCGCAACAATTCGTCGTAATCGACTGCGTCATCGGCTCTCGCCGCCGTGACGAGCGCCCTGCGCTGCAGCCATTCGATCTCGACCGGCGGCGCCGCAAGGAATAAAGGTCCGGGAAAATGTTTGGCGCCGCCGATCTCCGCTTGGCCGATGGCCTCCTCGATGACGATCTCGGCGAGGCGCTCCGCCAGCGCCGGGGCACAGAACGGCTCGGCCGGCACGAAATCGACGGTGCCGGCAACCTTGGTCCTCAATCCGTCGGTCGAGAAGCGCGTGATCGCCCGAATGCCGGACTGGCCCGCGGTGAGGCGCCGCCAGTTCTCGGTCTTGCCGGCTCCGAGCGAGGTGACGACGCCCATTCCCGTCACCACCACGATGGGCCGGCCCGCCTTATCCCGCGTGGGTTGCATATGCTGGATCCTTTTGCTCAATGGGCGGCCTCGACCAGGGCCATGCCCTCTCCCCGCCAGTGCCCGACGCCGGTCACGACCGCCTGGGCCAGGGGGCCCTCCATCGCCCGCTCGACCGGCGATTCGTTACACGGCGGGAACAATATGCCATGGCGCACCGCAAGGGCCGCAAGGGCAATGTTCATCGGGAACTGCCCTTCCATGCCGTGCCCGATACGGCTGCCGGTCGCGCGAACGGCCGCTTCGGGGTGCTCGGCCAGGAAGCTCTGCTCCTCGGCGGTCGGCGGCTCGACCCCGGTTGCCCCGGACAGAACAGCGTAACGGCCGGCCTGGAGCCGGCGCTCGACCGGTTCCCACATGCGGCGCAGCGCATCCGTTACCGCGCCCGCATCCCGGCCGGTGCGGCCGGAAAGCACGAGCGAAAGCCGGGCAAACGGCTCCGCGCCGCGCGCCTCGGCATGTTGGCGTTGTTCCAGGACCAGAAAAGCGCCGAGCGAGGCGGGCGCAAATCCCGGGTTCGACCGGCGCGACCAGACCGGCTGATACAGGTTCTTGAGGACGAAGCCGCCGAATTCGTAGAGCAGCAACAGATCCTTGCGCTCCGCATTGTGCGCGCCGCCCACCAGCGCGAGCTTGCTTTGGCCGGCGGCAATGCGCGAGAGCGCGATGCGGACCGCATCGATTCCCGCCGCCTCCTCGCCCATGAAGGTACGCGAGGAGCCGGTGACCCCGTGAACGATGGAAATGTTGCCGGCGAGCAAGTTCGAGAGCTGCGCGAGGAACAGGGTAGGGCGCAGATCGCTCATCAGCCGTTCATTGATGAAGGCATCGGGGTCAGCCGCTTTGCGCAGCCCGGTCATGATGGTGGCGTCCACCTCGAGATCGCGTTCGCCGCCGCCGCCGGCGACGATCATGTCGGTGCTGCCAAGCAGTGCGGCATTGCCCTTCAGCTTGCCGCTGTCGAGCGCCAAACCCGCCGCATAGGTTCCGATCCGCTGCCAGGCTTCCATTTGGCGCTGGTCGCCTTTTTTCGGAATTTGTTTGTCGAATTCGATGGGCGCCAGCGGATGGATCACGTAGGGCGCGAACCGGCTCGTGTCGGCGCTCGGATGCGGGTGCAGCAATCCTTGCCAATGTGCATCCGGGCCTTCGCCGAGACAGGAGACGATGCCGATCCCGGTGATCCAGGCCTCAGCCGGCATGGCTGAGCGCCTCTAGCGGGAATCCGATGCGCGCGGCCGCCGCCTCCAGGTCGGCCCGGACCTCAGGATTGGGAAACGGCAGGATACGGAACGTGAGCTCGGCATCGCACACGGCCTTGCCGTCGGCGTTGATTTGGCAGCTCGCCACCGCGAACCCGGAACCCTCGTGGATGATCCGGCCGTCGACCGACAGCCGCTCGCCGGGCGATACGAAGCGTCTGAGCTTCGCTGCCCGCACCCCTGCGAGGAACGGCATGCGCTCGAACCGGTTGTGCGCCAGGATGATCCACCCCGCCGTCTGCGCCATGGTCTCGATGAGCAGCACCCCCGGGAGCAGCGGATGACCGGGAAAATGGCCCTCGAACACCGTGCTCGCCGTCGGGACTACGGATTCGACGCGGATCGAGCCGTCGTCGAGCGACATTTCGACGACGCGGTCGACCATCTGGAAATACTCGAGCCTCATTCGGCGCTCATGCGCCCTTGGCGGCAATGAGGTCGTCGATGCGGGCGCACAGATTCTTGAGGACGAAATATTGTTCGGTCGACGCCTTGCCGTCGTTGACTTCCTGCGTCCATTGCTCCAGCGGCAGCTTGATGCCGAACGCCTTGTCGACGGCAAAGGCGATGTCGAGAAAATCCAGGCTGTCGATTTCGAGATCGTCGATGGCGTGGCTTTCCGGCTTGATCTTCTCCCGCGGAATGTCGCAGGTTTCGGCAATGATATCCGCAACCGTATTGAATGTATCGGACATTTGCGACGCTCTTGATGTTCACCGGCCTGGAATGACGCCCCGGGACCGAGCGGCGCGAAGCAAGGCCCCATGCCCCCCAACCGGCGTGTGCCCCTATAGCGAAGGATGCCGCTGAGTTCAACGACGCCGGCTGCGCGCGCCGCATCTTCCGGGGTGTTGTGCGAAGGCTGGCCGCGGCGCCACGCTCGCTTGCGCTACGGGCCTCGTTCATCACCTACAAGACGCTCGGCCTCGAGTTCGACCGGTCCCTTGCTGCGCCAGCCCTCGCGGGAGACCCAATCGACCGCGCCCGGCGAGAGCCGCTTGAGCCACCACAGCAAGCGTGCTGCCGGGGTCACGATTACGAGTCCGCGGTTCTTGCGCATGGCTGCGATGGTTTTTGCGGCGACCTTGTCCGGGCTGGTGACGATCCACGCCGGGGGCGAGGTGGGAGGTCTGCCGGAGCGGCCATTCACTATCGGTTCGCCGGTCACTACCCGTTCCATCATCGGGGTCGAGACGAAGCCGGGACACACGGCGGTGACCCCGAACCTACGCCCGCCGTATTCGGTTCGCAGCGCCTCGGTGAAGCCGATCAGCCCATATTTGCTGGTCTGGTAGGCCGCGATGTTGCGCGAGCTCACCAGGCCGAAAATGCTGCAGATGTTCACCAGATGCGCATCTTGCGAGCTCAGGAGCGCAGGCAACAGCTCGCGAGCCAGCTGAATGGGCGCGGCGAGATTGACCGACATCACTCGATTCCACTGCTCGTCGGTCATGCGGTGCGTCGGACCATAAAACAGCACACCGGCATTGTTGATCAGGATGTTGAGATGGTCCCAGCGCGAGAGCAGAGCGCGTACGGCGGCACTGATCTGGACCGGTTCCCGAAGATCGCAAACCGCGGTAACCACTTCGACGCCGCGGCTCGCGACCTCGCGGGCCGTGAGCTGGAGACCGGCTTCGTCGATATCGACCAGGTAGAGGTCGGCACCTTGATCGGCGAGCGCATTGGCGATCGCGCGTCCGATGCCGGACGCGGCTCCGGTGATAAGCGCCTTTTTTCCACGGATGATCTTCATGGGAGCTTGCAAAGCTCGGGGCTGCGGTCGCCTGCCGATAACGAACTTGAGTTTCGGTGTAAAGGAAGCCGTTGCTGCCGGTCCGGCCGCGGGCGGCGACCCCCGGCGGACGGGAAACGCACCCTGCGCTTGTCACTGCATGAACACCGTCGTGGCTTCGCCGCCTGCTTACCGACATGGTTCGACCGGACGGGGCGATCGAGGGTCGGCTCGACCAATCGTTGCCCCGTGATGGTTCGGTTTTTTGAACCCGCTTGAGCTTAATGCGAATTTTCGCCGGCCTAGGCCGGGCTTCCAGGCCCGATCCGTGCGCCCCCGCGGCAATAGGTCAATCTTGCTGCCAAATTGACGCCGCATTCGTCCGCCAATGGCCCCGCTATCGCCAGCAAAACGTGCGATCGGGGACAGCAAAAAGAGCGATTTGCGACCGGAAAAAGCCAATTTTCCAAGTAATTCCTCTGACCGTCCACCGTAAACCCAAGTCCAACAAAAGGGAACGAGAATGACGAAGACTGGCTTCATCAACCTAACTGCAGCGGCTATTCTTTCGGTCGGCTTGACCGGAGCCGCACATGCTGCGCACGCCGGGGAAAATCAGGTCGGCCTCGCCTCGGTCTACTCCGGCGGCCGGACGGCCAATGGGGAAACCGCCGCTCCCTCGCACATGACCGCCGCGCATCGATCGCTCCCATTCGGAACGATGGTCCGCGTGACGAACCGCAGCACCGGACGCTCGGTCGTGGTTCGGATCAACGATCGGGGCCCCTTTGTGCAGGGCCGGGTCATCGACGTAACCCCTGCCGCGGCCCATCAGCTGGGATTTTCCGGGGTGACGCCGGTCGCGCTTTCAGTCTTGCGCTAGGCTGCCGATCGCCGACGCCGGCAAGGCG
>WNEZ01005871.1_pt1 | contig 10791 bp, 7 predicted proteins | sample 5400521 | NCBI WGS metagenome assembly WNEZ01 (sample SAMN13153339, study PRJNA577476) | soil metagenome | isolation source: 120 cm saprolite under Douglas fir tree site 2 hole 1 replicate 1 | place: USA:California | collected 2015-04-18
GTTTTCGAGCTGGAGCACCTTGACGACGTCAAGTGACGCCAGCCCGCCGCCCACCACCACCGCTTCGTCGGGCGTTTCATAGCGCGGTCCGAGATAGTCCTTTTCGTTCTTGTGGTTGTACCAGTAGATAAAGGGATTTTGGTAGACGAGGCCTTTGTCGACGTACTGCTCTGCTTCCGGCACGCCCAATTCTCGGTCGCGCCACGCGCCATTGGCGAGAACCACCGCCGAAAAGCCCCACTCGAAAAGCTGGGAGAGATTGAAATCTCGGCCTAGCTTGGTAGAGGGGACGAAATGCACATTCGGCTTCTTCATGCGCGCGTCGATTCGGGCATATTCCTGTTTGCGCTGCTCGACGTGCCAACGCGGCAGACCGTCTTCGATCTTGCCGTACGGCCGCGTGTTCTGCTCGAACACGGCGACTCGAATTCCGTGATCCGCCAGAATCTCCGCCGCCACCGATCCTGAAATCGCACCGCCAATTACCGCCACGAAATGCCCAGGACTCGTCATATATCTGCCACCCCCGCATTGAAGCGCGATTGTACAACGCAAATCGTGCAAAGTGTCCCCAACCACCGAGGGTTTCTATGACTGTTTGCAAAACCCGTGCCAGGTAAACGCGCAAACCGGACAAAGGGTTTTAAAAATCACCAGGTCGGGGGTCAAATTGGTTTGCGAATCCATGAATCCATGTTCTGAAACAGGACTTCCAGCAGCTTCCTGAGTTGGCTCTTACCTGCGAAACTCCGGCTGCGCAGGATTCTTTCGATCTGGTCGCTGATGGCGGTGGGATCCATAGGCTCAGCGAAGCAGGGATGGATTGTACACCGAGTCTCGCTGTTGCAAAGGGTCCGGCTCTAATGCGTGTGCTTTAGATGCTTGTCGAAATAGTCTATTGCGATGTCGAAGGTTTTGGCTTGGGTGTCGTCGGGTTTGTAGGAGCCGTCGGGCTGGTTGTAGATGAACACGTAGCCGTGTGTGGGATGATCGAAGCTTTGCCACTGCACGTCTTTGCCCGCTTCTTTCATCCATTGGTAGGTTAGTTTGAAGATGCCCTGCTGGTGATCGGTCTCGCGGCCGAAGATGAGAATGGGCGTGTTGATGCGGCGAATGCGCTCCATTGATTCGGCTTTGTTGGCGTTTTTGCGGGCAACGTCAATGTCGTTGTACTGAATTTCGTTACCTTTGCGCGGCGCATTGGGCCCGGTGTCGACGGTGAGGAATTCATGGTCCGCGGGTTCGATGCAGACGCCGGCGCCGAATGTAAATTCGCTGGAGGCTTTCATGATCATCTCGCCGCTGTGACTGACGCCCATGGCGCCTACACCGTTTTTGTCGACGTACGGCAGGCTTTGCAAATAGCGGATGATGGCGATCAGATCTTCGTGATCGAGCGTCGGGCCGGACTTCAGCATGCGGCGCTCGCCGCTGATGCTGTCGGGAAGATTCTGCGGCGGCTTGGATTGCTCGTAGGCGTAAGGAATTTCGTTGCGATAGTTCACGGTGGCGACCACGTAGCCGCGCGCGAGCATGCGATCCTGCATCTGGGAAAGGCGTTCGGCCAGATCTTCCACCTTATGCATGCCTTCGCGACCTTCGCCGGAACCCATGGTGATGGCCGGGAAGGGGCCGTCGCCCTTGGGCTTTCGAACGATGATCGGCACGTAGAGTTCGTCTCGGGTCAGCACAAACGTGTAATCGGCAGGAATGGCGGAGCCCTTGATGGGTTTGCTGGCGATGACGTAACCGTGGGTGGCGATGGATTCCGCCGGTGGTTTGCCGGTGCTGAGCTGGGCGCGAGCTGCGATCGCGACGTGGAACAAGGGCGACAGCGCGGCGAGCAGAATCACAAGGCTGAGTACCAAAAGAGCGAGGCGGAATTTCACTGAAGCCTCCTGTCGTTGAGCAAAAGTATCGTGGACATCGCGGAAACAGCTTCTATCACCGGGGCTTTGGAGGCGTCAAGCGGATTGCTGGGTGGAAACCGGCCAAATCACGGGTAAGAGGGATGTGGTCTAACCAGTAGACCGCAAGGACATCGATTTGGTTTTTCTGTTTGCAAAATCACAGAATCGCTTGACATCGGGTCCGCTATGGTGGTACAGCGGCTATACCTATTTAGGGGTTTGTGTTTTGTGGGGGAGGTCCTCAATGCGTTCAGACGATTCTGTCAGCACGGGCTTCGGTTCTGTACGTCTCAACTGGAGCCGCCTTTTGGGCTGCGGCTTGGCGCTCCTTCTGGCGTGCCCGGCGCTATTTTCCCAGGGGAGCACTGGCCGCATTCTCGGCGGCGTCACGGACCAGAGCGGCGGCAACGTCGCTGGCGCGACGGTCACCATCACGGACGTGCAGCGGGGGATTCCGCGCAATCTGGTCACCGATAAAGATGGCGAATACGTGGCGACGGATTTGCTTCCAGGGACGTACACGGTGCGCGTGGAATTCAAGGGATTTAAGGCATTTGAACGCAAGAACATCCTGCTGGAAACGGGTAAAGACGTTCGCGTGGACGTGGTGCTCTCCACGGGTTCGATGACCGAGACCGTTGTCATTACCGAGGAAGTGCCGATGGTGGACACGACCAGCACAACGCTGGGCGGGACGATCAGCAATGAAATTATCAACGACCTGCCGCTGAACGGCCGCAATTACCAGAATCTGATCTCGCTGCGCCCAGGAACGTCAGTATATCCAGGCGGTGGACCGTGGACGCAAACGACCAACGGCATTCGCCCAGAAGACACCAGCTATATCGTCGATGGAATCACCAATGACGAAGCGTTCATGGGTCTGAGCGTGACGAATGCCGCGGCAGTGCTCGGCGATGCCGCGACGCTCATTCCGATCGACGCCATTCAGGAATTCAACACGCAAGTGAATCCCAAGGCGGAGTTTGGATGGAAACCGGGCGCGATTACCAGCGTAGGTTTGAAGTCGGGTGCTAACCAGATTCACGGCACGGCGTATGGATTCGGCCGGTCTGATTCTTTTGATGCGCGCAACTACTTCAATCCGGTGGGGACGCCCAAGACGCCGGTGGAACTGGAGCAGTACGGGGGCAGCGTGGGCGGGCGCATCATCCGGGACAAGCTGTTCTACTTTGGCGCGTATGAGGGCCAGATGTATACGGTGGGCAATGCGCTGGGGGCGAGCGTGCCCACGACGGCGTCCATTGGGGATCCGAGCTCGAGCATTCCGGACGCCACCGCCGACCTTGCCACGCGCGGCATTGGAGTGAACCCCCTGAGCAGCTATTTGCTGGGATTTTATACGCCCAACAGTTCGTCGGCAACGAATGTTCTCTTGGACTTTCCCAACGTAAATAGCTCCAAGAATATTTTGGGAAAAGTGGATTATCACCTCAACGATCACCACGCGCTGAGCGGCTCTTATTTCTTCGGGAACGACACCATTGTGGGTATGGATTTCAACGAACTCCTACCGCAATTCCGCACCAAGGTGCATTCGCGGGCGCAAGCTGTGTCGGCCCGCTGGGCCTGGAGCCCAAGCTCAGCGCTGGCAAACGAGCTGCGTGGGGGCTTCACGCATTACCTTTTGCAGATCCTTCCCGACGATCTCAATTTCGCTTACAAGATCAACACGGGTATCACCAATCCGTTGTTGAAGGGCATACCGGACATCCGCATCAGTGGGTTCACGCAGTTGGGCGCGTTCCACAATTTTCCGAAGATTGTGGGACCGGATAAGGTCTATGACTTTATCGACCAGGTGTCGTATTTGCACGGCAAGCACGCCTTCAAGTTCGGCGGGGAGTTGCGCAGAGACTTAGTGCATCAGGCCACTTTCCGGGCGGGCCGAGGCCGGATCCGGTTCCAGGGCAACGGGGCATTTGCCGGCTCAACGCCGCTGGAAGACTTCCTCGCAGGCGACCCCAGGCAAGCCACTTTTTTGGCCGGGGATCCCACGCGGAACATATCGCAATGGCTCTACGCCGGGTACGTGCAGGATGACTGGCGAATTGCTCCGAGAATTACCGTGAATCTGGGACTACGCTATGAGTTCCAGGCAGTTCCCACGGAAGCCAAGAATCTGCTGGGGAATTGGGAGCCATCTGTAGGCTTCGAACAGGTGGGCAAAAACATCAGCTCGATTTACAACCCGGATCACCGGAATTTCTCTCCGCGCATCGGTGTCGCGTGGGATGCAACCGGCAAGGGAACGACGGTGATCCGCGCCGGAGGGAGTGTCGTTTACAGTCTGCTGTCGATGAGCACGTTCTTATCGCAGCAGAACACGCAAAATACGGTAACGCTGGGCGTCGGCACGATCCCGACTGGCGCGACGATTTTTGACGCTTCGTGTCCCACAGGTTGCGCGGGCGTAGGAAACATTGTCACGACTGGAGTTACCATTCCGGGATCAAGCCTTACGTGGCTGGATCAATCCACGGCAATCTATCCTTCGAACGTGACGGGGCTGGTGCAGTGCGGCGATGGCGTAGGAACTAACCCGGGGCCGTGCGACACCTTTTCGATGCAACGGAATTTCCGCACCCCGTACGTCACAAACTGGACTTTCGGTATCCAGCACGCCTTCTCCGGCAAACTGTCGTTGGACAGCTCCTACGTCGGCAACCACGGCACAAAACTTACAGGCGTAGTGGATCGCAATCAGGCCGATCCGATCACGGGTGTGCAACCCTTTGCGGCGTCGTTCCCGTATCTCGGATTCATCAACTATCTTTCGAACCTTTACGGATCCACTTACAACGGACTGCAAACGACCTTAACCGGCCGCAACTATCATGGCTTGGATTTCGTGGCTGGCTATACTTACTCCCACGCCTTGGACGACATGTCGTCCAACTGGGTGGCATTCCTTCCGATGGATAGCCGGCGACCGTTCTTAGACCACGCCAGCGGGGACGAGGACATTCGCCATCGCTTTACGCTGTCGGTGACCTATTCGCTGCCGGAGAAGAAGACAAGGAGCCAGCTCTTGGAAGGCTGGCAGGTCAATACCATCATCACCATACAGAGCGGGCAGCCGTGGAACGTCAATGATCAGTCGAACAACTTCAGCCTGACTAATGAAAACGCGGATCGCTGGGACTTTTTCGGGAACCCTGCTGATTTCAAGTCGCAAGGGCAAAACACCATGCCTTTCTGCAGCGGTCCGACCTCGTGTACGTTTATCACTCCTGGCAGCCCCATCCCGGTGCCGCTCCCTGCAGCGCAAACCACCGCGGATTGGACACTATGTTCAGCGAAGTCCCCGGATGTGACTACGCTCGGGATTGGCGGATGCTTTGTGAGCCCGAACGGGAAATCTGTTTTGGTGCCACCGGCGCTGGGGACGTTTGGCACGATGGGCCGGAACATTTTTCGGGACACGGGGTTCCACAACGTCGATCTCTCGGTCAGCAAGAACTTCAGAATTAGAGAACGGATGAAGGCGCAGTTTCGCATCGAGACGTTCAATATTTTCAATCACCCCAATTTTGCCAATCCCAATGGCGCAACCAGCGGCTATGGCCAAGGGGCATTCGCGGACCCGTCGCAAGCGACCCAGTTTGGCTGCGGTTGCGCGACTCCGGACAATGCCGCGTTCAACCCGGTGCTGGGATCCGGAAGCGCGCGGGCGATCCAGCTGGGACTGAAATTCACGTTCTAGCACGTGAGCGTTTTTCGAAAAAGAGGGGCCGGAAAAGCGACCGGCCCCTTTTTCATGTATAAGGGCGATACGGCGTAAACGAATTTCCGTGGAGGATGACCGGACGATGAGATGCTTCGCGAAATATGCTTTGCCGATGGTGATTGCGCTTGGCGGCGCAGTGATCGCGTCACGCGTCGGTCGACTCGCCGCTGCCAGCGAGGACCAGGCAGCGCTGCAGGCGGACCGCGAATTCGTTCGCGCCGTCGCGAAAGGAGACAAGGAGGCAGTTGGCAAGCTGCTGGACGCGGAATTTACGTGGACCGATGCGCAGGGCAAGACTTATACGAAGAGCGAGGCTCTGACGGAGTTGCCGCAACTCGCGGTGAGTGGAGATGGCGGTGCCAACGTGGAACATCGGACCTACGGTCAAGTGGTGGCGGTGATGGCGAGTCACGGAAAAGCATACGCCTTGCGGGTGTGGGTGAAGCGGCCATCGGGATGGCGTGCGCTGGTGTATCACGAGGTCACACTGCGGGAGCAGCCGGCGGCGCCAGGCGGGAGCGGTGTAAAAGAGTGCGAGAATCCGTGCAAGAGCATTCCGTACAAACCAAAGAATGAAGCGGAGCAGGCGATTGTGGCTTCGTGGCAGGCGCTGGAGACGGGAGTGACGGCGCACGATTCGGCGGCGTGGGCGCCGCACATCGCGGACGAGTTCGCGATGCTGGGTTCGAACAACGATCATCCGCTGAGCAAGGCCGACCGCATGGCGACGCTGGACCTGCAGAAGCAGACGGGCGTGGGCTCGGCGCCGGCGCCGCTAGTTTCCGCGGAGATGTTTGATTTTGGCGATGCCGTGGTCATGAAATGCTTGCACCAGCCTTTTAGCGGCAAGCCCATTCGCGTTACGCGGGTGTGGATTAAGCGGGACGGGAAGTGGGTGATGTCCATCAGCTACCAGACCACGATCCAGGCCGCGGCGGCGAAAAGCAGTTAGCGGCGTTGCTGGAAAGTTTCAACATGAAACATTTTTCGCACAGAGGTCTGCGCACTATCGGAATTAGCCTGTGTCCTGTGGCAGCCTTTCTTACGGGCGCGGCTGTCGCGGCGGATGACGAGCAAGTTGTGCTGCAGTCCGACCAGGCGCTGGTGCGCGCGATAGGAAGCGTGGAGCGAGGCGGCGCGGACCGATTGCTCGATGCGGATTTCACGTGGATCACTTTGGAAGGAAAACTTCAGACGCGCGCGCAGGTGCTCGAGAATTTACCCGGCGTAGCCAATGCGGAGATTGAAACGCAAGCGCGAGTCTATGGGCGCTCCGCGATCGTCCGAGCGAATCGCGGGCGCGTGCAAGTCTTGCGTATTTGGGTGAAGCGGCCATCGGGATGGCGCGCATTCCTCTACCAAGAGGTGACGCTGGCGGTGAAGTCGGAGCCGCCGGCTTCGGGAGCGGAGTCCGGGGATTGCGAGAACCCTTGCAAGACGATTCCGTTTCAGCCGGAGACCGAGGCGGAGAAAGAGGCCATACGATCCTGGCAAGGCGTCATGGCCGCGATGGCTGATAACGATGCCGAAGCCTACGCGCCGTTGATTGCCGAGGAGTTCACCGCGACGGATACGCACCATGACCGGGCTTTCACCAAGATCGACCGCATCGCGCAAATCAACAAGCAAAAGCGGAGCGGAACGAGGTCCGTGCCGCCGGCGCTGATTTCCGCACGTATGTTCGATTTCGGAGAGACGGTGATGATGATCGCGAAAGAGCAGCGGCCCAATGCCAAAGCGTATTACAACACGCGAATGTGGGTACAGCGGGATGGCCGCTGGCAGATGCTGTTCAGCTTCAATACCAGGATTCAGTAAGTGAAACAGCGCGCCGCCACGGTATCATTGTGATTCGTGTATGAGCCGATCTGCTGTCAGCGTCGGAATCGTCGGACTCGGCCGGTGGGCGAAGGTGCTCACGCGCGCCGCTTCCAAGTCCGACAAAATCAAAATCATCGCGGGGTACAGCCGCTCGGAAGAAAAGCGGAAGGCGTTTCAAAGGGAAGTTGGTGTGCCGGTCGTCTCCGATCTAAGGACCATGCTTTCGTATCCGATGATTGACGGCGTGATCCTGACGGTTCCGAACGAGCAGCACCTTCCGGTCGCGGCACAAGTGGCCAAGGCGAAGAAGCACGTCTACACCGAAAAGCCCATCGCCAGCTCGCTCGAAGAAGGACTGGAGATCGCGGCACTGGAGCAGAAGCATGGGATCACCGTCACGGTCGGGCACAGCGCGCGCTTGATGGCGGGCATCCGCAAAATCCGCGAGGCCATCGACAGCGGCGAACTGGGCCGCGTGGCGTTTCTCGAGGCGAATTTTTCCAATCCGCGCGGGCTGGAGCTGACACCGAATGTCTGGCGCTGGTACAAGGACAAAGCTCCGGGCGGGCCATTGTCGCAGCTGGCCATTCATCAATTTGACGTGCTGCACTACCTTGGCGGCGAAATCGCGGAAGTGAGCGCCATGGCCTCGAAGCTTTCTCCCGTGGGCGCGGAAGTCGATGACCAATCGATGACGCTGCTCAAATTTGCCGATGGAAAAGTGGGCTACGTCGGTTCGTGCTGGACTTCGCCGGGGGTCTTTGCGGTGCGCGTCTTCGGCTCGAAAGCCCTGATGCATTACGAAATTGACTTCGACACGTGGGACACGCCCGATCAACTGCACAAAAAATCTGTGCTGTATATCCAGCACGGCAGGGACGGGTACGCGAAGCGGGAGGAGCTGAACGTTCCTGAGAGCGATATGTTTCGCGCGGAGCTGGAAATGTTTGCGGAAAGCTGCCGCGCCGGAAAGTCGAGCGAGTTGAGCGCTCAGAACGGTAATATCGCCGTGGCCATCGTTTATGCCGCTCTGCGTTCCGTCGAGAAGAATGGTCAAGCGGTGCGGATTGCCGAGGTGATGAAGCGGGCGCAGGAGCGCGTCGGCGAAAGGATTCATGCATGATGTTGCCTAGCGGCTACTTCCTTGATTTGACGCAGCCGGAAATTGCCGCGCAACTGAAAAACTCTGAACAATAGGTGACCGAGCCGTTGTCGCGGCAAGTGCTACTTCGGAGCGTCCGGCTCCAACTCGCGCACCAGCCACGGAACAATCACTTGGCGGAAGATTAGGGGATCGGGCCATACTTTTACTTGGCGCCCCAGGTGGCCGCCTTGCGGATTAATCCACGCTTCTTTGGGGACATCGCCGCTGTTCAGGATCAGATATGTGTCGGAAATGGGGACCTGCGTGTCCAGCACGCCGGCGATGATCAGCATGGGGGCTGTCGGCTTTCCGAGCAAACCTTGCGAGACCAGCGACATCTTGGGAAAAATCATGGCCAAGTCGTCGACGGTCTTGGCGCCTTCGTAGATCGACATGAGAGCGGGCACGAGACCAAAGAGGTACTCGCGATTGCCGAGCGTCTTCTCCAGCAGAAAATCTTTCTGAAAGGTGGCGTGTGCAGGAGGAGACTGCGCGATCACGGCTTTTAGCCTTGCGTGCTCGAGAATGGCCAGCTTTGTCGCCCAGTAGGCTCCAAAGCTTTGGCCGTCGACTCCAATTCTGGTTTTGTCGACTTCCGGACGCGTTTGTAGATAGTCGATCACGCGGGAAAACATGCGCTCCGCGGTTTCGCTGGCCTTGATCGGCGCCTGTCCGGTGCCCGGAGAGTCGATGCCGATGAAGCCGATGCCGTACGGCAGAATGGCGCCGAAATTTTCCGAGAGGTCTTCCTTGCGGCTATCGAGACCGCTGATGGCGATCACCACAGGAACTGGTCCCTTGGAATTTTTCGGCAGGCGCAAATACCCGACGATCTCTGAACCTTCAAAGGGGATGCGCACGACCTCGAGCGGCGGATCCATTAACTTTGCATGCGCGAGAAAGGCCTCAAGCGCTTTGGCGTAAGCGCGCTGCTTTCCTGCCGACGCGGGGACCGGCCACCGGCCAAAGGAATAAAGGCGCCACGCTTTCACATACGTTGCGCTGGCCTTTGCCGGATCGCTCACTTCCAATGTCTTGGCTTGCGCCATGTAGCGATCGGCAACGGAGCTGAAACCGGCGGCCCATTCGTCATTGTCGGTGGTCTTTATGGATGCGAAAGCCTCGCGCACATCGGCGGGATCGAGGCCAATGAGCGGATACATGCCATTTTCCGAGCGCTTCATGGCCTCTGTTTTGATTTCATCGAGTGTGCGCTCGCGGTGTTCCTGGGCGACGACGCAGCGGGCAATCGCCAGCACGCCAATAAGCGTCAGAGACGCGCGAAGCGAGTGACACAACCAGTCCATGGCAATCATCAATCTTCCTCGGTCCCTATTTCAGTTTTGCGAGTGCGGTGTCAAAGTAGGACGCTTCGTAATATTTTTGCGGCGCCGGAGGATGGCCGCCCCACTGGCCTTCGATTTCCGCGCGCAGTTTCAGCACATTCGTAAATCCATCGAGATCCAGGCGAGCATCTTTTTCGTATCCACCCGGGCGCGTCATGCTGAGGATGTAAGTTTCCGCGGCGACGTCCGCCGGGAGATGCGACTCCTTTATCAGCAGCGCGATGACCTGATCGCGGTTACCGGGTTCCATCAGCCAGCGCTGTGCTTCGATGAACGCCGCGAGATAGCCTACGAGCGAATCGTCGTGTTCTTGGGCCCATTTGCGCTGCGCCCAATTGCCGGCGGCTTGATAGGGACCTATCAAATCTTGCACGGAGCCGAGACTGACCAGGCCGCTGCGCTTGGCGAGAATTGATGCGGGCGGACCCAGCATCGAGCCGGCGAACTCTTTGTGCTCGCGCATGGCGGTGAGTCGGAGCGGGGTGACACCGTAAGGCTTGATTTCGTAGTCGGCCGGCGTCAATCCATTGAGGAGCAGGATTTTTTTCATTTGCAGCGCATAGGCAGTGTTGGGCGCGTCGACGATCAGAGTCTTGCCGCGCAGGTCTTTGATCGATTTGATGTCCGCCTGCGCGATGAGCTCGTTCTGCGAGCCTTCCCCACCGGCCACGATGACTACGTCCGCTTTGGCGAGCTCCACCATGGCCACGGCGTTGTCTACCGCGGCATAGGCCACATCGCCCTTGCCGGCGGCCAGCTTGGCCCGCAGCTCGTCAGAACTGGAGGAATTGTCCGTTTCGACCGCGACACCATATTTCG
>WNEZ01021231.1_pt1 | contig 10788 bp, 7 predicted proteins | sample 5400521 | NCBI WGS metagenome assembly WNEZ01 (sample SAMN13153339, study PRJNA577476) | soil metagenome | isolation source: 120 cm saprolite under Douglas fir tree site 2 hole 1 replicate 1 | place: USA:California | collected 2015-04-18
GAGCTCGCTCAGGAGGTGTTTCTCCGGGTCCACCGGGCCATCGGCGAGTTTCGCGGCGAGGCGAAGCTCTCGACGTGGCTCTACGCGATCGCCTCACGCCTGTGCCTGAACCGTCTGGCGTCCAGCGAGCGGCGCATGGCGCGCCATGGAGAAGGAACGCTCACGCGCCTGGCGTCGAGCGAGATCAGCCCTGCCGAGGAGGTCGAGAGAAGTGAGCTCGAGACGGCCCTGCACCGCGCGATCGGCGAGCTCAGCGAGGAGCGGCGCATCGTGGTCGTGCTGCGCGACCTCGAAGGCCTCTCGTACGAGGAGATCGCGACGGCGCTCGAGCTGGAGCTCGGCACGGTGAGGTCGAGGCTCCATCGGGCCCGGATGGATCTGCGCGAGAAGCTCGAGCGATTCCTGCCATGAGCTGCCACGACGCGCGCGAGCAGTTCTCGGCGCTGATCGACGGCGCCCTCGATGCGAGCGAGCGCGCCGGGCTCGACGCGCATCTGGCGACGTGCGCCGACTGCCGGCGCGAGCTCCAGCGCTTCCGGGACACCGTCGCGCTGATGCGCGCCGCGGCGCCCGTACGCGCGCCGGCTGGCTTCGTCGACCGCGTGCTCGAGGCGGCGCGACCGGCGCCCTGGCCTCGGCGTCTCGTGCGCGGCCTCTTTCTGCCCTGGCCGGTCAAGCTTCCGATGGAGGCCGCCGCCATCGTGCTGGTCGCCGTCGGCGTGGCCCTGGTCTACCGAGGGTCGCCCGAGCTTCAGCAGTCGGCCCAGCAAGAGCCGGCCGCGCCCGTCGTCACTCAGGCGCCCAGCGGCGCTCGAGGCTCCGCGAGCACAGGATCGCGTACAGGAGTTCGTGAGGACTCAGGAGCCCGGCTCGTTGACGGACAAGAAGAGGGCCGAGACGCCATCGCCCAGCGCTCCGCAGCCCGCGGCCACCTCTCGCGCCGCCGATCTTCAGAAGGCGCCGGAGAGTCCGGAGAGGCAGGCGCCGGTCATCGGCAAGCTCGAAGCGCCCGCGTCGGGAGCCGAGCGCCGGCGGTCGATAGCCAAGGACAACCAATCCGGGACCGCTCAGCCGACCGAGCAGCGCGCCGACGCGTTGAAAGCCCAGCGGCCGGCGAGCGCGCCGCCGCTCGCTGCGTCGTTCGTACTACCCGACATGTCGGGCCAACTGGCGGTGAGCGACCGCGAGCTCGCTCTTCGTAGCCTGAAAGAACTCGTCGCGCGGCTCGGCGCGGTCGAGACCCGCCGATTCGACACCTCCGATGGACCGATCATCGAGCTCACAGTACCGCGTGAGGCGTACGCGGAGCTCAACAGCGGACTCGCGCGGCTCGGTCGCTGGCAGCCGAGCAAGGAGCCGTCCACGCTCCCCGCCACAATCCGCATCGTCGTGCGAATCACCGGCTGATCCTCGCCTCCCGCGGACCGCGCGGGAACTTCCGGCGACCCCTCCGGTCTAACTCTGCAGTAGACGAAATCCGGAAGACCGGGAGGAAATACGTCATGAAAACGCCCTTGATCGCCTCGATCCTGATCGCGGCGCTCGCGACCGGGCAGCCCGCCGCCGCGGCGCCCGTCAGCGTGACGCGCGACGACCAGTGCGACGTCATGGTGACGATCTACAACGGGAACCTCGGGCTCGTGAAAGACCTGCGCGAGACGCGGTTTCCGACCGGGCAGACCGAGGTGCAGTTCATGGACGTGGCCGCGCTGATCGATCCGACCACCGTTCACCTCAAGTCGCTCACCGATGCGCCCGGGCTCAAGATCCTCGAGCAGAACTACGAATACGATCTCCTGACGAGCCAGAAGCTGATGGAGAAGTACGTCGGCCGCAAGGTCCGACTCTACCAGAGCGACGGCGCGTACCACGAGGCCACCCTGCTCTCGACCAACGGACCGATCTTCGAGATCAACGGCCAGATCCACATGGGCCACTACGGACGGCTCGTCCTGCCCTCGCTGCCCGAGAACCTCGTGGCGAAGCCGACTCTGGTGTGGCTCCTCCGCAACCAGACGGCACGGCCCCAGCGCGTCGAGGCGTCGTATCTCACGAGCGGGATCACGTGGAAGGCCGACTACGTCATGGTGCTCAACGCCGCGGACACGCTCTCCGACCTCACCGGCTGGGTGACGATCGACAACAAGAGCGGCGCCACCTACGGCAACGCCGCGCTCAAGCTGGTGGCCGGCGACGTGAACCGGGCGCCAGAGGCGAGGCGCGATCAGCGCATGATGGAACTGGCCGCCAAAGCGGCGTCCCCCGCCGACGCGAGCCACGACTTCAGGTCGGAGGGGTTCTTCGAGTATCACCTCTACACGCTCGACGGCCGCACGACGATCAAGGACAACCAGACCAAGCAGCTCTCGCTCCTGGCCGCGAGCGAGGTGCCGATCACCAAGGAGCTCATCTACTACGGGGCAGCGGACTACTACCGCAACGCCTACGGCGTGCCGGTCTCGAATCAGAAGGTCGTGGTCTATCTTCAAGTTAAGAACAGCAAGGAGAACCGGCTGGGCTTGCCGCTGCCGAAGGGCAAGATCCGCGTCTACAAGGCCGACGCGTCGGGCAGCCAGCAGTTCATCGGCGAGGACTGGATCGACCACACGCCAAAGGACGAGAGCGTGAAGATCAAGATGGGCAACGCCTTCGACCTGGTCGGCGAGCGCACGCAGAAGGATTTCAAGAAGCTCGCCTCGAATCTCTACGAGGTCGAGTGGGAGATCGCCCTGCGCAACCACAAGAGCGAGGCTCAGACGGTCACGGTCATCGAGCCCGTTCCTGGTGACTGGCAGATCCTCTCCTCGAGCCACACGTACGAGAAGATCCAGGCCCACACGCTCAAGTACCAGATCCCGGTGCCCAAGGAAGGCGCGGTCAAGCTGGCGTACCGTGTCCGAATCCGCTTCTAGACGCCTATTTTCTTGGAGACTCGGGGGCGCTCCGGATTAAATCGAGATGTGGAGCTGTGGGTGCGGGACGAGGTCTTGATCCTGCTCGCGACGTTCGGCGCCTGCGCGCTCCAGATCCTCGGCGTCCTCGAGCTCGTCTGGCCCTCCAGGCCGCGCGGCGAGCGCTGGGTCGCCCGCCGCGCCGGCTCGTCAGTCGCCGGACCCGGCCATTTTCCTCAAGAGGCGGCGCGCGATCGGCTTTCCGTCCTCGCCGTAGTGGGTCAGCAGCAGATCGCCCGGGAGCCCCGGAATCGAGCTCCGCGGGTCGTTGACCTTTCCTAGAAGGATCTGGCAGCCCTCGACCTCCGGTGCCGCTGCGCTGTCCTTGCGCGTGAGCAATCGCCCCTGGTCGTCGACCGCCCAGGTGATCGTGGTGGGCGCCGACAGGATCGTCCGCTGCTTCTCCGGCCTGACGGGCGCGAGCGCGGTCAGATGGCGCATGCTCGCGTCGGCGTGAAAGGCGTAACGCTGGTAGGGGTAAAAGTATGGGTCCGCGCGGTCCACCCGAACCGAAGGCGCGGTCCCCAGCCGGATCATCGCCCACGTCCCGATGAGGTCCGCGCGCGTACAGGGGCGAAGCGCCTCGCTCATGTCATCGGCGGCGACCGCGCCGGATCCGGGCCAGGTGGTGAGCACCGCGGCGAACAGAGCCAGGAACACAACGACGACGGGTGCAGACCTCTGCGGCGTCATGTCGCGCGGTATTGTATGCCTCCGCGCGCGGCCGCGGCCCGGGCTCGGCGCTACCTGCCGCGCTTGGCGAGATACTCGGGGCCGACCAGGACTTCGCGGGGCTTGGCGCCGTCGCCGGGGCCGATGACCCGATCCTGCTCCATCATGTCGATGAAGCGCGCGGCCTTCGGGTAGCCCAGGCGCATGCGCCGCTGCAGGAACGAGATCGAGGCCTGGTGCTGGCCGATCACGAGGTGGACCGCGTCCCAGTAGAGGTCGTCGCGCTCGGCGCCGGCGCCGGCGGCCACCTCCTCCTCGGTCGCCAGCACGACCTCCTCGTAGACCGCGGTGCCCTGGCGGCGCAAGAAATCGCAGACGGCGCGCACCTCGTCGTCACCGACCCACGCGCCGTGCACGCGCGTCTGCTTGTTCGCGCCCGGTGGGACGAAAATCATATCGCCGCGGCCCAAGAGCTGCTCGGCGCCGTTGCCATCGAGAACCGTTCTCGAGTCCACCTTCGACGCGACTTGAAACGCGATGCGCGTCGGGAAGTTCGCCTTGATCAAGCCGGTCACGACGTCGACCGAGGGGCGCTGGGTCGCGATGATCAGATGAATCCCGACCGCCCGCGCGATCTGGGCCAGACGCACCAGCGAGGTCTGGACCTCGCCGGCCGAGACCATCATCAGGTCCGCCAGCTCGTCCACGACGACAACCCAGTATGGAAGGCGCTCCTCCGAGCCGACCGCCTTGTTGTAGCCTTCGATGGACCGGACCTGCTTGACCTGGAGCGTCTTGTACCGCTCGTCCATCTTGCCGACGATCCAGCGCAGGCGCGCCGCCGCCTCCTTCGCGTCGGTGACGACCGGCGCCAGTAGATGCGGAATCCCCTCGTACACGCTGAGCTCCAGGCGCTTGGGGTCGATCAGCAGGAACCGCACATCGGCCGGCGTGGCCTTGTAGAGGATCGAGCAGATCATCGAGTTCAACCCGACCGACTTGCCGCTGCCGGTGGCGCCCGCGACGAGGAGATGCGGCATCGCCGTCAGGTCGGAGACGACCGGCGTCCCGGTCACGTCCTTACCGAGGGCGAGCGGCAGGCGCCCCTTCGACTCGGCGAACTCCGCCGAGACGAAGATCTCGCGGAGGTGCACGGTCGCCGCCTCGGCGTTCGGCACCTCGATCGCGACGGTGCCACGGCCCGGGATGGGTCCGACGATCCTCACGGAGGCGGACTTCAGCGCGAGCGCCAGGTCGTCGCCGAGGTTCACGACCTGGCTGATCTTGACGCCCGCCGCCGGCTCGAACTCGTACGAGGTGATGATCGGGCCGGGACTCACCTGGACGATCCGGCCCTCGACCTCGAAATCCAGGAGCTTCCGGCGGATCGTCTCGGCGTTCTCCTGGAGCTCCTCACGCGTCCGCTTGAGCTCGGTCGCGGGCGGCACCACCGGCTCCGCCACGGACATGGGCTCGACAGCCACCCGCGCGGCCGGCGCCGACTGGGCTCGGCGTCGCCGCAGTCTCGTCAGTCGCGACGTCGTCACGCGCACCACCGCCGCGTAGGAGACGCGGGTCACGCAGAGCACGCCGATCGGCACGGCGGCGATCAGCATGAGCCAGGCGCCCACGTCGCCGAAACTCGCGCGGAGCATACCGGTGGCCGCGTATCCGATGAGGCCGCCTCCGATCGCGCCGCTCCGGACGCGCGTGGCCTGGGTGAGCAGCCCCGCGGCGCTCACCAGGAGCACGGCCAGCCCGGCCAGCGGCACCCAGCCGCGCACGACGATCGGGCGCAGGAACGCCGACGCCCCCCAGGCGCCGAGCAGGAGCGGCAGAAGAAAGCCGGCGTAGCCGAATGATTGGAAGGTCGCCCACCCGAGCCAGACGCCGACGGGGCCGGTCAGGCCCTGCTGCTCGGCGGGCGTCAAGGCGGGATCGAAGGTCGCGAGCGCGATGAGGCCGAAGCCCGCGGCCAGGAGCGCCACGATGCCCTTCACCTCGCTGAGCCAGCGGTCGCTGCCGCGCTTGCGGCGCCGCCGGGGCTTCGAGTCCGTCGAGATGACGGTCGCCATCAGACCTCCAGAATGATCGGCAGCACGACCGGCCTGCGGCGGAAGCGCTGGTTGACGAACTGGCGGACCGCCGTGCGCACGATTGCGCCGACCAGCTCGCGATCGAACGGCACGTCAGGCTCGCGCTCGGCGAGCGCGGCCAGGACGGCCTTCTTGAGCTCATCGAGCAGGGGCTCGTTCTCTTTGACGTAGACGAAGCCGCGCGAGGCGATCTCCGGCCCCGCGAGGACCGTGCCGTCCCGGGCCACCGCGAGCGAGACCGCCACCAAGCCGTCCTCGGCGAGCAGCTGCCGGTCGCGGAGGACCACGGCGCCGATGTCGCCGACCGACTTGCCGTCCACGAGAACGCGGCCGGCGGGGACACGATCGCCCAGCCGCGCCGTGGTCTTCGTGATCTCGACGCTCATGCCGTCCTCGATCAGGAAGACGCGGTCGGGCTCGATCCCAACGCTCTCGGCGAGCCGCGCGTGACCGAGCAGATGGCGGTACTCGCCGTGCACCGGGATGAAGTATCGGGGCCGCGTCAGGTTGAACATCATTTTCAGATCTTCCTGGCTCGCGTGACCGGAGACGTGGACGAACGCGTTGTCCTCGTACAGGACCTCCGCGCCCAGCCGGTAGAGCGCGTTGACGACACGGCCGATCGTTCGCTCGTGGCCGGGAATCACGCGGGCCGAAATGATCACGAGGTCGCCGCGCTCGATCCGGATGTACTTGTGCTCCTCGGCGGCCATGAGCGCCAGTGCCGAGTGCGGCTCACCCTGGCTTCCCGTCGAGAGGATCACCTGGCGATCCGCGGGAAGCTCGCTGAGCTCCTCGAGCTCCACCAGGAGGTTCTCGGGCACGCGGAGGTAGCCGAGGTCCGAGGCGATCGTCACGTTCCGCTGCATGCTCATGCCCAGCAGCGCGACTCGCCGGCCCGTACGGGCCGCGAGCGTGAGCACCTGCTGGATGCGATGAATGTGCGAGGCAAAGGTCGCGACGATGATGCGCCCGGTCGCGCCGTCGAACCGCGCGCCGAGCGCCTGCCCCACGTCCATCTCGGATCGTGTGTGCCCGGGCCGCTCCACGTTGGTGGAATCGGAGCAGAGCATCATCACGCCCTGCTCCCCCAGCTCGGCGAACCGGCGATAGTCCGGCGGCTCACCGTCGAGCGGGCTCGGGTCGAGCTTGAAGTCGCCGGTGTGGACGATGGTGCCGACGGGCGTGTCGATCGCCAGACCGATCCCGTCCGCGATCGAGTGTGTGACGCGGATCGCCTCGACGCCGAACGGGCCGGCCTGGATGCGGTCGCGCGGGCGGATCACCCGGAGGTCCGCCGTCTCGGCGAGCCCGTGCTCGCGTAACCGCTCCGCGACGAGCGCCAGGGTCAGGGGCGTGCCGTACACGGGCACCGGCGTCTCCCGGAGGAGGTACGGCAGGGCGCCGATGTGGTCCTCGTGGCCGTGAGTCAGGACGACGGCGCGAAACCCCTCGCGCCGGGCGAGCGCGTACGAGAAATCCGGGATGACGTGATCGATCCCGGGCAGCTCATCGTCGGGGAACATGAGCCCGCAATCGATCGCGATCAAGTCCTCACCGGACTCGATCAGCATCATGTTGAGGCCGATCTCGCCAAGGCCACCAAGGGGAATCAGGCGGACAACGGGTTCCACGAAACTCCTTTCACGACGGGCTTGATCCTACCATCCACCCCCAAATTCGCCGTAGTTTCGCGGAGCGTTGCGGCGGGGGTCCGTCAGGAGTCAAGCCCGCGGAATGCTTGAGCTCTGAGCGCCGGCTTTGCGGGACAACGATCAGCCGTTTCCGACGCGAAGACCACGCACAGCAGGACAGGCTCGAGAAGGAGCTATCGCGGTGTCTCGACTACCGGCGGCTGGCGGAGCGGGCGGGCCGTAGCGGAGCGGCGTCGCTCCCTGTTCGAGCGCCGGCTTTGCCGGCGCAATCGGTCAGTTACTCTAGCGCTCGATCGCCTCAGCGATTGCTGTCGTACCACCAGACCTCGACCGCGGCGTTGCAGGGCACCGTTCCCGGGGCAGGCGCCTCGCATGCAGGAATCGACTTGCCGGTCATTTTGCGCTCGCGGGAACAATGGGCCTGTCGGCGGCTGGGGCCGGCGTCTTCGCGTGGGCCTCGTCCAGCCACCGGTTCACCAGATCTGCCAGTTCATCGACATTAGGCGGGTTCAGCATGTCGCCCGAGTCGTTGCCTGCGACATAGCTTGGCGCACCCACCTGCGGGACGAGGTCTAGCCAGTCCAGGCGGTAATTGCGCTCGCCCGGGCTTTTCCGGCCGGACGTGAAGCACAGGACCGTCGGCCCGTTGAAGGAGCCCGGCACGTAGGCCCGCCCGGCCTGGCGGTTCGCCGCGTAGACCGCGCGCTGGTAGAGCTCGCAGCGATCACCTCGGAAGAGGTCGCGCTGCGCGATCATGCCGCGCACGGTGGCGATCTTCTCGCGGACGAACGCCCTGAGCTCGGCGCCGCGCAGCGCCATCATGGTCTTGGCGTACATCGCGATGCGGTCGAGGATGAACCGGCCGAGGTGTGGGCGCGGCCCGGCCTGTTGCGCGTCGGCGGTCGCGCCCCGAGGCCGGCCGTCGGCGTTGAAGAAGGGCGAGGAGGGATCGAGCATGACGAGCAAGCCGATCGGTTCTCCCGCCGCCTCCAGCTGGCGCGCCATTTCGTAGGCGACGCGTCCGCCGTAACATGCGCCGGTCAGGAAGTAGGGACCGTGCGGCTGTATTTCGCGGATCCGCGCGATGTTGTCGACGGCGATGTCCTCCACGCGCGCGAGCGGTGCGGCAGTTCCGTCGATGCCGCGCGACTCGATGCCGATCAAGGGCTGGCGCGCATCGAGCAAACGCCCCAGATGGATGAAGCCCACGGGGTTGCCGCCACTTCCCGGCACCGCGAACAGCCGCGGGCGCTCGCCCTCCGCCCTGATCGAGACCAGGCCGCCCGACGCCGGGCCCAGGTCCGCCTTCCCCTGGCGGGCGCTTTCGATCAGCCGCGCCATGCCGGCGACCGTCGCGGCTTCATCGAATATATGCCGCAATCCCAGGGTTACCCGGTGGCGTTTCCGAAGATGCGCGAACAGCTCGTATGCCTTGAGCGAGTCGCCGCCGACGAGAAAGAAATCATCGTCGAGCCGAATCGTATCGAGTTCGAGGACGCGCTTCCATACGCCGGCCACCTCCTGCTCGAGGGAAGACCACGGGCGCGCCTTGTCCGGCGCGGAGGTGCTTTGCGACTTGGCGAGAAGATCCCGGCAGATCTGCGCCACCTGGTCCCGCCGGATCTTGTTTGTTGCCCCCTTGGGCAACGACGGCAGAAAGAAGACCTCCCGGGGCACCTTGAAGCCGGTCAGCAGGCCGCGGGCGTGGGTGCGCATCTCCTGCTTGCTTACGGTGCGGCCAGCCGATATCGTGACTGCGGCGGCAACTTCTTCCCCCAAGCTCGGGTGTGGTATGGCAAAAACACAGACTTCTTCCACCGCCGGGTGTTTGGCCAATGCGGCTTCGACCTCGAGAGTGCCAATCTTTTCGCCGCCGCGATTGATGACGTCTTTGGTCCGGCCGATCAGGGTCAGGTAGCCATCGTCATCGAAGCGCCCCAGGTCGCCGGTGCGGAACCAACCGTTGACGAAAGCCGCGGCATTGGCTTCCGGATTGTCGAGATAGCCGTCGAAGACGCTGGGTCCGCGGGCCACGACCTCGCCATCGCAGTTAGGGCCGAGGAGCTTGCCGCTCTCGTCCATGATAGCGACCTCATTGAACATCCGTGTGCCGACAGTGCCCGGCTTGCGTAATCCCGGGGGCATTGGGTTGGAGGTCAGCGTGCCGCCGGTCTCCGACATCCCGTAGCGTTCCAGCATGGGTGCTCCAAAGGCCTCCTCCAGGCCGGTCATCACCTTCGGGTCGAGCCGGCCGGAGCCGGACCGGATGAACCTAAGCCTCGCCTCCCGGGCAATATCACGGTAGTCGTCGATCCGGGCGAGAATGGCGTGATGGATCGATGACGCCGCCGAATACCAGGTCGGTCGAAGTGTCCTCATCTCCTGAAAGAAGGACGGGATGTCAAAGTTAGGAGAGCAGATGACGCCCGACCCGTTCGCCAAAGGAACCAGCAGCGACGACATCAGACCATGACCGTGAAACATCGGCATGACGTGCAGGCAGCGGTCGCCAGGGCCAAAGCCATAATGCGTGCCGGCAGCCTGCGCATAGGCGAGGAGGTGCCGCACTTTGAGCGGAACCAGCTTGTGCTCCGACGTCGAGCCGGATGTCAGCAGCACCAGGGCAACATCATCGGCTCCGTTCCAGGCCGGCGTCTTTGAATCGGGCTTTCCGAGTGGTCCGCCCGTTAACACCAGGCGGAACCAACCGGCCGGCTTGGTCGTTTCCGCGACCAGGTCGATAATCGCGAGTCCAAGGGTCTCGGCGCAACGTCTGGCGGCGCCACCGCCGCCGTCAGGCAGAATCACTGCCTTTGGGCGCAACTTGGTCAGATGGGCGCTGAATTCTGACTCCGTGTAGCCCGGGTTCAAGGGGACGTATATCGCGCAGGCTGCGACACCGAGATAACAGGTGGCTGTCTCCGGACCCCGCGGCAGGACGCTGACGACCCGGTCGCCACGCCCGATGCCACATTGCGCCAAAGTGCCGCGAACCGCCCGAAGACGCTCAGGCAGTTCGGCAAACCGCAGCGGCTCGCGCGCCGGCGCCAGAATTGCCTCCACCTTGCCTACGCTGTGGGCAAGCGAATCGAAAGTGGACCAGATCGAGGCTGAGGTCATTGCCTTATCGGATCACGGTTCGGCCGCCCGCCCGTCCCGGTGTCGGTCTGCGCTGGACGATTGGCTCAAGTGCATAGTGGACGGCTTTGCCGACATATTCCTTCCCCGGTACGACTGGCAAAGGCACCTCCGGACCAGTCGTATCGGCGTAGTCCGATGGATCAACGCAATTCTGCGCCGAAGGTACATGGCTCTATGAATCAACCCCTTATATCGGGACGCCAGCATACCCGATGTCCGATGTGCAGGAAATGCCGAGAAGCTGGCCGCGCTCACCCCCACGGCCGCGGATCA